>Ga0315282_10003613_pt1 | contig 27707 bp, 31 predicted proteins | sample YL17G07_20_MG_FD_203693 | JGI IMG/M metagenome (GOLD analysis project Ga0315282, IMG submission 203693) | Sediment microbial communities from Yellowstone Lake, YNP, Wyoming, USA - YL17G07_20 | ecosystem: Environmental > Aquatic > Freshwater > Lake > Sediment | place: USA: Wyoming | collected...
GACACCCGCATCCATCTATAATGATCCCCGATATTTCAGCAGGTATTCAAAAATGCAGACCGTGAGGTGACATTATCCCTGCTAACAAATAGTGACATTAACTCTGCTACTCTACACCTAGATTCATTGGGGCTAATATAGGATCTTGCACGGGGGTCGAGTTGATGAGGGATGTCGCAAAGGTCGAGCATAAGCTTTGTCTTACATGAATTTGGGGTTCCATCAGATGACAGGGAGGTCTATTACAGGTTCATCCTGAGGATTACCGAGATAGATTCCAAGGAACAGGTGGACAGGGAAATCGAAGGGTTCGCAGCGAAGGGCTGTGATGAGAATGTTCTGCGAAGGTTAGACGAATTGCATCTAAACGGATATAGGCTATAGAGTTTGAATGGCCCCTCTCTTCCTTAAAACTTTCTCTTCCTCTCAAAACGAATTAATAACTTCCTTGCTTCTTCCCTTTTGCTCAAGCCATGTAATATAGAACCTAACTGAAGGACAAGAGGACTTAGAGAAATATGAGCAGAAGCACCTTTTGAATTTTATGTAGCCTTTGGCTTGGCTCGCAGGATTTTCCCATGGAACACTGTTGTTCTGTCAGCAGTGTATCCCATATTCCTGAAGAAGGCTGGGCCTTGGCATGGCTCGATCTCCGCAGCCCTAACCGCGATTGTGTCAGCGGCAAATGCGTCGATGCCGGTCGGTAGATGAGGGCCATGCCACTCCACGCACCCGATTGGGAGTATTGCCACCTCGGTCCTCTTGGACAATTCCTTCAGATCCGAACCCGTTAGTTCTTGCCACCTTACGCTCATGACATTTGTGACAAAAGCGAGGCGTATAACCGTTCTGATGTCTGAGAGCTCAGTAACGATCCAACTGATAGCTTAGAGCTTATATATGCTATAGGAATTTTAATGTTGGGAGTTCTATTGGAGTTCTGGTTGGATGAAATCATCCGGAAATCGGGAATCCCATATCCTTTGTTCTTCGGATTAATGGCCCTCTTACTTTATTTATTGGGCATTCCCTTCATGATCGCTACAAATAATCTACAGTTTTTTATATCCGACCCCATGTGGGGCGTTGTGGCCATCTTCGGAGCATTGAATGGCATATTAGTAGTTTTTGTATTCAGGAAATTTTCGGATGCCATCAGCGGGATTGAACATTTGATGAGCTCTGACGATGACCATAAGATAAGTGACAGACTGCTGGGCTATCTGAACAATAAAGTTTATTGGATCGTAGTTTTCTTCTGGTTGGCCTTGAACTTCATCGAGTCACCTCGACTCATGAGGTGGTGGTGGTTTTATAATAATCCTCATCTTATTACTATATATGAACTTATTGAGACGTTGCCGTGCTGCATAATAGGTGGCATTTTCATGTATATGATACCAGTTGGCTTAACTCTGGCCTACAGGGATCTGTGTATGAAGGTGCCTATCAGGAAGGATGCCTTAGTTTCTGAGTGGATGAATCCTTTTGAAGATTTCAGGAACCTCATTACCCTAACCATGTTCGGTGCTGCAATCTATGCCGTCTTCCCACCAAGCATCTGGGGATCAACAGGTCCGACCTCTATAATTTATTGGAGCGTCTTCGTTCCATATACTGGCACGGCCATCGTTCTTATAGCAGCGATACTACTACCACATTATTACTTCCATAGATTCTTTGCTAATATTAAGAAGACAGTACTCTATGATTTAGGGAAGGAGCTTCAAAAGTACTCTATGAAGGACGATGTGAATATTAACAAGAGGATTCTCATCCTACTTGAGAAAGGAGAAGCGGATAGATTGAAGACGTGGTTAGTCGATGTGAAAACTATAGGGGAGATCTTAGTTGTAGCAGTTATGCACGTACTCGTCGTGGAAGCTTTGACCGCACTTATTCATTTTTCATAGATCCTTTTGCATGTCGAAGCGAGCACATCACATAGCTATAACACATGGGATGTGGAAACCCTTATTACAAATGCCAAAGATGAATTTTTCCAGGGGCTATTGTTTTTAACGTTCACATCATAAACTCCTCTACATACTGATTTGAGAATCCATCGCAACATACAAAACAAAGAAAAGCTTTTAATACCCAAAAAAAGTTCCGAATTAAGTGTTGGAGAAGGATATTATGAAATTTAGTGTTATGGACCTCGGTTTCGCACCCCTTTTAAAAACCGGTAGTATGAAGTATAAGGATTTTCTGGAATTCTGTGCTAGTATTGAGGTCGACGGTATTGAACTTTACGACGGTCTACTTAAAGAGCTTAATGTCGCCGAACTTTTAGAATGGCTGAGGAAACTGAACTTGAAGGTCGCGAGTATAGACATCATAGCGAGTTTCGTGCAACCTGATGAGACAAAGCGTCGTCAAGGAATCGATTACAGCAAGAGAATGATGGACATAGCGCGCAAACTCGATTCCCCTCAGGTGATGATCGTTCCCATTGGATTAACAGAAGGTATCCCCATAGAGCACGCGAAGCGTTGGACATTCGATGGCCTTTTAGAGTGCGTCGACTACAGTGAAAACATTGGTATCCAATCTACTGTAGAAAACCCCCTTTATCGTTACCCGAGCCCTCTTCCCGATAGCGTTCGATACATTGTGGAGGTGGTCAAAGAAATACCGAGACTAGGAATATGCTACGACGATGGGAATTTCCTAGTTAATGGCGAGGACCCTCTTGGATGTTTGGATGAGGTAATATCCCATGTATCTCACACCCACATAAAGGACTACAAGTTCGTCGATGAAAAATATGAAGGGTCCATGCAGATGGGTAGCAAACGCGTTACTTATACCCCAGCTGGTGAAGGGTTTATCGACTTCAGGAATATTGTGAAAAAATTAAAGCAAGCTGGTTACCACAATTATCTGTCAATTGAATTCATGGATAGAGGTCAACAAGTGAAAGAGGGCGTCGCAATAGGTGTCAAAAACCTTAGGCAAATTCTCAAAGAGATATGATCCAAATAGATAGGCAGGTTATTCTTCATTTATAACTATCACAGATTGCAGGTGACAATGAAAGTTCTCCATTCTAGTGAATATAATAGCTGCCCTTAACTGCGATGGATTGCTGATTTAAATGCTAGTTGATTCGACTGAATTAAAGAGATCTTACGATCATCTGCTTCCTGCACTTTCCAGCCTGACATAGTTGCTCCCCAGATAACCCGAGCGACTATGTAGATAGTGACGATCTATTTGTTATTAGTTCGATTTCTAAGAAACAAGCACGCCTGGTTTCCATTTCTTGACTTCATCTTCGCTATTGGCGAAGAGCCTATTCATATTGTCGAATACCTTGTGGAATGCTTCAACATAACGCTCCATGAGCTCTAGGCCGTTAGGAGGCTTGGCCCCCATCACCCCTGTCAATCGCTGAACGCTCCATAAGGCATTGGGGTAGTCCTCAGCTTTGTATTCGATATTCTTGCCATAAAGGTGGCAGCTCCAGGGGCATCCGTGGCCGTAGCCCTCCTTCTGTTGGAAGAGCGTCATGTCGGGTATAATAAACTCACTTCGACCGATCTCCACTCCCTCAGCCCTCAGCGCGGATTCGACCTTTTCCCGGAAGTAGCCGGGCGGCAGATCTAACCCCAACTCCTCTGGACAAAAGAGAATCTTGTAAATCCAGAAGACATGCTTTCGGTCTTGGAACTCCGGAGGAACTCGAAGCCCTTTTATCTTCCTGAGCCTTTCGCTCAGGTAGTGGCAGTTCTCCCGTATCCTGTCGTTGATCCAATCAAGCCGCTTAAGTTGCGAGAGGGTGAAGGCAGCGATCGTGTCCGTCGTGCAATACATCCATCCCATACCATATGCATTATATTTTCGGCTGCCATCCTCCTGCCTGTCCTCGCCGAACTGCCAGATGCGCCCTGCCTGTCGATATACTTCAGCATCATCTGTTACAAATAACCCACCCTCGCCTCCAGAGAGGTTCTTGTTACTGCTGAGGCTGAAGCAACCAACGTCACCAATGGACCCCACCTTCTTCCCCTTATAAGTGGCCCCATGTGCCTGACATGCGTCTTCGATGACCTTGAGATTATGTTTCCTCGCAATCGTCATGATTTCGTCCAAGTCGCAAGGCAGCCCATTCAAGTGTACTGGTATGATGGCCTTAGTGTGATCCGTAATCTTCTCCTCAATCGATTTTGGGCTTATATTAAAAGTATAGCGGTCGATGTCAGCGAATACGGGTATCGCGTTGTGGTGGAGTATGCAAGTGGCCGTCGAGGTCCACGAGAAGGGTGTCGTGATTACCTCGTCCCCCGGCCCCGCGCCAACGCCCGCAACGCCCATATGAAGGGCAGCTGTTCCGCTGTTCGTCACGATGCAATACTTACTGCCAACGTAATCCGCCCATGCCCTCTCAAGCTCCTTGCTAGCTGGTCCGCCCCGTCTGATGTAACCGCCTTCTAGCATCCTTAAAACTGCCTCTACGTCCTCCCGGCGAATCTCGGGCCACGGCTTCACCATACCTTTTGGAACGGCTGGTTCAGCACCATAAAGAGCTAACTCGCTATTCAATGCTCATCAACTTCATAGTCGAAATCGCTTTTCACATATAAGCTTATTTTATACAAGTGCTGTATCACATGGTTGCCTTGCAGCTACTTGGTTCCCTACATCTGACCTGTGGAAATATCGCCCGTGCGAATTTATTTTACTTTCATTCTATTATTTTTCGCGTTGTGTTCCAGTTCCACCAATCCTAATTTTTCCATAAGTGGTGGTATATACACGAAGTCCTTTCTTTAACCATACCAGCCACCAATTGGGTTTTTTGGTGAACGATCCCATGCCTCTACAGTTCCTTCTTTCGCAGGTTTTTGTTCGTCCACACTACCAAGCTCCATCCATTCATCATGTTTTTTAGGCATAGAGTGTAAATCAGCAATTATTATATTCATCTCTAATGACACTAATCTATATTTAAAGGCTAAAACGTCCTTTTACGGCCTCGTTCCTAGTAGATTTATGTCCTACGATCCCAGAACGATTTCATCAAGAAACATAACTGACCATAAACTACTTGACGTTAATTATCCTATCGTATCCTCTTCAGCCGAACTGCAATCTTACGCTGAGTTTCGTCGTATGTTTTGAGTTCTAATCGTAGGTTGACTGAAAGCACGATGAAGATGGCGTCATAGAACGATATTCCTTCTTTTAAGGCCAGATTATATGCTCTTCTGACTAGGGTGCTGTCTGGGCGGAGAAACTGTATTATTCGACTCGCCAATAACTCCAGGAGACAATCGATGTAGGGCTCTGCGCTTGGGATGTCCCTCAGCTTGGATTCGTGTTTCCAGAGCGTGTTCATGACCTCATAGAGAGCTAGGTCGGGAGACACAACGGGTTCGGATTCCAGAAGGGAGGCATCCCTGAGCAGACCTTCGACGATGTAACTGCTGTCCGCGACGATCATTTCTCTCGGTCTTCTCTGAGCAGATGAACGTCTGTTTCTATGCTCGTCTCAAGCTTATTGACTTGTTGCAACTCCCTTAGCCTTTGAATGGTCCTCTTCGAGCGCATGGTCGCAATGTAGAGGGAAATAGCATCCCTCACTACAGTTGAGAGCTTGCCGTATTTCTTCAGTTCTGCTTTTTCACGTCCAGACAGTCTGACGCTGACAGTTGTCATACAGTACGTAATGCATATTGTCGGACTTAATAAACTTCTCGGTCTTCTTACATCAGTCCAGATCGGTCGAAATGACGGCAACGATGATGGCGGCTTCAGAATCTACTGCAAAAAAAGCTTGAATCATCGTACATTCTTTTTCTCTCCTAATTTTAACCTGCAATTGCATTTAAGGTTAGGGCGTCAAGGTTGCGAGGATGGTTAGCTCGAAGCCAGCACGGGTGAGGTGCGCTTTCTCTGACGCCCACTCACCTTCATCATAAATCCTATTTAAGCTCCCATGAATCGCTATTTGTCTTATTCAGTTTCGGGGGCGTTCCGAAAGCCTGCTAGCAAGGCACCAGTATTTCTTAGCGAGGAAGGATGGTCCTCTTATTCGTGCAACTTGGCATAGCACTAAGGCGGAAACTTGCGAGTAGATAGCACGAAATTACTTACCTAGATTCATTGGGGCTAATATAGGATCTTGCTCAGGGGTTGAGTTGATGAGTGATGTCGCCAAGGTCGAGCATAAGCTTTGTCTTGCATGAATTTGGGGTTCCATCAGATAACAGGGAGGCCTATTACAGGTTCATCCTGAGGATTACCGAGGTAGATTTCAAGGAACAGATGGACAGGGAAATCGAAGGGTACGTGGCGAAAGGTTGTGATGAGAATGTTCTGCGAAGGTTAGTCGAATTGCACCTAAACGGATATAGGCTTTAGAGATTGAAGTGATTAGAGAGAACATTGAATCGTATCTTTAGCTTACGTATGCTTCTATTTCCTTCTCCTGTTCCTTGAGAAGGTCAACAATTTCCTTTTTCATCGCTTCCTCAACGATTTTGGGGAATCTACACATATTAATTTTATATATTCTTTTACGAAAAGGGATTCAATCAATACATGTAATATTAATTATTGATGATTCTTTTAGAAGATCTATTATCTCATTGAAATTATCTTCATGCTCTATTGTAACTCTTTGCCAGATGTTTTTAGCAAATCTAGTTTATTTTATCTTTGAGGAGATCCTCTATCTTTTCCGGTGGCCGAACACCCACAGTCGACACAGATGACATCTCCATCAGAGAACTGCCCTATGCGATAACATGTAAAAGTCGCAATTGGGCAAATTCGACATTATATCGAGTAGTGGTAAGCCATTTTCGACAAAAAAAAGGAACTTTAGTATCATTTCCGTTACTAAATCCTCAGTAGAATAGTAAATATGATATATATCCATTTGTCATGAATATACGCTTTTGCAGAACAAGATGGACGGAAGAATTTCGCCTAACTCCTCATATCTGAATGCCATGTCCACGACTGGCACCACTACACGCGTCAAGGACGTATCCCCGACGAGCGGAATGTGCCCGCTCTGCGTGAGGGATTGCGCTTCTCTCTGCGAAGTTGGCCTCTCGGCTCTTAGAGGAAGGGAGGCCCTCTATCCTAAAGTGGACAAGTATGGACAGAGCACGGCAGCCTCGCTGAAGGACTACTTCCTAGACTGGTCACACATAGCGATCCTGTCGGATCTCCTTGGCGCTGATGGCATAGAGGAGGACTCAAATCTCGCACTCTTCCCGAGGGTAAACATCGCCAGCAAGATGGGCGGCATTCCGCTCAAGCTTCCAGTGATCACGGGTGCCTTCGGTTCGACGGCCGTTGCAAAGAACTATTGGCAAGGCCTTGCGGTGGGCGCGGCCCTTTCAGGCATCATACTCTCAATAGGCGAGAACGTTTGTGGTATGGACCCTGATTCGACTTTCGCCAACGGCAAGGTTGTAAGCTCCAAGGACATGGAGCAGAGGGTTAAGGTCTACAGGGATTTCTGGGATGGAGTTAATGGGGACATAGTAATCCAGACGAACGTCGAGGACCAGAACCTTGGCGTCGATACATATGCGATCTCAAAGCTCGAGGTAAATACCATTGAGAGGAAATGGGGTCAAGGTGCCAAGGCCATAGGAGGCGAAGTCAGGCTCAACTCCATAGAGGAAGCCATGGAGCTCAAGAGGAGGGGATACCTCCTCATACCCGACCCGGAGGTTGAAGGCGTCAGGGAGGCGTTCAAAGCCGGTGTTTTTCGCACATTCGAGAGGCACAGCAGGGTAGGAATGCCGAGTCTCAGGGGTTTTGCTGAGGACGTCGAGTGGCTTCGCGAGCAGGGGGTGAAGCGCGTCTTCCTTAAGACAGGTGCATACCGCCCCTCGGCCGTTGCCTTCACGATGAAGGCGGCCTCTGATGCCAAAATCGATGCGATTACCTTCGATGGCGCGGGTGGTGGTACCGGAATGAGCCCAGTGCCCATGATGAACGAAATGAGCTCACCCACCGTCTACCTTGAGGCCCAAGTCTTGAAGTGCGCGGAGATCCTTAAGAGGAACAACAAACATGTGCCCGACATCTCGATGGCGGGTGGCTTCATTAACGAGACGCAGATTCTAAAGGCCATAGCGATGAGCAACCTAGGAGATGGCCCCATTGTTAAAGCGATAACGATGGCTAGGGCACCCTTGACGGCTGTCATGAAGTCCTCCTACTTCGTCGAGCTCGCGGGGCAAGGAAGGCTACCGAAGTCGTTCGCCGACCAATATGGTTCCGATCCTAACAAGTTCTTCGTGGGATCCCTTCTCCTCAATGACAAGGACGGGAGGAAGATCCCTTGGGAGGCCATCGGCCTCTACACATATCTCAACGAGAGGGTTGGAGTGGGACTTCAGCAGTTGATGGCCGGCGTCAGGAAGTGGAACCTTAGCCTACTGGACAGGAACGACATCGCTTGCCTAACTGAAAGGGCTTCGAAGGTGACGGGAATACCGTTGCTCGAGGACGTCGAGGCGGAACAGTTCGAGCTCATCCTAGGCAGGGGATAACATTTTAAAAGTTGAAGCCTTTCCAAAAAAGGATACTGATACTTCAGATTCTTTATGGCTCACATATGTTTAAAAATATGCTTTTTTTACTATTATTATTATTTTATAGTAGGTGTACCCAATATGGATCATACCATCGTGCATTTTGAGATACCTGCCAACGATGTGGAAAAGTTGAAGGAGTTCTACTCGAAGCTATTTGGGTGGAAGATTGAGAAGTCCTCTGGACCTGGTCCGGAATACTGGCTGATTGGCACCGTGCCCGTTGACGATAAAAGAACGCCGTTGAGGCCCGGTGTGAATGGTGGCATGTATAAGAAGCAGCGGAGTGAGAATAAGCCTGTGAATTACATTTCGGTTGAGTCTATTGACAAATCCATTGAGCTGGTAAAAGCTTTGGGTGGAAAGATCGTGCAGGGGAAGCAGGAGGTTATGGGAGTAGGCTGGGTTGCGATTGCGCTTAATCCAGAAGGAAAACCGATCGCGATGATGCAGCCCATGCGCATTTAAATTGGTAGAATCATACTTCAAAAAGATATATACAAACCAAAGACTAGAACTTGGACAATAAATACGGGGGATTAGATGCGATGAGTAGGCACAGATCGGAAGAACTGATGAAGAAATGCCCTAAATGCAAGATAGAAATGAAACCTTTGTACACAGCAAAAGGGGGCTTTCGTGGCGTATATTGTCCTAAATGTGGCAGGAGGAGCTGGAGGAGGAGTGGCAGTCGTCCGGGAAGGAGGAAAAAGTCACGAGCGTAATGTTAAGTAGATGGAGGAACTGGATGATGAAGGAGATTATTAGAGAAGAATGCATTAGTAGGCTTTAAATGCCTTTAATGGGTCCATATGACTTGGAGGCTAAGCTGGCATTGGCAAAGCTGCATGGGGATGCTAGGTTGATCCTAGAGGAGAATATAAATTCGATCATTCGAGATCCTAGGGCAAAGTTAGATTTTTTTATGGAAATGTCAAGAGACATCGGAATACAACCGAAAGCCTGTTGAGCCTCATTTCGGGATTCCTCTGGGGTCTCGTCCATACGTACTACGCAACCAAAGTCGGCAGAGATATGGACACGGATGAGACCGACGACTTCCTAGAGATGCTTAAGAGATGGGCTCCTGAAATGCGACTCGCTCTTTCGAGCGTGACTGCTAAACGGAAGGAGCCTGAGTCGTAGCAATCCATCGCTTAAGGCGGTATGGCTAGTGGGAAAACTTCGAAGCTCCTCGTCGCACTGTCGCTAATCCTGTCATTCGTGCCGGACATAGAGGTGATGGCCTGATGAGGTGGGCAAATTTTGATCTACTGTTTAGTGAAATATAACTTATGTAAATCACGGGACTTGGGAAATTTCGAAAGCCTTCTTTTGTAGAACGAGGTAAACGCAAAGAGATACTGATGATCTGGAAAGAGAGAGCTTGGACGAAAGCTCTGCTGAGAGAGTTGTATCCTTTGGGTTCTAAGGGAGAGATCCTTGAGAAGCTGAAGGGCAGGTCGTGGTTGGCAATCATGTGTAAGGCAGGCTCTCTTAAGGTTAGAAGGTTAAAAAATGGAGCCGAATGCACCTAAATCTTTACATAGTTATTTAACATTCCATAATATGATCGAGTAATGGTCATGCGGAAAAATAATGTTAAACGATCAGATATAATAATTAACCTCCCGAATAGCCTCATTGATGAGCTCGATATTTTGGTTAGTAGAACTGACGCTTCCAGAGCTGACGTTATAGAAACTTTATTAAACTACTGCGTAAGGGATAGAAAGATCATTGATAAAGTCTTTCCTCTGGGAGAGAGGAGTGAATGGCAAAAAGCTGAAGAAGAGAAGGAAATAGAGGAAGCGGAGAAGGAGGGGAAGGAAGAGATAGAATTTGAAAAAAGGGAAGATGAAGAAGGGGAAGATGAAGAAGGGGAGGCAACGGAAGAAAAAGTAGCAGATAGGGAAGACGAACGAGGATTATAATAATGTAGCTTCAGTAACCAGCTCAAGTTTCCTCCACGTACTTCCTACGTACCGTTTCTATCAATTGCTCATATGTAGAGTATATGAGTAATATCGTGATTATTTTCAATGGGAGAGGAATGGAGAAGAACAGTTAGAGAAGGAGACTGAATCGTTGGAGCTATGAATTCCTTTGGATTGGTGTTAATACATCCCTCTTTTTAAGGGGTGCATTGGAATCTGGTAACTTCTTGGAATTGATCCATCTGGGCTGCATCGTAATATTGCTCAGGAGGTATTTATGAGATGGCTTCTATCCTTTCTGGGCATAGATGGAAAATGCCTTGCGACCTATTCTTCTCCCTTCATCGAACAAATACGCGTATATCGTGTAGTACCCCGTTTCCTTGGGTGTGAACTCAGCGGTGTAACGGGCTTCCTCTCCAATGGGAAGCATCACAAGAGGAAGGAGATTCATGGAAACCTTTCTTCTGGGATGAGGCAGAAGCTCTTAGTTGCCAAGGGCTTCCTGACCAGAGCACCCATAATGTTCTTAGACGGACCTACAATAGGCCTTGACCATGCATCAGCCAGAGATGTGAGGAAGTACGTTAAGGAGAAACTGAACGGGGAGCTTGGGACGACGGTCTTACTAACACTACATGCAGGAAGAGGAATCGCTGTGTGACAGAGTTGCGATAATGCACGAAGTAAGGTTTATCGCGTGCGATCTAAACTCATCGTCGGACTGCAGTTCAAGGGGATAGTGAAGGTTGAGGCGTTGAATGTTGGGTCGAAGCTCGTGTCCAAGATTCAAGGGCTTGACTCGGTTGAGAAAGCATCGACGGAACTCAAGAACATGCACGCCTATTAGCTCGATTTCAGGTAATACAGAGATGACGGTACTAATATAAGCAGTAGGAAAATGTATATACTTAGTAAAAACCATAATTTATCGGTCGGAGGATGTGGAATGGAAGAAAGGGTCGAGAGAGGTCAACGTCGAACCTCAGGGAGGTGATATACTTGGTCAGAGTAAAGAAGAGAGATGAAAGGTTCGAAGAATTTATTGAGTCCAAAATTGTTACCGGAGTTAAGAAGTCTGGTGCGACTGCTGAGGAAGCTGCACATGTAGTTAAGGAAGTCTCTGAGAAAGTGACCCACAAGGCTGAAGTCACAGCAGAAGAGCTATCAAATATGGTAGTGACATCGCTTAAAATATTTAACAAAGCTGCTGCAGACGAATTCGTCGCATTTAGAGATAGGAAATTGAGATCCAAGAAGAGACTATACAAACTACGTGAATAGAATGGTCGAGTTAGGCTTTGTGAAGACCGAAGGATTTGGAAGATAGCAAATGCCCGGATAGATGATGCGTATGCCCTCTCCGGTCGTATTTGTTACTTCCATCGTATCAATAATGGGATTAATAATTAATGTTCTTGTGATGGCGGTTATCCTATCACGCGGGAGGGGGAGACATCGCTTTCTTTTTGCGTCACTCCTCTTGATCGGAGCCTTCTGGGATTTTGGAATATTTATGATAATGCTTAGGAACAACTTCCCTAGCGAGGTAATCCAGTATCAATATATTATATCAATACCTATGAACTTTTTGCCGGCATTCTCCTTCCATTTCACCACTGCCTACTTAAACCAGGTACACAAGAAAATCACAATCGCCCTATACGCGTACTGCTTTGGCGGTTTCATCCTAATCATCACGGGAGCATTAAAGCCCATCTCAGGCGTCTACGAATATAGCTGGGGAACCATTGGGAGAAATGACCCGACCCTTGCAAACCTGAGCTGGCTCCTAGTTACATATGTCACATTGGCCCTCTCATGTTGGTTACTACTCCAAGCCTACAGAAGGGAGCCCTTGGCCATTACGCGGCGCCACATCAGATACATACTTGTTAGCTTCATCGCGTTCAGCGTAGCCCATCTAAAGACGTTGCTAGTCTATGGCGTCGATGTCGCTTTCCTATTGCCCCTGGGCATGCTCTTCATAGACTCGTTCGGCGCGGTGATAGGGATAGCGATAGTAAAAGATCGATTGTTCGATATAACGGTCATCGTAAGGGAAGGGGTCGTGTATTCGGTGTTGGCAGCTTTCATCATATTCATCTTCGACTTCTCACAGCACTTGATAGCTACCTTCTTTGGAGATATTGCAAAGGAATACTCCACGTATATTCAATTCGCCTCCATAGCGGTGGTCATAATCGCCTTCATGCCCATAAAACAGAGGTTGGAACACGCGATTGGCGGAATGCTGAACAAGAAAAAGATCGAGTTTTAAAATTCATGGACCTTCCTAATTTGTGATCCCTATTCCGAAAGGGTGTACGCACTCATGATCTAAGTCCTCGGAAGTCGCCTTGAAACGGGGAACATCTTAGGGAATGGCACATGAGGTTCTAATTGGTACCAGTATGCCACACTAGACCAATCGTCCGCACGGTCGTTTCCATGACCGTGCTCGCAAGTTACCATAATTCTCCGTTCGAATGGGATTGGATCTTGAATATGGAATCGATACACAGACCACTGATTGGTCTTTCCTGACAATGTGCCCCATTGATTCTGATAAACAGCACCCGAAAGGGAGACCCCATTGTATAGACCGTAGGCTGTATCACGCACTGGGAATTCATAAGAGAAGTTCATGAAATCTTCGGTGCCGGTTCCATGGATGCTTGGTGGCCACTTCAACGATCCATCTTCCCCAATTTCATCATCAACGAAAATCATGTCATCACCCTCACCGAACCAGCCAGGTGCCAGAGCTTGTATGCTTAGCACACAGCCTACGTATTGGCCTTTCCCTTTGGCATCAAGGATTATGTAATTTTCAGTTCCTGTGACGTTTTTGATCTCGGATCCATCAGCAGGTCGCGCTACTGGTTTAGTGGGATCCTCCCGGCACCACGCCGCGTGGAAACGACCGATTTCATCTTGAATCATCCGGTGTTCTTCGTAATCAACGTAGAAGTAATGGTAATAGGGAGCCTTGCATTCATTAACAAGTTCCAGTTTGGCACCATTAGCATAGGGCATTGGGAACCAACAGTTTCGTGCAGGATGGGTTGGAAGGTCCGCTGCGTACATCGAAAGAGGTGCTGAGTAAAAGCTACCAACAGCTCCATGACCAACCCCAAAGAAGTCACCCAGAGGCACTTCCACGCTCGGGTTCCGTTCGCCGTCCCAGTACATCCTGAGCAAGACCTTCCGGTGATAGTGTGCTTCATCACAACCACCACCAAACCAAATGTGTCGGATCGTTCCTGCTCCTTGAAGCTGGGCAAAGGATTTGCTTTCACCTGGGTAGATAATGACATAATCAGCATTTCCGCCAGTGCGGTCGTAACTTGATGCCCGGTGCACTCGGCAATTGCGTAGCTTTGGCAAGCTTCCTAGTGCTCCATATCCAAATGATAGATCCATGGATTACTTCCTCTCCAATAGTTATTAGCTTTGTATGTATGAAGAAGATTCAGTTGACCTTACTAGCAACCAATTGTTTCCTTTCCATCTCTTGATTCGGATCAGACCATAAACTCCATTAAGTTTCTTCCCGAAAAAGTGCAAAACTAACCTGTCCTCATGTTTTTCCAGAAGCTCATACTTGCCCTCGTCCCAGGTTTCAACTCTTCCACTTCTAGCCGATTTTTCCTTACTCAGATCCTCATGGTCCATGTCTTCTATGGAATGGTCTCCCACTTGAATAGCCAGCCTACGCATACCAGGCTCAAGTAGAGGCTCTTTGGGTACCGCCCAACTTTTTGCCACGTTATCCATATCCAGCCGAAGGTCGTAGTGAAGCCTCGAAGCCCAATGCGCCTTAACCGTAAATCGCTTCATCATATAGCTCCTTCATGATAGGGCAATTGCCACTTCTATAGGTTGTACATATAATGGGGGCAAATCTATTCCCCGCTACCTGATTTTGGCTTATTTAATACCGAATATCGATGCGAAAAATAAAAAACAGAATAAAGAGGCCATTTGTCAATAAGAGGTCAAAAGAGGTCGAGTAAGTCGCCAAAGAGCTAATTATTCATTCCTAATGATGAAAATCATCAACATAACCCTTTGCTAGCTAAAGGAGTGAAGAATTAGGGCCAAACGTCACAAAAAAACCGCCATCTATTTTCTGGTATTTTAAAGCCATTCCTGCACATATCACTGACCAGAAGGCTCTTTATCAGGATGGTCACTACTAAAGGCATCTATGAATATGTCATTGCGCGAACAAAGTACATAGACGCTGTTTTTAGACAAGTGTTGGCGGAACAATTCGACCAAATTCTGATATTTGGAGCAGGATTTGAAAAGGGACAGATTGAGCAATTTCTAGCAACATATAAATTAAAGTTAATCGATCATAAAGATGCGCAAGAACTTGAGAAGGCATATTTCAGCGATTCAAATGGCAAGGTAATGGGCAGAGTCAATGGTACACATTGTCTGGTTACTGCTGAAAAATCATTGCCATAAAGCATGGGATTATAAGAAACCCTGAAGGAATTAAAATGGTGACCTGAGCGTGTTTAATGGGGCGCAGTATGTTATAGAGAAGAAGTTGGTAACGGTTAGGAACACCTACAGCATCAAGGATGTGAACGGGAACCTCCTGGGCTATATAAAAAAGCAATTTTTGGGCTCTATTCGAGCAAAATTTTGGTTTGAGGGACCGGACGGAACCCGCCAGGGTGAAATCCGCTACGGGAAGTTGGGTAGTGGTAAATACGAGGTTTACGATGCTCAAAATCAGCTTCGAGCTACTGTAGAATGGGCGGGGGGACTCCGAAGTACTAAGTGGCGGATGGAAGATCCCCAGGGCCAGCAATTGGCTATAGCCGAGGGTGGCATTATGGGACGTAATTATCAAATCCTAGCGCCAGACGGAAGCGCCATCGCTCAGATATACAAGAAATGGATATCCATTAAAGGCTCCTACTGCATCGACATTTCACACCAAGGCTTCGATCCCTTCTTGATCTTAAGCTACGCCGTCGTGATATACAATTACTTTTAGGTAGTTGAGCTGGTCGTCGATTAGAGAGGAAATAACACGGATGGAAATACTCGGTACGTGAGCTGCTAGATCAGTATGCTGAAAGACCTTATTTGAGTTTCAGTTGCAGTTCGAGAGTAAACGGTTCGGTGAATCCAGCTCTTTTATAAATATTAATCGCATCTTTATGAGCCCGTAGATGTAAATATTCAAGTCCTAGCGATTTGGCTTCTTTAACCAGTTCAGAGAGTAATCGTGTAGATTAGTTCTGCGATATTTTATTTTAGTTATATCAATCTCCATTTTCTTGTCTCCTGATATTCTGGGAACATATTAGTCTTTTACTCATTCAGGTCCGCACAACCAGTGTCTTTCTCCAAAACGATTGTATTGGCGCTGTCGATCAAACTCATATTGCAATAGGTGTCGGATCTTATCGTCGATGCCAATCATCATTTTTATATTAATAAACGCGGGCCAACTTAGTAGCCTTCTAGTCTTGGTTAGGATGAGTGTGCGCCAGCTGGCTTGGAAAAATACCGTTCGGTAGGAAGAAGGAAAAAGAATGGTCTTGTTACCTGAGCTGTGTCAGCTTCCGAATGCCTTTTTCAGCTTGTCTATGATGCCGCTCTTTTCTTCGGTGGCAAAGAACTGCTTGGCCATGTTGGCTGCCTCCGGCGATGACTGCATTGCCATCTTCAACTGATCTCCAAGAAGACTGGAGAGGCCTTTCTGGTCCAAATTCTGCGCCGTGAATATCTTGCCGATGTAACTCATGACCATTGGAGCCGCTATTGCGAGTATCTTGCTGATCATTGCAGAGGGGAGTCCTGTCTTTTGTGCGATTGCGTTTTGAATGGCGCCCATCTGGTTCCCCAGCAGCGTGTTCACCATGCTTGACCCACCGGATGCCGAGGGTGTGCCCAGCAAACTCCCTAGGTTGTCCAGGGGATTGCTCGCTCCAGCCTGTGTCAACATATTCATGAGTGTGCCAGCTCCGCTAGGGGTTGATGCACTTTTCGTCATGGAATTCATGAGTAGCGGTATGGCCATGCTGAGGGCAGATTGCACTCCCTTTTCATTTCCGCCGACTGACTTGGCGATGGTGGATAAGTTGTTTCCTGTATTTACCTGTTTCATTAAATCCTCAACGATAGAGCCCATGCATTGAATGTAGACTAGGCCACTCTTAACTCTATGTATGTGACCGCGCCTACCATCCATCGCACCTACTAGGAACCGATGTTTTAGGATTCTTCTAGAAGAATGAACCGAAAGCTTGGCCATAAGACAGCTCTACTATGTCTGCTCCCATCGATTATACTAAACAGGCAGATATAGACTAGAACAGAGCCCGATTCGTGAGAAAAGTTAAATATGACACACGAACGATATTTTAAATAGGTGAGTTTGGATGGTTAAAGTGAAGAAGCGTTCTAAGGTCTTGCAGGAATTCGACAAGGCTAAGCTGAAAAATTCTTTAAAGAAGGCTGGGGCCAAGGAGGAGCACGTGGCGAAAGTCGCCGATAAGATAGCAGGCAAAGTGAAAGAAGGAACGCCAACTGTTGAGATCTGGGAGTGGTGCATAACAGAACTCAAGCCACTTGACGCAAAGGCCGCAAAAGCATACAAAGAATATAAGAAACCGAAGAAATAGAGGGCCCTGAAGAACAAACCTCTCCTGAATATTATTTCTCTGAAGCCCTTCCACGATGACTTTCTCGTATTCGTTATTCCTGACTTTGATTATGCATTGTTCATGAGTTGCTGCTTGTCCTAGATCGAAGAGAAGAATTCCGGTTGCTTGTTATTCGTGTGGTCGAATGTGAGCTGTATGTATGGACCACCTTCGGCCCTCGTGACGTAAATGTCCCATAAGGCTCTTGTCTTTGGATCTCTAAAAGTAACGTCGGGATTCATGGCGTAGGCGATATATCGCCCATCAGGAGACCAATCCCCAAAATAGACTGAACCCCTTGGTGGAGGTGCTTGGGCAATGGCTCGCAGAATAAATTTGTCAGCGCAGTCAGGGGAAAATCTGGTTACGCCAATCTGGATGTCATTTGAATTCCAGCATATGAATTTACCTTCCCAAGATAGATCAGGCCGACAACCACTCACGCCATTTCTCTTTAGAGAGTAAATTTGTTTATCCCGAAGATCGATGGCGATAATGGCATGGCCATACTCTGCATGCTCATGAACTGTTGCGACTATCCAATCACCGGCAGGTGACCAACAAGGAACATAATCGTGGTAGAGCCTGCCACCGGTCAACTCCTCGGTCTCATTTGTGCGTATATCGTGCACGAAAAGGCCCGTATTCTGGTAATCTACTGTCTTTTCTCGGCTGAGACGCTTCACGAAGGCGACCAGGTTGCCGTCTGGGTCCCAACATGGGTCGACAGCATCATTTGCCACCAAAGTTCGCTTCGAACCATCGGCATTCGTCCAATATATATTGAAGCGAGGAACAGATCGACCCTCAGACAGCTTTTCCATATTGACGACCGTGAAGCATATGCGACGGCCATCCCGTGATACGTGCGGGTAAACTTCGTCCACTGAGGTCGTCCCCGTGATGTTAACTGCGTTGGATCCATCGGCATTCATAACATATAATTCGCTGTTACCATCTCGACGTGACTGGTAGCAGATCTTGAAGCCGGAGCGCGCGAGTTCCTTGCGCAGTTTGGACTGATCTGGAGAATCGTCGGCAGGAGACTTCGTAGCACGTATGGGTTCTATGCCGGGATCGATCTGGTTACCAATGTCTATATCGGGCCCCCATTCTCCTCTTCCCATCCATCTACCTTCAGATGCTCTCCCTTCAGTCATCAAACAAACTCAAGAGATGGTTCCCTTATATATTTCTTTATATAAATGGGATGAGAAGGAAAGAGATCGATAGCGTGATTCGTGAAAGGGCCCTAACGCTTCTACAGGATCCTGCATTTCTACAATGGCAAGGTGCTTGAGTGCGGCTTCCTCATGCCGAAGATAAAAAGTTCGCGATCGGTGAGAGGAGATACAATCGTCTGACACCGATTATGATAGGCACTTCCTCCTAGGAGCCATTAAAGCTAACTAAATACCTGTGGCCATCTTGCCTTGCGACTATCCAAGCATAATCCGATGTCTGTCGAATCTCGGCATTCCCTAGCGATTTCCCTTCAAGGTTGAAAACCTCGCAAATAATGGGTGTACCGCGCATACCAAAAGGGTGATTCAAACCGAACTCCTTCTTGTGTGAGATATCTATAATCTCGACTTGATTCTTCGATAAATATTTCACGGCTATCGAGCCTTCAGTTGCCACCTCGCCGAACTGTGTGCTCTTCCCTCTGCCATCCGCGTAGATGATCGGCTCTTCGTTGCCATGGACGACGTCTCTGAGATAATCAACCTTGTGCCCGTCGATCGTCGATGAAAACTCCAAGAAAGATTCGCCTTGGATCGCAAGCCAACCGGCGGGCGGAATCTCATATTGCGTGCCGTTAACCTTCACAACCCAAGTTTCCGATTCTCCCTCATCGCCAAGCCAGTCATTCATCCAAATTTTTAAGCCATTAGGGTACGCGACAAAGAGCTGACGGCATTTACTGGGTAAATCATTTGCTAAGGCCTGCGACACGCCAGCCATCTTCCTACCGTCCCAGTAGGCGATTTCAGTAGGAGGCAGCAATCCGTAGCGTGCTTGTAATCGCTGCAGCATATAGTAGCTGCGACAAACCCTTTCCATGCCAAATTTCTCCTCGACAAGCCAGCCATTCGTGCCATAGGCGATGACGTTCAGCAGAAAGCGGTCGATGCCTTTGTCTACGTCCTTTTGCCAATCCGGCGTTCCATGCTGTGCATCCAGTCTGTTGTAGACGAACCAATCCGTCCATCCCAACCCTATGTCACATTCCTTTGTGTGGATTTCGCGAAGAAAGAAGATGGGTATCAACGGTTCGCGGGCGAGGGGGCGTCCATTGTAAGTAAGGCCGTAGTTGCCGTCGGCGAGGCCAGCGTATAGCCATTGGTAAGTGCCTTCCGAGAAAATGGGACCGCCATAGGTTCGACTGTCATTGCGCAGAAGCTCGCCATAGCAGTAGAAGGTCTGGGCAAAGGTGCCGGCACCTGGCACACGGGAGTCGTAATCGCAGTATCCCCAGGGCGAAACGGCGGTGTGCACATCGGTATAAGCGGATACACGTTTTCCATCGGGGTGGTATTTACTCTTGATGGTGGGCGCCAGTTTACCCTCTAGCGCTACGGCTGCCGCCGGCTTCAGGGCCCAGCACCGAGGCCAAGCTGGACGCCAATTGCCATCGGACATGCGCTGCACGTAATCGGGATTCCAATGCTCATTTACTGGAGCGAAGTCGCAGTAGTTTGTGTAAAGCCCTGCGAACCAGCCGAGGGATTTTTGATGCTCTAGGTAATTTTGAAGCGCTTTATCGCCCCCTCTACCTGGTGCAGCTCGCGTTCGAAGCGTGAAGCTTTCCCCCCCGTCCCGCCAAGCGATCTCATGGTTGCACTGGATGAACTTTACGATGCCATAAGCACGCAATCTACGGCTGCGTTCGATTTCGCGTTCATAACTCTCGGGACCCCATGTCTCCTGCCAAAGCCTGTCGACGGCCATCCTAGCGTTTACACCGATGGGGTTCGGGATCACGGGCAAAACCTCTTCAAAGGACGGAGACACTGTGACGAAGATGCGTTCGGAAACGTCGTTGCGCTTTCCGTCGGTCCTCGAGTTGTAGCGAACGCCGCCATTTATGCGAATACCTGTCGTCGTGACCTCGCCATTGGGGTACGCGTATGGCTCAGAGCCATTGCTCCTGTACCAATCCAACCAGATCGATGCAAAGTAATGAACATCCCTCGCACGACCCATTAGGACCACGGGGTTGCTACTGCCATAGGTGATGAATGGCACGTAGATTATGCGCGGTTCTTGCGCGCCATGAATTTCGCCAAAGAACAGTTCCGTTGCTCCATCCTCTGCCTTTTTGTCTGTCTCATTCCGTGAGACGTCTATAACCAGAGACTTCTGCCACAGCCTTAGATGGTATGCGACCCCTCGTTCATAGATGACGGTAACGATGTCGTCCTGGAGCTCTGCTCGCACTAATTTTCTCTCGGTCCCACCATCTAGGAACTTCACGCCTCCACCAAACATCAGCTGCCCTATCTCGATCCCGTTTACGGAAGCTCTAAGACCCGATAACCCATGAATGGGTTCGAAGAGATAGACGAGATTACAATCGCTACCTTTGTAGCGAAACGCGAAGGCATCTCCATCGCGCATGGTCTCTGTTTCAAAGGACTTCGTAATGTTGATTGGCAGTATTGTCTCTTCGCGAGTTGGAAATTCAAGTTGCCCATTCGCGGTGTTCAACCCAGGTGATTGCCCATCAGAGAGGGTAGGATTGCGTCTCGGCCTGCGCTCAAATTCCAGGGCAGGCAAGGGTTCAGCATAAAACGTTATACCATCAAAGAAAAGAGTGCGCATCTCCGACTGCCAGCCGCCTTCTACGTCCAATGAGATGAAATCTAGATCTTTGGTGTGCATGGGCAATTTGTGATGGAGGAGCCACCACTCTTTCCAACGCACTTTTTCCACTTGGACATGATGAGTTTTCCCTTCGCCATCGCGGAGGTGCAGGAGGATGTTAACGGCGGGCGTGTCCGGTGGATTCTCCCAATCCCAGCGGTTACCATAAACCCACATCTCAATGCAGTCGCTGCCATCAGGAATTCGGATCGGTTCAGGTGGGGAAAGCATGATATGTGGTTGCGATTTTTGGTCACCATTGCCATTGTAACTGAGCTTGCCAACCGGGCGATTCCAAATATTCTGAGACCTGCTCGGTCGAAAGGTCGCAATGGCGCCATCTCCAGTCTCTATCCGCCAACCATGCAGGTTAGCGAAAGTGACCGTCGGAGGTCTTGGTTCCTTGCGATTCGCCCATTCTACCTCATAAGGTCTTTGGCCTATGGGTTCGTTTGGCTCGAATTCCAAGAATACCTTAGATTCATTCTGCTGCATTGTTGCATTCACCACACGGCAAACCTAGTGCAAGATTCATTTGAATATCCACTAGGAAATAGTTTATACTTATATGGTTTAAGTAGTCTGATGGATTATGATTGTTGACGCACATTCCCATATCGGTAGAGGGATACGCCTCGCTGATCCGTATGACATCGACATAACCCCTGAAACAACCATACGGATGGCAGATGTTGCTGGCATAGACAAGACCGTGGTGTTTCCCATCTCCTATTTAGACTACTCGCAAGGTAACATGGAGGTTGCTGCGGCAGTTAAGAAGTACCCGGAAAGATTGATCGGGTTCTGCAGGATCAGTTGTGGCAATTGGCACGAACCTCACAGGACAAAGGAACTGCACAACTTGGAAGAAGCCCTAACAACGCTCAAATTGAAGGGGGTGAAGATCCACGAGGGTCTGGATCAGGGCTTCCCTAACAGAGATGTCGTCGAGGTGATGATAAAGCACGACGTTCCGATGATAATACACCAAGAGAATTCGCCTTTGAGGCTTGAACCCATGATAAAGAGTTATCCCGACTTGAAGGTTATAATTTGTCATCTAGGAGGATATCCTGGCGACTACATCTATTCCACAGATACAATCTATCTCTTGGAGAAGCATGAGAACGTATACGCCGACACTGCCCAAGCACTTCACAATCGACTACAGGAAGCAGTTGATAGAGTAGGCCCTGAGAAGTTGATCTTTGGCTCAGATGGGCCATGGTATCATCCCGCAGTCGAGAAGATGAGAGTGGAAATACTTAATGTCAGTAAAAGCGATAAAGAAAAGATACTGGGCGGAAACATCCTTAAGCTATTGAAGCTCTGAGTAAATGCTCTATCTTCCACTGTTTATCATTTATGCTCTATTCGTAATATCATCCCTTTCATGAATGAAAAACATTAAAAACGCTTACGCCTTTTGGCCCGATATGTCTCTGGATACTGGGGAGAAGGTCGTAGAAAAGGTTCCATGGTTGATGGTCGTCATCTTGACGGTGGTGATCGCCTTCTTCGGAACTATTTGGCAGGCCCTATTGCCCGCGTCCCTTGTCTCGGCCAACTCCCTCGCCGCGGTTGCATGCGGTATGGACATCACATCAGCGGGCTTCATAGTGTTATTATTATCAGCGCCCTTAACGAGGATAAGGGCTCTGAGGGAAAGGCTCAACACCAAGACGCTCACTTACATCTACATGGTGGGGATCGTGACCTCCTACTACGTCTCCACTCACTTCCCATGGCTGATCCCCTACTCATTCTGGAGGTCGAGATTCGCCTTCCAGGAGGAATCACTGATGTACGTGCCGTCGATATTCGCACCTTCTCCCCAGATAGCCAGTCAACTGATAATGGGCGGTGTCCCAATACCGTGGGCCGACTGGCTGCCCTCGATACTCTTCTTCTGGGCCCTATACGGAGTCATGGGCCTCTATATGTTGTCCATATCGACGATATTCCGAAGGCAGTACATCGATGTGGAGAACGTCCCATTCCCTCACGCGATGGCCGCCTACGAGATCGTCAAAAATGTGGTGCCATCGGATTTTCGCAAAAGGAAGATACTGGGAATGAGCCCTTTCCTCATAGGCTTCATCGCGGGGTTGCTGCTCCAGATGCCCATAACATTTCAGGCCGTCTTCCCGTGGTTCCCCGACATCTATGGCTGGAGGACGAACACCTGTCCAACCGGGGCGCAGTACGTGACATCCGACTCGCCCCTATCCGGTGTTGTGGGACTTGGCGCCTGGAACAAGCAGCCCCTCTTCTTTGCCGTCGGCTATATCATTCCCCTGAGCATCTCGTTCAACACGTGGTTCTGGTACCTCGTGCTGATGGCCCTGACGCAGGTCTTCTATTACGCCGGTTACTACACGGGCATAACCGGCATCGGCGGATGCGGGAGGGCCTGGTGCCATCCGTCACCGCTGTCGGATTTTCCGCTCAAGACTCATGTGGTGACCTACATCGGGGGGCTCTTCGGCTTGGTCATCTTTTATCTCTTCCTGAGCCGGAGGTACGTAGCCGGCACGATAAGGGCCGCCATCGGCGGGAGGGGCGAGCATCAGGATATCGAACGCAATGAGCCGATCACCTATAGGATGGCATACGCCCTATTCGTGGGCTGTTTCATCCTGCTGATGGTCCTGTGGACGATAGCTGAGGTGAGCATATTGCCCGCCCTGCTATTGATGATATCCGTCACCTTCTTCTGGTTCGCAGGTTCACGCCTCTTCGGCCTCGCTGGAATGCAGGCCAGATCTGACAGCCACGGCATGATCCTATTCAAGGCGATATGGCCCACCGTGCCTCAGCCGAAGACCAAGGACTTCGTCATACCCGTGATCTTCTCGCGCACGGCGGGTGCAGATACGCCCGAACATGGGTGGGGCGGCGCGCTCTATGGTTCCTTTGCGTCCTACAGGATGGCCGGGCTCGCGGGCGTGAGCAACAAGAGCATCTTCAGGGCCTTGACGGCGGTCCTCATCATAACCCCCCTCTTCTCCATTCTCGCCGTGCTCTGGTTCGGATACGCGATCGGCATAAGCAAATCCGTGCAGTATAACTGGGGTTACGGCGACGGTATAGTCGCCCACCTCACGGAGCCATGGTATTATGACCAGCAACCCGCCTCAGGATCTTGGGTTGAGTACGCCGCAGCGGGCATCATCATTGTTGGTGCCCTGTCCATAATGCACGCCAGATATGTGTGGTTCCCGTTCGAGCCGATCGGCTTCATCCTCGGTTTTGGCAACTCCTCAATGCTTTTCGGTACTTGGTTCCCGTTTCTGGTGGCCTGGGTCCTGAAGACGGTGACGCTGAGGGTCGGGGGGAGCAAGGCCTACGAGGAGTTTGGGTTGCCAACTGCGGGAGGCGTGATAGCTGGCTGCATGGCATTCATATTGATAGGCGGGCTGATGGGCGTTATTAGATTCTTCGTCCCATTTTAGGAATGGATACTAGCTTTCTAGTCAAGAAAAAGAAAAGAATGATGATAACCACAATCCACATCATTGGTTAGAGATATTTTCAATTAATGCTATGCCTTTCAAGAATAAACGTATACACTTTTCATGTAAGCTTTTCAATAAAGATATTACATAATTGATCTTATGTAAGCAAGACTCTTTCTTAGGCGTTCAATCCCGCCACACTCGACTGAGAGTTCTCCGTCGAACCCCGACTTCTTTAAACGATTAATGAATCTGTTTTATGGGTACAACGCCTTCACCAATGGTTGTACTGGCAGGAATAGCTGTTTCTCCCCTGTATTTTTGGAGTGTTTCTCGATCTATATCTTTAAGATGTATATGCATAACTTTTTCGATCATCGCATCGAGCATCTCCAAGGGATCGGTTCCAAACAAAGCTACATTCCCAGTATCGAAGTTCACTCCCATCATTTCTGATGGAACCAGATTTAATATCCTCAACATCGTTTTTGTTTGAACTGTATAGACGTTATGAGGCTCGATTGTCAACTTAATGTTAAAATTCTTTGCCATACTGAGGATAGATTTTAAATTAAATTTCATGAGTTGAAATCCTTCGTCTTCAGTAAGAAATCCAGGCTTTGGCCCTTCAGAGGTGTTAACGATTTCCGCACCTGCTAGTTTTGCGTAACTGATCGCTTTCTTCAGGTAACATGGACCTGCTTCGCCAACATCCATCAAATTTGCGTAGGAGCTTATGCAGATCATTTCCAATCCATAACTGGTGATCAGTTTCTTAACTTCGATGGGGTCAGATTCTAAACTTAGCGTGGGGTCATAACCGTACAACATACTCGAGGCCTGACCTGTTGCTACTTGTGGCTCAACAGTGTCGTACCCCAACTCGGCCAACGTCTTCAACATGTACTCAAACTGAAACATTCTGCCTGGGAAAGCCTCAACCTCTTTAAATTGGATCAACGTATTGATTTCCTTTAGATTGGAATCCAATATATCAACCACTTTGTAACTTCACCTGTGCTTTTTCGCACTCAATACCTTTATAAAAACTGCCTAACTGAAAACGAATGAGTATGAACTCAAGTATTTCACTAGTGAAGAAAGCAGTCGTTATATTCGAAACGAGGTATGGAAACACGGAAAGGATTGCCAAGGCGCTGACGAAAGGAATTCGTAAGAGTGGAATGGAGACTACTTGTTACAACATGAACGATCTGCAGATCGGAACGTTCACTGAGTGCGAATTTATTGCGATTGGTGCCCCCACACAGTACCGTACTGCATCGGAGCCCATGAAAGGATTCTTAGAGAAAGTGGAAAGGGTCGACCTCAGGGGGAAGTATGGCTTCGCCTTCGACACCAGGGTGGACTCCTTCTGGGCAGGAAGTGCTGCAGAATTCATTGAGAAGAAACTGAAGTCAGTGGGATTGCAAATTGTTAGACCTCGTTCGTCAGCAATAGTAAGGCATGCTGATGAAGAAGGAAAGGAGAGCAAGGAGGCAGGGTCAGGGGAGAGTAAGGAGGAAAGAAAAGCAAGGAGAGCCCGGGAAAAGGAGGAAAGGAGGTCAAAGGCTGTGCTGGAGGATGGCATGGAAGAGCTGTTCGAGAATATAGGAGAAGAGATAGGGCAAATCCTGGCTAGCAAGGACAAGATGACGACGATCGTTTGAGAAGCGCGAGGAGGTACGATCATCTACACGATAACCGATCCAGGCCTCATAGCTTTTCCTCGTGACGTGATCAAGTAATCGGAAACTCCGGTTGCCTCCTCCCTTTGAGAGGATATGGAAAGCCAATATTGAAGTAGCTGGAAGTCCCGATATTATGCCAATCTTTTGAGGTCTTCGCCCTTCGCACGATACTTTGGCTCTTCACCCAAGAAGAAAAGGCGGAAGTCCTCGACCACCAATCCAAACATCTTCCTCCGCCTCTCACCCGATGGGCCCGCAAGTCCTGGAGTCAGATATACGTTCTCCAGTCTCCTCAGGTCGCTGTCGACTGGTATCCCCCCGCCCTCTTCGCCCGCCGTATCCAGTGCCGCCCTGAACCTCCCCTTCCTCAACTCGGCGATGAGGGCTGCTTCATCGATCAATGCGCCGCGCGCGCTGTTGATGAAGACCGATCCATCTGGGATCATCTCGAGTTCCTTGCTCCCTATCATGTGATATGTTTCAGGGGTATGCGCCGCATGCAAGGAGATTATATCGGAATTGGAGAGGACTTCATCGAGCGATGTCTTCCTGACACCCAAGTTATGTGCGTCACCCTCGGACATATATGGATCGTAAACGGCGATCTCGACGTCGAAGGGCCTTAGTAGCCTGATGAGCCTCCTTGTGACGTGGCCCGAACCGATAAGGCCCACCCTCTTCCCATTCAGGTCCTTGCATACGCCCTTCTCATAATGCCCGATCTTAAACTGCTCCTCGGCACCAATCTTCATCAGGCGCACATAGTCCGGTAGCTCCCTCAGGCAATTCAAAATCTGGGCGAGTGCATATTCCGCAACCGAATACGCCATCTCATGGGCCGCGCTAATCACCACGATTCCCCTATCGAAGGCCTCCTTACACACGTAGGGCTTCACTGACCCGGCCGCATGGCCGATTATCTTCAGCACCCTTGCCTTCTCGAGAATTTCCTCCGTGATCATCGGCGATCCCCAGCCCGTAATTATCCCATCAACATCGAAGACGACATCTCGCAACCGTTCCGCCGTAAACTGTTCATCTCGATCGTTCTTGACTACATCTGCGAAGGAAGATAGCTTCGCCTCTGCCTCTGGAAGCGATACAGTTCTCAGGAGGCCCTCGGGTATAGAAACTAAGACCTTGGGTTTTTTCATGTTGGAACCTGTACAGTGACAGCGCGGATTTAACGATTATTCCGTGAGGACCTGGTTATGGCCTTAGTTTCCGCAGTTCGATCTCAGTCGGTGCTATCATGAAAATTGTGAATCATTTCGTTATTTCTCCAAGATAAAGAGGCCCATGCCTTTTTCATAGTAGAATCTCACTTTTAAAAAGCCCGCGATCTCGGCATATCTTTCCCAGTGTTCTCTTTTTCCCAACTGGAAAAATGCGAAGGGTGTGAAAGCGCAAATTATTGGTCCTGTTCAATAGCGGGTTAGGTGTGCTGTGAGCGCGGTTGAGCATCTTCTCGGATGGATATATGCCTTCCAGAATGCTTTGTAGATCTTGG
>Ga0315282_10003615_pt1 | contig 27692 bp, 34 predicted proteins | sample YL17G07_20_MG_FD_203693 | JGI IMG/M metagenome (GOLD analysis project Ga0315282, IMG submission 203693) | Sediment microbial communities from Yellowstone Lake, YNP, Wyoming, USA - YL17G07_20 | ecosystem: Environmental > Aquatic > Freshwater > Lake > Sediment | place: USA: Wyoming | collected...
GTACACCACGATGTAGGGTACGTTCACCTGCCGCGCCAATAGCACGTGCTCGCGCGTCTGCGGCATCGGCCCGTCCGTCGCCGCCACCACCAGGATCGCCCCGTCCATCTGCGCCGCCCCGGTGATCATGTTCTTGATGTAGTCGGCGTGCCCGGGACAATCCACGTGCGCGTAGTGACGGTGCTTGGTCTCGTACTCCACGTGCGCAATCGCAATCGTGATCCCCCGCGCCTTCTCCTCCGGCGCGTTGTCTATCGAATCGAAGGCCCGAAACTTCACCTTCGGATTCTCCCTCGCCAATACCTTCGTAATCGCCGCCGTCAACGTCGTCTTCCCATGATCAATGTGACCAATCGTCCCAATGTTCATGTGCGGCTTCGAACGATCAAATTTCTCCTTGGCCATACTTCATCTGCCTCGCTGAAAGAATTCGAAAAGCACTCCGCCCCTTACTTGCCGACGGCCCGCCCCTGCACACGCGCGATGACTTCTTCGGCAATGGCGGCGGGGGCTTGTTCGTAGCGCCAGAAATGCATCGTGTAAGACGCGCGGCCCTGCGTGCGCGAGCGCAGGTCCGTAGCATAACCAAACATCTCCGCCAGGGGCACGGTCGAACGGATGATCTGCGTGGAGGCCCGCTTCTCCATCCCTTCGATGTGGCCCCGGCGCGAGCTCAGATCACCCAGGACATCGCCCATGTATTCCTCAGGCACCACAACTTCCACCTTCATGACCGGCTCGAGCAGCACAGGCTTGGCGCGCCGCGACGCCTCCTTGAATCCCAGCGAACCGGCAATCTTGAAGGCCATTTCCGAGGAGTCCACCTCGTGGTAGGAGCCCTCTTCTAACGCCACCTTCACGCCGGTCATCTCGTAACCGGCCAGGATGCCGCCTTCCATAGCCTCCCGAACTCCCTGATAAACGGCGGGGATGTATTCCCTGGGAACAACCCCTCCCACAATCTCATCGAGGAAGAGCAGGTTCAACTCGGCGTCGAATTTGTTTGTGGATTTCCTCTTGGTGAGGTCGGCGATGGCGTTGGGATCGGGATGGGGCAACGGCTCAACCCGCAAGTGAACGTGGCCGTACTGGCCGCGACCTCCGGTCTGGCGGACGTACTTGCCTTCCGCCTCTGCGGCGACGCTGATCGTCTCACGATAAGCAACCTGGGGCCGGCCGACGTTGGCGCCCACGCTAAACTCCCGCAGCATGCGGTCCACGATGATTTCCAGGTGAAGTTCGCCCATGCCCGATATCAGCGTTTGGCCGGTGTCGGGATCGGTATGGACCTTGAAGGTGGGATCCTCCTGCGTCAACTTGGAGAGGGCGAGACCCATCTTGTCCTGGTCGGCTTTGGTCTTGGGCTCGATGGCCACCGAGATCACCGGCGCCGGAAAATCCATCGCCTCAAAAACAATCGGAGCATCCTCGGCGGAGATGGTATCTCCGGTCGAAACCGTCTTGAGACCCACCGCGGCCGCGATGTCCCCGGCCCAGACTTCCGTAATCTCTTCGCGCTTGTTGGCGTGCATCTTGAGCAGCCGGCTGACGCGCTCGCGGCGGTCCTTGCGCGCATTGAGAACCGACTCGCCGACCTTGAGCGAACCGGAATACACGCGCAGGAAGGCGAGCTGGCCCACATAAGGGTCCGTCATGATCTTGAAAATGAGCCCGGAAAACGGCGCGTTGTCGTCGGGGGCGCGCGTCAGGGTCTTTTCGCCGTCCGCTGACTGGCCCTCCGCGGGCAGAATATCAAGCGGCGAAGGAAGGTAATGGACGACGGCATCGAGCAGCGGCTGAAGCCCTTTGTTCTTAAAAGCGGCCCCGCAAAGCACCGGGAAGATCTTCTGGATGATTGTTCCGCGCCGCAGGGCGGACCGAATCTCTTCGGACGAAACCCGCTCGCCGTGGACGTACTTTTCGAGGATGTGGTCGTCGACCTCGCCCAGGGTTTCAATCAGCTGCTCGCGGAAGCGATGGGCTTTCTCGAGGTATTCGGGCGGAATCTCAGAAACGTCATAATCCGCACCCAGCGTCTCATCCTTATAGACGTACGCCTTTTCCTCGATGAGATCGATGACCCCCTGAAAAGCGTCCTCAGTCCCCAGGGGCAACTGGACGGCGACCGGTGTGGCGTGCAGCTTTGAGCGCAGCTGTTCGAGGCAGCCTTCGAAATCGGCCCCCGCCCGGTCCATCTTGTTGACGAACACGATGCGCGGGACGCGATACTTATCGGCCTGCCGCCAGACGGCTTCGGTCTGCGGCTCGACGCCCTCGACCGCCCCTAAAATGGCAATCGCTCCGTCAAGAACCCGGAGCGACCTTTCAACTTCCGCCGTAAAATCCACGTGGCCCGGCGTGTCGATGATATTGATGCGGATGTCGTTCCAGAAACACGTCGTGGCCGCCGAGGTGATGGTGATGCCGCGCTCCTGCTCCTGCTCCATCCAATCCATCACCGCCGTGCCTTCGTGCACTTCTCCCAGCTTGTGCGTGATCCCGGTGTAATAGAGGATCCGCTCCGTGGCGGTCGTCTTCCCCGCATCAATGTGGGCCATGATGCCGATATTCCGAGTTTTCTCCAGCGGCGTCTGACGCGGCATAATTCCTTAGCGAAACAAACTCCCCTATGATCCAGGTCCCGCCGGCCCGGATCACGTTCCACTGTGGCTTGTTGAGCAAAGGAGCTCCGACGAGACGGAGCTCGAAGCGGATCGTGGTCCTGGGTGGATCCACCTCCCGCTTCGCCAATGCTAATTCGTCAGTTGACGAACTACCAGCGGTAGTGGGCAAAAGCCTTGTTGGCTTCGGCCATGCGGTGCGTTTCGTCGCGCTTCTTGATCGCCCCGCCGCGATTGTTGGCGGCATCGAGCAATTCCGCCGCCAGGCGCTCTTTCATCGATTTCTCGCCCCGCTCGCGTGCATAGCCGATAATCCAGCGGAGACTTAACGAGGCTTGACGATTCCGGTTCACTTCCACCGGGACCTGGTAGTTGGCCCCGCCCACGCGGCGGGTTTTCACTTCCAGGACCGGCTTTACATTATCAACGGCTTTCTTGAAGATCTTCAGCGGATCGTCGTTGGCGCGCTCCTTGATCGTATTGAGCGCGTCATAGACGATCTCCTGCGCCACGGACCTCTTGCCCTGGTACATGATGCAGTTGATGAACTTCTCCACCAGCGGATTGCCGTAGATCGGATCCGATGCAACCTCGCGCCGTTCGACTGTCCCCTTACGCGGCATAAACTCCCTTAATCCTCAAATCCCTCAGGACGCCTTGGGCCGCTTGGCGCCGTATTTCGAGCGCCCCTGCCGGCGGTCACTCACTCCCGCCGAATCCAGCGTCCCACGAATCACGTGATAGCGAACTCCGGGCAGATCCTTCACCCGCCCCCCGCGAATAAGCACGATGGAGTGCTCCTGGAGGTTGTGGCCCACACCCGGAATGTAAGTCGTGACCTCCACGCCATGCACCAAGCGCACACGCGCAACCTTGCGCAGCGCCGAATTGGGTTTCTTGGGGGTCTGGGTGTAAACCCGAATGCAGACTCCCCGCTTCTGCGGACAACCTTCCAGAGCCGGGCTGGAGGTCTTATACCTCGGGCTCTTCCTTCCCATCCTTACGAGTTGATTGAACGTCGGCATCCCTAATTTCCTAGCGCACCTTCACCTCTCACCCGGCAAACCCCCGAGCGAACAGACGGGCGGTCAGTTGTTCCGGTGCAAACCTTACAAATATAACAGGCCTTCGACGAAAGTGTCAAGAGCGCGGCGCAAGAATCTCGAAAAACCTCAGCGCATTTCCAGAATTTCTTTCTCCTTCGATCCCGCTTGCGACTCCAGCTTGCCGATAAACTCGTCGGTCAGCTTCTGGATTTCCTCCATCGCCCTCTTCTCCTCATCCTCAGCGATCTTCTTGTCCTTGAGAAGCCTCTTGAGCTCGTCGTTGCTGTCGCGCCGGATGTTGCGCACCGCCGTGCGGTGGTTCTCCAGAACCTTGTGGAGATGCTTGACAAGTTCCTTCCGCCGCTCCTCGGTGAGAGCGGGAATGGGCACGCGTAGCATTTTGCCGTCATTTACGGGATTGAGTCCCAAGTCGGATGATCGAATCGCCTTGTCAATGGGGCCGATCATGCTGGGGTCCCAGGGCTGGACGGTCAGAAGTGTCGGCTCGGGAACCCCCAGCGTAGCCACCTGGTTCAGTGGCGTGGGCACGCCGTAATACTCGACCTTGATGTGGTCGAGAAGGGCCGTCGAAGCCCGTCCCGTCCGCACCCCCGCCAGTTCCACACGGAAATCATCCAAGGCCTTTCCCATCCGTGTCTTCGTTTGCGCCAGCGTTTCTTTAACCATGGGACCCGCCCCTTCCTGGAGTTTCAACGGCCCACTGAAGAACCGATCTTCTCACCCAGGATGACACGTTTCAAGTTGCCGGGAACGTTCAAATCGAAAACGATAATCGGCAGATTGTTGTCCATGCAAAGCGAGATCGCCGTCGTATCCATCACCGCCAGACCCTTGGAAAGGACTTCCAGGTAGGAGACGTGTTCGTACCGTTTGGCCGTGGGGACCTTCTTGGGGTCGGCGTCGTAAACGCCATCGACCTTCGTCGCCTTCAGGATCACCTCCGCCTTGATTTCCATGGCCCGCAGCGCCGCCGCAGTGTCGGTGGAAAAGTACGGATTGCCGGTCCCCCCCGCCAGAATCACGATGCGCCCTTTCTCCAGATGGCGGACCGCCCGGCGCCGGATGAACGGCTCGGCGATTTCGCGCATCTCGATGGCGGTGACGACGCGGGTGAACGAGCCGCGTTTCTCGAGAGAGTCCTGGAGGGCCAGGGCGTTGATGATCGTCGCCAGCATCCCCATGTGGTCGGCGACGACGCGGTCGATGCCGCTCGCCGAAGCTGCCACTCCGCGGATGAAGTTGCCGCCGCCGATCACGATGGCAATCTGCACGCCTAAGGTGTGGACTTCGTGGACTTCTTCGGCGATGCGGGCGGCGACCAACGGGTCAACACCAAAGCCCTGATTGCCCATCAGGGCTTCCCCGCTCAATTTGAGGAGAACGCGGCGAAATGCCGGAACGCTCATAGGTCCTGGCTGAAAAGAATGTGGCTGACTTACGCTGGCGCAGCGCCTTCCGTGGTCTTCAGTCCCTCGCCAACCTTGAAGCGAGAAAAACGCCGAACCGTGATGTTCTCGCCGAACTTCGCGATCTTGGAAGTGATCAGCTCCCGAACCGTGGAGGTGCCGGTCAAGTCCTTGATGAAGTGCTGCTCGTAGAGGCAGTTGTCTTCGTAGAACTTCGCCAGCTTGCCCTCTACAATGCGGCTGATGACCGCTTCCGGCTTGCCCGTGGATGCCGCCTGTGAGCGCAAGACCTCCCGTTCGCGCGCCAGCGCGTCCTCGGAGACGTCTTCCTTGCGGATGAAGCGCGGATCGGTGGCGCAGATCTGCATGGCGATGTCATGCACCAGTTGCTGGAACTCCTCGTTGCGGGCGACGAAATCCGACTCGCAATTGACTTCCACCATGACGCCGATCTTTCCCCCGGCGTGAAGGTAGCAGCCCACGCTGCCCTCGGAAGCGAGGCGGCTGGCTTTCTTGGCCGCAGTCGCCTGCCCGCGTTTGCGCAAGACGGTGAACGCCTGCTCGATATCCCCGTTCACTTCCTCCAAGGCTTTCTTGCACTCCATCATGGGAGCGCCACTCATCTCCCGCAGTTTCTTTACGACCTCGGCTGAAACACTCATTCGATCTCCAAACCTCCACACACAAAAAGGTAGGCGCCAGTGCTCCGGCTCGCCTACCTCTCGCGATCCTTGGCTTTTCCGCCGCTAGGGACGGCTCACCCCAGGGCTTTCCCCGTCGCCCTCGTCCGGGCCCCGACCGCCCCGGCGCTTGATCCTGGGGACGCGCACGCGCCCGTCCGCCACTTCTTCGGCCTCCCGGACCGCGAGGGAGCCGTCCGCCGGAGCTCCGGCCTCGACGCTTTCCGCATAAGCCCCTTCCGCGCCGCCCAATTCGTCGGCGGCCAGAGCGCCCGCCTGGCGAGCCGCCTCGAGTTCCTCGGCGGCGCGCTCGGCGGCAATCTTCTCTTCCTCCAACTGCTTTTGCAGGGCGGAATCCTTGCCTTCCAGGACCGCATCGGCAATCCGCGAGGTGAAGAGCCGAATGGCCCGCAGCGCGTCGTCGTTGCCGGGAATCACCTGGTCGACCATATCAGGGTCGCAATTCGTATCCACGATCCCCACGACCGGAATCCCCAACTTGCGGGCTTCCTTGACCGCGATGTCTTCCTTGCTCGAGTCCACGACGAAGAGGCAATCCGGCAATCCCGGCATGTCCTTAATGCCCGCCAAGTTCTGCTCCAGATGCTTGCGCTCGCGCTCCAGGCGCTGCACCTCTTTCTTCGTCAGCAGCTCGTACCGCCCGTCACGGCTCATCTCGTCCAGTTCCTTGAGGCGCTGGATGGACTTCTGAATGGTGGCGTTGTTCGTCAGCAGGCCGCCGAGCCAGCGGTGATTGACGAAGTACATGCCGCAGCGCGCGGCTTCCTCGGCGACGGCCTCCTGCGCCTGGCGCTTGGTCCCCACAAAAAGGATCGTTTTGCCCTCCGCGGCAAGGTCCGACACATACTTGGCCGCTTCTTTGAAAAGCTTGAGGGTCTTCTGGAGATCGATGATGTAAATGCCGTTCCGCTCCCCGTAGATGTACTCCTTCATCTTGGGGTTCCAGCGGCGAGTCTGGTGGCCGAAGTGAACTCCAGCCTCCAGGAATTCCTTCATCGTGATGTTCGACAAAACTCCTCCTCGCTACAGTGACAGGTGACGAGTAGCAAGGGAGCGACGCTTAGCTTGCCTGCTCGTCACTCGCCACTCAACACAGCTCTTACCGCTTCGAGAACTGGAAGCGCTTCCGGGCACCCTTCTGGCCGTACTTCTTGCGTTCCTTGGCGCGGGGATCACGCGTGAGGAAACCACCTTGCCTGAGGCGGGAACGCAGCTCGGGATTGAAAATAATGAGCGCGCGAGCGATGCCTAGCCGAGCGGCTCCGGCTTGCCCGTGGATGCCCCCGCCGCGGGCATTGATCATGACATCAAACTTTCCCGCCTGCTCGGTCTCCGCCAGTGGCTGCTGAAGCTCCTGTCGGACCGCTTCGGAAAGGAAGTACTGCTCCACCGGGCGATCGTTTACCACAACCTTGCCCTCACCCGGCCGCAAAATCACTCGCGCCACCGACGTCTTGCGCCGGCCCGTGGCACGGAATTGGACTGAATCCGTCACTCGAACTCCTTACACCTCAAGATGCGAAACGGGGTTGTTCACTACCGCTTCGGGGACAGGGGCTCCGGGTTCTGCGCTTGGTGAGGATGAACCGGTCCGGCGTAGACTTTCAGCCGCCCGGCCACGTGGTCTCCCAGGCGCGTCTTTGGGAGCATACCCAGAACTGCGTCGCGAACCAGCCGGTCCGGCCTGGTCGCCAGGTACTTCCGGGCAGAGATTTCCTTCAGCCCGCCCGGATACCCGGTAAAGTGCCGATAAATCTTGTCGTCGAGCTTCTTGCCCGTCAAACGAATCTTCTCAGCATTGATGATGATGACGCCGTCGCGATGGTCGGCATGAGGAGTGTAATCGGGGCTGGTCTTGCCGGTCAGAACCTGCGCCGCCTGCGACGCCAGCCGCCCCAGCACGCTTCCTTGTGCATCAAGAATCCGCCACCGGATCCTTCCGCGACGCGTTTTGGCAAAATAAGTCCCCACTGCACTCTCCGTTTCCACTATCAGATTGCAAACCTCTATTTTTAGCGGATTGGGCACGATTTGTCAACCGGATTCCCCGTCGGCCGGCCCATGATCGTCGCTCGCGCAGCGGATATCCTTCGTCTTCTCAGTGGCCGCGCGAAGAGGAGAGTTCCAAATCTTCGGCAGTGCCCTCTCCTCAATATGGGCCAGCAAGTGGCCCAAGACGCCCCTCGAATTAGCGCCTTCCATCTGTGAATTCAGGGCAATACCCCATCAGGTAGCAGTTCGTGCACGGCCCCTCTCGCCAGATGCCGGTTCTTCCTGATAGAATTACCTTTGAGCGTCAGTAGACCTCCGTATGCCTGAACCATCCTGGAAAGTAGATGTTGTGCTCACCGGCAGTTGGCGGGGAGCAACCTCTGTGCTTCTGTCGAACGGCAAGCATCATGTCCTTGTTGATACTGGCCTCCCCCATGAGGCCCCCCACTTGATCGCCTCATTGAAGGCCAGGGGGCTCCACACCTCCGACATCCAAACCGTGATCAATACGCATCTGCATGTCGATCACGTCATGAACAATATCCTCTTTCCCAGCAGCACCATCTATGCTTCGCAGCAGTCCTACGACTGGTCCCTTTCCATGTACTCGGATGTCGCACAGGAACGTAACTGGGAGCAACTCGTCCTCAAGTACTATCCCGAGATTCCTGACCACGACCTCGCACAGAAGAACGTGAATTGGCTGCGCAAGTTCGCCTTGCGTTGGTGGGACCCCAAGCGACTCGGCGGGCGCTCACAATTCCGCTGGTTGGAACAGGCCCAGTTGCCGGACGGTCTCGCCATTTGCCTCACCTCCGGCCACGTGCCGGGGCATGTTTCAGTGATTGTGCAGAGCGGGCCTGACCCGGTCGTCATCGCGGGAGATGCGTTGCTCAGCCTCCAGCAAGATGACAATATCCTGACCATGATTCCCCACCACCGAACCCTGTACGAGGTTGGCCGGGCGCGGATTCTTTCCTTGGGCGGACAAATTATCCCGGGCCATGATCGCATGTTTCGGGCTTCCCCAGCTCCCCCGACAAGCGGTCCGATTCTCTGAGGGCTCAACTCAGAGCATTGTCCTAGTGTCAATACCATACATGCAATTTCCGGCCTTCGAGGGATGCCTCATAGCCCTACAGACGCCCTGGGTTGGAGCCGGGCATTTGGAGGCGGCCAAATTGACTGAATTAGCATAATGTCCGAAGTCCGCATCCAGCGCCGCAAAATCGTTATGGCTACTCTATTGAAAGGACTTGACTTCTGCTGACGGATGGAGTTATTAAATTGTTTGCAGGTTGACTTACCGGTTGGTAAGCTAGGTCCAACTTGGTTGAAACTCCTGCACCTCTGAATTTCATTAGAACGGCGCAATGGCGAAAGCGCCCTCAATGCGTAGGGTTCTCATCATCGAGGATGAGCCGTCGATCCGCAACGTTCTCTACGTCCTGCTCGCTGGCTTGGGATGCGAGGGAGAAGTAGCCTACTCCGGCCAGCAGGCGCTTACCATGATCAGCCGGAAGAACTTTGATGCCGTGCTGCTCGATCTGCGCTGCAACAACCTGGGCGCCGAGGACGTTGTCTCGCAGATCAAAGATATCCGGCCAAGTCTCGTGGGGCGGGTGCTGGTCATCACCGGTGAGGTCACCGACTCGCGAAGCATGGAAATTATCGAACGCTACTTGTTACCGCACATTCCACGCGCTCGTCTCGCCAGCGATCTCTGGGGCAAGTTGCGGGCGATCCTCGGGCTCGCTCCTCCTGCCGACGCTTGCCAATAGCCCTACGACCTCTACCTCCGAACCAAAGGTAAAGTGTGGACGTATTCGGCCAGCGCCTCTTCCCACCGGCGCGGCAGAGGGAAGCCAGCGTCTTTCAGACCACCCAAGGCCATGACCGCGTATTTCAGGCGCGGCGTTCGACGGCCCATTTCCGCATCAGGCTTGCCGATGACTCGGCTCGCATCGAGCCCTGCCAACTCCGCCGCCTTCACTGCCAGCTCGTAGCGGCTGCACGCGCCCTGGTTCGAGAGATGATAGAGACCGAAGCGGCGGGCTTCGGTCACCTCCATGATTTTCTTCGCCGCGTCGATCGTGTACGTGGCTGAGCCAACCTGGTCCGCCGCCACCGGGTAGCTCTCGCCAGCAGCGAGTTTGCGTAAACCCTTTTCAACAAAATTCGTCTTCCCGGGGCCAAACAGCACTGAGACGCGGAAGATCCAATGCGCCGGCAGTGCCTTGACCGCCTCTTCGCCACGCAGCTTGCTGCTGCCATAGACCGTGCGTGGAAGTGTCGGATCGCTCTCCGCGTAAGGCTCGCGTTTTTCACCATCGAACACTGCGTCGGTCGAAATGTAAGCGACTCCCGCGCCGACTTCGCGCGCCGTCTCGGCCACGTTGCGCGCCCCTTCGCAATTCACGAGGAATCCCAGGGGGGGATCAGCCTCGCAGACGTCCAGATCCGGGATGCCGGCGGGATGGACCACCACGTCAGGCCTGAGCCGCCGCAACGCCGCGCGGACTTCCTCGAGCCTAGTAATGTCTGCCTCGGCGCGAGTGAGAGGAAAAACCTCATGACGCGTCTTGAAAACCTGGACGAGCCCGTAGCCGAAGAGTCCTGCTGCCCCTGTGATCGCTACCTTCATGGCACCTCGTTGCTGAAGTCGATGGACCAACATCGTACCATGTGGTTAGGAGTCTCGGCCTCCGGGGATTGGGCCGCCAAGGTAAGGGCGAGTCCACTGTGTGAACGTCGATCACTGGCCTTGCTGCAATCTATTGCATCAAAATGATTTGGGTGAATCATAAAAATTTCCTATGACAAACTGCCCATTTTTTCCGATCTTGCCTTTGAATTTCCCTCGCCTCGCCCCTATTCTTAGAGTGACTCCGGCCCTATCCAGGTTCCCGGAAGGAGCAGCTTGCATGCCCGACGATGTACTGTACTCATTTCCCTCCTCCCCCACGCCGGATCTTTCCGAGTGGGCCGGTTCACCCGTGGGGGTATCCAACACCATCACGCGGACCAAGGGGAGGACGACCGTTCATAACAAGACGGTTGATGGCACTCCGGGCTTGCTCGAGCGGCTCATCTCCAGCGCGCACGGCCATTTGAACGCCATTGACGGTAGGCACCCCGTCTATCAGCACGATGTGATGATCCACGGTATCCGCGTGCGTGCCACGACCAATAGCGACCATCTTTTCGATTTCTGGAAGGACAACTGGTTCAGTCTGCGCGAATGGCAACGCACGACGGGCCAAGCGCCTCCCGGCGAGCCGAGCGTCCATGTCTACGCGCTGCATGGCGTGAAAGGCGAGCAAGTGGCGGCCTATTACAGCCACGACACGAACACAATCGCCTTCTTCAACACCTCCTACTATGGCCAGCTCAAAAGCTGGGTCCTGGGAGCCGTAGGACGAATCCTTGCCGCCGAGTATGGGATTCACTCCATCCACGGAGCCTGCGTTGAGAAGAGCGGCAAAGGCGTCCTCTACATCGCGCCCACCGGCACCGGAAAGTCAACGAGCTCCTACGGGCTCATGGACTACCCCAAGACGCGGTTTCATTCCGACGACTGGGTCTATGTCCGCTACACCTATCAAACCCGCGACGGACGTCGCGTATTCGTCATCCGCGTGGAGGGCACGGACGGAACGAAAGCGCGCGGATACCAGGTCTACCGCTGGATCGAGGGCCACAAGAATGACGCCAAGGCGCGCCTGCGGGCGATGACCCTCAGCAACCAGGTTCTGGACCTCACGCTGGAGGACCTCGACCTCGCTCGGCCCCTGGTCGCCTACGCGTACACCTCGGAGAAGGTATTCTACTTGCGGACGAACCTGGTCGAGAACTTCCCTCTCTCCGCGCACCAGATTCTCTCCTCCAAGGAGGAAAACGTCCCCAACGTCTCCTCCGCATTTCTTGCCCAGCACGGCAAGACGCTGGACGGTGTCATCCGCGACCTGCGTGCCGCGCGTGACGGAGAATTACATCGCATGTTCAGCTTGAAATCAGACACCGAGCTAGCTGACCTCTGCGCGCGTCTCATCGCTTTCGACAACGCTCGCTCCATGCTCGACATTACCAAGGTCCTTCCCGCCGACCGCGTTTTTGCCAACCCTATGGAGCCAGTCAAGCTTGCAGCGGTCGTGCTGCTCAAACGCAGTGCCGATGATCCGACGGTCCTCGAGCACCTTTCACTCGACGACTTCATGGAGCGGCTTCTGATCGGCGAAACCCCGGACAAGAAACACGAGACCGCCTACAACGCCTACCGCGCCGTCGACGACAAGGCGGAGCGCGCCTTTATCGAGACGCGCCAGAAAGAAGCCCTGGCATCGGGAACCCCTCTCTATCAACTCTTCTCGCAGCGTGACGGCAAGCCCGTGTCGCTCGATGAGGAGTTTGAACTGTTCCGCGTGATGTACCAGGCGACCCATTGCTACGACCTCAATACAACCCTGCAGAAGGACCCGCGCGTGCGCGACAAGCGCGAGGCCGTGAGCCGAACCATGCGGGTCATTGCGCGCACGCTCGACGAAGAACCGAAGGGCATTCACCTCTCCATCGACAACTACAATTCATACGTAGATTGAGTGGGATCACACCTCTGTCCTCTAAAGCGCGTGGAAGGTGGACGGGAACGCCTGAGCCTATTGCAGCCCCACGCGTGCTTTCCCCCCTTCGGGTTGTGCATACCCATCCTAAGCGGACTGGCGGATCGCAACGGCGGCGCGGTCAGGTCAGGGGAAGCAGTCGCTGGATATCGGCGCGAAAGCTGACATGCGTCGATTCGTGGCCGTTGATTACGAATACGCGCAATGCAGGGGGGACTGACGCAAGAGCCTCGTCAGAAGCGTTTGAGAACTGCAAGTAGCGGCTGATTTGGTAATCCTCATCCCAGGCGGAAAAGATTTTCTCCGTATCGGCGCGGGAGAGGTCAAAGCGGGAGAGATGCAGGGGGCGGTCGAACCCGCCTGTGATTTCCAGGTATTTCTTCACAGCGGAGGCCAGATCCACGCCTTGCCTCCTATGAACCCTGAGCGGCGTACACGTTATGTCCCGCTGCCGAACAGGGCGCGGTACTCGGGATATTCCTTCACGACCACGCTGCCAGGCATGTGCAACTGCTCCAGTTGGCGCAGCGCATCAACCAACACCTGGCGCTGGATGTCAGGCCGGTTGGGCAAGCCGAGCGAGTGGCCAAGGGGAAACCCGGCCGGGCAGAAGGCCCGCGGCGGGCGCATGATCTGAGTCTCCTCCGGGCGCACGGTGATAAAGACGGTGGCCAGTCCGCGCGATTCAATTTCCCGCTGCACCACGGCCGCAACGCGATGGCAGAAGGGACAGCCGCCCGTCAGCACTACGGCATCCGCCTGGGAGCGCTCGAGCTCCTCGCCCAAGGCCGGCACCGTGTGCTCATAGACGTAGGTCAGCTTCTTGGTGAACCCCATCATGCCGGCATGTTTGTTGGAGACGCCGCCGATCACCCCCTCGGCGGCCAGTTCACGCAGGCGATCGAGGGGGAACACGCAATTGATGTCGCGATCGGCGTCGGCGTGATCGTAGTGGCTGTGCGTGACCATCAGGTCGCCCGACGCCACGTCGCCGGGAAAGACGTAGAAACGCTCGTCGCCTTCCACGTCGTACGGCTCATCCACCTTGCGATGGACCCCCGCTGTCGAGACGAGAGCGATGGTGAGTTCTTTCAGAGGCCGGTCGAGCGGCGTGTAAGGAACCGTCTTGCGTGATAGCTGGAGGGCCATTCCTTTGAGCAGCGCGATGCCCGTTGCCGTTGGCCCGCAGATGGCCTCGCGGAACCTCCGGCAACGGACATCCAATAGGAGGATTAGGCAAGCTTTCTGAGCGCGTCGAGGATCTCGGCGTTATCAGGCTGCTGGCCGAGATCGTAAACCTTCGCCCAGGCAATTTTGCCTGTCTTGTCGACAACAAAGATGGCGCGTTCGTTGATCCCCAGGTGCGCCGCCTTGGTGGCCGGGAAGATGCCATACGCACTGGCCACTTCCCCGTGCGGCCACTTATCCGAAGCCAGGGGATAAGACAAACCGCCCAGCGATTTCTGAAACGCTGCGTGACACGGCACTGCATCGGTCGAGATGCCCAGGACCTGGGCATTGTAGCCGGCAAACTTGGCGAGATCCGCCTCGAACGCCGGCATCTCCGCCGTTCAAACCGGAGTGAAATCGAGCGGATAAAAGACCAGAACCACGTTCTTGCCGCGGTAGCTGGAAAGCTGGAACTCCCCGGACTTCTCTCCCGTTGTGCAGGGGAGCTTGAAATCCGGAGCCACATCACCCACTTTCAGAGCCATCAACATCCTCCTCGTCGGACTTGTGAATACATGAAGGGATGAAACCCAGCGATCAGATGGGAATTCCCCTCATCACACATTCGGCCACTCGGGTTAGCGCGCCTCAGATCATGATAGGCGGGAAAACTGGTTCTGTAAACTCCCAACGGCTGAAGATCCCACGCGGCTCAAGCCGCCGCGCCTGCGGCCGAAGTCCAGGCGCCGATTCCTCCGATCAGGACGCGCGTCTTGCGGAAATTGAACCGTCGCAGCCGCTCCGCCGCGGCCTGCGCCCGCCCGTCGCCGGCGCTGAAGACGATGATCTCCTCACCCCACATGAGTGTGTGGACGTTGGAAAGCAATTCGCCGACGGGCACGGACCGGGCGCCGGGAATCGTGCCTGCCTCAAACTCTGCCCGGTCCCGGACATCGAGAAGAACCAAAGGATATTTCTCCGCCATCCTCCGCCGGAGTTCTGTGGCCGCGATTTCCGGCGGCGTGGGTGCGGCCGCAGGTTTGAGGCCGCAGAAAGCCTCATAGTCCATCAATTCGCCAGTAAGCGTTGGATGTTCGCCACAAGCCAGGCACTCCGGATCCTTGCGAATCTGCACCTCGCGGAACTTCAGGTTCACGCCATCGAAGATCAACATCCGGCCGATGAGCGGCTTCCCTTTGCCGACAATAAGCTTGATAACTTCCAAGGCTTGAATGCACCCCGCCACTCCGGGCTGAACGCCCAGGATGCCGCCCACGGAAATCCGCTGGACCAGTTCGGGAGGCGGAGGCTCGGGATGGACGCAGCGGTAGCAAGGACCCTGCTTCGCGTCGAAGACCGTGATGTGCCCTTCGAACCGGAACACACTGGCATGGACCAGCGGCTTGCCGAGCAGGACACAGGCGTCGTTGAGGATATACCGCGTCGGAAGATTATCCGTGCCATCCACGACGATGTCGTAGTCCTTGACGAGGTCGAGCGCGTTCTCCCGAGAAATTCTTGTGTTGTAGGTCTGGATTTCCACGTGAGGGTTGATGTCAACCAGCATGTCGCGCGCGGAGTCAACCTTCAACCGGCCGACGTCTTTTGTCCCGTGCAAAACTTGCCGCTGGAGGTTTGAGGCCTCGACAACATCGAAATCCACGAGGCCGAGTCTTCCTACTCCCGCGGCCGCCAGGTAAATCGTAACCGGGGAGCCGAGGCCGCCCGTGCCCACCTGCAGCACCTTCGCCTGCTTGAGCTTGAGTTGCCCGGCCAAGCCCACCTCCGGGGTGATGAGATGCCGCGCGTAACGCGAGATTTCTTCTTCACTCAACTGAACTGGCGGACTTCCGATCGTTGTCTGCATGATTCCTGTCCCTTGAGAAATATGAAGTAGGGGCGATGTCCCACCATGGGATGGTGGAATGTCCTGGGGCGCTCAGATTACCCATTGTGGGCTCTCGCCATTCAGAATGACCAATTCGGGTTCCTTCAACGTCACTTTGCTGTAGGGTGCGACGGAGTGCGTCAGCCACACGTTTCCTCCGATAACGCTGTGGCGGCCGATGCGAGTGCGGCCACCCAGGATGGTGGCGTTGGGATAGACGGTAACGTGATCCTCGAGATCGGGGTGACGCTTGTTCGCCTGGCCGCGGCGCGGCTGCCCGTGCTCGTCCTTGATCAGCGGATTGAAGGCGCCGAGCGTGACGCCGTGGTAGAGCGTGACCTTGTCTCCAATCGTCGCCGTCTCGCCGATCACCACCCCCGTCCCGTGATCGATGAAGAATGACTCGCCGATCGACGCGCCGGGGTGGATGTCGATACCGGTGTGGTTGTGAGCCACTTCCGTCATCATGCGTGGGATGAATGGAACATCCATCAGATAGAGGCGATGCGCCAGGCGCTGAACCGTGATCGCCTCAACACTCGGGTAGCTCAGCAGGATTTCCTCGCGGCTCGGGGCAGCGGGATCGTTGTGAAAGGCCGCCTCGATGTCGGAAGCAAGCAGCCGGCTGAGTTCCGGCAACTGACGGAACACTTCGTCCACGTGCTTCCCCGCGCAATCCTCCAGGTCGGCGGGAAGCGTCGCGCCGCCCCGGCGCAGGTCGAACCGGATCGCGCGGCACATCTGTTCCCGCAGCAGGGCTCGCATCTCATCCAAGTATCTTCTCTCCTCGACGCCCGCCGTGCTCGCGTCCAGACGCCCCTCCTCGAAAAGAACAGGGAGCAACACATCGAGATAGTGGCGGCAAATCACTTCCACGGCCGCGCGGTTAGGGAGTTTGACTTCTTCGCTATCGTCTCCGGCAAGTTGCGCATCGAATGCAACCCGGAATTCACGTGCGAGAGTCTTGATGTCCTCATATTCCATGATTCAAACCTCCACCTGTCCGTCCCACCCGCCACAGCCGTCGGCACTAACGGCAAGATACTCATCCGCCGATGGCTTCAAAAAGCACGGTCGAGAGATAACGCTCGCCCGAGTCTGGCAGAATCGTCACAATCGTCTTCCCCGCGAACTCCTCCCGTCGCGCCAGCCGAAGAGCCACGGCAGCCGCGGCGCCGCAGGAAATGCCGCTCAGAATGCCCTCTCGCGTCGCCAGCAAGCGCGCGTACTCAATGGCTTCTTCGTTCGTGACCTGCTCGATGCGATCCACCAGCGAAAGGTCAAGAATCTTGGGAACAAAGCCCGCCCCAATCCCCTGAATTTTGTGTGGCGAGGGCTGCAGCGGCTGGCCCGCGCGCGTCTGTGTCAGCACAGGGCTCGACGCCGGCTCAACGGCCACAGAGAGTATCTGCTTGCCTTTCGTTTTCTTGATGTAGCGCGAGATCCCAGTGATGGTTCCGCCCGTTCCCACACCCGAGACGAGCACGTCAATCGCGCCGTCCGTGTCGTTCCAGATTTCCGGACCGGTGGTTTTTTCGTGAATCGCAGGATTCGCCGGGTTTTCGAATTGCTGGGGGAGAAAGTAGTGGTTCTTGTCGGATTCGTAGACCGCGACTGCCTTTTTGATGGCGCCCGGCATTCCTTCCGTGCCGGGCGTCAGAATCAGCTTGGCGCCGAAAGCCGCCAGCACGCGCCGCCGCTCGATCGACATCGTCTCCGGCATGGTCAGCGTCAGCGAGTAGCCTCGCGCCGCGGCGACGAAGGCGAGGGCAATTCCCGTGTTGCCGCTGGTGGGTTCGACAATTTCCATTCCCGGCTTGAGGGCGCCGCGTTCTTCCGCGTCCCAGATCATCGCCGCGCCGATGCGGCACTTGACCGAGTAGGCGGGATTGCGCCCCTCAATCTTGCCGAGCACCGTGGCGCGCAGCCCGGCGGCAAGCCGGCTGAGTCGAACCAACGGCGTCCGCCCGATGCTCAAAGAGTTGTCAGCATAAACATTGGCCATGCAATGGTCCTTTCGTTTTCAAGATGAGTTACCGCCCACCGGCAATCGTCGGGACGATCGCCAGAACGTCTCCGGCGTGCAGCGGCGTCGCGTCGCGTTGCAGGAAGCGGATATCCTCGTCATTCAGATAAACGTTGACGAACGTTCGCAGCTTTCCCGCATCGGTGAAGAGGTGCTTACGCAACCCCTCATATCGCGACGCGAGCTGCGACAGCGCCTCGCCCACTGTAGCCGCTTCGAGATCGATCACGTCCTTCGAATCGGTGTACTGCTGGAGCGGAGAGGGGATACTGACTTTGACGGCCATGAGGCCTCCTGATGAAAATTGCATTAAGTGGCTCATTCTGAGTTTAGTCTAACTCCGCATGACGGAAACGAAGAATCTCCAATGCTTCCTCGCGCCGCTCCAAGCAGGCGAGGTACAGCTCTGCACGTCCCCGGATGCGAGGTCATTCGTCATCATTCCAGAATTCTTCGCTGAGATAGCGGTTGCCGCTATCGGGGAAAATTGTGACGATCACGCCGTTCTTGATCCGCCGCGCCACGCGCAGCGCCGCCACCACCGCGGCGGCCGAAGAGATGCCCACCAGCAGCCCTTCTTCGCGCGCGATGCGGCGCGCCATGGCGTGAGTCTCCTCGGTCCCCACTTCCAGGTTCTCGTCGGCGAGCTTTGGATCGTAGATTCCCGGCACGATGGCCGTGGGCATGTGCTTCAAACCCTCCAGGCCGTGGAAGGCCAAATCCGGCTGCACGCAGATGCACTTGACGCCAGGCTTGAGTTCGCGCAGCCGCCGCGTGGTTCCGGGAAAAGTTCCGCTCGTCCCCAGCCCGGCGATGAAGTGCGTAATCCGCCCGCCCGTCTGCTCGAAAATTTCGCGCCCAGTCGATTCGTAGTGAGCCATCCAGTTGGCGGGATTGTTGTACTGGTCCGCGTAGAAGTAGAGCTCGGGATCTTCCTGATGCAGCGCGCGCGCCTTGCGAATCGCGCCATCCGAACCCTGCAGCGGATCGGTGTAAAGCACGTCCGCGCCGTAGGCCTTGAGAATCCGCTTGCGCTCCAGGCTCACGTTGCCGGGCACGCAGAGTCTGAGGCGATACCCGCGCGCCGCACAGATCATCGCGTAGGCGATGCCGGTGTTGCCGGAAGTGGAATCGAGCAGAATCTTTTCGCGGCTGAGCAGACCGTCGCGCTCCGCCTGATTGATGATGCTGAGCGCCGCGCGGTCCTTGACCGAACCGCCGGGATTCGTCCACTCCGCCTTGCCATAAAGCTCAACGCCGGGGAATTCCCGGGTCAGCGTGGCGAGCCGCAACAGCGGCGTGTTGCCGATCAGCGATAGCACATGGGCAGACCCTCCCGCAGGCGGGCGCACCATCCCTTCGCCCATCCACGTTGCCGGTGTCCCCGTCGTCGTCGCCATGTCGTTCTGCCTGCTGAACCGCCTGTCTATCCTTACCGGAGCCTGATAGATTTCGCCCCGGGTCTCAATGCCGCCAAATGCTGTTCGGTGGTTTTGATGAGGTGCGTCGCCTTGGAACATTCCGCTCAGACGGAGCGGAGATTCCAGGCTAGCTACAGATGCAACGCATGATGGAAGTGCGGCAAGAAAGGAGCGCGGCGGCCGACTTGGACCGGACGGTGGGAGCGCGATGGCTCTCGTTCAGCTTCATTCCCCTGGCTCCTGAATGGTTGCGCAGCCCCGAGGGACATACGAACCAGTTGGAAATATAGCGCATTCAGAACCCAAAGTCAATCCCAATTTCTGTCCACCGACCAGAACATATTTGACCATTGTCATACTTCCCTGCTGTGCCTTGATTGCACACATGCGACAGAACGCCCGCGGGTGGCTCGGCCGTGCGGCGGGCAGGAATCCTCTTGACTTTGTTAGGCAAGAGTGCTAGTCTAGTTTGTCTCCGGGCGCGGAGGCGGCGGATAGGACCGCCTTGGGGCTCGTGGGAGGACCATGCCATTCGTAGGCTATCCAGGATTCTTAGGGGTAGGCGCGAGACGGTGCCGCGTCCATCGGCGAAACGCCCTTACCGGCCCTTATATAGTAAGAGGACGAACCGAGCAAGGTATGAAGAATGAGCGAATTACAATTTCCCATAGGGGGACGAACCGAGTAAGTTGCAATTCATCAATAGCTTACAAGAACGGGCTAGTGACGAACCTAAAATCCGCTCGCTTGTAGCAAAGGGCTTCTCCCCAACCGGGGTGGGGATCCATCGCGCCGATGATGTCGGGTGTGACGATGGCCGACCTGAGTTGCACGTTTTAGTTTCGCTCGCCAGAAATCCGCAGACTTTCTTTCGCCGCCTACGGTCCAGGCTCTGATCAGATTGGAAGAGACCGCGGAGTCCGACTCCGAGTTACAATGCCCCGATGCTGAACATTCGCCCTGCGACCCGCAACGACATTCCTGACATTCTGAAATTCATCCGTGAGCTGGCGGAGTACGAAAAGCTGGCCGACCAAATGGTGGCGACCGAGGAAGACCTGCGGCGCCACGGCTTCTCGGAGCGGCCATATTTCCGCGTGCTCATTGCCGAATGGGAGGGACAGCCTGCCGGATTTGCGTTGTATTTCTACAACTATTCCACCTTTCAAGGGCGGCCGGGACTCTATCTGGAAGATGTCTTCGTGCGGCCGCCGTATCGCGGCAGGGGAATCGGCAAGGCTCTGCTGCTGCACGTCGCGCGAATCGCCGCGGAAGAAGGCTGCGGGCGCTTTCAGTGGCAAGTGCTCGACTGGAACGCGCCGGCGATCAAGTTCTACGAGTCGCTGGGCGCGCAAGTGATGAAGGAGTGGCTGACGATGCGGGTCAGCGGGGAGGCACTCCAGAAGCTCGCCGTGCAGTCGACGTCATCATGAGGAGTTTCCGCCAACTGGCGGAGGCGACGAAGAATCTGGATTCTTGGAGAACTGCAGATGCTTCCTCCCTCAGCCGACGGACTCAGCATGACAGTACGACAGGACGGGGATGAGGCAGCTACTGATCCGGCCGACCGTCGAGGCGGTCGTAGGCGGAGCGGGCGCTACGCGTGCCCAGGGATTCGTGGTAGAGCGAAGGGAGTTCCAGAATCAGCCGCACCTCCTCGTCAAAGCGATGCAAGGCCTTCAGGTCCGACACACGAATGGGGAAGCGCTGGTCACCGTGCAGCCAGAATTTCTGATAGCCACGGTCTTCCAAGCGGCAGTCCAGGCCGCGGACTTTCAGAGTAGGCGGCCCGGCGGGCTGCCAGCCGCCCCGCCCGTCGCGCTCGAGTGGCTGCGCGCAGTCGCCCTTCTTGACGGCGAATGAGCCGGCCCCGCCCGCGGCCTCGGCAACTTCGAAGCCCGCTTCCTGGAACCTCTTGCGCAAATCATCCTTGGCCACGCCCGAGTCTCCCCTGGATTGACACTCTCCGGTGTGAAATCTAAAATGAGATTCTATTTTACGGGCGACGCAGAATACAAGGCAGAACGCGGAAGGCAGAATTCTGAATCCCTTTCCTTTTCCGTGCCGGCTTTTTCGGTCTTATGGGATTGACGATCAAGCAACAGGATATCGCGGCCATTCGCGAGCACGGCGCGCGCGACTATCCCAACGAGTGTTGCGGCATCCTGCTCGGCCGCGTGGAGGGGGCGGAGAAGCGAGTGAGCGAGACCGTACCGCTCAAGAATCTGCGTACCGATCCCGACGCGGCGCAGAAGCTCCTGCCGCTGGAATCGCCGGGCACGGAGTCGGAGCGGAACCGCTTTCTGATTGATCCGCGCGAGCAAATCCGCGTCGAAAAGGACGCGCGGGCGCGCGGGCTGGAAGTGCTCGGCTACTATCACTCGCACCCTGACCATCTCGCGCGGCCGTCGAAGTACGACCGCGCGCACGCGTGGCCGTGGTATTCTTACCTCATCGTTTCGATTGCAAAGGGCGAGCCCCGAGACCTGACTTGCTGGATTTTGACGGAGGATCGCGAACGTTTCGATCCGGAAGCGGTCGAAGTATTGAACCGCTAAGGTTCGAGGCGCATCAAAAAGTAGGGACGCTGCGGGGCGGCCAGGCAAGAATTCAGCAGAGATAGGAGAGTGAATGTCAGTCACGGTACTTATTCCGACTCCCCTTCGACAATACACGGGAAAGAAAGAATCCGTGGTGGTGGAGGCCAAAACCGTCGGCGAGGCGCTCCAGAAGCTGACCGGCGAGTATTCCGATTTGCGGCGCCACCTCTTCACGGACGACGGCAAGCTGCGCAACTTCGTGAACGTCTATCTCGGCGACGAGGACATCCGGTTCCTGCAGAAAGATCAGACGCCTCTGAACGACACGGACGTGCTCAGCATCGTGCCCTCCATCGCCGGCGGCAGGGCATTCAGCTGCATCTGTGGTTAGCCTGGGTTCTCCTCCGCCGCGGTGGGAGCTTCGGACCAGCGACTCACCCGAGAATCTGATCACCCTCGAAAACCTCCGGCCGGATTTCCAGCACGCGGGACAGGGCCGCAGCGGCTAATTCGCATCAGGAAAGTGATTTTGGAACGGTTATGGCGACATCCACAGCAACGCAACTGAACAAGGACGAGATTCTTCGTTACAGCCGCCACCTCATCATGCCGGAAGTGGGCATGGACGGGCAGCGCAAGCTGAAGCAGGCGAAGGTGTTGTGCATCGGCGCGGGCGGGCTGGGCTCGCCGCTGGCGCTTTATCTTGCCGCGGCGGGGGTGGGCAAGCTCGGCATCGTGGACTTTGACGTCGTGGACTACACCAACCTGCAGCGCCAGGTGATTCACGACACCAACGACGTGGGCCGGCTGAAGCTCACCTCGGCGCGCGACACCCTCCGCGACATCAACCCCTTCGTGGAAGTCGTGGGCTACGAGACGCGCCTGAGCTCGGAAAACGCGCTCGAGATCTTCAAGGACTACGACATCGTCGCCGACGGGACCGATAATTTCCCCACACGCTATCTCGTCAACGACGCCTGCGTGCTCCTCGGCAAGCCCAACGTCTATGGCAGCATCTTCCGCTTCGAGGGGCAGGCCTCGGTGTTCTACGCCAAGGAAGGGCCCTGCTACCGCTGCCTCTATCCCGAGCCGCCTCCGCCGGGACTGGTGCCGAGCTGTGCCGAGGGCGGCGTGCTGGGCGTTCTGCCCGGCATCGTCGGCTGCATGCAGGCGCTTGAAACCATCAAACTGATTCTGGGCACGGGCGACCCGCTCATCGGTCGCCTGCTGCTCTTCGACGCGCTCAGCATGAAGTTTCGCGAGCTGAAGCTGCGCAAGGACCCCGACTGCGTTATCTGCGGGCCCAAGCCCACCGTCACTAAGCTGATTGACTACGAACAATTCTGCGGAATTCGAGGAGAAGAACACGTGCCACCCACCCAAGTGCCGGAGGTGACCCCGGTCGAATTGAAGAAGATGATGGATGGGAGGAAGCCCTTCGTCCTCATCGACGTCCGCGAGCCGCACGAATTCCAGATCTGCCGCATTCCGGACTCCAAGCTGATTCCCCTCGGCCAGGTGCCGCAGCGGATGAATGAGTTGAACTCGGCGGATGAGATCGTCGTGCACTGCCGCTCGGGCATGCGCAGCGCCCAGGCCGTGCAGTTGCTCATGAAGGCGGGCTTCCGCAAGATCTCCAACCTCAAAGGCGGCATCCTCGCCTGGTCCGACCAGGTGGACCCCAGCGTGCCCAAGTATTGACGCGGGCCCGGGGCCCCCGAATACAGTGGATTCCCGCTTGCGCGGGAATGACTGGATGGTGCGTCGCCCCTGCGGAAGCGGGGGGCCATCCGCTTGGGGGCGAGACCCGCTGCGGCTACTTCTTGAACAGCGCCGCACGCTGGCGGCGTATCGAGGGACGATCGGTGAGACTGAGCCCGGCGTGCTGAGCAGCCTGCACCTCTTCCTCGAATAGGGCGGCGCTCACGTGTCCGGCGGGCTCGACGAACAGACAACTGGCGCCCGGCCTCAGGGCTTCGACGATCTCGGTGAAGAATGGGTTCACTGCGGGCAGTTCATGGACGACGGCGCAGGCAAGTGCAAAATCCACCTTCCCGGCCAAATCTCCCAGGCCCATGGAATCCTGCAAAGTTACGCGCGCATCGACCCGCTCCAGAAGACCCTTCCTGGCCAGCCGGCGCTTGAGCCCTGCGATCATCTTCGCCTGAACATCCACGGCCACGACCCGGCCGGACGGCCCCACCCGGCGCGCCAGCTCGAGCGTGAAGAAGCCCATGCCCGGCCCCGGTTCGAGCACCGTCATGCCTTCGTGGACGTACGGAGCCAGGATCTTGGCCGGGTCCTGGAACACGCGCCGTAGCGGACTCGCCAGCAGATAACCCAGCCACCAGGGACAGACTCGCTTCGCCATAAGAACCCCGATTATAGTCGATCCAACAAGGCGCGTGGCGCAGAGGCCCGATGGGTCGGCGATGGTCATACCCATCATCATCGGCGCGATGTATCCCCCGCCCCGGTTGGGGAGAAGCCCTTTGCTGCAAGCCGGCTGTTTTTAGCTTCGTCACTAGCCCGTTCTTGTAACCTATTGATAAATTGAAACTTACTCGGTTCGTTGAATTATTCGGAAGTATGTACTTTACGCAACCTATGCATGGTTCACCCGTTGTCGCGGTTGGCGTCTTTTATGGCGCGACGAATATCTTCGCGCCGTTCGCGGCGGTTGCGCCAGTTGCCGTAGAGTCCCAGCCCGACAAGCCCAGCGACGATTACCGCGAGAATCAAGGAATTGCTGATAACTTCTTCCCAAAGTCCACTGTTCATCCGCGCCTCGCGTTGCCTATTTCGGCCAGCCTTCCGGTGGCTTTTCTTTCTCTAGGGAAGCTTTGATAGCTTCCTTGTAGTTTCCGGCAATTATCAAGGTGTCTGCTTTCGGGCCGGGCTTCTGAGGCTTCTTTGTCTTTTTACTTTTCTTGCCCATTTGCCTCCCCTTTGATTTCAATGCTGAAGATGCAGCCCATTTCCGGCGCATATTCATTGAGTTTCGGGATGGATTTTATGAATTCCGCCAACGCACCGCGCACGTCGCTTTTCACGCTCATGGCTTTGAACCATTCATCTCCGCAATCTGGACAATTGTTTACGATGGATCGGATACTTTGTAATGGAAGAGCGACTTTCGCTCCGCACTTCTTACATTCAAATTGAACTGCCTTTATTTCATCTAGCGTAAGGCAGTGACGTTTTGTGACGGTCATAACTTTTCTCTCCTATGCGGCCCGATACATGAGCCGCTTGCCTTCGGCAGAGCGTATCGCCAGCGCCGTTCGCTCGCCATCGTTCATTTGCCGATTGTTCCAGAGAAAATCGAACTGCCAGATGTAGCGGTGCAAGTATTCCTTGCTCACGCTGTGATAGATGCCCATGAGTCCACGCTTCACGAGCGCGAAGGAACTCTCGGCGGTATTCGTGTGAACGTCGCCACGGACGTATTCCCGCATGCTATGGCACACCGTCTCATGCCCGCCCTCGAATCTTGCGTCCAGTCCGATGTAGGCCGGATGCTCATCCGTGATGATGCGTGCTTGCTGGTCTACGACTTCACGGACGGCGCTTTTCAGCGTCTTGGCCGTAACGTCCGCAACGATGCGACGGCTAATCCGGCCATGCCGCTCAACAGCCGCAAACACTGGAGTTTTCTTTGTCCCGCGCCCGCGTCGGTTGTTTCCACGAAAGCGGGGCTTGCCGCCGACATAGGTTTCATCGCATTCAACCATCCCTTTGAGTTTTGGAGTCTCAGCCGGGTCGGAAGCCATTGCGAAGCGAATCCGATTCATAAGGAAAAGGGCCGACTTGTAACTGATCTGGCACTGACGCTGAATTTCCAAGGCCGACACGCCTTTCTTGGATGTGCTGGCTCGCCAGAAAGCATAGACCCAATGGCGAAATGGCAAGCGCGAATCCTCATAGACCGTTCCAATGCGCACGGTGAATTGTTTCCCGCAATCATGGCACCGCCACAGGAAACGCGCGTTTCGCTCGCCTGTCTTAGCGTCCACCATCTTATAGACATCCACGCTGCCACAGTGAATGCAGCATGGCGTCTTTCCCCAACGTTGCTTCTCAAATAGCTCCACGGCGGCTAATTCGCTCGTGCAGGCCAGTGGAAGCGCCTTCACGAATTCGGATTTTGAGAGGTTGTGCTGTTCCTTATTCATGTCTTAATTCTATACTTATCGCAAGCCTTGTGTCAAGTAAAACATTAAGGCTTTCCACAGATTTCCTCCGGCTGTATCGGTGCGCAAGGATTCGAGAGGAATTCCTCTAGTTCCCGGATGAATTGTCTGCATTCTTCGACTGACAAGTTGAATAAAATATGTTGCTTGTTCTCATGGGCAGACAGTACAATTTGCCCCGATTTCAGGCGACAAATTGACAGCCCCGCCGAGATGATTTTGGGCTTAAGGATAGAAACCATGTTTGCTCTCAATGACCTCCTCGCTTTGCTTGATCACTGGCCGAAGTGGAAAAAGATACAAAATATGCCCGACCAATTTGATGGCTTAGCACAACGCGTTTCCGAACTAGAGAAACGGCTTGCACGCTGTCCCGGCGAAGGCTGCCCCAGTTGTGGTGAGCTAGAATTCCGCGTGACTAGTAGTAAGCCGCATCCCAGTATGGGAGAAGTGGGCGCACTTCTCCGGGAGATGAAATGCCGCAAATGCGGATTTTCAGAACCCCAAACTTTCATGCCTGAGTAGCCCTTCCCCCTTTGCGTAAAGTACATACTTCCGGAATTATTCAACTTGCGTTGATTATAAAAGACTTGCTCGGTTCGTCGCCCTATGGGAAATTGTAATTCGCTCATTCTTAATGCCTTACTCGGTTCGTCCTCTTACTATATAAGGACCTCTCTCCCTTATCTGCGCTCCGGGCGGCCCGCCCATTCTCTCTCATGGCACTAGACTAGCATACTTGTCTGTGAAAGTCAAGAGATAACGTGCCCAAGGTCAATTCCAATGACGGATTGACCGTAGCTATCAGCGACCAGCTCCGCGTACGCCGCCAACTCGCGGATGAGTTTGAGGATTTCAGGGACGTCGTTGGGGGTCGCAGGGCGCATGTTCAGCATAGCCCCATCATAACGGCATTGGCCTGCCCTGTAGCACGCTTTGATTGCGGACATCGCAGAACGATGTCTTCGCTGCCCGGCGAAACGCGCAGCTCGCCCACTCCTATTTCGCTTTCCTCATGGACGCATACAGAAGGAATACTGCTAATACAAGGAAGAGTCATCCCGGCCAAGCGTGGGAAGAAAACCTGGCGCGTGCGCGGAGTGCGTGCCGAAATGCGGCGGGCGTTCCCGCGACAGCTCTACCGGCGCCGCGCCCTGATCGAAACGGTGTTCTCTTCGGTGAAGCGCAAGCTCTCGGCTCGCGCACCCGGTCGCTCGCTCCGGATGCAAATGCGCCAAGCCCTGCTGCTCGGACTGAGTTTCAACCTGTACCGCTTGAGGCATCGCTATCTTTTCCTGAGGATGTCAACAGAGCCCAATAGCTTCTAGCTTTTGTGCCATTTCCCCAATCTTCCTATGCTCCTGGTCAGCGATCCAAGTACACAGATCGCAACTCTCGCGGGTGGAATCTCCTTCCAGTGAGTGGTCAAGCATGCGCAGAAAAACGTCGGCGGCGTCTCCCGCATCAGCTAATTTGACAACCAGCCACGTGTGGAAATTACATAGCTTTCGCGCCAGACGGTGATTCAGGCTCTGCACGCACTCGGATTGGAAATCCTTGAGAAATGCGCAGAGCGGACAGGCATCCGCCCGGAAAATGCCCGAAGGCTTTCGGGACCGAGCTCGCTTCTCCTGCGCCATATGTCTTAACTTTTGGCCAGCCATTCTCCAAACATCTCAAGCTCTCTGGAAGAGTGCATGCAGCAGCCCTAATCACAAGCTGGCTTCATCAGTTAGGTAGGAGTCATCAGTCTCGAGAACCGAGACGGGTCACCCGGCGAACTCCATCGCCGCATATCGATTATACCTTTACTTCAGTACGTGGGCTCCGCAATCCTGCACAACGCAGATCTAAGGGCCGGAGTCCCTTTCTTCGGAATGATGCCAGATTGCCCGGGATCCTCATGGCCCTTGTGTGGGTGCGCGTCAAGCCATTTAAGAATGTAACTTTCATATGTATCCGTCGCGCCATCTAAAATGTAACCGAGCCAACAGCGGGCGCTGTTGGTTTGGGGCTCAGGCGGCGGTCGGCCAAGTCGTAAATCCTTT
>Ga0315282_10003616_pt1 | contig 27691 bp, 39 predicted proteins | sample YL17G07_20_MG_FD_203693 | JGI IMG/M metagenome (GOLD analysis project Ga0315282, IMG submission 203693) | Sediment microbial communities from Yellowstone Lake, YNP, Wyoming, USA - YL17G07_20 | ecosystem: Environmental > Aquatic > Freshwater > Lake > Sediment | place: USA: Wyoming | collected...
GTTTTTATTTTGGATACCCCATCACCCCTCAGAATGAGATTCCTGAATATATGTCTGAGAGGCTCTCCAAACTGGAGGGAGGGGTCTTCATCCAGGCAGAAAGCGAGATCGCCTCAATCCATATGGTTATCGGTGCCAGTATGGCTGGAGGGAGAGCGATGACTTCCTCTTCAGGTCCTGGGATTAGCCTTAAGCAAGAGGGCATTTCTTTCCTATCTGCTTTGGAGTTACCAGCAGTTATCGTCAATATGAGCCGGGGAGGGCCAGGTCTGGGTAACATCGCTCCATCCCAATCTGATTATTTTCAAGCCACAAGAGGAGGAGGACATGGGGATTACCGCACCATTGTCCTGGCTCCCAACTCCTGCCAGGAGCTTGCAAATTTAACCTTTGAAGCATTTGATCTCGCCGATAAATATCGGACTCCTGTCGTTATCCTTGGAGATGGAATGCTCGGACAGATGATGGAACCAGTTGAGTTCCCTCCTGAGGTTCAACTGAAAAAGTTACCCCATAAAGATTGGACCCTGACAGGCGCCAAAGGAAGACCCAGCCGATTTCTCCGGTCACTCATTTTAGACCCCTTTGAGGAAGAGGAGCATAACTGGAAATTGATGAGGAAATACGAAAGGATTATCAAAGAAGAGGTGAGATGGGAAACATCTTTTGCTGAGGACGCTAAACTGATGGTTGTTGCCTTTGGGATTGCAGCCAGAATTGCAAAAGGGGCGATCAAGAGGATGAGAGATGAAGGTCTGAAAGTGGGACTCATCCGACCCATTTCTCTTTGGCCTTTTCCCTATAAGGTCATCAAGGAATTTACAAAAAAAATAAGGCACTTCTTTGTATTTGAAATGAATATGGGTCAAATGATTGAAGATGTCAAATTAGCACTCGAAGGAAACGGAGAGGTCCATTTTTATGGGAGACCCGGGGGGATTATTCTCACGCCGTTAGAAATTTCGAGAGTCATCTCCAGTTACTATTATCAAAAGAGATTGGGATAATATTAATGAAGAAGGTATTTTCCAGACCAAAATCTCTCAAGAAAACCCCTTTTCATTATTGCCCGGGATGTGGGCATAGCCTGTTGCATCGAATCATTGGAGAGGTCATTGATGAGATGAACCTCCAAGAAAAAATAATTGGTGTCCCTCCAGCAGGGTGTGCGGTATTGGCCTACTTTTATTTTGACATTGATATGGGGGAAGCTTCCCACGGGAGAGGGGCGGCAGTGGCCACCGGGATGAAGAGGGCGCTGCCGGATCGAATCGTTTTTACCTATCAAGGGGACGGGGATATTGCTGCCATCGGGACCGCTGAGACCATTCATGCAGCTTCTCGAGGAGAGAACTTCACTACAATTTTTATTAACAATGGAGTCTACGGAATGACGGGCGGGCAGATGGCTCCCACGACGATCCTGGGTCAAACCACAACCACTTCACCGGGAGGAAGGAAAGAGAGAAGGGATGGGTTTCCGATCAATCTCAGCGAAATGCTCGCCGTTGCCAAAGGCAGTGCGTATATTGAAAGGACAGCGGTCAATACCCCTGCGAATATTTTAAAGACGAAAAAAGCGATTGCGAAAGCCTTCCGGGTTCAACTGGAAGGATATGGATTTTCACTCGTCGAGGTTTTATCTCCTTGCCCTACGAACTGGAAAATGGATTCTGTTGAAGCTTGTAGATGGATTGACGAGGTGATGACAGCCCATTTTCCTCTTGGAGTTTTAAAAGATATCACCGGAGATAAAAAAGATGCTCATTAAGACGGTTTTTTCTGGATTTGGCGGACAGGGGGTGATCATGATGGGTTACCTCCTAGCCATTGCCGGAATGTATGAGGAGAAGAATGTCACCTGTTTACCCTCCTATGGGGCCGAGGTGAGGGGAGGGACAGCCAATTGCACGGTTGTCATCTCTACGGAAGAGATCGCCTCTCCAGTTGCTTCAGAACCTGAGTTTGCGGTTCTCATGAACAACCCTTCCTTATTTCGGTTTCAGAACCAGGTTCAATCAGGCGGAACTATCTTTTTAAATTCAAGTATGATCGAGTCCAGACCCGTTCGAGGGGATTTAGAGATTTATGAAATTCCAGTGAATGACCTCGCCAAACAGCTTCCAGGAAATAAAGTGTCAAATATTATTATGCTGGGAGCCTTTATCAAAAAGGCTGGATTGGTCTCATTGGACACCATGACTCGAGCTCTGAGGGATACTTTTGGCCATAAAAATCCAACGATTTTCAAATCCAATAAGGCCGCTTTATTATTGGGGTATGATTATTTAGAATAAAGCCTTTTGCCCATTTCGAGTTAAGGTCATACCATTAAGAAAGTCCCTCCCATGGGCGGGACTTTCCCACGAGAGGAGGAGTTCGATGCCGGTTAAACAAATTTCTGTCAGTTTGGAAAATGTCCCTGGGAAACTCTCCGAAGTAAGTGAATATCTAGGTGAAAACGGGATCAACATTATTGCATTAAGTGTTGCTGACACCGCAGATATTAGTGCTATACGATTTGTGGCGAACGATCCTGAAAAAGCAGCTAATGTATTAAAGAGCCACGGTTATTCTATAAAGATTACCGATGTGTTAGCAGTGGAGACCCCTAATCATCCAGGAGGCTTAAATGCCGTCCTAAAGCCCCTCAAAAAAGTTTCCATTAATGTCAATTATCTTTATACCTGCCTCGGAACAGGGGAAAAGACGGTTCTCATTGTGGGTGTGGATAAAATGGAAGAAGCAACGCAGGTTTTAAAAAAGAATTGGGTTCATATGTATGATGAGGAGCTCTATCGGTTGTGATCGAGACTAAGCATAGCTATGGAGCCCTGAAATAATGTAATTGACGCCAAAATAGGTAAATATGACCGCCGCAAATCCAACAATCGACAGAATGGCTGCCTTTCTTCCCCTCCAGTCTCTTGTAATTCGCGCATGTAAAAAAGCCGCATAGACAAACCAAGTAATCAGAGACCAGGTTTCTTTTGGATCCCAACTCCAGTAGCTTCCCCAGGCATAGTTAGCCCATGCTGCACCTGTAATGATTCCCAGGGTCAACATGGGAAACCCGATCACAATAGCTTTATAATTGATCTCATCCAGGATAGAGGTCGATGGCAACCATTTTGACCCTTCCTCCTTTTCGCCGTTTTTTCTATTCCGGATTAAATAGAGGATACTGACTCCAAAGGAGACGGCAAATGAAGCATATCCAAAAAAACAGGTGGTCACATGGATCGTCAACCAGTTGCTTTGAAGGGCGGGCATTAAAGGGGTGATCTTGGCGTCTATGCCAGGAACGATGGAGGTGAGGGCAATGGCCAAGAAAGCAAAGGGGGTGATAAAAACTCCAATGATTTTCTGCCGGTATTTAAATTCGAGAATCAGGTAGATTAACAAAATGGTCCAGGAGAAGAAGATCAGGGATTCATACATATTGGATAAAGGCACATATCCATAACCCGTCTGATGGGTTTCCAACCAACGGAGGACAAGGCCCACTGAGTGGATAATGAGTCCAATGATCATTAAGGAGGTGGAAAGGGTCCCGAGAGTTTTATTTCGTGAGACTGTAAAGATGAGATAACCTAAAAAGCAGAGAAGATAGATGGCCATTGAAATATTAAAAAATGTTTGACTTGAGAAAAAGGAACCCATTTTTTTACTCCCCAGGAGGTTATAGAATAATTGTTAAAAAAATAACCGATTAAAATGTTAATGTCAATTTTATTGTTTAAGAGAAAAAGAGGGAAGGGGAGAAATAGTGGGTCTATTTTTTTTCAATGAATTTTTCTTTTTTTAAAGACGAGAAGGCGGGGACCGCCTTTTCCCCCGGTTTGGGTATTTCGGTAAGTTGGATTTTATAGGTTGCTTTCAATAGCAATACCCCATCGTCTTTATGTCGATGAATAAATTCCTCCATTGCTGAATATTCTTGTCCTTCGAAAAGATTCCGGCAATTCCTTAATAAATACATTAAGTGGAGGTCGTCTATTTTATAGTAGATTTCCAGTGGGTAGGGGGATTCCTCGGAGATCCTCTCCAAATCGTGGATATTGATGTTTTCAACAATAGCACGATACAATTTAAGAAAAGCAGATATTTGGGTTTGGGAAAGGGAAGGCTTCAATTCCCTTTTTAATTGTTTGGAGATCTCCTCGGATTGAATTTCGAGTGCGGTGCATTTGAGAGAATAGTCTCCCGAGATCAATTGGTATTTCAACGGTTCATCAATTTTCTCTCTAAATTTTTTAATCACAAATTTTTCTTTTCCATTGGTCGCCTTGAAAAAAGAAGTTTTGATGGGTTCGAAATAGGCCCTTTCGCTGACGAAAGAGTCCTCAATGATTTTCAAATTTTCTAATTGGTGTCCATGATGATGGATTAAAAAGTCTTGAAAATCATCTTTTTCAATACTTCGAAAATTCTCAGGGGAACGCCCCGTATCCCATTCGTATTCCGGGTATTGGTCAAAGGGGGTTTTCATAATAATTTCATCACAATTTTTACAACGGATGAGCTGGCTCATTTAAATCTCCTGGTTCATTTTAATAGGAAACAGCGGGGACTCTGAGATGGTCTTTCACAAGAAAGACCTCCTCCATCTCCTTCAAAACATCTAAGAAAAGAGAAACTAACTTCGGGTCAAATTGTTTTTCGACATTCTTTACCAATTCACTTTTCGCATCTCCATTGGCAAGAGGTTTTCGATAGGGGCGGTCAGAGGTCATGCTATCATAGGAGTCGGAGATGGCAATAATTCTTGCCCCCAATGGGATTTGCTCTCCTGCTAATCCATCCGGATAGCCTGTTCCGTCATAACGTTCATGATGGTGTTGAATATAAGAAAGGATGTTAGAGGAAAGATTTAAGGGGGTTAAAAGTTCAATCGATTTTTTAGTGTGCTGCTTAATAATGGCCCAATCCGTAGGGGTCAGGGTTCCTTTTTTATTAATGAACCGATTGCTAATGCCGATCTTTCCGATATCATGGAGATAAGAGGCGATCTGGAGTTCACTCCGTTCCTTGGGTGAGAGGGAGAGGCGTTTGGAAATGAAATCCGAATAGTAACAGACCCGCTCTGAATGACCTGAGGTATAAGGGTCCTTCTCTTCAAGGGTATAAGCGAGGACCTTAGCAAATTCCAAACAATTTTGGTTATCGGAGGGGGTGCTGTCATCCCATTTAAAATCGATCATTCCTTTCATCTCCTTCTGCAGAACAAAATCAGAATCGACCACAGGTTCTTTAAGGATTTGTTGATTGAAACAGTTTCCAAGAACTTCTTTCACCTTCAGATTTAGTTTTCGCCGCTGAATGGATTTATCGATAATGGATAAGATTTCAGGAACATTGAAAGGCTTAGGGATGTAGTCGAAGACACCGTAACGAATGGCCTCGATCGCAGTTTTTAAAGTTCCGTATCCAGTGATAATGATGGCCATCACATCTGGGTCAATCACTCGAATTTCTTTCAGGGTATCGATCCCCGAAAGGCCTGGCATCTTAAGATCCAATGTCACGACATCCATTTCAATTTGTTGAATCATCTGAATGGCTGCGTATCCATTTTCGACCGCATAGACGTTATAGCTTGGTTTTAAAATCATCCTTAAAGATTCTCTTGGCCCAATTTCATCATCGACGACGAGAATGTTCGGTGCATTGACTTTTGCTTCCATTGTTTCCCCTTCCCAGATCAGAATCAGACAAAGGTTATACTTAAGCAAAAAGTAAGCCATATGTAAGCAAACAAATCATTTCGTTTGTTTTATAACTATTTGAGATTTAAAAGGAATTATTAAATAAGTTAGGGGGCTAGCCCTTAGATGGGGAGATTTACCTTAATTTTTTCAAAATTGAACGGAAATTAACAATTTTGTCACGATCTTAAGAGTCTTTGACCCTATTCTGATTAATCCCTAATTTGTCCATTTTATATTTTAAAATTCGACGGCTGATCCCTAAGATTTCTGCAGCATGAGATTGGATATAGTTGGTCCTTTTTAGGGCGTCCAAAATGACTTCCTTTTCAAACTCTTCCTCCGCCTGTAAGAAAGAAACCTTACCGTCTAAAACGGATTCTTTTAACCCATTGATTTTAGGAATATTTTTAAAAGAGTAAGGTAATTCATTCGCCGGGATATATTCGTTGGATGTCAAAGCAATGACTCGCTCGATTAAATTTTCTAATTCTCGAACATTCCCGGGCCATTCATACTGCATCAAAAATTCTAAGGCTTCTTTATTGATCCCTTTCACATTTTTATTATTTTCAACGCTAAATTTATTGATAAAATGATCGATCAATATAGGAATGTCTTCTTTCCTTTCCCTGAGAGGGGGAATCACAATCGGAACAACATTGATTCGATAATAGAGATCTTCACGAAAACTTCCCTTCTTAATCATTTGGTTCAAATCCTTATTGGTCGCTGTGATCAGCCTGACATCGACTTTGATCGTTTTCGATCCTCCCACACGATTGAATTCTTTTTCTTCGAGAAACCTGAGGATTTTGGCTTGGGTGGTTAGACTTAATTCACCGATCTCATCGAGGAAGAGGGTCCCTTGGTGGGCAACCTCGAAGCGCCCCAATTTTTTTTCAATGGCATTGGTAAAGGCTCCTTTTTCATGTCCAAATAATTCACTCTCAATGAGTGTTTCTGGAATGGCTGCACAGTTAATGGTGACAAAGGGATAGTTCTTCCGATTGCTATTATAATGGATGGCCCGGGAAATCAACTCTTTCCCTGTTCCGCTTTCCCCCATAATTAAAACGGTGGATTTCGAATCAGCGATTTGCTTGACCACTTTAAAAATATCTTTCATTCCTTTGCTTTTACCGAGGATATTTCCAAAATCGAAACTTTTATCCATTTCTTCGCGTCGAAATATCAGTTCTTGTTTTAGAGCTTTTTCGGATAAAGATCGGCTGATAATTAGGCGCAGTTCATCATTATCAAAAGGTTTTGTCACATAATGATAGGCTCCAAGCTTCATCGCCTCCACGGCCGTCTTCGCTGTATTCGTTGCCGTGATCATGATGACGACGATATCCGGCTCATTCTGTTTTATTTTTTCTAAAACTTTTAAACCATCCAAGTCGGGTAAAATGATATCGAGGAGGATGACGTCTGGGGAGTGCTCTTTGATTTGGAGAAAGGCCTCTTCAGCGTCTTTTGCTAAAAATATATCATAATCTTTCTTTAAAATCATTTTGAGAGATTCTCTGACTCCAACTTCATCATCTACAATTAATACACTTCTCACTTTATCACTCCTCGTCATAAGTCTCCTTTTTAGACATTCACCGGTTGATAATAAATTAACTTTCTTCTTTCAATGGGGAATTTCAAAGAAATAAGCGTCCTCGGTTTCTTTTCATTCACTTCAAATTTCATCATCCCCCGATTTTTTTGAATAATTTCTTTAATGAGTCGTAACTCCAACTCAATGGCCTCTTCTTTTTGAACGGCCGGGATTCCCAATACGGTTCCAAATTGTTCAACGGGTTTCTTATACCCCGTGAAAACGATCAATATCTCAATATATCTCCCATCCTTCTGGATGAATTTTTTTTCGTTTGCGGTATCTTTTGGCATGTCAAATGATTTGGTTAAAAATCCAATGCTCCCATTGGGGGGGATGGTAGGGATGGCATATTGAAGAAGAGCATTTAAGATATATCTCATTTGTTCATCGTGGACGACCGTTTCAGGAAGATCCCTTTCAAATTTTTTAAATATTTTTATCTTTTTATCTTCCAGTTGCAGCTCGTGTCTCTTTAAAACATCTTCCAGAATGAAGTGAACCGTGTTCTTTTTTTCAAGGGGGGTATTGATTTTAATATAACTGAGAAGACCATTCAGCACGGCATCAATCTTTTCAATGTCTTCTGTGACGATCCTATAAAAGTGCTCTCTGAATTCCATATCGCTAAATTTGTCTCCTAAGAGCTGAGTAAAGGTTTTTATGGAAACGAGAGGGTTTTTGATGCGATGAACCAATTCAATCAAAAAGAGGGATAGAGTATGGCTATTTTGTTCATCAAGGAGGTTCGGAGGTTTTAATTCAGGTGGTTTAACCTCAGCTTTTTTTAAGAAGGTGATGAAAGCATTATTTTCATTCTCCGTCTCAAAGAGGAGGTCTTTTTCCATTAAATTTCCGCCCTCTGAGAAAATGGCACTCCGAATAATGACTTGCTCCAGTTCTCTGAGGTTTCCTGGCCACCAATAACTTTTTAGCAAGGTCAATACATTATTAGAAATGGATACCTTATTGAGTTTCATCTCTTTCGAGTGTTCTTCCAATATATATTGAGCGATCGCTGAAATCTCTTTAATACGGTCCCTCAATGGAGGAAGATGAATCGAGAGGGTATTTAATTGGTGGTATAAATCCTCTGAAAATTTCCCCTGTGCCATTTTTTCTTTCAAATTCTCTGAAGAGGAAGCAACGAACCTGAAATTCTTAATAACCTTTTTCTCCGCACCATTTTGGAAAATTCCATCTTCCATTAGTTCCAAAAGCCTTAACTGGTCGACTTGTCCCAATTGCCCGATTTCTTTTAAGTAAAGCGTGGCGGGTGTCGTCCCGTAATTGGTTTCTTTAAGGAGCCGGACCAGTTGATCAACGAATACATCCTCTATTAAAATTTTGCAGTCGATCTTATAGAAACGATAGTATTTCCAATCTCCCGAGTGATGAATGACCTTCGCGATCATTTCTTTACCCGTTCCCTGCTCTCCCTGTATGAAAACAGGCACATTATTATGAGCGGCTTTCTGAGTGAGCAAGATGATCGGAGACGGAATGAGTGGGGATTGAAGTAACTCTGGGTAATTCATCGTCCCTCAAGGATATTGGGAATATTTTGATTATTTTCTAAATCATTCTTTCGTCTTTTAGGATAATCCTTGTTAATCGGCAAATTGATAAAAAATGAAGAGCCCTTGCCCAACTGACTCTCCACATCAATATATCCTCTATGGTCTTGAATGATTTGATTTGAGATGGATAACCCTAATCCGCTTCCTGTACTTTTTGTGGTAAAGAATGGATTAAAGATATCCTCTATATACTCCCCTGGAATTCCACAACCTGTGTCGTTAAACTCTATCTGGAGATAAAGTTCACCACCTGGTTTCATAAAGGATCGGGTTTTAACAGAAATCTTTCCATTCTCGGTTGTTGCCTCAATCGCATTTAATAAGATATTCAGAAAAACTTGTTTGATCTGTTCACGGTCAACCTGAATGGGTGGTAAGTTAGAGGAATAATCTTTAAAGATATTGATTTGTTTCTTCTTCATCTCAGTAGAAACTAATAGAATCATCCCATCTAAAATAGTGTCGATATCTTCTAACTCCAACTTTGGATCCGAAGGCCTGGCAAACTCGAGGAGTTCATTTACTAAGGAGGAGATGCGATCTACCTCCCCGGAGGCAATCTGAAGAAATTGGTTTCTAAATTCTTCATCGTCAAGGCGTTCTGGTAATAATTGAGTTAAGGTCTTGATAGCTACCAGGGGGTTACGAATTTCATGGGCCAGACCTGCTGTCAAAGTTCCCAAGGAGGCCAGACGATCTGCCCTGCGAATATAGGATTTTGATCTCTTCAAATCTTCATAAAGCCTTGCGTTCTCAATGGCGACCGACGTTTGGTTTGCCAGGGTGCTGAGCAATTCGATATCTTCATGAGAATAAATATCTTTATTGAACTTATAGCCCAGATTAATCATCCCGATAAGTTGCCCCTTTGAAATGAGAGGTATGCTCACTTCTGCTTCTAATAAAGACATTTTTTCAATGACCTCATTTAATTCTAAAATATTAGCTCCTTTGACCAATTCTTCCCGTATGATAATCTCTCCTATTTTTTGTAAATAGTGGGGGAGGGGGTTATTCTTAGAAAGCAGAGGGGTAGAAGTGGTCATTTTGATATTTTTTGATTCGAACAAAGAATATCCCCCTTTTTCCTCATCCCATAAAAATAATGATGCCTTTTCAACTCCCATGGTCTGAGTAATCGTCTCAACGATCCTTTTCGAAAGAGATTGTAGATCTAAAATGGTAACCATAGCCTTGCTAAATTTCCCAAGGGTTTCACGATAATCATACCGATTTTTGAAAAGGAGCTGCTCGACAGCTTTTTCTGTTCTAGGCTTAATCCTATGAAAAAGGACCGCGACTACCAGAAGGAGGGAAAAAACAAAGCCAGAGAAAAGGTAATGGATATGTCCATAGATAAGCTTTTGGAAAAGGAGAATTAAGAGAAAGGATGGGACAAAAAGGAGTAATACAAGAAGCGCATAAGTGGTCCCCTTTTTGAAAACAATACTAATGTCCATCAAACGGTGCTTCAGAATTGAGTAGGTGACAAAACTCACCATAATTATTGTTGTTGTAGGCCCTAAGTGGCTGAGCCGTGATGTTCCTAATATCGGAAGAATGAGGCTAAATGTAATAGCTGGAATAGTTGTTAAAAATGTTCCTAAAAAGCAGTACTTAATTTGAATGCGTTCCAAACCAACTGAACTTTTAAACGATTTAATTAGAAAAAATATCCCTCCAAACATTCCTGTCAATAAATACACTGAAAAGAATTTGTGGGCGATTCCATAATTTATCTTCATCGTCTCCCATTGAGCAGAATGAACCATTAATTCGGTGAAAGAGAACAATGTAAATATTGTTGAAGGAAGGAAAATGAAAATCATTTTTGGAAGTGAAATGTTACGTTTTTCATTCGGGAAAATTAATGAAAAATAGAGAAAGGTGGAGGGGATATTGCTCGAAGCCACAAAACCCATCCTCAGCCAAAACAATCTCCATGTGGGTTCCTTAAATAAAAAAATCATTAAGATACTAAAAATCCAGCCGGCCAAAGCCCAGGCGAATAAGGAGAAGGAAATATTGACTCGTCGGTGAAGAGAAGCTTTTAAATATACCAGTAAACCTAATCCGACATTTAATAAGAAAACAACCAGTAATGGGATGTTTGTGGCGTTTAATCCTTCCATCTCAAGAAGCCGATTTCTCTGGTGAAAATTTTCTTACAATTAACGCCGTGAGCCTTCCACCAAATCCGTGTGCATTGATAAGGATAGTTTGAACTTCTCTCCTTAAAAATTGATACGGCACATAGTTAAGGTCGCATTCGGGCGCGGGGTTTTCCAAATTCATTGTGGGTGGAATGATACTGTGTTTTACAGCCAAGAGCGATGTGATAATCTGAAAAATGCCTGTTGGGGAAAGTGAATGTCCTGCGTTAGGTTTTATCGAAGTCACCGGAATATTGTAAGCTAATTCACCGAATACTTTTTTAATCGCATTAGTTTCACTGATATCATAAGACAATATCCCATTGCCATGAGCATTGATGTAATCTACTTCTGTAATATCAATGGAACCTCTCCTCAAAGCCTGCTTAAAGTTTAAGGCCATGATTTCGTTTTCCGGGGAAACCTCAATAAGGTCAAAAGCTTCGTTTAAAGCGGAATAACTAACTATCTCTCCGTAAATTTTAGCCTTCCTTTTTAAAGCATGTTGAAGTTCTTCTATGATGATGCAAGCTCCTCCTTCTCCTAAAACCATTCCATCAGCGTTTACGTCATAGGGTTTTATGGCTCTCCAGGGCTCTCGGGTTTCCCGTGAGAGAAAACCAGTGGCACCAAATAAGGCCTGAATGTATGGCGTGACAGGAGATTCACCAGCCCCGACAACCATCACATCAGCATCCCCAATAAGTATTGTGTTATAGGCAAGGTAACTCGCATCCAAACCTGTATTGCAACCCGAGGCTATGGTAGTATTGGGGCCTCTTAAGTTGAATTCACAACTAACAATTGCGCTTGCTGAATGGGTCGAAATAGAAACAACAGCAAAAGGAGCAATTCTTTTTGCACCCTTTTCCATAAAAATGTTATGTTGTATTTCGATAACATCCCCACCTCCTATTGCTGTTCCTACAAAAACTCCCATTCTGTACGGGTCTTCTTTGCTAAAATCTATCCCTGAATCCTCCACAGCCATTTGTGAGGCTACAAATGTAAATTGGGCAAATTTACTCAACCTCTTTGCAGTTTTATGATCCATGTAATTGGTTGGGTCAAAATCCTGGACAATGCCGGCAACCTTACAAGGATACGTGGTAACATCAAAATGCGTGATTTTACGGACCCCTGATCGGCCGTGAACCAAAGAATCCCAAAAGTTATCTATTCCAATACCATTTGGAGCAACAACCCCCATCCCAGTTATAACCACTCTTCGTTTTTCCATTAATCTTGTTTCCCCCTGCTGAGTTACCGCTCGGGTTGCCCCCCTAGAATCCTAAAGAGACTTATTGAAAAGTTTGATTTATAGTAATGCTTTCCTTTCCGTTGTTCTCAAGACTTCAGAGAAAGCTTCTGTGAGTCTTCGAGTTTCAGTGTTTATCTTTTTTGAAATCCCCGTGAGTCGTCGATAGTCGCAGGAGACAATGTCAAGGAGGGTTTCCTCCTTGAATCTTTGAGCGCCATCCTGACCATTGAAGCCGGCAGACCGAAGCATTAAGAAATGCTCGTCCGAAAGGTCAGTAGGGATGTTCATCTTCTCGACGGCCTTGCGGAAGCGGAGGCACTCGTTTAATAATTGCACGAAACTTTGGCCTTGCAAGCCAATATTGAGCTTAGGCCACATGTTTGGAGGTTTATAGAGAACGTACTCATACTCCATTGCGGATGGAATAATGCTTTCATCGAACTCAAAGCCAAACCTTTCCCTCTCCGTATACCACCGACTGTGTTTGAAAGGTCCTGGAGGGGTAGCAATCAGTGAATCAGGCTTAAATTCAGCTACGAGTTCAAGGTTCTTATCAAATACATCATCCTGAGTTACACCTTCCACCAGAGGTACTGGGTAGATAAGTGCTAAAACAAGGTCGATCTTCTGGCCAACACGCCTCTCTGCCTCCCGAATGGCAAGAGAAGTAGCTACGAGGTCCTCGCGGGTAATTCCCTTATTCATTACCTCCTTGTTGATCCGGTCGTGGCCGGTCTCCCCTCCCATAAAAACCGACCGAAGCCCTGACCGAAGCATTATCTCATAGTGCTCAACCGTTTTTTGATAAATTTTTGTGTCAGAACAGTTTGGCACGGCACGGCTTCCCATCCCGTATATCACCTGGAGACCGGCATCGAGGATGGCTTGGCCGATTCTAGCGCCAAAAGCCGGAGGCGTATCGGATCCGGCAAATCGAAAAATTCCTATCCCTTGATCGACCATGGCCTTCATCTCACCCACCAGCTCCTCGATGGCCCGAGGAGCGTATCGATTGTTGAAGTGTGGATGGACACAGAAGTTGCACTTTCCCCATGCGCAACCGACACTTTCGACGATGACGTGGATTCGAACCTTACCTGGCCCTTCCCCATAGTAGGGAATTGCCTTTTGCTTAAGCATCACTCCCCGTTTTGGCGCCAGCGAAATGCTTTCTCCATTTCGCCAAAGAGTGTTCTCGATACGTTGTGCAGCGATTTCTTCAAGAATCTCCCTCTTCGGTCTCCCAGCCATGCGGTCGACGATGGAAAGGATCTCAGAAAGAGCGTACTCACCCTCTCCTCTCACGGCTAGGTCGAAGGGACCGAAACGAAGTACATCTTCCTCATATAATGTAACGTGGTAGCCTCCGGCAACGACGAGTAGCTCGGGTATAATCTCTTTTAGGATTCCTGCGAGCTTCTTAGCCCATGAGAAAGCCTCTCCGTACCACAGTTTCATCCCTATAACCTGGAATCTTTTTTGCGGGATATTTCTGACAAGATACTGCAAATTTGACTCCATACGCCTTCTCTGCACAATCGATTGGATCTCCTGAAATCCAACTGTTCCGGCGCCAAGTAACTTGATTAAAGCTGGAGGAAGCTCCCACCCATGATGAGAGAGAAGCAGCTTATAGAGGGCCCGTAAGGGCCGTGCGACCAAGGGGACTGCAAGATCCGAGTAAAAAGAATCAGTAGCCCAGTCTTCCAGGATAACTTTGTGCCCCTCACTCTCCAAGTAGGCCTTTAGTCTGCCGAGGCCATTATCGAAAAATGTATCACTCGCCGAACGACGCCGTGTGGCTAGAGAATTCCAAAGAAGTATTTTCGCCATACCGCCCTCCAAATTACGTTTTGTTTTACACAACCAAAAGCCTTTTTTGGAGTCATGTAATTTGTGGGAACAGAATCGTTTTATTCCCAACTATCTGAGAAAAAGTAGGATAAAACGTCGAAATGGGTAATCCTCCTAATACCTGATCGCCCGTGAACCAAGGAATCCAAAAAGTTATCTATTCCAATACCATTGGGAGCAATCACTCCCATTCCAGTTATAACGACCCTTCTTTTATCCATTAGTGGTGATCCCCCTATTATTAGGAAAGGACGGATTGAATGGTATTTTTTAAATAATCTAAAAGATTAAGGTATTAATATAGACAATTTTGAAATTTGTCAACAATTTTGTACATTCTCTTTTACGGGGGTCCAATTCCTTTGATTTTTATTATCCCTTTTATAAGATAGAATTTTTGATAAATTATAATAGATTACAAAACATCTTGAAGATATTCAAAAATTATGCTAATTTTAACAATTAATCTTGAGGAGGAAGGTATGCACATCGATGAAGAGAAAAAATTTGATAAAAGAAATATTGCAAAGAATGTCAAAAACGGGGTAATTGGCCAAAAAGATTATGAATTTTACCTATCCAAATTGCCGGATGTAAGCGACAAATTATTCAATCCTGAAGAAACCTCGGCAGAACTGGATGAGCTTGAACCAAAAAAAGACAGTGAAATCTTACCTAAGAAGAGAGGGCTAAAAAAGAAGGCAAAAGGAAAAGGGAAATAATTATGCCAATTTATGAGTATCGATGTAATCAATGTAATAGAGAATTCAGCGAATTATTTCTCAGCCCAAAAGAGATCATTAATGTAAGATGCAAACACTGCCACAGCCGGGACCTAACTAAACTCATCTCCTCTTTTTCTGTGCATCAAACTGAAGAGTCCCGTTTAGCAAACTTTGATACTGCAAAGTCGAGGGGAGATGAATCTTATAAAGATTCACGAAATATTGGACTTTGGGCTAAAAAACGAATGAAAGAATTAGGTGTAGATTTGGGATCTAAAATGGATGAGATTATGGAAAAAGGTAGGACAGGTAAGATCCTTGATGAATATAATAAGTAGGTTCAAATAATTTTTAGTGTTAAAGTTAGGAAGCCCGTTTCATTTAGGGTCCAAGGGTTACGTAAAATCTTTAAGACGAATAACGTCACCCAAATCTTTTGACGAAACTGGCATCTCGTAGAGTCGAGTCTTCGACTTTACCTTAGCCGTTAAACCTTTTCTAAGCCAGCTATGGAAGATAAAGACTATTATAAAATTCTTGGTGTCTCAAGGGATGCCTCTGAAGAAGAAATAAAAAAAAGTTACCGGAAAATTGCGATGCAGTACCATCCTGACAGGAATCCTGGGAATAAAGAGGCAGAGGAAAGATTTAAAATAGCTTCAGAAGCCTGTGAAGTTCTAAGAGACCCGGAAAAAAGAGAGATTTATGATCGTTATGGGATAGAAGGTTTGAAAGGAACTGGATTTACTGGTTTCAGAGGGTTTGAAGACATCTTTTCTACCTTTGGAGATATATTTGAAGATTTTTTCGGTTTTGGGACCACCCATCGACGTAGGACAAGGGCACGTCAAGGAGCCGATTTAAGATATGACTTTAAAATCTCATTCTATGAGGCTGCCTTTGGGAAAGAGACCGAGATTGAAATACCCAAAAATGTTTTATGTGAAGTCTGCAAAGGGACAGGCGCTAAACCAGGGACTTATCCCACTCCTTGCACGAGTTGTAAAGGGACAGGACAGGTAATACGGTCACAAGGGTTTTTTACGATCAGTACGACATGTGGCCAATGTCGTGGAGAGGGGAATACCATTTCTCATCCCTGTAAAGAGTGCCGCGGCCATGGAAGGATAAGAAAGAATAAAAAAATTCAAATAAATATACCCCCTGGCATCGATACCGGTTCTAAATTAAGAATTCGCGGGGAGGGAGAAGAGGGGGAAAGAGGGGGACCTCCAGGAGACCTTTTTGTATTTCTTTATGTGGAGTCCCACGATTTTTTTTCAAGAGAAGGCGATGATATCATTTGCCAGATACCTATTAGCTTTCCTCAGGCTGGTCTAGGAACAGAGATTGAAGTACCGACTTTAGATGGGAAAAGGATTTTAATCATCCCCAAGGGGACTGAAAGTGGTGAAATTTTAAGAATAAAAGGAGAAGGTTTCACAAAATTAAGGGGTCATGGGCGAGGTGATCAATTGATACAAGTTATTGTAAAAACGCCTAAAAACTTGTCAAAAAGACAAGAAGAGATTTTAAAGGAATTTGAAGAAATAAGTAAGAAGAAAGATAGGGGAGAAGACGGTAGGCAAGACTCGGACCCGAGCTGGAAAAGGTTCTTTAAAGTCTAAAAATAAAAGTTTACATAATATATCTAATTATCAGACTTATTTCTCGGGACATTGAATTGTCCAATCTTCGAATGTTTTCCATGTCCAAAAATCCGTCCCCATCCTTGTTCTCTTTCCCCAAACCTCATATCCTGGACAAAGCATCTGTGCTTTATTGGATATGGCACTGTCCAGATCGGCATATGGAACCAATCCGAAGAACGCTGCCCTTACTTCCGCATCAATCAAATATCTACCATGAGTTAATTCTCGAATCTGTATCACCGGAGTACAGCCAACTCCCAAAATCAAGGTGGCAAGTAAAAGGATGGTTGTTAATTTCATAGCCATCACCTCCTTTTGCCCGGTAAGACGAAATGATTTCAAAAAAAATTCAAGTTGTCAAATTAAGATTTCTTAAGGTTTTGTTTAGTACTAAACATAACCTTAAGATTCCTTAATATTGGGCTTCATTTGGTTGAGATTTCATTATCTTAGGTTTTTCAACTTTCCCTTTTGAGATCCCCTCTTCAGGTGTCCACTTGATATAATGAAATTTCTGAAGCCCTGAGATTTCTTCTTCCGGTAGATCAATGAGCTCTTTAAGATATTGGATGTCTCTGGGCTCAATGTGTTTAAACGTGACAAGGCAAGTAACCTGAGATCGAATTATAATGGGGATCTCGTGAGGCCTTCTTGTCGCAACGATCAAATTCAAACCTTGATGCCGTCCGCGCTTCACTATTTCATCAAACTGTTTGGGGATGGAATGAGAAGAACAAAAATAATCTATCTCATCCACTACAAACATGATGTCGTTTAAGCGATTGATCGCCTCACAAATTATATGAAAATCTTCTTCACTGGTTTTGGGATTGAAGTAATTTAGGTTGAAGAAATTTTCGTCTTTTACTTCGGAGAGCTTTTCAAAAAATTCCCTCAACTGGTAGGCTGTTTCGTAATAAGTAAATTCACCAAGGAGATCGAAAAGGATAACTCTGCTATAGACTCCGATTTGATTTTTGATGAAGGTTGTTTTCCCCGTGCCTCTTTGACCGGTGATAAGAATGACTTCATTTTTCATGCTGAGGGCTGTGGTTCAGATTTTGGTTTTTGGACTTCTTCTCCAGCCTTTTTGACTAATTCTTTTGTCATTAAATAACGGGGATAGATGATGATTCCCAAAGTGGAAAGGAAAGCGATCTCATCGGCGAATCTCTCAATCCACAAGGGGATATATTTAGAAGCAAGCCTATTTGAAAGAGCAGTGAGCTTTCCTTTTTCATCCGGTGAGAGTTTCCAAAATTCTCCATAACGTTTCGCGAAATAATCAAAGGGGAGTTCTATAATTGAGTTAAGAAATTGCTCATCGAAGAGGAGTAAAGTTTCTTTAACTCCTACTCGCCTCCTCTGTTCTTTCGATAACCCCGCTCTTGCTAAGACTTCAGCGATCCTATCATTCCCAACACCGAGTTCTTTGTGAATCTCTCTATATGATTTTCCTTCCTTGGCAAGCTTTACAATCGCCTCATCTTTGGTTTCTTCTGGAGGAGGGGCTAATCCTTCAAATAAAGGATCAACTTGACCCTTTGTTTTGGGATTCCTTTTTGTGGGTCTCCGGGACTCCTCCTGGAGGTCTTTTTCCTTAGAACCAACCTTCATCTTTTTTCTCGACCTTTTTTAGGGATTGAATTTCTACACCGATTGTAGAAAGAGACTCTTTGAGTGAATCGATTTCAGTCCTCACCTTTTTAAATTCATCCTTTACCTTTTCCATAAATGCTTTTGTCTCTTCGTCCATTTCATTCTCCTTTTAATTTAAAATCTTTTTTTTTATTAATTCTTAAATCCAAATAACCTTCAATTCTTGAAATTCGTCCAGAGAGCTTCATCAAATAGCCAAAGACAATCAGAAGAATACCTGTATTGACATACTCAACCATCTTATCTCCGATGCCACTTTAAATGAATGATTCTTGCCATTTTTTTATATCCAGGATGCGCTCAGAGAGGGGTTTTGCCCTGGACCAATAGTCCAGTATGGGGGTTTTTGAACTATAGGTTTGCTCCGGATCCGGATTCCGGGATTCCTGGCCATGGCAGCGACTGCAGCAAAAAGCAAATCTATAGTTTTAAATAACGCACTTTCCCCCCACCCATATGGGGTTATGCCTCTTCCGTCTCCTTCTTTTGCGCCTAATTCCCGCCAAGAATCTTTTTCTTTTTGCCGAATGAGGGGCTCCGATCTTCCCCCATCTCTTTTTCTTGTGATGTCTTTTTTTCATCTCCTTGAACCTCCACAAATTTCAATTTAGGCTCCCCACAATAGGGACAGACTTTCATTTCGGGCGAACCTTCAGGGATTTCGGCCTTACAATCTTGACATATAAGCATGACTTCCGACCTCCTTTACTTAAAACAATAACATCAGTAGACTGGGAACATCTTTTAATATTTCTGGAAAATATTGTTGAAGTATTGAAACAACCAAAGAGCTTAACATTCTAACGCGAAGACCAAGAGACGAACCGAGTTCAAAGTCATTCCATTCGGTTTTGGCTGCAAGGGCATCTAATTCATCCATCGCCTTAACGGCTTGATGCGGAAGTTTACCGATATTTTCTCCTAAAGACGCCCTTATAAAACCTGAATTGAGAGGCCAAGTAGATAAAAAATCTTTTGCAAGCTGCCTGCTGGATTCAGCGTTTTTAATATCCCATTGACCCATCCCAACGATTTCTTTTCGAATAACAGAGCAGCCCAATGTAAGACCTATGGCAAAGATCGATACCACTATAATCAATATTTTTTTCCATTGATTTCTCATGATGAACCTCATTTCAAAGATTGACCCACAGCGATACCGAAAAGTCCTGCAAGGGCAGAGTTAATGATTGATTCAGCGGGAATTTGGACAAGGAACATATAAATCACGACTATCCCAAATACCGCACCGATCACTAATGCTTTATCGCTACCAAGTATTTGATCCATTTTTAAACAACCTCCGTTTCTTGAAGTTTTAAAAATTCATTCATCACTTTATCAAGATAGACCGGTGAAATAATCCCCTTCCTGAATTTTGTCTCACCCAAATTATAGGCTTGGATTCCACCCTCCAAACCATATCTATCCGTCATCTCTTTTAAAAATCCTGATCCAGCTTGAACGTTTAACTCAGGATTTAATAAATCATCTCTATTCAACCCATAACTTCCACCAACAATCAAAGAGACCTGCATAAGCCCAATAGAGCGCCCATCATCGCCGATCACGTTAGGATTTTCTGAGCTTTCAACGGTTGAAACGGCTTTGAGGAGTCTCCAATCCATTCCCCTCATAGAAGCCCACCTTTGATAAATTTCATCATAAAGACCCATAGCCCACCCCACCCCTGTCTCAATAAATTCTGTAGTGGGTTTTCTTGCTAAGTAAAGTAATCCAACCAGACCAATGCCAAAGAGAATAAACCATTTCTTATCCATGAGCTTTTGAAAAAATCATAAAAACAACGATCGCGATTACGGCGATAATTCCCAACGAGACCGCGCCGATCCCTCCCGTTACGGCCTGGGGGACTGCTCCGGCTATCAAATAAATCTTATCAAGAGAGAGATAGACAAAAACACTGGTAGCAATCGCAGCAATAGCAACGATCAATATAACAAGAGGGAAGGGGTTTTCCTTCACCACAATCTGAACCTGCAAGGTATCGCTATACCAAGTTGAAGGCATGATAGTAGCCATAACGACCTGCATCCTTGGATCGGCGTTGATCTGCTCCATGATCGAATCAATCTGAGACTGTTCCCAAATCGAAACGATCTTATAATTTAGCTGAACCACGTCTCCGGTTTTGCATTGATAGTTTTGGGCGATTTCTTGCATTATAAATCCGTATCCTTTATCACGTTCTTTGATTTTAAAATTGAAATAAGTTTTTCAAAAGTCCAATTCTTCTCAGAGATAGAACTTTGAGGAGACGTGTCAAAAATCAAATAATTTCCTTCAATGGTGATAGCGTCCTCAATGAGATAGAACCCCAAGCCTGTCTCGTCTAAAATGGCCTGATTTCTTTCGCTATCCGTTTTATAAAATACTTTTTTCATGTGTCGAGATTTACAAACGCTGGTCCTAAATCACCATAAATGATCAAATTTTTCCAACCAACATAATATGATGCACTTGAGCTTTTGCAATATAACTGCAATAAATCACCAATATCAAAGTCCAAATCTTCAGTAAAAGTAGTGTAAGTTATTATTGATGTAGATCTTTCTGTCCCAAATGCTGTTCCGTTTTTATAAATTCTCCCATAGACCGTGTAGGTGGCAGAAGATGCCGTTAAATCAAATTTTACTCTGTATTTTCCCTTATGGCCGACCCTTATCTCTTTGTATTTAGTATAAACAATAACATTTGAATTGCTTAAGAAGAGGGCCTGACTTATTATCGCCAAATCACTCGGAGAAAGTATATGTTTTTGTGGAGATGAAACGGGCATTTTATAACCATTTAATTATTTCAGCGATTGCTCCAGCTGTCGGAGATTGAAAATAAAGAGTTAAGGCAGTCGGATGAATTAAATCTTCAGCGTAAGCTTGTCCATCATTAAGCAGAAGATAAGTCGTGCCGGACTGTCCCGAAGTAAAACAAACTTTCAGTTGTCCACCCCGTGGTTTTATTAAAAATTTTCTACACTCTCCCAAAGATTGAGAATACTCCGTATCTGCACTTGCGCAGGTGACATTAAAAAGAGCAGGAGCAGCAGCCTCGGTGACGACCCCCCCTATAATCGAAGCCCCCGAATCGTCAATTTCAAAATATTCAGAAGTAACCCCAATCGCAATTTTAACCGAAGTCGCTGCTTGAGCAGTATTGGTAAGAAAGAATCTATAAAAGGGAGCTTTGATAGCTCTAAACTTTAAAAGATCAATGGAGTCCCCCTCCAATTCATTTAAAATAACTGAAGCAGTTCCCGTTTGAACTAAAAGATAAATATAACTTCCCGTGATTTGAACAAGCTCATTTACTCTGGCGATGGATAAGTCAAAGTTTAAAATGTGATAGAGCTTTATTCTTTGTTTTTTGATCTGATCGAGCAGGGTTTTTAAATCATCCATTTCTTATCTCATCCCAATAAAAACAAAAACAAGGGCAGCAGCACCGACGATCAAATAGATGTTTGGAATTCCAGCGATCAAAGAACCTTGACCTGTAGCATAGGTTGTCAAAGGTAATCCGGTTTGAGAAACCTTCCCCGGATAGTACGCATATTTTTCGAGGCCAGATTGAACCGCGGGAACAGTCCTTAAAACTGGTTGAGCATACTTCACCTTCATAATATCGGAAAAGGTTTTCGCGCTCACATCAAAAACCTTTCCAAGAATATCAGTCAAAGAAGGGCTTGAGGGAGTTGTAGAAACGGGTGCGGAAACCCATCCAGCCGGAGGATGATAAAAATCGACTAAATCATTACTCCCGGCCCCCACCCATTCAGCAGGAGGGTTATAAAAATCGACCAGACCCTCACCTTGACTAACATATTCGGTTGGAGGATTATAAAAATCGACTAAATCATATTCTCCGTTGCTCATAGCCAACTCCACTTCTTAAAAATTAGAACTCCTCCGATAACCCCAACAGCTAACAGAAAAGGAATCCAGTTTGTTTCTTGTTGCGTTTGCTCTACCATTGAAGCCCCTGTTGAAAAAATATCGGCAAGCTCTTTATCTTTCACGGCCTGAACTTGCCCCTTTAATTTTTCGACTACCTTCGCTGATTCACTTATAGCATAGGATTGAAGTGCTGGAGCTAAATCTTGAAGAGCCTGAGCTTGCCTTGTTGCTTCACCAGCAATCCAATAATATCTTAAACTCACGATCTACCTCTTCTAACGATGAATACAGTTCCCAAAACTGCACCACCGATCAAAAAAGGCGTCCAATTAAAAGGCTGTTGAACCTGAGCTTGTGCGGTTTGAATCCCCGCTGAAAAAACATCGATCAGTTCCTTATCCTTTGCCGCTTGAACCTGAGCCGTTACAAGCTCAGCTTTTTGTTTAGCCTCTTCAACCTGATATGGCTTGACAGCATCCGCAAGGTCTTGGATTACTTTCGCCTGAGTCGAAGCGAGCCCCGCCTGAGCGTAACCCGCAAGCTTAGATGATCGGGAAGGGCCTCCTCCACCCCCAAATAAACTAATGATCGCATTGATAATCCCCCCAACTATTAAAGAACACCCGCCCGTAACGACACTTGCGGCCGTTGCAACTGTTGATACTCCAGTTTGAACTGCGGTTTGCCACGCCATCTTTCATCTCTTCCATTTCCAAACCATCAAAAAAATAATCCCAACAATGGCAAGAGGTATCACAATCTGACTAACAGAAGTTGTAGCCAAACTTTGAGCCTCTTTGGCATAGGCCATTGTATATTGAGCTTTGACCACACTACCGATGTCTTCTCCAATGTCAGATAAAGTTTTTTCCCAATCCCAGCTCATGATTTAAATACCCCCGTAAAATAAAGAATTAAAATAATTCCCACAAGAAGGAAGCCTATGGGAATATTTCCGGCTTGTGTCACCGAGGCCACCATCTTTCCGGTATCAGGATTATAATAAGGAGAATAAATATCGACCAAATCAGGACTGCCTACGTCATTGAAAAGAAGACTCATTTTCAACCTCTAAATAAAAAGGGGACATGGAGGATGTACAATCAGCCATATCCCCTTACGTGGAACTGGACTTTCGGCCATTAAAATCTACTTCTGGGCCACAACCGGGATGATAATTTCGTCCGGGTACACTGAAATAAAATCAGTCGTTCCCACAAGCGTGGTGGTAAAAACGGCTTCTAACTGAGAAAGTTTTGAGCTATCCAGGGCATCAACCAACCTTCCCTCTGGACAGAATTCGACATAGGCATAGCCATCAAATACCACGGACTCCATGTTTTGAAAGAGAGCATTCGCTTCCCTCACACTTTGCCAAGGAGCTTTAAAAAATACTTGAGTCCCTGATCGAATCTGAATTTCAGAAATAACGGTATTGACCGGAACCTTATCCGCGATTGCCTCAATTAAAAATCCCCTATAAAGATTCCCCACGGGGAGCAATAACTGAAACTCCGTTTGGGTAGAGGGCATCTGTCTTTGAATTGAGAGTTCTTTATAGACCGAAGGATTCATTGGTTTCGTATCAAGCTTGATCGCTTCAAGGAGAGAGACTTCGACGTTTGCCGAAGTAAAAGCCCTTGTGGTAGGAAGCGTCGAATAGAAATCGGCACCCAGACCCCCTGTCAATCTCAACTCAAAGGTTGAGAGCCTTCCCGAATCGAGCATGCAGTCTGCTTCCCGAATCGATCTCGGAACCGTAAAAGGAAGGATTAAAGTTAAATACCAAGTATTAGCACCAACTGCAGGAGTAGGAACCGTTCGTCTCGGATAAGTGCAGTAGTTTAAAAAGTTTTTAAACAGAAGAGCCCTTGCATTGATGGATTTAAGAGTGTCCCTTCCGTCCGCAATCACTTCTATTCTATTTAAAAACTGTGCAGGAGTGTTAGCATAGAGGACGGGAGATCCAAGGGTAGTAATGGTATCCACTACCGTCAATCTTAAAACCAGAGCCCGATATAGATTTTTTCTTGGAAGATCAAGGGATAAAACTTGATTTTCCGCTGTGAAGTTAATCTGACCAATTCTTCTAAAAACGTTTCCAAACATTTCAGTCATCTCCTTTCTGTTTGGATTTGGGTTTACATTAACCGGTGATTGTTTTTAATGCTGGCACTCTGTTGACGACTGCCATAACCACGATAACGATCAAGGCAGTTACTAAGATTCTTTTCACGTCCATGAACGTTCTCCTTTCTACTTACCCATTAGTGTTGGGATTTTTGACGTGTCAAGTGTTTTTTTTTGTGAGAGGAAGAAGGGACAAAATAAGTAGTGGAAATATTTATGTTTTCTGGATATATCTTCTCTGGCAGTTTTCTCTATTTTTACAGACAGGACAAATGCGATTAAACAGATTTTCTGTTAAAAACCCTGCATCGCACTTGAGACAATAATTTTTATAAAGCTTCTTTTTTACAGAAACTTTATAGTACCGGGGAGATCCGCTCAAGATCAAATTTTTCCTTTCGGATCATCTGGACTCTTTCAAGGAGCCTCATTAAAAAATGAATCGCTCCGTCCAGCTGTTCTTCGGTGCAAGGGTATGTGATCCCAAAAACCTTGAAGTTGACCCCATTTTCCGTGACTTCATAAGAGGCATTTTTAATTAAATTTTCGATTCCTATCATTTTTGACCTCCCTTCAAAAAGGAATTTCCAACTGTCCTTTATCGGCAAAAATATCAAAGATCCTCATTTTGTAACCCGATTTCATTTTTTTCATCCCCAAATTTTTGATTTCCACATAAACCCCCTCATTGATTTGAAAGAGGGGAGATAACCCTTTGGACTCCCAAATTGTGAAAGACTCACCACCCTCAGTTTCAAGGGTTAAACATCTCCTTTCCTGTCCATCATAGGAAATTTGTTTCCGATCCTTAATAACCCCCTTCAATTCGTCAACAGCATCCCAATCAACACTCTTCGGAAAATCCTGTCCCGTAATTTTCTTCATTTCTCTTTCCATTTTTATTACCTCCTTTGGGTTATTCAAGATTTAAGACGAATCCCGATATAAATCCCCCCAATTTTTACGACCACCCCCCTTAAAGTAAGGATCCTCAAGTGGCATAAGATTTCCACCACACTTACATTTCATAGGTATAGGTTTTTCTTTTTCCGGTTTCTGAATTCCAAAAGAGCCAATAAAACGTCTACCCTTAAAAATCATATCTACAAATTCTTTATCATCATCATTAAGCTCCCACATTTTAGTTTGATATTTTAAAACCTCTCGAAGTGCTTTTTTCTTTTCCCCCTTAATAGTTCTAATATCAACGACAAAACTATCCCCCGTAATATTAAACCAGGTATCAGAAAGAGCATTTTTATTCATCCATTTTGAATCTATAAGCGCATGAATATGAACATACCAAGATTTTCCACCCTTTTTAACAATTTCTATAGCATAAATTCCTTTTTCACCCTTCCAAACTTCTCTTCTTCGCAATTTACAAAATGAAAGAACAATTCTATTTAATTCTTCCTCAACATCCATATAAGACACATTCCTAAGCGTTAACGTGACTAAACATGGGAATTCAAAAGATTCAATTATTGGCAAATATGATTTTATTAAATTACGAGATTTAATCCCTGCACATTTTTGACAAGTTCTCTTTTTACAAAGAATAGGAACCCGATGAAGATTTCCGCATTTATCACATTGATAGTCTCTATAATTTTCGCCGCAAGCCATAGTCTTTTTTTATCTTACATTCGAAACGGGGATACATTTTCAAAAAATTAAGTTATTGAAATCTTTACTATAATGGCTTCTGATGTAAAGTTGTTTCCAATAGATCGAGTGGAAAACCATATTTAATCATTTTCTAAAGATCAATGACCCCTCATACCTTCTGATGCAATTCGCACCCCAATGGCAGATGGATAACACTGGTCACAAATCAATATCCACCTTCCATTATGAGGCCATGAATGATTTCCGACGGGGTTTAAGTCCTCATATCCGTTTCCCGTTCTCGGATCAATTGGAGCAAAATATCGCTTATACAAACCTTTACTTTTACAGAGATCGCATTTACCATATCCAAAATGTCTCTGGAAATGTTCAGATTGAGTCAAAGGAATAGTTAAATTTTTTCTATAAGAAACGTGATGATTTACCATAGAGATCCCCATTTAAATTTATTAAAATCAGGGCGTTTATCGCTTTCAAACTCTCCCAGGGGAGGGGATCTCAGGTCTATAGCCCCGATCTGCCCCCTCGTCCTGGCCTCCCCTGTATAGAGATCCTTCAGCGCTCAGGTCGCTCGCCAGCGTTGCCCTATCCCCTGAAGGGTGAGAGTCATTAATTCTCCAATCCTAATCGTCTTTTGAGCCTTTCAGAAAACCTTTCAATTATTTCATTCGACCACTTGGTTTTTATCCAATAGGGATTGATCCCGAACTCCTCAGCGCATTTGAGGGAATAGTTTAGGGAAGGGGACCGGGACCCTGATTCGATCCTTGAAATATAGTCCTCTGAGACGTCTAATTTTTTAGCGAACGCTATCTTTGTGAGATTCCGGTGAATCCTGAGCTTTCGGAATAGGTAGGGTAGAGAGTTTTGCCTTGTTAAAATGCTCTTGTTCTGGTAAAGTGGCAAATAATGAGATTTCGATTGACATGCTATAAGGTGCATATCTAATGCCCAATAGGGGTTGAAAGTCTCGCCCTGGGGCATCCTATGAGGCCACAGAGGCAAAGTTTACATAATATATCTTATCAGACACTATATTGGAGACGACTAACAAAATTACAGGGATTATTCTTTCCGGTGGTAAAAGCGTTCGGATGGGAGAAAACAAAGCTTTTATTGAAATTGATGGGGTCCCTATCATCTATCGAATTTACAATTTATTTAAAGAGTTATTTCAAGAAATAATTATCGTAACGAACCAGAAAGAATTATTTTTAAATTTTAATTCGAAAATTTATACTGATCTTCTCCCCAATAAAGGCGCATTAGGAGGTTTGTATACAGGACTGTTCTTCTCAAATTTTCATTATTCTTTTTGTGTTGCCTGCGATATGCCATTTATAAATAAATCGTTAGTTCAATATTTGATTAAAAATATAAATGAGTACGATGTGATTGTCCCTCACACGCAAGATGGTTTACAGCCTTTACATGCGATCTATTCTAAAAATTGTTTAGATCCAATAAAAAAAACAATTGAAAAGGGAAAATATAAAATTATGGATTTCTATAGCCTGGTTAAAGTTAAGATCGTCAAAGAAGAAGATTTTGGTTTTTTAGATCCCCTGAGAGAGTCATTTATTAATGTGAATACACCTGATGAATTGTTTTCGATTAAAACAGGGAAAAAAGCAATCGAAAATGAAAGTTAAAATAATATTTTATTTATTTCTTCCCTTTCTTATCACGGGTTTCTTTTTTGTTCAAGAAAGCCATTCTAAAAATATTAGTGAAGATGAACAATTGATATGGGTTGGGACGGGGGCCTTTAAGGATGGATTTTATGATATTGCTGAAAAGCAATTTTCTAATTT
>Ga0315282_10003617_pt1 | contig 27689 bp, 13 predicted proteins | sample YL17G07_20_MG_FD_203693 | JGI IMG/M metagenome (GOLD analysis project Ga0315282, IMG submission 203693) | Sediment microbial communities from Yellowstone Lake, YNP, Wyoming, USA - YL17G07_20 | ecosystem: Environmental > Aquatic > Freshwater > Lake > Sediment | place: USA: Wyoming | collected...
CCACGGAACGTGAGGAACGGCTTGAGGCAGTTCCAGGGCGCGAATTACGTTGTAAGACGAATTAACCGCAGGATGTTCTTCGGTTTCGAGACAGTAAGGTACGGGGATTTCTGGATTCCGGTATCAGACGTTGAGAAAACGCTAATAGATTTTGTTTACTTCAGGCAGCCACCATTGAGCGCCGAAACCATTGCAGAAATAAAGTCGAAACTGGACTGGAAAAAGCTGGACGTCTATCTCAAGCGGTGTCCTGCGTGGGTGAAAAAACGGTTCATCGACCAAATTGAGAGACGAGTCAGTTGATGTTCGCATCCACTACTATCCTGAACTTCCGGGCGCGCCACATTCCCGAAAATTATTACATCTTAAATGAAGAAAAACTACTTAAAATGCTACGTTTTTTTACCTAATCACTGAACTACCAGATTGTAAAGGACGTTCACGGTAAAGATATGATAAAAGCTGACAGCAAGTTATGCGTTGGTTGCCGCGCCTGCGAGCTGGCATGCAGCATAGAGAACTTCAGCGTGCACAACCCGAAAAAGTCCCGGATCAGGATTGAGGAGCAATTCCCGAATCCCGGAAGGTACGTGGTCCACGTCTGCCAGCAGTGCATGAAACCAAAATGCGTAGCTGCATGTCCGTACGGCGCCCTGACGCAGGAAAAAACAGGAAGAATCGTATTGATTGATGATGATGACGGCAAAACGTGCCTTAAGTGCGAGAAAAAACAGTGCACTCTTGCTTGTCCATACGGCGCTGCATTCTATTACAAGGGAACGGCATTAGTCTGCACTGATTGCGGTGCGTGCCTCAAGGTGTGCCCGCGCGGTGTTCTCACGCAGGTGAAAAGGGCTGTGGTGTCGGCGGTGGAGGTGAAGGAATAAGCGATATGGTGGTTTTGCCTTACGGGAAAATATTGCGGATTGACCTGTCACGGAGTGATGATACTCTCAGCCATTCCACATACGAGCCTATTCACGAGGAATTCGCCAAAAAATACTTAGGAGGGCGCGGGTTCGGTGCGAGAATATTGTTTGACGAAGTGCCGGCAAAAACCGATCCGCTCTCGCCAGAGAACAAACTAATAATCGCGACAGGACCCCTTAATGGGCTCCTGATTCCTGGAGCAGGCAAAGCAAGCTTCATCACAAAGAGTCCTGCAAACGGAGGCTGGGCTGACTCGAGCATAGGCGGGCATTTCGGAACAGAAATGCGATACGCAGGAATAGACGTAATAATCCTTGAGCATGCCGCGAGGAAGCCATCGGTACTCGTAATTGATGATGAGAAAGTCAAGCTCATAGATGGCAGCAAGTACTGGGGCAAGGGCTCTCTTGAAACCGAGCTTGAATTGAAGAAGGACTTGGGGCATGATTTCAGGATAGTGACTATCGGTCCTGCTGGAGAGAAATTCGTGACATTTTCATGCATCACCGGCGATTACGGGAGGAATGCAGGACGCTGCGGCGTCGGGGCAGTTATGGGCAGCAAGAACCTGAAAGCAATAGCAATCAGGGGAAGCAAGGACATCAAGGTGCATGACGCGAAAAAAGTCAGGGCGCTCACTGAGGAAATAATAGCCATGTTCCTCAAAAACCCGAACCTCAAGGTATGGCAGAATTATGGCACTATGACGACAGTTCCCTGGGCACAGGCTGCCGGATGCATGAGTGTCAGGAATTTTTCTACAGGAATATTCGAGCATGCTGACAGTATAGACGAGAAAAGCATGAGAGAACAGGTGGCGATTGCGGATCGCTCGTGCTTCGGATGCCCTATGAGTTGCGGCAAATTCTCGGAGAGCAAGAAGCACGGGACGAGGATTGAGGGGCCTGAGTACGAGACCACCGCCCTTCTTGGCGCCAATTGCGGTATATCGAGCATGGATGACATAGTGCACGCGAATTACTTGTGCGACGAGCTCGGCATAGACACGATAAGCGCCGGGAACATTGTGGGCTTCGTGATGGAATGCTTCGAGAAAGGCATAATCACTAAGGAAGAAATTGACGGAATCGAAGCCAATTTCGGCAATTCGGAAGCTGCTTTCGAACTCATAAGGAAGATGGCTCTCAAGGAAGGCGTCGGGGAACTCCTCTCTAAAGGAGTAAGGGCAGTTGCCGCAAAATGGGGCAAGGGCTCTGAGAAGTTCGCTATGCAGGTCAAAAACCTGGAGTGGAGCGGTTACGAAAGCAGGGGCGCGCCGGGCATGGCGCTCTCGTACGGAACTGCTGATGTCGGCGCCCACCATAACCGCGCGTGGGTCATAGCGTACGAGATAGCACAGGGAGACAAGCGTTATTCGCCTGAAGGCAAGGCCGAGAAAGTCATTGAACTCCAGCACATACGGCCTATGTTCGATCAGCTCGGATGCTGCAGGCTACAGTGGGTCGAATTGGGACTTGACCTGAATTATTATCCGAAATTCGTGAACGCGGTCACCGGATGGGATTTCACGCTCGCAGATCTTCTCAAGAGTTCCGAGAGGATTTATAACCTGACGCGTGCATTCAACGTGCGCGAGGGATTCGGAAGGAAGGATGATTACGTTCCTGAGCGGGTTCTCACCGAGCCGCTCACTGAGGGGCCTGCGAAAGGGCATTTCGTGAGCCGCGAGGTGTATGAGAAACTGCTGGACCATTATTACGAGCTTCGGGGATGGGACAAGAATGGAGTGCCGACGCTAAAGAAGCTTGAAGAACTCGGATTGGCGGATGTTGCAAAAAAAATAGGAGCGGAATGAACCACGATGACGCTTTTCATTTACGACGATTTGGACAAGACGAAACGTGAATTCAGGCCGCTTAATCCGCCTAAAGTATTGATGTACGTGTGCGGTCCGACAGTCTATGATTACTGCCACCTCGGTCACGCGAAGTCTTACGTTTCGTTCGACGTCGTGAGGAAGTATATGGAATATTTCAAGAAGTTCGATGTCAAGTACGTCCAGAACTTCACTGACATCGACGACAAGATAATCAGGCGCGCGAACGAGATAGGGGATGACCCGTTCAAGCTTGCGGAAAAATTCACTAAGGAATACTTCATTGACGCAGAGGAGCTCGGGATAAAACGGGCAGACTCTTACCCGCAAGTGACCCTGCACATCCAGGAAATAATAGAGTTCACGAAGAAACTGATTGAGACGGGATTCGCGTACGCTGACGGGAAAGGGAACGTCTATTACGACGTATCGAAATTCCCAACTTACGGGAAGCTTTCGAACTTCAATCCGGATGAAAGCAGGCAGAACCAGAAGATACCTGTAGAGGAATCCGGGAAGGACGACCCGCTTGATTTCGCGCTCTGGAAAGCAGCGAAGGCGGAAGAGCCCTCCTGGGAGAGCCCATGGGGTGCCGGGCGTCCTGGCTGGCACATCGAGTGCTCAGCAATGAGCGTCAAGCATCTCGGGGAACAGATAGACATACACGGAGGAGGTATGGACTTGTGCTTCCCGCATCACGAGAACGAGATAGCCCAAAGCGAGGCATACAATGGAGGAAAGCGTTTCGCGCAATTCTGGATGCATAACGGATTCATAATAATCAAGGGGGAAAAGATGAGCAAGTCACTCGGGAATTTCTTCACGATAAAGGACTTGCTCAAAAAGTATGACGCGAAAACCATACGCTACTTCCTTGTCTCGACGCATTACAAGAGCCCCGTCGATTATGGCGAGGAGGAATTAGTGCGCGCCGAGGCAAGCCGCAAGAGGATACAGAATTGCTACGATGCATTGAAGAAATGCAGCGGTGATGGAGAAGCTAGTGGTGGACCGGACGATTCAAAGCTTATAGACGCCTGCGGCATGGCACGAACTGATTTCGAGAATGCGATGGATGATGACTTCAACACACCTCTCGCCATGCGGGCTGTGTTCGATCTCGTGAGCGTTTCAAACAAGGCGATCGATTCTGGAATCCGCGGGAAAAAACTCGCAAAGGTTGTTGAAACGCTTGAAGAATTCGACAAAGTGCTCGGGATACTTTCCGAGCCGGTTGAATTCAACGATGAAGTGCAGGGAGCAATTGATGAGCTCATCGCCGAAAGGGACGAGGCGAGGAAGAACAAGGACTGGAAGCGGTCTGACTCCATACGCGCAGGATTAGGCGGACTCGGGATAACTGTCGAGGACAGCAAGGACGGGACCAGGTCAAACTGGAAGCTCCAGCCGGGAAGGGAAATGCCTTCAACTGAAGACGTAAGGACTGCCCGTGAAAAACTCAACTAAATCTTTGAGAAAAATCCGGGACGCTTCTTCTTATCGCCGCCTTCTTGACCTTCCTCTCTCAACAATTCCTCGTAAAGCTTTCTCTCTGTCCTTGAGAGCGCTTTCGGAATGCTGACCACCACTTTCACGAGTTCATCTCCCCGGCCGCGCTCGTTAAGGTACGGCATTCCCTTTTCTTTCAGGCGGAAAGTCGTGTGCGAATCCGTGCCTGCGGGTATAGTCAATTCAGCGAAGCCGTCAAGAGTCGGCACTTTGATCTTGTCACCGAGCGCCAACTGGGCGACGCTTGCCGGGACCATCACGAGTATGTCACTACCTGAGCGCTTGAAAATGTCACTCGGCTCTACGTGGATCACGACATACAAATCGCCACGCCCGGCGTCCCTGAATCCCGCGTTGCCTTCCCCGCTGATTCTTAGGACCGAGCCGTCATCGACTCCTGCAGGGACGTTCACCTCGAACTTGAAGGCACCGTCGGCCCTTCCGCTCCCGTGGCAGCGGCGGCATTCGCTCTCGAACACCCGTCCCGTGCTGTCGCAACGCCTGCAGGGGGAGACCATAGAGAATATCATGCCTATGCTTCTCTGATCACGCCGCACTTGGCCGCTTCCTCCGCATTCCGGACAGGTCTTTCTTCCCTTGCCGCCTTGTCCCTCGCAGTCGGTGCAGGCGTTCTTCCGTTCCATCTGGATTTTTTTCTTAGTGCCTGTCGCTGATTCCTTGAACGATATTTTGAGGTCGTACCGTATGTCCTCGCCTCCGCGCTTCGACGACCGCATCCTCGAGCCTCTTCCGCTTCCGCTTCCGAAATTGAAGGAGAATGGGGACATGCCAGATTGTGAGAAAAACATGTCGAACAGGTCCTCCATGCCGAATGCCTGGCTGAATGCGGAGTCGAATCCGGAAAAATCAGCTGTGCCGAAGTTGTCGTAATTCTTGCGTCGCGCCTCGTCCGAGAGTACGAAGTAGGCTTCGCTTATTTGCTTGAATTTTTCTTCTGCTCCAGCGTTCTTGTTGACGTCCGGATGGAATTCCCGCGCTAGCTTGCGGTATGCTTTCTTTATCTCTTCGGCGCTGGCAGTCTTGGGGATGCCGAGGATTTCATAAAAATCCTTCTCCCCACCGCCCCTTCCAGCCAACCGTTTCGTCACCGCTTAGTATTTTGTTTCTTCTTTTGTTTCGCTTCAGTCTTTTACTTCCTTGAATTCAGCGTCAACAACGTTATCATCACCATCATCGTCTCCTTTTCGGCCCGGCTTTTTTGGCTCCTCATCCTCGCCGTAGTCGGTGGCGGATTCGTCTCCGGACGCGGACGACGCGGATGATTGCTGCTGCTGTTGCTGTTGTTGCTGGTTTACTCCCTCATAGACTTTAGCGCCTATCTCTTGTATAGTCTTTTTCAGTTCCGAGAGCTTCGCCTTGATGTCATCGTGCGCTCCCGCCTTTATCGCTTCCTCGAGCTCTTGTATCTTCTTCTCTATCTTTTCCCTGACATCAGCCGGAAGTTTGTCCTTGAATTCCTCAAGAGTCTTCCTGGAAGTATAGACCATTGAGTCCGCCTCATTCCTCGTCTCCACCTCCTCGTGCAGTTTCTTGTCTGATTCCGCGAATTCCTCAGCCTGCTTGATCATTTTGTCTATATCGCCTTTGTCGAGCTTGTGTGGTGCGCTTATGGTCATCTTCTGCTCTTTTCCTGTTCCGAGGTCCTTTGCAGAGACGTGCAGTATTCCGTTCGCGTCGATGTCGAATGTTACTTCTATCTTCGGGACCCCTCTTGGTGCCGGCGGGATTCCAACCAGCGAGAATTTGCCCAATGACACGTTGTCAACTACCATTGAGCGCTCTCCCTGTAGCACGTGTATGTCCACTGCTGGCTGGGCGTCTGCTGCTGTGGAGAATATCTGGCTCTTTCGGGTAGGTATAGTAGTGTTCCTGTCTATCAGTCTTGTGAAAATACCGCCTAGTGTCTCTATGCCGAGCGAGAGCGGGGTGACGTCAAGAAGCAATAGGTCCCTCACCTCGCCGCTTAGGACTCCTGCCTGCACTGCTGCCCCTTTGGCAACGCATTCCATAGGGTCCACTCCGCGTTCAGCTTTCTTGCCTACGTACGTCTCGACGAAGCGCTGGACTATGGGCATCCGGGTCGGTCCTCCTACGAGTATTATCTTGTCTGCATCCGCTGGCTTCAAGCTCGCGTCAGAGAGTGCTTTCCGCAATGGTCCGATACAGCGGTCGATTATGGGCTGCACTAGTTCCTCGAGTTTCGCTCTAGTCATGGAGTGGACGAAATGAAGCGGTCCTGATTCGTCCGCAGAGATGAAAGGCAGGTTTATGTCTGTTGTAAGCGATGTCGAAAGCTCGATTTTAGCCTTTTCCGCAGCCTCGCGCACTCGCTGCATTGCAGTGCGGTCCGCTTCCAGGTTTATTCCGTGCTCTTTCCTGAATATCTCGACTAGGTAGCTTACTATGGAATTATCCATGTCAGTCCCTCCTAGTTTCGTGTCCCCGCTTGTCGACTTGACTTCGAATACTCCGTCTCCCATGTCCATTACCGTGACATCGAGCGTTCCTCCCCCCAGGTCGAATACCAGTATCTTGAGCTCCTTTCCTGTCTTGTCCAGGCCGTATGCGAGGCATGCGGCAGTAGGCTCGTTGACGAGTCTCACGACTTCGAGTCCGGCTATCGTTCCTGCGTCTTTGGTTGCCTGCCTCTGGTTGTCGTTGAAGTATGCGGGAACGGTTATGACTGCCTTCTTGATATCGCATCCCAGGTACGCTTCCGCGTCCCTTTTCATCTTCTGAAGAAGGAATGCGGACAACTGTTGCGGAGTGTATTCCTTGTCTCCGAGACGGGTCTTTTCGTCTTCGCCCATCTTGCGCTTGAATGCAGTTACGGTCCTTGTCGGATTCGTTATTGCCTGACGCCTTGCCGGCTCGCCTACGAGGAGTGAGCCGTCTTTTGCTATCGCAACGAATGATGGCGTGGTCTTACCGCCTATGCTTGTGCCTTCCGCCGCGGGTATTATTACCGGAACGCTTCCCTCCATCACTGCAGCAGCGGAGTTGCTTGTCCCGAGATCAATCCCTATTATCTTTTCCACAGTTCCTTTATTCATAGTTGACATTTTTTCGTTGTTCGCCTTCTTCTTTTTATTCTTCTTTCTTTGTTGTTTCTTCTTGTTGTTGTTGATGATGATGAATTGAGACCGTGACTTTGGAGCATCTGATCGGCCTTCCTCCGAGCGTGTAGCCTGGCTGCGCTTCCTCGACCACCATTCCTTCCGGTGTATCGTTCTGGATGCTCGTGTTTATTGCCTCGTGTATTTCCGGGTCGAATTTCTCCCCTACCGCGTTTATTCTCGCGACTCCTTCCTGTTCAAGCGTCTGGTGGAATTGCTTTAGGACCAGCGTGAGTCCTTCGGTTTGCGCAGTGCTTAAGTTTCCTTTTTCGCGCAGGTCCTTTACAGCGAGCTCCAGGCTGTCTATTGCGGGAAGGATTCGTCCGATGACGCGGTGCTTTGCGTCCATGAGGACTCCTTCTTTCTGTTTTTCCGCCCTCTTGATGTAATTCTCGTAGTTGGCTTGCAGTCTCGCGAAGGAATCCGCAAGCTTGGAAAGTGATTCTTCTAGTTCCTTGACGCGGGCGTCGCCATCAGCTTCGGGCGCTTCTTCTTCGGTTTTCGATGTGTCCTCGTGTACGTCTTTTCCCATTGGCGTGCAATATCATTTCCTCCCTGCTTTTCTTCGTTTCTTGAATCCGAATTCCGTGTCAAGCTCCTGTGCCATGCTCTCGAATTCGTCGAACATCTTCTCTATGTCGTCGCGTACTTCTCCTATGGTGCGTTCGAGGCTGTATCGCCTTAAGCGGTACTCCCTTCCTTTTCGGACTATGAGTCCTGAGCTTTCCATGCGGCTTAAGTGGTGCACGACCGCGGTCCTGCTCATCTCTATGCGTTCTGAAAGCCGGTTTATCGTTATCCCGTTCCTGCCTGATGCCGACTCGGACACTATCGTCCTGAAAAGCCGGACTGCTGGGGTCGGTTCCCCCTCATCGTCCTCGATCTGGCTTTTCCCGCATATGCCGAGGCTGTAGCACATCCATCCGAAATCTTCGTCGGGGTCTGCTGGACGAGGAAGCTCCTTCCGTCTTAGGATTATCTGCTCTGAAGACATGTGCAACCCCCTTGCCTGAAACGGACCGGGAGCCGTTTAAAAAGGTTTGCATAAATAGTAGTTATTTAACTATCATTTTTAGTCACGCTTTTTGTTTCCCGGCCGTGCCTTTGCCTCCCGTGAGGCATTGATGTAGAACTGCGAGTAGACCTGAATTGATTTCATGACGTCAGTTATACTTGCGGATTCGTTAGGCGCGTGCGCCTTGCCTTCCTTAAGTCCCCACACGGCCACAGGGAATCCTGCTGACCTGAAGAAAACCGCGCATGTATTCCCTCCAATGCCTCCTGCGTGCGGCTTCACAGGAAGTACGCTTCTTATCGCCTTATTGAGCCGGACGACTGTCCTGGATTTCGGATCAGTCTTCGGGGATGTTTCCTGGATGTGATGCACTGATACCTTTATCCGCGCCCCAGTGCTCTTCGAGAACTTTCTCGCAAGATGCCTTGAATACCTGAAGACGTCAAGAATGCGGTAGTTAGGCAGTATCCTGCAATCCACAAAGAAAGTGTCCTCGCCTGGGATGGTGTTCACGTTCTTGACGCTCGGGAATCTCATTGTCGGCTCAAAAGTGGAAACAGGAGACTTGAAGAAGCGATCCTTTGCCGGAAACTTCCTTGAAAGCTGATCATGGAGCTCGCACTGGAAGCGTGATGCGAGAAGTTGCGCATTGAGGCCTAAGTCTGGCCTGCTTCCGTGAGCCTGCTTTCCCGTCGTTTCGACTCTCATCCATAAGAGTCCTTTCTCGGCAGTCTCTATCAGGTCCCCCTTATCGCTTCCCGCGTCAGGGACTATGACTTCGTCACCGCGCTTCTTCGAGAAGATTTTTCCATTCCTTATGAGATGTATTATGCCATGCTTGCAGCCCGTTTCCTCGTCCGCGACCAGTACTAGTCCTATGGGAATGTTCAATTTCGGGAATGCGCGCTTTACTGCCGCAACAGCGAAAATGGTGGCTATAAGGTCTTGTCCGTTGTCGGAAGCTCCCCTTGCGTATATCGCTCCGTTACGTATCTCCGGAGTGAATGGATCGCTCTTCCAGACATTCATTTCTGATTCATTAACCGGAACCGTGTCCATATGGGCAACTAACCACGTGATTGGCGAATCCTTATCCCTTGTTTTCTGAGGACGTGCTATTATGTTGGGCCTGACACCTCCCTCTGCGCGTGCGTCCCTGGAATCCACGCGCTTAACTTCCTCAAAACCCAAGTCCTTCAAGAGGCCTTCAAGGAATCTCGCACGCGGAAGCTCTCCGCATCCCCCGTTTTCCGGAGCCATTGCTGGGATTGCGAGCATGTCGCAGAAATCGCGCACTACTTCATTCCTGAAACGCTCTGATGATATTATTTTGTTGACTGCGTTCTCCATTTCCAATCATTCTCCTCAGTTCCACACTATGTTTTAAGCGCTCTTCTCAATCAGGGAATCGTCTGGTTTATTGAAAACTTTTCCGGAAGGCTGCCTAAAAGCCCGAGATCGAAGTCCATGGTCCCGTTTATCATTATCATCATCGGTTGCGCTGCTTCCTTCCTGGCCATGAATCCAGTAAGCCATTTCCACGCCGTGACATACGCTCCATTCCAGTAAATGAACAGTCTTGTGCGCGTGGACGAATTCCCGCTCGCCGGGACGTTGAAACTGCCTGTGACCACGCCCTCGGCCATGCGCGTCTCATTGCCATTATCTTCAAGGAAAATAGAGTAAGTAGCGCCTTTCAATGCGAGCGGGAATGACGCCTTGTTCTCGACGAGAAGGACTGTTTCCACCTCGACTGCAGTAGTGCCGTAATTTACTATGTGCGTCCTGTTATCAACGATGATGCGTGCAGAAAGCTTCTGGACGAGATAGGATGGAATGAAAAGTGCCGCGACTGCCGCAGTGACGGCTATGATTGCCAAAACCACGATAATACATACGAGTAAGCGCCGAGACTTGGTTGGTGGCCTATTCGTTTTCCTTCTACTTGCCATAAGTTAGGATACACTCACTGCAGGCCGTCCTGCGCTTGTTTTAATGATTTCACCCGAAAACCGAAAGCAATTCGTCTAAATCCCTGGCATTGCATACTTCATTCCGCATCCTTGCTGCTCCATTCACGAGCCTCGGGAAGAAGACTGCGTGCGCCTTTACGTCCTTGAACGGGATGCAGTCCGATTTGCAGAGCTCAACGAACTCCCTGAAGGAAGCCACACGATCATCCCACGGGCGCGATACTCCTCCGTCATCGTCGCTGAAGACGAAAGGATTTCCCAATGCTGCGCGTGCAATCATGACGCCACTGCATCCGGTTCTTTCTGATACTCCCCTCGCCTCAATCAGGGAGCGTATGCCTCCATTCCATACTATAGGGATGCCGGTATCTTTTGCTATCACTTCTTTCACTATGTCCTCGCGAAGGGGCGCGGAATAGCCTCGCTCACGGAACGCCACTCTGGCGTGAAGCGTCAATGAGTCTGCACCCGCATCCTTCAGGCTTTGCGCAAGGTCGCCCATTGATGATGCGTCAGGAAGAAGACGGGTCTTCACCCAGACTTTCGCTCTTCCATCAACCGCATCCGACACTCTGCTTACCATCCCGCAAAGACGCTCCCTGTCGTTTATGAGCGCGCAGCCAGCTTCCTTCAGTACGACCTTCGATGTCGGGCATCCTGCATTGATGTCTATGATGTCAGGGGAGAACGCATCGCACGCGATTCCCGCTGCATCACCCATGACTTTTGGGTCGTTTCCCCACAACTGTATCCCGGCCGGGCGTTCATCATCGAAAACGCGGGCAAGCCGTTCCGTGAGCTTGTTCCCGTGGCATAATCCTTCCGCGGACACCATCTCGGTCTCGACCACTCCCGCGCCGTATTTCCTGCAAAGGAGTCGGAACGGATGATTGGTATAGCCCGCCATGGGAGCGAGGATTAACGACGTTGATGGCGATAATGCGGAAGACATACCGTTTGCTGCACTCCATTGGCTTTATGTCACTGATATCGTCACTGTCCCCTGATAATCCTGCGGCTTCAGCGGAAGCGGGAAGTTAAGCCACATATAGCGGTTCGTTGTGTTCGCAGTGGATGGCGTTCCTCTAGTAAAGAGCGTGTTAAAAGTGTAGGTACTGGTCGTTAACTGGATGGAACTTCCCGCGTCGGATGTGCCATAATGAGTGAGATTTCCAACTAGTATCACCCAAGACGCGTCAGACTGGCCAGTCAAGTCCGAACTGCTTATGCCGAGCGATATGTTGACGTTGCCGTCGTGCGTTATGGTGTCAGGGAAGCAGTCAGTTATCGTCTTGTTCGTATCGCCCGGATCGCCGTTAACCGTGCACGATGAGGAACCAAGGAGTATGCCGGCCCTCGTGCTCATCGTGAAAGTAGTCTGATTGGTGTCCTTGTCCCCGACTGTGTCGTTCGCGTAAATCTTGCAGGTCCACGTTCCGTTCTCGGCGTGATTGTCCGCGGTCCTGAAGAAAGTGTAGTTGACTGCAGTCGCGTTGTGCAATGTCCAGTTCCCAGTGGAATTAGTCCAATGATCCCATCCATCGGATGCTCCTTCGCTGCTGTCAGCGCTCCAGCAAGTGCAATTAGTCGCATTCACTCCCGGAAAGCCGCTTACGTCAGTTATCATCACGTTCACTACCTGCATCGTTCCTGGAGCGAGCGGGTCTGTGGTTATCCTTATCTCGCGAACGACAGGCACGGTATTGACCGAGAAATACTGTACCGTGCTGTTCAGGTTTCCTGTGGTGTCGTTGCACCAGAAGGTGACGTTGTGCAATCCGTCGCTTGAAACAGTCATAAGGCTGTTGTGGTTTCCGGTGGAATTGCTCATACTGACATTCGCGGCGCCGTCGAGTGAGTAATTGCATCTTCCAGTTTCGTTCAGGGTCGCGTTAGCCCAAACACTCAGCGTATCGTACGACTGGTTGAGGGGTGACTGGACTGTTATTGTCGGCGGAGTCGTGTCCTTCATGATGAAGAAGACGTAAGCCTGGCCTGCGGCAGATATGCCGTTCGGATCTGCAGCGTAAGCACCTATGCCCAAGTCATCAAAACCGTCACCGTTCATGTCGCCGGCCACGACCGGCCAACTAAGCCAATCGTCCGCAGCCGTGCCGTTAACCGTGATGTTAGCGTAAGCCGCATCCCAACTCTTGCCGTCTAGAGCCGCTGTCTCGCCTCCTAGGAATACGTAAGCCTGTCCTGCATTGGCCAACCCATTAGGATCAGCACCCCAAGTGCCGATAAGCAGGTCATCATAGCCGTCGCCGTTAACGTCACCGGCCGCTACATAATCTCCTAAATCGTCTCCCGCGTTCGTGCCGTTTATCGTTACATTCGCGCTGGAAGCCGCATCCCAACTCTTGCCGTCAAGATTAGGACCGCCGAAGAAAACGTAAGTCTGGCCCGCACTGGTTTGGCCGTTCGGATCGGCACCGTAAGCGCTGATAAGCAGGTCGTCATAACCATCTCCGTTCAAGTCTCCGGACTCCAAATATTGACCGAGAGCGTCTCCCGCGGCAGTGCCGTTTATCGTTATGTTCGCGTAAGTCGAATCCCAACTCGCGCCATCCAGATTCGAACTGCCGAAGAATACGTAAGCCTGGCCTGCATAGGAGCCTGCACCGTAAGCACCGATAATCAAGTCACTAAAGCCGTCGCCGTTAACGTCTCCGGACGCGAACCAAGTACCGAGTAAGTCGCCTGCGTTAGTTCCGTTTATCGTGACGTTAGCTGAAGACGCATCCCAACTCTTGCCGTCAAGATTAGGACCGCCGAAGAATACGTAAGCCTGGCCTGCATCAGTTATGCCGTTAGGATCTGGAGCCCAACCACCCAGAATCAAATCGTCATAATTGTCGCCGTTTAAGTCTCCGGATCCTGCATACGCACCGAACAAATCGCCAGCAGTCGTGCCGTTGAGCGTGACGTTGGCTGAAGACGCATCCCAACTCTTGCCGTCAAGATTAGGGCCGCCGAAGAATACATAAGCCTGGCCTGCATTGGTTTGGCCGTTCGGACTGGCAGCGTAAGCACCGATAATCAAGTCACTAAAGCCGTCGCCGTTCAAGTCTCCGGACGCTACAATTATACCGAGATTATCGCCTGCGATCGTGCCGTTTATCGTTATGTTCGCGTAAGCCGCATTCCAACTCTTTCCGTCAAGATTCGCTATCGGACCTCCGAAGAATACGTAAGCCTGGCCTGCATCGGTTTGGCCGTTCGGATCCACAGCGTAAGCGCCTAAAATCAAGTCGTCATAATAATCTCCGTTCACGTCACCGTACGCAATCGCGTAACCGAGATAATCATTTTCCACCGTTCCGTTCACCGTGAGATTCGCTGAGACTGCGGCAGAATACGACAGTGGGAACAGTATGCTCTCGTTGAAGTACACAATCGTGCTGTTTTTGTTTCCCGCAATGTCCGTGCAGAAGAACTGGAGAGAGTGAGAGCCGTAAGGATTCATTATGCTCATGAGATAATTGAAGTTTCCCGAGGAATTGCTCAAAGTGAAATTCGCACCAACATCAAGGCTCGCATCGCAGTAGCCGTCCTCGTCAAGAGTCGCGTTAGCCCAGACGCTTGGCGTGTCGTAAGTCTGGTTAAGCGGGGACTGGACAGTGATTGTTGGAAGAATGGTGTCAACAAAAAAGTATTGCGTAGTGCTGTTTCGGTTTCCGCTCGTGTCGTTGCAGAAGAAAGTCACGTTATACGGACCGTCAGGGAGTTCGGAAAGATAATAATTGAAATTCCCGGTAGTGTTGCTCATTGAAACGTTATCGGTATCATTGACGCTTAAATCGCAGCTTCCTTCCTGGTCAAGAGTGACGTTGGCCCAGATGCTTGCCGTGGTGTAACTCTGGTTGAGGGGGGACTGTACCGTGATTACGGGAGGTATTTCGACGCTGAAGTACTGTATTGTGCTGTTCTGGTTCCCTGCAGTATCACTGCAATAGAATGTCACGTTATGAAGTCCGTCCCATAACAGTTCGTTTTTGGAGGCATGAACTTCAAGATTATCATAATACCACGTTCCGATATTGTCAATCTCTGAATATATCCTTCTTATTGCATCCGGATTCCCGACAAAAGCCACGTTTTCAGCTACAAGTTCGTCATCAACATAAGCATCAAGAGTTTTGGCATCCCATTTGAAAACTAGTTTCAGGTGATACCACGTATCCGGGGATACTGGATCCATGATGTAATCATAGTTCTCTAGGTACAGCGCCAGACGCGCTCCATGCTTGCCAAGTCGTTCAAAATCCAGGCTAGTTGCATAATTCGCGCTATATTCCCCGCTCGTGTAATCATCGAATAAGATGAATCCCGCTGTTTTTGCTGTAGCCTGCCAGTCGAACTCGACGACAAAATCTCCGGAAAGCGCATTCGTGAAATTCCTTGCGTCGATCCGGGATGCGGTCGTGCAATGCTGTTTCATGCTGTTGGGATCGCTTACATAATCTTCACCCGAAACGTTGTTGCTTCCTTCGCCGGAGTAAGGAACATTATACCATCCTGTCGGGTCATCACCTGGTGTCTGCTCATCAAAGTCCTGCTGTAAATATTGTATATAACTTATCGGCCTGTTGAAATTGCCGGACGTATTGCTAAGGCTGGTGTTGGTTCCGCCGTCAAGGCTCTTGTCACAGCTTCCCGCCTCATCAAGAGTGGCGTTGGCCCAGATATCCGATGTGTCATACGTTTGATTAAGGGGCGACTGGACCGTTATGGCTGGTGGCGTCGTGTCAGTCATGATGAAGAATACGTAAGCCTGGCCTGCGCCAGATAAGCCGTTCGGACTTGCACCGTCAGCACATATAATCAAGTCACTAAAGCCGTCTCCGTTAACGTCGCCTGAGGAAACCCAGTCACCGAACCAATCGCCCGAGGCAGTGCCATTGAGCGTGACGTTAGCTGAAGACGCGTCCCAATTCTTGCCGTCAAGATCTGATGTCGTGCTGCCGAGGAAGACGTAAGCCTGGCCCGCATTGGAATCCGGAGCCCACGTACCGATAATCAAGTCGTCATAACTGTCGCCGTTAACGTCACCGGATGAAATAGAGTAACCGAAATAATCGCCCGCAGTCGTGCCGTTTAGCGTGACGTTAGCGGAAGCTGCATCCCAATTCTTGCCATCAAGCGCGGAAGTGCTGTTCCCGAAGAATACGTAAGCCTGGCCTGCATTGGAGTTTGCACCCTCAGCACCGATAATCAAGTCACTAAAGCCGTCGCCGTTAACGTCACCGGACGCAACAGGCCAACCGAGCTCATCGCCAGCGGTCGTGCCGTTAACCGTGACGTTAGCGGAAGCTGCATCCCAGCTCGCGCCGTCGAGCGTCGCTGTAGCTCCGCCGAAGAAGACGTAAGCCTGGCCTGCGCTGGAACTTGCATATTCAGAACCGATAATCAAGTCGCTATAGCCGTCGCCATTAACGTCACCGGAGGAAACCGACTCACCGAGACGATCGCCCGCGGTCGTGCCGGTAATTATGACGTTAGCGGAAGAAGCATCCCACCAGCCCTCATCTTCAAGATCCGCTGTCGTGTTCCCGAAGAATACGTAAGCTTGGCCCGCATCTGAGCCCGGACCGTAAGCTCCGATAATCAAGTCGCTATAGCCGTCGCCGTTAACGTCACCGGAGGAAACAGAGTAACCAAAATAATCGTACCCGTTCGTACCTGTGAGCTTGACGTTAGCGGAAGAAGCATCCCAATTCTTGCCGTCAAGCTCCACTGTCGGACCTCCGAAGAATACGTAAGCCTGGCCTGCCCCGGAGTCTGCACCGTAAGCGCCGACAATCAAGTCACCAAAGCCGTCGCCGTTAACGTCGCCGGACGAAACCGACATGCCGAGATAATCGCCAGCGGCAGTGCCGTTGAGCGTGACGTTAGCGGAAGACGCATCCCAATTCTTGCCGTCAAGATCCGATGTCGTGCTGCCGAAGAATACGTAAACCTGGCCTGCCGCGGATTGGCCGTTCGGATCGGCGCCGTAAGCGCCGATAATCAAGTCGTCATAGCCGTCGCCGTTCACGTCGCCTGATGCGATTTGGTAACTTAGACCATCGCCCGCATTCGTTCCGTTCACCGTGATGCTCGCTGAGGATGCGGAAGACGACATCGGGAAATGGATGCTCTCGTTGAAATACATAGTCGTGCTGTTCGGGTTTCCCGCAATGTCCGTGCAGAAGAACTGGAGCGAGTGAGAACCGTAAGGATTCACGATGCTCATCAAGGAGTTGAAGTTTCCCGTTGAATTGCTCAAAGTGAAATTCGCACCAGCATCAAGGCTCGCGTTACAGAAGCCGTCCTCGTCAAGTGTGACGTTGGCCCAGACGCTTGGCGTGTCGTAAGTCTGGTTAAGGGGGGACTGTACCGTGATTACGGGAGGCACTTCAACAGTGAAGTACTGGATCGTGCTGTTCTGGTTTTCTGACGTGTCATTGCAATAAAATGTCACGTTATGAAGTCCGTCCCATAACAGTTCGTTTTTGGAGGCATGAACTTCAAGATTATCATAATACCACGTCCCAGTTTCGTCAAGCTCTGAATATATCCTTCTTATTGCATCCGGATTCCCGACAAAAGCCACGTTTTCAGCTACAAGTTCGTCATCAACATAAGCATCAAGAGTTTTGGTATCCCATTTGAAAACTAGTTTCAGGTGATACCAGGTACCAATGGATACTGGGTCCACGATGTAACCATAGTTTTCTAGATTAAGATGTAGTAGCTTCCTTTTTCCGCCGGTTACTACAAAATCCAGGCTAGTTGCATAATTCGCGCTATATTCCCCGCTCGTGTAATCATCGAATAAGATGAATCCCGCTGTTTTTGCTGTAGCCTGCCAGTCGAACTCGACGACAAAATCTCCGGAAAGCGCATTCGTGAAATTCCTTGCGTCGATCCGGGATGCGGTCGTGCAATGCTGTTTCATGCTGTTGGGATCGCTTACATAATCTTCACCCGAAACGTTGTTGCTTCCTTCGCCGGAGTAAGGAACATTATACCATCCTGTCGGGTCATCACCTGGTGTCTGCTCATCAAAGTCCTGATGTAAATATTGTATATAACTTATCGGCATGTTGAAATTGCCGGACGTATTGCTAAGGCTGGTGTTAATCCCGCCGTCAAGGCTCTTGTCACAGCTTCCCGCCTCATCAAGAGTGGCGTTGGCCCAGATATCCGATGTGTCATACGTTTGATTAAGGGGCGACTGGACAGTGATTGTGGGAAGAGTGAAGTCAACCGAGAAATAACTCACGATTGAGCTCGCATTCCCGAAAGTGTCATTGCAGAAGAAAGTGACGTTGTGCAATCCCTCTTCGGAAACAGTCATGAGGTCATAGAAGTTCCTCGCGGTGTTGCTCATGCTGACGTTTTCTCCCCCGTCAAGGCTTCGATTACAGGAGCCGTCCTCGCTCAGTGTGACGTTAGCCCAAACGCTTGCGGTGTCGTAAGTCGTGTTCGATGGGGACTGGATTGTGATTGTAGGAAGAACCGTGTCAACCGAAAAGTATTGCGTGGTGTAATTATTGTTGCCAGCCGTGTCATTGCAGAAGAAAATGACGTAATGCAGTCCCTCTCCGGACACAGTCATCAAATCATTATGATTTCCTGTAGAATTGCTTAAAGTGACGTTGGCGCTTCCGTCAAGACTCCTGTTGCAGCTTCCTTCCTCGTCAAGAGTGACGTTCGCCCAGACGCTTCCTCCGTAAGTCTGATTGAGAGGGGACTGGATTGTAATTGTCGGAAGCGTGAGGTCCACCGTGAAATAACTCGCTGTTGAATTCATGTTACCTGTGGTGTCATTGCAATAGAAAGTTACGTTATGCAATCCTTCTGCGGAGACAGTCATGAGGCTGTTGTGGTTTCCCGTGGAATTGTCCATGCTGACATTCGCGGCGCCGTCAATGGAGTAATTGCATCTTCCGCGCTCGTTGAGAGTGACGTTTGCCCAGACGCTTCCGCCGTAAGTCTGGTTGAGTGGGGACTGGAGTGTTATGACTGAAGGAGTTGTGTCTGTCATGATGAAGGGGACGTAAACCTGTCCTGCGCTGGATTGATTGACTCCGCCTACGAAAGGATCTGCGCCGAAAGCGCCGATAAGCAAGTCGCCGTAGCCGTCGCCGTTAACGTCTCCTGAGGTGAATATCTGACCGAGATAATCTCCAGCTAACGTGCCGTTTATAGTGACTTTAGCTGAAGCTGAAACCCAGTTCGCGCCGTCAATCACGGAAGTGCTGTTTCCTAAGAATACGTAAACCTGTCCTGCCCGGTCTTGGCCGTTCGTAGTTGCCATGTAAGCACTGGTCATCACGTCGTCATAGCCGTCGCCGTTAACGTCGGTGGAGGCAGTATAGTAACCGCAATACTCGTTCGCTGTCGTGCCGTTTATCGTGATGTTAGCTGAAGTCGAATTCCAGCTCGCGCCGTCGAGCGCTGAAGTGCTGTTCCCGAAGAATACGTAAGCCTGGCCTGCATAATCCTTCTTCACTCCGCCGACGTACGGACTGGCCATGTAAGCACCGGTAATCACATCGCTATATCCGTCGCCGTTAACGTCGCCTGACACGACCCACATACCTAAACGACCTTCCGTGCCGTTGAGCGTGACGTTAGCGGAAGTCGAATTCCAGCTCGCGCCGTCAAGCGTCGCTGTAGCTCCGCCGAAGAAGACGTAAGCCTGGCCTGCATAGGAGTTTGCACCGTAAGCGCCGATAATCAAGTCGTCGTAGCCGTCGTTGTTCACGTCTCCGGATGCGACCGAGGAACTTAGATACTCGTTCACGGTCGTTCCGTTTATCGTGACGTTAGCAGAAGACGCACTCCAACTCTTTCCGTCAAGCGCTGAAGTGCTGTTCCCGAAGAATACGTAAGCTTGGCCTGCTTTGCTTATGCCGTTTGGACTGGCTTGGTAACCGCCGGAAATCAAGTCGTCATAGCCGTCGTTGTTAAGGTCGCCTGATGCAACAGCCCAACCGAGCGCATCGCTCGCTGCCGTGCCGTTGAGCGTGAGGTTAGCTGAAGTGGCATTCCAATTCTTGCCGTCAATATTGGGTCCTCCGAAGAACACGTAAACCTGGCCTGTACGGGCTATGCCGCTTGTGTTTGCGCCGGTAGCACTGATAATCAAGTCATCATAGCCGTCGTTGTTCAAGTCGCCTGACGCAATCGCTCGACCGAAAGCATCGCCCGCGCCAGTGCCGTTGAGCGTGACGTTAGCGTAACGAGCATCCCAATTCTTGCCATTAAGATTAGCTGTCGGACCGCCGAAGAATACGAAAACCGCGCCTGCGGTGAGTTGACCGTTCGGATCGGCAGCAGAAGCGCCGATAATCCAGTCCGTGTAGCCGTCTCCGTTCACATCGCCTGACCCCATCGAACGGCCGAGTTGATCGCCCGCGACTGTGCCGTTTATCGTGAGGTTCGCTGAGGATCTGGCATCATACGATATCGGGAAATGGACGCTATCGTTGAAATACATAGTCGTGCTGTTCAGGTTTCCATTAGTGTCGGTGCAGAAGAACCGGATGAAGTGGGGGCCGTAAGGGTTCACGATGCTCATTAGTGAGTTGAAGTTTCCTGTTGAATTGCTCAATGTGAAGTTCGCTCCATCATCAAGGCTAGCGTTGCAGGAGCCTTCCTCGTCAAGTGTGACGTTAGCCCAAACGCTTGAAGTAGTGTAAGTCTGATTTGATGGGGACTGGACCATGATTGTCGGCAGGGTAAGGTCTACTGAGAAATAACTCATGGTTGAGTTCACATTCCCCGTTGTGTCATTGCAGTAGAATGTGACGTTGTGCAGTCCATCTCCCGAGACAGTCATCAAATCATTGTGATTGCCTGTTGAATTGCTGAGCGTGACGTTTTCTCCACCGTCAAGGCTTCTATTGCAGCTTCCTGCCTCGTCAAGAGTGACATTAGCCCAGACGCTTCCTCCGTAAGTCTGATTGAGCGGGGACTGGACCGTGATTGTAGGAAGAGTCAAGTCTACCGTGAAATAACTCGTTGTTGAATTCATGTTACCTGTGGTGTCATTGCAATAGAAAGTTACGTTATGCAATCCATCTCCCACGGAATAAACTTGGAAGTCATCGTAAAAGACGTTTCTAGTTGCCACATTCGGTGCTTGTACATATAAACGAGCAACTGATGATACGGTATTCTGATAAAACGCAAGATTGCTTCCTTTTAAGACGCCGTCTATGTAAACATCGGCAGTTTTTTCGCTCCAATCAACCATTATATTAATATGATACCAAACATCCGCAGAGAAAGACTGCAACGCCACAAAATTACTTCCATTACCGAACCACAAAAATGTATCATTGTTAGTCATTCTCATAGACGTTCCGGCATCATTCCATCCACCACTTGTTTGATTATCAAATGTAAGATTCCATGGAGTTGTTGCATTTGGTAACTTTATTTGTAAGTTGAATTCAATGGTAAAATCTCTTGATAGTGCGGAACTGAAATTTCTTCCTTCAATAGAAACTCCTGAATAGCCCTGGTGTCTTAATCCATTTGGACTCGAAAAATATTTTGTACTATATACTTTGATGTATCCGGGACTTTGAATATTATACCATCCAGTTGGGTATTCTCCATTCACTTGCTCATCAAAGTTTTGCTGTAAAACATAACCCATTAAGCTATTGAAGTTTCCAGTTGTATTACTAAGACTTACGTTAGTTCCGCCATCAAGGCTGCTGTAACAGCTTCCGTTCTCAGTTAAGGTAACATTAGCCCATACGCTTGAAGTATTGTAAGTCTGGTTTGATGGGGACTGTATGGCGATTGTCGGAAGAACCGTGTCAACCGAAAAGTATTGCGTGGTGTAATTATTGTTGCCAGCCGTGTCATTGCAGAAGAAAATGACGTAATGCAATCCCTCTCCGGACACAGTCATCAAATCATTATGATTTCCTGTAGAATTGCTTAAAGTGACGTTGGCGCTTCCGTCAAGACTCCTGTTGCACGCTCCAGCTTCGTCAAGTGTGACGTTGGCCCAGATGCTTGCAGTATTATACGTTTGGTTGAGAGGGGACTGGATTGTGATTGTAGGAAGAGTGAGGTCCGCCGTGAAATAACTCGTTGTTGAATTCATGTTACCTGTGGTGTCGTTGCAATAGAAAGTTACGTTATGCAATCCTTCTGCGGAGACAGTCATGAGGCTGTTGTGGTTTCCCGTGGAATTGTCCATGCTGACATTCGCGGCGCCGTCAAGCGAGTAATTGCATCTTCCGCGCTCGTCAAGAGTGACGTTAGCCCAGATGCTGGTCGTGGCGTACGACTGGTTAAGGGGAGATTGGACCGTCATGACTGGAGGAGTCGTGTCAGTCATGATGAAGAAAACGTAAGCCTGGCCTGCCATGGATTTGCCCACCGGATCGGCACCCCAAGCGCCGGCAATCAATTCACTGTAGCCGTCATTGTTCAAGTCGCCTGATGCAATCTGCGTACTGAGAAAATCCATCGTAGCCGTGCCGTTGAGCGTGACATTCGCTGAAGTCGAATTCCAGTTCCCGCCGTTAAGATTCGCTGTAGGGCCCCCTAAAAAGACGTAAGCCTGGCCCGCTCTGACTTGGCCGTTCGGACAGGCGAAAGAAGCGCCGATAATCAAGTCGCTGTAGCCGTCGCCGTTAACGTCGCCGGATGCGACCGTCTGACCGAGATAATCGCTTGCATTCGTGCCGTTCACCGTGATGTTAGCGGAAGCCGTACTCCAGCTCTGTTGTGTAGTGAAATTCCCTCCGAAGAAAACGTAAGCCTGGCCTGCCTTAGATACGCCGTTCGGACTGGCGTAATACGCTCCGGTAATCAAGTCGCCAAAGCCGTCGCCGTTTAAGTCTCCTGATGCAATCTGGTTACCGAGCCAATCGGTCGTGTTCGTGCCGTTAACCGTGATGTTAGCGGAAGCCGTACTCCAGCTCTGTTGTGTAGTGAAATTCCCGCCGAAGAAAACGTAAGCCTGGCCTGCATTTGATTGGTTAACTCCGCCGATGAACGGATCGGCAATATAAGCACCGGTAATCACGTCCTTGTAGCCGTCGCCGTTTAAGTCTCCGGATGCGACGAAGCGACCGAAAGCATCGCCAGCGTACGTGCCGTTGAGCGTCACGTTTGCGGAAGACGCATCCCAATTCTTGCCGTCAAGCGTCGCTGTAGCTCCGCCGAAGAATACGTAAGCCCGGCCTGCATTTGTTTGGTTAACTCCGTCGATGAACGGATCGGCAGTCACAGCACTTATAATGAAGTCACCATAGCTATCATTGTTCACGTCTCCGGATGCAACCGAGTAACCGAAATAATCGCCCGCGTACGTGCCGTTGACCGTGACGTTAGCTGAAGTCGCATTCCAGCTCGCGCCGTCAAGCGTCGCTGCAGCTCCGCCGAAGAATACGTAAACCTGTCCTGCATTAGTCGTCTTCACTCCGCCGTTGTACGGACTGGCGTAATACGCTCCGATAATCAAGTCGTCATAACCATCATGGTTAACATCGCCTGATGCAACCGAGCTACCGACCCAATTAGTCGCGGCCGTGCCATTTATGGTGACGTTAGCTGCTGAAGTCGCATTCCAGTTCTTGCCGTCAAGATTCGCTGTCGGGCTGCCGAAGAATACGTAAACCTGTCCTGCACCAGCTATGCCGTTCGCACTGGCGCCGTAAGAGCTGACAATCAAGTCCTTGTAGCCGTCGCCGTTAACGTCTCCTGATGCAACCGGGTTACCGAGATAAGCGTTCACACCCGTGCCGTTAACCGTGACGTTCGCCTGAGTGGAATTATATGATACAGGCCAGCTCGGTTGTGTTCCGCCACCGCCCTTTTTTTGACCATACTGTTGCATTGGCCCTTTCATTCCCTTCGTGGTAAGTTGTGATGTCTGGTTGGTATCGAGTATCGTGATTGCTCTTGAGTCCGAAACGTTGTAGCCCTCGAACGTGACTGATGCCGAGACGACGTATTCCCCTTCCTCTTGGGGTACTGCCGTGATTTCGCTAGTGTAGGGCGTTTCCGCTGAAAGGCCGATGCAGATAAATGACGTCTCTTCGGATTCCGTGATCGTCGTGAATGATTCAGGTAGCGACCAGCTTACGCGTAGAAGTACTTGCAGCGGGAGTTCGGAATCGGTGGTTACTATTGCCACGAGATTTAATGGCTCATTCCTGAACGCTTCCGTTGCTGTTGTGTTGTCTGCTGGAGGATTCACTATCGTTATCTGCACGTTCGGGATTGATGGAGGCTGTTCTCCTCCAGTACATATCGCCTCTGCTTGGCTTATTATGATAAGCGGGAGCGTGCTTACTGCTTGAGCGCGGATTAAGACCGGGACAGTTGTGCCGTCCTCGACCATTGAGCCTACTGCATCGATTACTGCGTCCAATTGGTATTCTCCTGCAACGCTTTCGCCTGTGGCCCGGAACGTCCATGAAACGAGCGTTGATTCTCCTGGCTCGAGGCCTTGGGCTTGTGCAGGTCCTGGGACTATCACTTCGACGCCGGGAGGCACGCCCTCGAGTGTCGCGTTGATGTTGGAAAGCGATGTGTTCACTCCTGCGGTTATCTGCATCAGCACTGTTGTTTCGTTTCCGTTCTGGACTATTTCGACAGGTCCTAAATGGTCCTGCAAGAATGATGCGGTGAGAAGCGGTGATGCTGAAAAGACTGTGACTGCTGCTTCATCTGATGCGTTCTGTCCTGACGTGGCTGCTGAGGCTGACACGCCGTACTCTCCTGCCTCCTGCGGAACGATTGTGATGTTGTTTTGGCATGGATTGCTTGCTGAAAGGTTCTCGCAAGGTATTTCGCTTGAACCCGAGATTATCCTGAATGAATCCGGAAGCGACCAGTTAAGCCATACCGGGAATTCGAGCGGATTCCATGAATCAGTTGTGAGAACCGATGAGATGTCGAATGGCGAGCCTGCGGTCGCTTCTTTTTTGCGATTCTCTTCTGGCAACAGTATTGATGGGATTAGTGATACTGGCTTGACTATCAGCTTGAATGAGTTGTCAGAAACGGATTGAAGCAGGAAGTATTGCGGGAATGATGACGAATTGGTGTTGTTGTTATTATTATCGTATCCCATTATCGAGATTATCGCGTTTATTGAAGCGTTCAACAACTGTTCGCCAAGTGGTGCGTCAGACAGCGCCCGCACCAACCACGTGATGCTTTCTCCTTCACCTGGACTCAGGTTTCCTGCATTGATTGTCTTTGATGGAATAATTTCAAATCCTGAAGGCAATCCTTCAAGTGTCGCATTTATTTCTGACAGTGTGGACGATGCGTTTTCGCCGGTGTTTAATAACAATTGAAGCGTGATATTCGCGGTCGATTCCGTTTCTCCTTGCGTTATTGTGGTTGTTGGTGGTGTTCCTTCTGGTGAATTGTTATTTTGGAATCTTGCAGTGAAGTAATTGAGAGTGCTTACAATTAAATCCGGCTCGCTGCCCTGAGAAGAAACAACACGGACCAGGAAAAACATTGAAACCGCTATTATTAGGACTAAGAATACGCAAAGAGCGCATTTTGTGACGGACTTGCGCGTAACACCCACGATTGTTTTTACCCTAACCGCTGAGTCTTGTAAAAAACGTTCAGTTGGCTTTAAAAATTTTTATATGCCGCATTTCCAAAAAACGTTAAAACAAGGCCCCTGAATCCGAACTGTCCCCCACTAAAGCGGCAGGGTCTTGTGGGCAGTTTTCCCCTAATCGGATGTTTTACTGTCCCCATTCATGGATTTCGGCAGTGCCGAATGGACTTCCTCCTCAGTGGAAGCCATATTGAGAAAGAATTCACTGGAAAAATTGGAGCCGGAACTACTAAACGGATACCAAGAACAGCAGTAGCAGCATCAGGAACGCGAAACTCACTATCGCTACCTGGATCTTCATGCCTATTACGGTGTTCAGTATGTTTAACCAGGCGGTCTTGGCTGCATCTGCACCCGACGGAGGGCATATCCCGCAATCACTGGGACACGTCTCGCATTTTTCACCTGGCTCGCACAAGCCGTTGCCGCACGCAACCTTTGGCGTGCAGGCACCGCAATCGGCCTGACATGAAGTGCAGTTCTCAGAAGGACTGCACGCTCCGTCACCGCACACGACCTTCGGAGGCGTGTAGGGTCCCTTGAATCCCGCTATTGCAAAGTACGAGAAATCGGGCGTTGACGCCGTGTAGTAATAGAAATCCGAATCACCGCCGGTCATGGCGGTTTCTAGCACTTCCCATTCCTCGTCAACATACCTGTAGAGTTTTATTGTCGTAGGATCTATTCCGCTCTCGCTTATCCAAGTCTTGTTCACCCTGAAATCGATTATCGCGTACTTAAGGTCGCTTGTGTTCAGGTTTACGACGCTTATCTTCACGAAGAGGAATGCCTCGCCTGCCGGATCCGACATTACTCCTTCAGGCTTTCCGTCAAGCCGCTCAGCCATGAGTATGACGTTTGTGTGCCTGTTTCTCGAAATGAATGTTACCCTCGTGATTTCGAAGTACAGTATGGCGGTTAAGTTGTACTCCACTCCTAATTCCAGTTCAACTGGAGGGAACTTCTTGATTTCCTCGTGGAATGACGGACCGCCCCCGGGATAGTTGTACCCGCCGCAGTCCGCCGGGCAGGAGACGCGGTTCTCTGTGGGACCGCATACCCCGTCACCGCAGTAGCCCGGTCCATTGCAGTCACCGCAGTCGCGTGCGCAGGTCGCGCAGTTCTCGGAAAGGCTGCATATGCCGTCGCCGCAATAAACCCCGCCGCAGATTCCGCAGTCAAAACAGCAAGTTGTCGGATTCTCGCATGGAACCGAGCAAAAACCGTCACCGCATGAACCGCAGTCAGTCACACAGCCAGTTGCATTCTCGCTGCCTGAATCGCAATAGCAGTCCCCGCACACAGGGTGTACGGTCACGTTTATGTAGAACGTGCTGTTGCCGTCAGAAAGGGCTGGATGCACCAAAATGAAGAGTAAGAACGACAAGACAGCAAGCGCCAGGACCGCGCCGCGTGAGGGATGAGGATGAAGCGGTCCAAGAAAGCGGCGGTCGTTTTCCATTGTCATCTCCTGTCTTGATTGCGTCTCCTAGTCTTTGTTCAAGGAAAATATAGTCTCCCAATCAATTTAAACTTAATTGAAACGAGCCGCTTTATTCCCGTCTTCGGCGGACTGCGCGGCGCTGCTGCGGCTTCTGCTTCTTCTTCGCACGGGATGACTGTGGACTGGCGCGCCTCGCGCGTCTTCCTGCCGCGACCGATGCTGCACGCGACCGTCTTATCGCGCCCTTCTTCCTCTTGGGCTTGGGCTTTGCTCTTGCCCTGGCTTCTTTTGCTTTGGCTTCGGCTTTGATCTTCCTGAGTTTCGCCTTGAGCTTGGCTTTGACTTTTGCTTTGGCTTTGATCTTCTGGAGCCTCTTCTTCAAAACAGCCGCGATTGACTCGCGCTTCTTCCAGATGAAAACCCCTAATGCAATCACGAGCGCGGCAAGCACGATTGAGTAGAGCGCGAGGTCAGTCTTCGGTATGCCCCATATTGTGCCTGCGCCGATTGTGCCGTGCTTCCCGACCGGTTTTATTCCTGCGTACATCTGCTGCGGGAGGTTGACGTATGGCTTGGTCCTGTTTCCGTAAAACATTATTTTGAAATCGCCTGAAACGCTGGCGCCAACACCCACGCCTCCCCCTTCCGGAGGAAGAGTCCTGACTGTGACCATGAGGGGATATTCGATTCCGGCAACGACTGATGGGTCCGGTTCAATCTTCCCTTCAATCACGACGTAACCGCCCAAAGGTTCTATGTAGAATGCAGTCTCGTTGAAGAACACCAAATCCTTGCCGGCTCCCGTGAAGTTCGCCTTGTATGCGGATTTTTCGGTTCCGCTGTTGAAAACGTAGAACGACATCCGCCCCCCATCCATGCTTATGTTAAGTTTTCCCCCGGCCGGGACTATCGCAACGCCGACTGATGCATCCACTGCAGTCATTGCTGAGTAAAAAAGCAGTATTACTGCCGAGAGAAGCGCCAAGGACAATGCAATTGCACGACGGTCGCCGTATGCCATCCTACTTGAAACAGTCCATTTTTTATTCCTTTTCCGTTTATATAAATATTTGTTTAAACCGGGTTTTCTTAACTTCTAGCTCTTCCCTGCATGTTTAGTCCGAAGCTTGAAGTTACGATGCGCTTATCGTGATTGTGCCGACATAATCCTGTGACTTCGACGGGATCGGGAAGGTGAACCACATGTACCTGGCTGTTGTGTTCGCAGTC
>Ga0315282_10003619_pt1 | contig 27681 bp, 26 predicted proteins | sample YL17G07_20_MG_FD_203693 | JGI IMG/M metagenome (GOLD analysis project Ga0315282, IMG submission 203693) | Sediment microbial communities from Yellowstone Lake, YNP, Wyoming, USA - YL17G07_20 | ecosystem: Environmental > Aquatic > Freshwater > Lake > Sediment | place: USA: Wyoming | collected...
CCCGCCGCCTGAGGCTCCCGCCTCCCCCTTCGCGGCTCGCGGCTCTCAGCCACCCACGCCCCCGCGTGGGTACCCGGCCCTCCCCTCTCCCAGCGTGATGCGCCCCCCCTCCATCGTGGGCACGACGTCCGTCACATCCGGGCGCGCGCAGATCTCGAGGTCGGCGCCGAGTCCGATGGCCACGATGTATCGGCCCCAGGCCGACTCCCGGAGCACCCTGAGCAGATCCCCCGAGAACTCGCGCCAGAGAATCCGGCAGGCGCGCGCGCCGTCTCCGAGGGCCATGGCGGAATCGCGCGCAACCGCCGCCTCGACGACGCCGCCCGCGCAGACGGCATCCTCCAGCGAGAAGATGCCCTCGTAGCCGGAGCAGATCAGGAAGGCGTCCCCCGCCCGGTCGCAGAGCCAGGCCGCCACCGCCGCCCGGTTCATCAACGCCCCGATCGCGACACGCCGCCCCGGACTCACTGCCCGCAGCGTCCGGGTGCCGTTGGACGTCGCCAGGATGAGATCCTTCCCCGCAACCGCCTCGTGCGTGAATTCCCGCGGCGAGTTCCCGAGGGCGAAGCCCTCGATCCGCTTCCCCTTCCGCTCGCCGCAGAGCAGCGCGTCGGGATGCTCGGCCTTGAGCGCTCGCGCCTCATCGGCGCTTTCGGCGGGGAGTATGGTGCGGCAGCCATGCTCGAAGGCGGTCACGATGCTGCTCGAGGCGCGGATCACGTCCACGACGACCGCCGTCGGCTCCAGTCGAGACCGGCCGCCGAATTCACAGGGCACGAGCACGACGTCGAGGTGCATGAGGGCCGGGTGGTTAGGGGTCAATGAGCGTAGTGTAGTTTAGCACCAATGCGGCACCGACGCGACCGGAAGGCGCAGCCCACCTGGGGCCGGCTCGAACGCCGCAACCGGGATGCGCGGGTTTACGCGGAGCTCACGGGTTCTCACCGCGCTCCAGGCGTGCGTTGATGTCGTCGATGACGGCCGGCAGGCTGCGCAGGTCATCCACCACGTAGTGAGCGCCGCTTTCGCGCACGAGCTTCTCCTTGGCCGTAAGCTCGCGCTGATTGAGCTCCGCCGGCCTGAGCGACCGCGCCTGCTCGCAGCTATCAACGACGTAGTTGCTCCACTGGGAGACGCCCACCCGCCAGCACATGGGCGCTCCTTCGCCCGCGCCCGAGACGGTGTCGTCCACCTTCACGGTCAGGCGCATGGCGTTCTGCAGGTTGGCCACCCCCATGCGCTCCAGGTTCTTGATGACCATGTAGGGCAGCGGCCGGGGCGTGTCCACCTCGTCGCCGGCCACCGAGGTATCCGGCAGGAAGCCCTGCTTGCGGCCGCCCTCAAGCAAGATATCGAGCATGTCGCGGGTGAAACCGGTGGTGACGCCGATCTTGCAGCCCCGGGACTGCAGGTCACGGCACACCTCGGCCACGCCCGGCAGCAGGTCCGAATAGTTGCCCCGCTTCAGGACATCGAGCTGCATGGGGACGAACAGCGAGAACATGTCCGCCACATCCTGCGCGTTGGGGTCGCGGCCATGCACGGCCCGCCACTTGTCCCTGACGGACGGCGTCTCGGTTAGGGCCTTGATGTGCAGATCCTTGCGCAGGCCCATGGGCGCCCGTGCTTCGGGCATGGTGATCTGGACACCGAAGCGCTTGAAGACCTCCACGAACACGGTCGCCGGCGCGTCGACGTACTTGTCCATCACCGTGCCGCTGCAGTCCAGCATCACGTAGCGCACCGCGTTGCCCGCATTGTCCTCGACGAAGCGGCGCTGCTGAGCTGCCGCGGCCCGCAGATCATCCGGCACCCGCCCCACCGGGGATAGCCGGCCCAGCACGGAAGCGTCCCTGTCACGCACCATGTTGCCCGCTCCTTTCTCGCTCCCGCGCTACCCTGACGGGAGCCGAACCCCAGCCCGGTCCACCCGGATCCGGTAGCCTCCTTACCCTCACGCCGCGAGGGACGCGAGGCGACCCGGCACCCATCACCACCGCAACCCGATAGCGCCCGTCAGGAGTCGGGGCAGGGCGGCGCTGGTCGGTGTGTTGGCGGCAAAGGCGTCGCGCAGGGCCGCGACTCCTGGGTGCCCTCCCGTGGCCATGCACAGTGTCGGCGCCGTGGCGGGACAGCCGTGAATGCCGCGCGGCAGCGGCTTGCCTGTCTGGAATGCGCCCCCCGGCCTGGCGTGGGCGTAGAGCACACCCGGGGCGAAGGGGCGCACCCCGCCGACCCCGTCCAGCGCGCCGAGCACCCGGCCTGCGCCACCCGTATCCTCCGCCCGGATCAGCACCGCGCTGCCGTCCGGGATCACCTCGGCCTGCAAGCCCGCCGCCCGCAGCGCTCCCGCCGCGTCGATGGGGGCGGCGTCGAGGTCCCGTGTGATCTGGCAATGGTCGCTGATCACCGCCACCAGGGTCTCGCGCCAGCGCGGTCCGCGACGCAGGCCGTCGAGCAGGCCGCCGGCCAGCGCATCCGCCTGGCGGTGAGCCTCCACGGCCTCGGGTGAATCCGGGCCATACTCGTGCGAGATCCCATCGGTGTTGTCGAGCTGGCACAGCACGACGTCGCTGCCCTGGTCGAGGACGTTGAGTAGCGCCTGAAACGTCACGGGATTGGCGGCATAGCCCCGGACGAGCGGCGTACCCGGCGGCAGGACGCCGCCCGGCGGCCAGTGCACGTCGCAGCGCGTGGCGCCCACCACGCCCAGGATGTTGGGGTCCCCGACCACGACGGCGGTCCGGAGTCCGGCTTCCCGCGCGGCGTCCAGGAAGCTGGTGCCCCGCGCCCCGACGTTGCAGGCCGGTCGGATCCCGTCACTGGTGAAGGTGTTGGTCGCGAAGATGCCGTGCTCGGCAGGCTCCCGTCCTGTCACCAAGGATGCATGGTTGGGATACGTGACGGAGGGCAGCACGGCCCGGCCGCCGTGGGGCGCCCAGGCACCGTCTTCGCATGCCTTCGTCAGGTTGGGGGCGACGGCGCGCGTCAGGTACTTGGGCGAGAACGCGTCCAGGACGAGCAGCACGAGGCGGGGTGGCATGTCAACTCCTATGGATTACGTGGCAGGACTCCTCGGGGAAAGAGAGCGACACGATCTGGCCCACGCTGCACGGCGCGGCCGCCGAGCTCGAAAGGAGCGCGATCCAGCGCTGTCCCGCCACCGAGATTTCGATCCGAGTGAACGGCCCGTGAAAGGTCTTGAGGGTCACCACTCCCGTGATCACGTTCCCCTGGCCAGCGGGTTGCGGCCCGAGGTGGAGGTTCTCGGCGGGGATAACTACGGTGACCTGCGCCCCCTCCTTGGCGCCGTTGAGGCTGGCGCAACGAAAAATCAGCTCGCCGTAGCGAACCGCGGGAGGTTGGTCCGACTCGACGATGCCCTCGAGAATGTTGTTGCTGCCAACGAACGCCGCCGCGAACGCCGATCGCGGCCGCTGGTAGATCTGGACCGGCGTCCCGACCTCGCAGATCCGCCCGGCCTCCATCACCACCACGCGGTCGGCCAAGGCCAGCGCTTCCTCCTGGTCGTGCGTGACATAGATCGTGGCAATATGCACCTGTTGCTGGATGCGGCGGATCTCGGCGCGCAGAGACTGGCGAATCGGCGCGTCGAGCGCGCTGAGCGGCTCGTCGAGCAGCAAGACGCGCGGCTGCGTCGCCAGGGCGCGCGCCAGCGCCACCCGCTGCCTCTGGCCGCCCGAAAGCTGGTGCGGATAGCGCTGCAGCGTCTCTTGGAGGGCGGTTAACTCCGCCAGCTCCGTCATGCGCTTGACCCGCTCCGGGACCGGAACGCCGGCGATCATCGGGCCGAACTGGATGTTCTCGGCCACGGTCATGTTCGGAAACAGCGCGTATTCCTGGAAGACCATGCCGGCCCGCCGCTTGTGGGGCGGCACGCACGTGACGTCCTGCCCATCCAGACGGATCTGCCCCCCATCCGGCAGGTCCAGTCCGGCGATCATCCGCAGGGTCGTGGACTTGCCGCAGCCGCTCGGCCCGAGCAAGGCAATCAACTCGCCCTGGGCCACCTCGAGATTGAAATCGCAGACGGCCGTGACCGAGCCAAACCGCTTCTCCAGCCCTTCAATCTCGATGTACCCCATGTCCGGTCTACCTGTTGGCGTCGACTGCGGCCTCGCCCCGCAGCCGGGAAGCCCAGAACGTGATCGCGAGGGACGCCAGGACGGCGACGCTCATGCCCACCATCGTGACGGCGCTGGTCACGCGGGCGTCGCGATTGATCAAGGTGGCCTGCCACATCGGCACTGTCGGCCAGCCCATCCCCACCAGGAGGCGCGACAGGGCGTATTCTCCGAAGGAGCTGGCGAACACCAGCATGCCTCCGGTAGCCAGACCGGGCCCGAGGTTGGGAAGCAGTGCGTAGCGGAGCGTCTGGTCCCAGCGGGCACCCAGGGTGGCCCCGGCCTCGTACAGCACCCGCGCGTTGATCGCCCGCAAGTTGTTGTCGAGCGACCAATACATGAACGGCATGCTGACGGCGCCGTGGGCCAGCAGCAACAACAGGGGCGTGTTCAGGATCCTCGGGTAGACGTCGCCGTAGAAGCGAACCATGGCCAACGCGACGACCACCCACGGCAGCGCAAAGGGAATGAGGCTGATCAATTCGGCGGGCGGGCCCAGCTCCGGAGAGCGGATGTGCACCCACGTCAGCAGCAGGACGCAAAGGACGGCCACGATGACCAGCGTACCGAAAGCCAGCAGGGTGCTCCGCATCAGGCTGGGCAGGAAGAGCGCTTCCCGCATCATGGCTTGGTAGCTCCCCAGACTAAGACCCTCCGGGAGCGCCGTGGTCACCCACCGGGTCGACAGCGAAAAGAGCGCGGTCGCCACCAGGGGCAGTATGCTCCAGACAATGAAGCCTGCGCTGAGGATCAGACCGAGTACCGAGCCGAGTCTGGTGGTTCGCATTCGCGCCCCTTGAGTCGCCAGGCAGGCAGCGGCCTCGCGTCGCCGCCTGCCCTACCGCTTCTGCCCTATCCAGCGCGCGGTCCGCCGCAAGAACAGCCGGTAGGCGACCACGCACGCCGTCGTCACGATGATCATCAGGATGGACAGGGCGTCGGCCAGTTCCGTATCGAAGGCCGCCTCGGAGAAGAGGAAGCCGATCTGGAGCGGGATCAGATTGACGCGCCCGACGGTGAGCGCCATGGCGGTCGAATAGGTCCCGAAGGCATTGGCAAACGTCAGGATGAAGACCGCCAGGATGGACGGCCAGAGCACCGGGATGCCCACGTACCACCAGAACTGAACCCGGGTCGCCCCCAGGGTGCACGCTGCCTCGATCCATTGGTGGCGAATGCCGCGGAACGCGGGATGCAGCACCAGGATCACGAACGGCGTCAGGAAGTAGAAATAGACCAGATTCAGGCCGGTGAGGGATACGATGCTGAACTCCGGGTACAGCCCGACCCCGAAGACCTCGCGCAGGATGATCGTCAGCATCCCATTCGTCCCGAGAAGCGCCACGAAGGCGAAGGCCAGATTGACGCCCCCCAGGTGTCCCGCCACGTTGGTGACGATCAGCAGCACGTTGCGCGACGATGCCTTGACCGTGTAGGTGAATGCTGCAGCAAGCAGGGTGCCGGCGACCGTCGATTCGACGGCCGACAGGGCGGAGAGGATGATGCTGTTATGGAACCCCCGCAGGAAGAACGAGTCGGTGAGAACCCGGATGTACAGCTCCAGGGTGAAGAGCGAGCCTTTCCCGCCGGTCACGCTGCTCCACAGGAGATAGCCCGTGGGGGCTACCAGGGTGGCTCCCATGTACAGGAAGAACACCCCGGCCGGTCCGATGCGCCGGAAGAATGCCGGCACCGCCGGGCGGACCCGGCGGTGCCTCTGGACGAGCGGTTTCGTAGCCACCGTCGAGGTCATGGCTACTGGCCGAGGACCTCTTGTGCCCAGCGTCGCGCCACATCCCGCAGGAGGAGCGAGGCGGCATTCCAGTCTCGGACGTACTTCGCGCTGCTCCCCAGCTGGGTGATGGGCTTCGGGTTGAGGTCGGCCGGCAGGGTGAGGTTCCCGGCGATGACGCGAATCGGGTGGGCGTAGCCCTTGGCGAAGAGGCGCTGTCCCTCATCGCTCAGGATGAAGTCTACGAAGAGCCGGGCGAGGTTCGGATGGGGCGCCCACTGGTTGATCACAATGGCCCCGGGCATCAAGAAGACGCCTTCGGAGGGGACGACCACCTCCAGGGGCACCTGGCCCTTGAGGGTATCCCGCCAGCTCGCGGCCTGCAGGTCGTAGCCGATGGTGATCGGTGCCTCCCCCTTCTGGACATTGGCGAGGTTGCGGCCGATCGCCTTCATGTTGCCCGCCTTGTATAGTTGAGCGAAATACTTGAACCCCGGATCCAGATTCTTCTCGTTGCCTCCGTTGGCGAAAACGGCCGAGAGGAAGGTGGCGACGCCGGTGCCCGAGGTGCGGGGGTCAGAAATGACCACGCTGTTCTTGTACTCGGGCTTCAGGAGATCCGCCCAGGAGCGCGGGACATTCTTGACGATCTGGGTGTTGACCGTGAAGGTGAGGACCCCCACGTACATGCCGGTCCAGTGGCCGTTCGGATCCTTGGCCCAGGCCGGCACCTTCTCCCAGCCTGGCCCCTTGTACGGCGCCGCCACGCCCTCGCGCACCGCGATGGGGCCCCAGATCATGCCCACCTCCGTGGCGTCGGCCACCGGGTTGTTGCGCTCCGCCTTGAATTTGGCGATCTCCTCTGCGCTGGACATGTCCGTGTCCTGGTGGGTACGGCCGTACTTGGCGCAGAAGACCTGCCAGATCTCCTTCCAATTCGCCCAGTCGTCGGGCTGGCCGTAGCTGACGATCTTCCCCTCGGCACGCGCCTTGGCCGGATCCGGCTGCTGTGCCGTAGCGACGACTGGCAGCGCGAGGACGATCGCCAGGACGCAGGCAACTAACGCGTACACCCCGACTTTGATCCGCTTCATGGCTTCCCCCTTTACGTTGGGTTTCGGAACCCCTGCCACCACACGCTAAGGTCACTCGGGCCAGCAGATCTCAGGCGCCATACCCTACAGTGGCAATGCCTGACGGGTCAAACCGTTTCCCGTTTCGCGGTGTCCACAATGCAGTCACTCCCCGCGACGCCTCCCGCCTACCGACGAAGCTCCGCCAGACACGCCGCGAAGGCATCCACGACGCCCTCCATGTCCTTGGGCGTGAGCGTGCCCATGTTGGAGACGCGGAAGGCGTACTTCCGGATCTCCCCCTGCCCCGCATAGATGATGTAGCCCCGCCGCTTCATGGCGTCGTGCAGCGGGTCGTAGGCGATCCCCGGCAAGAGCTTGAACGTGGTGAGAATGTTCGACCGGGCGCCTTCCGGGACCAGGATCTCGAAGCCCAGCCTGGCCATCCCCTCGCGGAGCACGCGCGCGTTCTCGGCGTAGCGGGCGATCCGCACCGGGACCGTCTCGGCTTCCAGCTCGTCGAGCGCCTGGGCCATGGCGTAGAGCACCTGAATGGCCGGCGTGAATGGCGTATTGTCATGCTCCTGGGTCGCGTAGTGGTTGTAGACGTCGAGGTAGACCGAGCGCGGCGGCTTCCCCTTGAGCTCCTCCAGCGAGCTCCGGCGCACCAGGACGAAGCCGATGCCCGCCACGCCCTGGAGGCACTTGTTGGCGCTGGCGGTGACGGCGTCGATCCCCGGCTGCTCCAGCTCGAACGGCTCGCCGTACAGGGAGCTCATGGCATCCACGATCACCCGCCGGCCGTGGCGGGCCGCGACCTGCGCGACCGCGCCGACCGGATTCAGGAGACCCGTCGTCGTCTCGTGGTGGACCACGGCGACGTGGCTGACTTCGGGGTGCGCCTTGAGGGCGGCGTCCACATCGGCCGGGGCGACCGGGGTCACGTTGTCGTAGGTCAGGGCCTCGGCGGCGATGTTCTGGGCGCGGGCGATCTTCAGCATGCGGTCGCCGTAGACGCCGTTATTGACGATGAGCACCGCCCGGTCGCGCGGGACGAGCGAGACGAGGGCCGCCTCGACGACCGCCGTCCCCGAGCCGGTGAAGAGGACCGCGCTCCAGGCCGGCCCGCCGCCGGCGAGGCGCACGATCTTGTCGCGGCAGCGCCGCATCACCTCGAAGAACTCGGGCTCGCGATGGCACAGGTCGGGCGTCATGAGGGCCTGGCGAACCGTGAGAGTCGTGTTCGCCGGGCCGGGGTTCAGCAGGACCCATTGGTGGTCGGTCATCGGAGATCCTTTCCGTGGAGAGGAACCGGTCGGGAGCGGAGCTGGCAGGAGCCAGGGTACGGACCTTGTCTCCGCCCAGACAGCCGAGCTCGGCACAGTAACCAACGGCACCTGCCGGGGCTCGGTCTGCCCCGGGGGGCTTGGGGGCGTTGACTCCTTCTCGGCGGCGTGGAATCCATGTATCCCTGGTCTCCGAAAAAAGTCAATTTAAATGCTTAACCCGGCGGTAATCTGCGTTTACCCTGGCCCGGCGGGCGGACTACGGTCGCCGCTCCATGCGGGCCGTCAGTCCCGCCCGATCAACCGTTCGATGAAGGACTTGCTTCTCAGGACCGCACCTTCGGTGTCCCCATCGTCCCGTATCTCAAGGCTGAGCATGCCGGTGAACGACTTGAAGAAGGCCCTGTGCGCCGCCCAAACGATCGTCCCGGTGCCGAGCTCGCCGTGCTTGCTGGACTGCCCATTGTTGTCGTCCAAGTGGACATGCCGAATTCTCGACCCCAGCGTCTTGATGGCCTGCTCCACGCCCTCCTCCAGATTTGCATGCCCCACATCGAGCGTGATCTGCAGCGCACGGCTTCCGATTTCGTCCACCCAATCCGCCAGGTCTTGGTGCGCCGACTGAATCGAATTCGGTTTGTAGCCCAAATTCTCCAGGCCGAGCACCACCCCGTGATTTTCCGCAAAAGCTGCTGCGTTCCTCACTGCGCTTTTGAAACGTACGATGGCCTCTCTTTTCAGCTGTGGCAGCGAAAGCTTCGGGTTCAGAATCGCCTGACTGTGGAACGGCAAGAAGTCGGGAATGGTACCCGGATGAATCACGACGATCCCGGCGCCTATGCGTGACGCAAGCAGGATGGTTTCTTTGAGTTGCTCCAGGCAAACGGCCAGATGGCCCTCGTTGTAATCCGCCAAGTTGTTGCTTCCATAGCAGAAATGGACGGCTAACGGCATCTGGTTTTCTCGCGCGATCGACTTGATCGCATCGACCTCACCGCTCGTGACCTGCGTGGGCCAGAAGTCTATGGGGTTCGACCAGAGCTCGATCCCTTCGAATCCGTGTCTTACGGCAAAGTCCATGGCATCCCTGTAACCCATTCTCGATATGAGGGACCAAGTGGACAGGGAGATCTTTGGCATTGCGTTTCTCCTTTACAACAGCATCAGCGGGATGGGGGTCGGGAGCGGCGGCCGGGATGACTCCCGACCGGCCGGACTAATACACACGGTCTCGAGAGACCTCGTTCAAGGCGTTTACTGGTGGCTTCCCTTCACTGATCCTCCGAATATTCTCGACGAAGAACTCGTAACGCTTCTGATGAAATGTGAGTCCGTCCGGCATTCCGGCAATGTGGGGAGTCAAGATGACATTGCGCAGACTTCTGAGGCGGCTGTCCTCGGGCAAGGGCTCTGTCTCGAACACGTCGAGGGCTGCCCCTCCGATCTGTTCGTTCTCCAGCGCCTCGATCAGAGCCTCCTCATCAATGATCGGACCTCGGGATGTATTGATCAGAAGCGCGTCTCGCTTCATCAGTGCCAATTCCTTGCGCCCGATCATGTGCCGTGTCTGTTGATGGAAAGAGACATGCAGCGTGACGATATCCGAGCGCTGAAGGAGGGTAGGCAAGTCCACCAGTTGAATCCCCGAGGGAACGGTGATGGGTCGGCGGTGGCACGCCGACACCGTCATTCGAAATGCCTGCGCCAGACGTCCGACCTCTTGCCCGATGCTCCCCAGTCCCACTATGCCTATCGCTTTTCCCGAGAGTTCGCCGCCGACATAATCGACATCGTAGGCCCCCTGCTTCACCGCGTGGTCCAGGAAGATGAGGTTCTTCACCCAGCTCAGAATGAAGGCGAAGACATGTTCTGCCACCGCAGCGGCATTGACACCCTTGGCGTGGGCCACAAGCACTCCCCGTTTCGAGCACTCACCAATGTTCACATTGTCGTACCCGGCTCCTGTCTGGATTAGTTTTAGGCTCTTCGCCCGATCGAGAAGCGGTCCGTCGATCGGGAGGTGCTCGGGCACGAGGACCTCGGCATCCTCAAGCTCTCCGGCCACGTCCTCGGCGGGCGTCAGGACCACTGTCCAGTCGCGCGGGAACACCGCGGCGATCCGCCGCCTCGCGCACTCCGAAAACCTTCCGACGATCACGACCTTCACGGCCCGCTCCCTGGCCCGGGCGGAGGGAACCACCCTACCATCTCGTCCGTGCCTCCATCTCCACGATGCGCCCGGGTGCCAGCGCTGTCTCGGCAATAGTATTGGGATGCAGCGGCTCGCCCTTGGGCTCGAAGTTCAGAGGACCCGCATACCCGACCGCACGCAACATGCGAAAAAGCTCGACCCACTGGAGCGTGTCCCCCGCGGCAAACGGCGGATAGTGGTCGATGCCGTCCTTGAACCCGTGCATGTGCACGAAGTGCAGGTGTCTGCCGCACGTCCGGAGCACCTGTGTCGGCCCCCCGGGAAGCGTCATCGGGTTGGCGCCGCTCCGATCCCGCACGTGCCCGACATCTAGGATCATGCCGACCTGCGGATGACCGATCCTGTCGAGAAAGGCGACGCGGTCCTCGACCCAGAGTCCGCCGTCCTTGAAGTTTTCGATCGTGATCGAGGCGCCTGTGCCCTCGACGTGCTTCGCCAGCTCCTCGTAGCACTTCTGCAGGGTCCCATCCGTGGTCCCGGCGTGCGACCCCCAGACCCTGCCCCCCAGCTCGAGCATCGTTTCGACCTGTCGCTTACATCGGTCCACGCGGGCAACTCGTTTCTCCTCCGTATCGAGGTCGGAGAAGTTCGTCTTGTGGGCGTGGTAGGCGACGACGTCGGTCCCACAGGATCGGCAGGCCCTCTGGACATACCGCATGGATCGCCTATCCGCCATGTCGAATTGCTCGGGACTCTCGAGCAGCTCGATCCTCGTGATCCCGTGCCGGGCCAATTCCTTCAGCGTGTCCTCCCCGATGGGCCGGTATTGCCAAAACACCACCGTGGACATGGACATGCGGCTCTGGATCTCGTCAATGGTGTAGAACCGGTTCCCTTCTACCATGCACCACTCCTTTAACGAGCTCATGGCGTCTGCGATCAGGCCCTTGCCCTGCCGCGCGACCTCCTCGGCGATCTCGAGGAGCGGGCCACGTTCGCACCTTGTCACGGCCGGCCCGGCAAGTGGTGAGAGGTTTGGACCCGGGCACGGCAGGCCCCAGCGCTGTCGCTAATCCAGCTTGACGTCAATCACATCGCGAAGCCAGTCGCCGACCAACTGCACGCATAGCGTGACAAGAACAATAAAGGCGGCGGGCGAGATCACCAGCCACCAGGCAGACATCATGTAATTTCGGCCATCTCCCACCATCCGCCCCAGGGAGGCCGTCGGCGGCTGCACGCCGATGCCGAGGAAGGACAGCGAGGATTCCAGTAGCAAGACGGTGGGGAAATTCAGGGTCAGGAGCACGATGATGGGTGAAGCGATGTTCGGCAGGATGTGGCGGAGTGCGATCCGCCAGTTCGTGGCGCCCATGGCCACCGCCGCTTCTACGAAGGCGTTGTCGCGGACGGATAGGACCTGCCCGCGGCTCAGGCGGGCATAGGTTTCCCAGTAGGCCACGCCAACCAACGCTATGAGGACGGGAATGTCGGTACCGAAGATCGCGATGCCGATCAGGACGATGAGGAGAAAGGGGATGGAGAGCTGGAAATCGACCACCATCATGATAATGCGGTCGGTCCAGCCCCTCAGCACACCGCTGAGCACCCCCAGCGACACCCCGATCACGGACCCGAAAATGACGCCGACCATGGCAATGCCGACACTGACGCGCAACGCGTATATGCAGCGGCTCAGAACGTCTCGGCCGAGCTGATCGGTCCCGAGGAGATACCCGGCCTTTCCGCCCGTTACCCAGAACGGGGGGGCATTGCGGGCAAGGATGCTGGTCTTGTCGGGATCGTAGGGCGCCACGTACGGGGCAAAAATGGCCGCAAGGGCGAGGACGGCGATAACGCTGACGCACAGCTTGATGCTCGCCGGCGCCCCGAGCGCTCGGTGCCAAAACGTCATCCGCGGCCTCTTCCCGGCGCAGCCCGCCACCGGCGTCGCCTCCGGTTCGGAGGCTTTGCGGCCGCGCTTTTGGGGCTTGCCGAATCCGCCAAGGATCTTCATTTCTCTGCACGGATCCGCGGGTCGATGACCACGTACAGCACGTCTACCAGGAAGTTGACCAGCACGACGATTGCGGTAAAACAGATGACGCCGAACTGCAGGACCGGGAAGTCCCGCTTGAGGACCGAGCCCACGAAGAGCCGGCCGATCCCCGGCCACGCGAAGACGGATTCCACGATGATCGAGCCATTCACGAAGCTGGCAATCTGAAGCCCCAAGATGGTCACGACCGGAATGAGCGCGTTTCGCAGGCCGTGCTTGAAGACGACGACCAGCTCCGCGAGACCCTTCGCCCGAGCGGTGCGCATGAAATCCTGGGAGAGCACGTCGAGCATCGAGCTGCGGGTGTAGCGCGCGATGGAGGCCATCCGGTGGGACGCCAGCGTGATGGTCGGCATGATGTAGTGCCAGAGCGTCTCCGATCCCGTGCTGGGAAGCCAATGAAACTGGTAACTGAAGACGAGGATCAGCGTGATGCCGATGATGAAGTGCGGGATGGCGTACCCGAAGAAGGCCACGGCCATCACCAGCCGGGCGACGCCGGTACGCCGCCGCAGCGCGGCGACGATCCCGAGCGGGACCCCCACCACGATGCTCAGCGTGAAGGCGCAGGCGGCGAGGCTCACGGTTGCCCCAACGTCCTCGCCGAACATCTCCACCACCGGTCGTTTCTCGAGATGGCTGATGCCGAAGTTTCCGCGAGAGAGCTCGCGAAGATAGACCGCGAACTGCTCGGGGAGGGACTTGTTCAAGCCGTACTGCTCCGTCAGCGCCTTCTCTTGCTCCGGCGTCAATCCCTCCGGGAACATCACCTCGACCGGGTTCCCGGTCAGCCGGGCACCGATGAAGACGGCCGCAAGAACCGCGAGGACTGTCAAGAGGGCACGCCCGAAGCGCCACGCGATGAAATTGAGCACGGACTGAGGAAATCCTTCCCGGCGGACGGCGGAGGGTCCCCGTGAATTGGGTGGTGCGACCCCGAAAGGGGCTTCGTCGCCCGGGATTCACCGCACCCCGTCCCGCCTAACGCGGGGGCAGTCGGATCGGTGTCCGGCTGCCCTTCCCGGTTCGCCCTTTACTTGCCGACCTTGATGTGGGCTGCGCGGAATGTAAGATCATACGGCCGGTAGTTCGTCGGGATCTTCCACTCGATATCACTTCGCATCGCATATGACTCGTACGGCTGGTAGAGCAAGATGTAGCCCGACTCATCCTGCGCGATCCGGTTCAGCTCCGCGTAGGCTTGCCGGCGCTCCTGCACATCCATTGAAAACCGGGCCTTCTCGTACAGCGCGTCCCATCTCGAGTCGGTCGGTTTGAAGAAGTTCTTCCGGTAGGGCCAGCCGTCCTTGGACCAGTGGGTATCGAAGGCGCCCATCGGGTCGGGGTAATACATAGGGTTGGACCAGGGCCGGATCATGATACCAGCCTTTTGGAGGTCGCTGGGGAAGCTGTCGATTTGCCGGATCTTCACGTTGATCCCGACCTTTTGCCACATCTCGGCAATCGCCTGGGCGGCGAGGTCACTGTAGGTGTAGTAGTGTGGGTTCAAGGTCAGGAGAACGGGGGTGCCGTCGTACCCGGACTCCTTGACGAGCTGCCGCGCTCTCGCCGGGTCATACCTGACGACCTGAAGGTCCGGCATGTAGAGCGGTTCCCCGTACTCCTTGAACTGATGAGCCCTTGGAACCAGGCCCTTGCCCTGCCACAAGCCCTTCACCAACGCTTCTCGGTCTATCGACAGGTTCATGGCCTGGCGGAGTTTCTTGTTGCCCGTCACCGGGTGGCTCATGTTGAGGGCGTACACGTGGAACATCGGCCAGGCGACGCCGACCAGCTTGATGTCCTTGCGATTTTGGAGCGGCGCCTCCTGGTCAGGCGGGATGTTGGTGATAAAGTCGACCTCCCGGTTGACCAGGGCGGTGATCCGCGCGGAGATCTCCGGGATCATCTTGAACACCAGCCGGTCCAGGGGCGCGTTCTCCCCGTAGTAGTCCTTGAATCGCTCCAGCACGAGCTCCTGTCTCGGCTTGAAGGAGACCACCTTGTACGGCCCGGCCCCCACGGGCGCGAGGTCCGCCTTCTCGAATCCCACCTTCTCGTTGTATTCCTTGGAGGTGATGGCCGCGTTGCGCGCCGACAGCAGGACCTCGATGAGGGGCTCCGGGCGCTTGGTGTGAATCCGGACCGTCAGGGGATCGACCACCTCCACGCGATCAAAGTTATAGAAAAAGCGACCCTGGGCGCCGCTGAACTCCGGTCGCTCAATCTTCCAGATCCGATTGAGCGAGAATGCGACATCGTTGGCATCCATCGTCGAGCCGTTGTGGAACTTGACCCCCTTGCGAAGCTTCATCTCCAGCACGGTCGGCTGGATCAGCTTCCAGCTGGTCGCCAAGGCGGGGATGAACTTCAGGGGCTTGGAATACGGATCCCGCTCGATGAGCGTCTCGTGAATACTCGTCAGCATGGCGGCGTGTGCGTTCGTGGTATGGTAGGTATCCAGCCCCGCGTCCCCGTCGTCGAAGGACTGGAGTGCCACCCGCAGCTCATTCGCCTCTGAGATTCCTACCGCCCACGCACCGAGCGCCGCGCTCAGGATAATCGCAGCCACCGTTCTCCGGATTGTTAATCCCTGATTCATCTCTCTCCTCCTTTTGCAATCAGGAGCTTTGCGGGTTCCTGATGATGATACGCGCGGAAAGCTCTCAGATCCCCCCTTGAAGCCCAGCCCCTGGAGCCAGGCCAGCCGGGGAGTCTTCACGGGGGCCGGGTTGGCATCCCGGCCACCAGTACGTCGAATACTACCCTTGTCGCACTGCGCATCGGGCGAAACCAGTAGGTTAGCCGAACCATGTCAGCCAAGGCTGACGTCAATAGAGCCCCCCGGGCTCGGGATCGCGGTCTCGGGCGGTCTCAGGCGCTGGAAGTAGAGCCCTTCGCTCGTCGTGAGCTCAACCTCGTCCCTTGCCGCTCGCTATCGCCTCGTCACGAGTGCTTCATGACAATACTGAGCATGATATTCGCCGCCTCGTCACCCCGGTCGGCGGCGTTGCTAAGATGGCGATAGATCTCTCTCAACTTGAGGATGTAGATGAAGTCCTGGCCCTTGAAGAGATCCGCCAGGGCGTGGTGATACGCGGCTTCCATGGAGTTTTCGTCGGACTTGGCCTGCGAAGCATGCATTGAGGCGATCTTCGGCTGGTGTTCCAGGTTGATAACCGCATCGCGCAGCTCCCGGGTTGCGCGGAGCAGAATGTCCACCATGAACCTGACGTCCTTGTTCGCCGTGATCTCGAAAAGCTGCATCTCCTCGACGGTCGTATAGGCGTAGTCCAGGACATCGTCAAGCGCGCGGGACAGGTCATAAATATCCTCGCGGTCCAGGGGCGTCACGAAGGTCTTGTCCAGTTCGAGGACCAGGAGGCGCCGGAGATCATCGGCCTCGCGCTCAATATTCGTGACGGTGGCCCCATACTCAACCGTGGCTTGGTCGACGAAGCAAGCAAGAGCCTCCACGCCTTCTAGGGCCTTCTCAGCCTGCTTTTCCAGCATTTCGTAGAAGACATTCCGCCTCTTCGGGCCGAACAGGTGTTTCTTGAATCCCAATACCATCGCCTACTCCCCCCTGAATGTAATTCTGGGCATCATCGAATTCGCCTTTCACGAGAACACGTGCATTGTCTTGATGATCATCAAGAACAGTGTGGCCGACAGAATAGCCGAGCCCGGGATAGTGATAAACCAGGCCGTCACGATATCGGCCGCAACGCTCCACCGAACGGCCGAAACCCTCTGCCCGGACGCCACTCCCATGATACTCGAAGAAACGACATGGGTCGTTGAGACTGGCCCTCCGAGCAGCGCCGCGGGCAAAATGACGGCAGCGGAGGCAGTCTGGGAGCAAAAAGCATGCATGGAACGAAGCCGACATATCTTCGCCCCCACAGTTTTGATGATCCTCCAACCCCCGGTAGCCGTTCCTGCGGCCATGGCCGACGCACAACTCACGATCACCCAAAAGGGGATCGTGAAGGAAGAAAGAGCGCCCATGACCACGAGCGACATCGTGATGATACCCATCCCCTTTTGCGCGTCGTTGGCGCCGTGACTCAGCGCCAAACACATGGCGGAGACGACCTGTATCCTGTCAAAGAATGGGGCGACCCTGGGGGATGCTTTAGATTTCTCGGCTAATAGACGGGTGAACCGGAAAAAGAGCCAGCCGAAAACAAGCCCAATCATGGGAGAGACAACAAGCGAGGCGAAGACGAAGAGGACTCCAGTCCAGATGACCTTGTTGAAACCATGAGCCGCGACGACCGCGCCGACCAGTGCACCGACTAAGGCATGGGATGAGCTCGTAGGAAGAGCGACCCGCCACATGATGAGATTCCACGCAATCGCACCGATGAGGGTCGCCCCTATCAATCCCGCGGAGAGGACCTTTGCCTCCGGAGAGAAGGTGGAGGGGTCGACGATACCCTTGCCGATCGTTTTGGCGACGGCCGTACCGAACAGAAAAGGCCCGGTGAATTCGCAAATAGAAGCGATGGCTAGGGCCTTCACAGGCGAGAGCGCGCCCGTGACGATAATCGTTGCTACGACGTTGGCGGCATCGTTGAAGCCGTTGGAAAAGTCGAAGAACAATGCGAGGACAACGATCAAAATCGTAGCGACGAAAGCGCTCGTTTCGATACCGCACCTCCTCATCCCGTCAGCTTCGTGTCGTGACTATTTTTGGAGGTGCCCCGCTGCGGGAAAGCTGTGCCCCTCCTCCCGGAACCGAACATGGACACGCTGATCAGGCGCGCTGCCTTTCCTCCTTTCGCTGGCTGCCACGTCCCGCCAGCCGCAACTCCCATAATCTCTCCGAGCCACCTCAGGGCGACACGGCCACGCGAATCCCCACTCCGGACTCGGCCAACTTCATCGCTTCGTTTATCTTGTTCAACGGGTAACGGTGCCTGACCAGTGTGTGAAATGGGAACTTGTGCTTGGTTTGGGACAGGAAATCCACGCCCATCTGCAGATGCTTGGTATCATAGTTGTGAACGCCGCGGATCTGGAGCCATCGCCAGATGATATCGGAGGCGTCGTAGGTGAAGTTCGCCCCCGCGAAGGATGTGCCGTGAAGCACCATCCGACCGCCTTTCCGCAGGCACTTCAGTCCCACGGGGATGAGGGCGGGAACGCCCGCCACCTCCATGGCCACGTCCACGCCATATCCTCCGGTGAGGGATTGGACCGTCCGCACGATCTCCTGTTCCTTCATCCCTTTCGTGTTGATCACATCGGTAGCGCCGAACTCCTTGACGAAGGCCAGCCGGTGGTCGAGGATGTCCGTAACGATCACCTTATAGCACCCGAAATGGCTGGCGAGCGCCGCCGCGTAGATCCCAAGGGCTCCCGCGCCCTGGATCAGCACGTTTTCGAACGGCCGAACGTCCAGGGTATCCCACCCCGCCAAAACCGTCGCAAGAGCGCAGTTCGCGGGCGCCGCCTCTTCGTTTGTGAGGTTGTCGGGGATCTTGATGACGCAGGTCCCCGGGCTGATGTAGCAGTGCTCGGCAAATCCCCCTTCCAGATGGGGCGGGTTCTCACAGTTGTCATGTCCATACTTCTTCAGGTGCAAGCACTTCATCATGAGGCCTTTTTCCCGACAATAATAGCACTTTCCGCAGTTGTCCATGATAGTCCAGGAAACCCGATCCCCGACCTTCAGAGGCCGGTCGCCGGAATCATGGGTGACCCCGTCGCCCAGCTCCACAATCTCTCCCACGATTTCGTGGCCGAGGATGGCAGGCGTGGGGCCGTTTCTTCGCCCCAGCCAGGTGTGCAGGTCCGACCCGCAGATGGTACAGCACAGTACCTTGACCAACATTGCGCCCCTCTCCACCTTGGGCAGGGGGTACTCGCGGAGTTCGAGTGGCTGGTTGACTCCGGTCATGACGGCCGCTTTGGATGTTCCCGGCATGCCCTTCTCCTTTCGCAACATGTTTGGCACCATTCTCGCCATTGGAGCGTGTTCTTTCCCCTGATGTTGATTTCCGCCTCGCCAATGCACTCGGCGGGGGCACTGAAGAAGCCTTGCGGTGGAACCGGTTCACCCGTTGGGCACCGTGGCTCGACGAATTCGCCGCGGTTCACCTGTAACCTGTGGGGATGAAAGCGGCCGCTTCTGCATCCGTATAGTCTACTTCGCGCCGATCTTCTTTCGAGCCCAGGCCGAAAGCACCTCCGAAACGATGACCAGCGTGATGATGGAAAGAACGATGGCGGAGACCCGCAGGTTATCGAGCGTCTCGACGGTCAGCTTCAGATACCAGCCCATCCCTCCCGCGCCGAAATAGCCCAGAACTGTTGCAGCGCGAAAGGCAGAGTCCCAGGCGTAGATCGAGATCCCGGTCCAAGCGACCTTGACCTGGGGCAAGACGGCATAGACCATGACCTGTATGGGGGTTGCCCCCGTTGAGCGGATGGCTTCCACGGGCCCTATGTTGATGGCCTCGACCTGCTCCGAGAAGAGCTTTCCGGCGAATCCGATGGTGAACAGCGTGAGGGCGAGGACGCCGGGAAACATCCCGTATCCGAGAATGATCACGAAGAGAATGCCCCAGATCATCTCGTGGACGGACCGGGAGGCCATGATGATGAACCGCGCGATCGGATAACCGATTCGTCGGTTGGGCGTCACATTGTAGGAGGCACACCAGGCAAGGGGGATCGAGACGAGGACCCCCACGAGTGTGCCTACGTACGCCATCTGGATCGTCTCGAAAACATACGCCAGATAGGCCTTATCGAGTGCATAGGCGATGTCGGGGGGGTAGTACCGGCTGAAGATGGAACTCCACAGACGTCCAAACATCGGAAAGAAGCGCTCAAGGGGAATGTTCAGATAGTCAAGCGAGTAGCTGACGAACAGCAGGATCCCGAGGTAGATCCCAAATCGGATCAGCGACTGGGGATACCTGAATCGGCTCCACGTCACAGGCTTGTTTGCCATTGGAACGACTTCCCCGCCCAGATGACCGTTCATATCGCCTTCCCCACGTCTTTGGATCGAGGGGGCCTCTCCGTCAAATGACAGCCCGTCTCACATAGTAAGAGACCACTTCTCCGATCCCGACCAGGACCAGCATGGTAAGGATGACGGTAGTCACTCCCTCGTAGTTGTACATCAGCATCTGCCTCGCCATCGTCAGCCCCAGCCCGCCTGCGCCCACAAGGCCGAGGATGGTCGCCCGGCGGATATTGATGTCCCACTGAAAAATGGCGATGCTGATGAAAATGGGCAGTATCTGCGGGATGATGGCGTACCGGATCACCTGGAGCCGGTTTCCGCCGACGGCTTTGATCGCTTCGATCGGACGCGTGCTCACATCTTCGATGGCTTCCGCGGTCGTCTTGGCCACAAATCCCACCGACCGCATGCCGATCGCGAGGATTCCCGGAAAGGCGCCCAACCCGACGACAGCCACGAAGATCAAGGCCCAGACAATTTCGTTGACCGACCGCGACAGCGTCATGAGCGCCCGGCCGATCGGATACGTCACTGGAAAGAAGGGAGTGATGTTGTGGGCCCCCAGCCAGATGACCGGAAGAGATAGTATGATCGCGATCATGGTCCCCAGGGACGCGATCATGAAGGTCTCGACCGTGGGCCCCCACAGGTACTTGACCACGGACAGATCGGGCGGAAGAAACCGGCCCAGCGCCCTGGCCACCGTGCCGACGCCCCCGATTCTTGCCCAGTCCGTATCCTCAATGACCGTGATCCGGATGCTGTATAAAACGAGGATCAGCAGGATGATATAGAACGCGTATCGAATCGTCTTGGATCTCTTCCGCTGGGCGATCACTCGCTCGAGCTTCGACTCGATACCCGATTGATTCATTCCCCCGCTCCTTCTACAGCACTTCGAATGCGTAGATGCTCTCGAGGGCGCCTCGGTCGAGCGTGGCCGGCGGCCCCTCGAAGACCTTGAGTCCACCCTGCAAACCCACAATCCTGTTCGAGAACTCGATGGCAAGCTGGACATCGTGAATGTTACAGAGAACGGGTACCCCTACCTCCGAGGAGAGCATCTTAATCATCCCCATGACCTCCCGGGCGATCTTGGGGTCCAGGCTGGAGGTAGGCTCATCCACGAGAAGGAGCTTCGGTTCCTGGATCAGGGCCCTTGCGATCCCGACGCGCTGGCGCTGGCCGCCGCTCAGGGCATCGGCCCGTTTGTCCACGTGATCGCTCAACCCCACCTTATCGAGGACCTGCAGCGCCCTGCGGATGTCGGTTTTCGTATACCAGCGGAGGACGCTTCTCGTATTGCCCATGTAGCCCAGCCTTCCGGAAAGCACGTTGTCCATGACCGACATGCGGTCGACCAGGTTGAACTCCTGAAAGATCATCCCGATATTCCGGCGAACTTCGCGCAACTCTCGGTGGCCCAGCCTCGGAATGTTTACGCCCTCGAAGATGATCTCACCGAAGGTGGGCTCGACGAGCCGGTTGATGCACCGGATCAGGGTGGATTTCCCCGCGCCGCTCGGTCCGATGATCGCCAGGAAATCATCATGCTCCACCGTGAAGCTGACGTCCTTGATGACCTCCGGCCCCGACGCGCTGTACCGGACCTTAAGGTTCTTGACTTCGAGCCTGATCATGCTCAGCCCCTTCTGGTTGGACGAGTCATGCTTCGGTCAGATCCGAACTGCACTGGAAAAACCGTCACGGCGTAGGGCACCGGGGTTAAACCACGGCCTGTCTTATGGTGGACAGGTTCTCCGTCGGGTGCAAGGCGTCGAACTGGCGGGAGTGGCCCGGCCCACGGTGCTCTTTGAGAGTGTGCCGCCGAAGACCTCCGCGTAGAGGCTTTCGACATCGCACCCCGAGCGCATCGGACATAGACGCGGGCGCCCAGCCAGATGAGCGAGATCGGGGTCACGGTCCGGTGGTCCGCCTGGAGGGACGCGTGGGAGGTCCTCGGCGTATTCCGACCCTTCCGGAGCCCGAGGTGCAGCGGGCGTGCCTCGGTCTTCACCGCGTGCGGTGGCCGTAGCCCTTCCGGTGGGCGCCAGCCACAGCAGTAGGCCATTCAGAGGCGTGCCGGCTGGGGAGATCGGCCAGGGTTTCCCCCCATCGCGGCCTCGAGCAGCAGCTCGGCCGCCCGGCAGGCGAACTGCCGGCCAGGCGGTCGACAAACGTGGCCTGGCGGCCCGGTTCAGGGCTCCACGCATCCGGGGTATGGGCGGCACTCTGTGCAAGGCGCAGGGGCTCCTCTCTCCTTGCACGGGGACGGTCCAACCGCGCACCGCAGGGGAGACCGGGTACCCGACGCCGCTTCGCGACCACACCAATCCGGGGACGTCTCAGCCGCGTCTGGCGCTGGCGTACGGCGACGACAACTTGGGGCCACCCGCCGTCTGAGGAAAGCCTTCTCGGTTCCGTGTTCCCCACAACCGCTACTTCTTGCCCTTCCTCAGCTCGTCCTCCGCCTTCTTCAACACGCGGATGATGTCGTAGTCCTTGCTCGTCATCCTGACCATTTTCTCGGATTTCACGTTCTCCAGAAACTGCTTGGCGCCGGGCACCGTGTGAATATTCAGGAAGGCGTCCTCGATCTTCTTTCGCAATTCGGGACACAGGCTCAGCCGATAGACGAACGGATCGCCCGGGATGAATTCCGAATACCAGAGGTAGTTGAAGTCGTCTTTCTTCGCCTGTCCTCGGTTGATCACCTCGTCAAGCCGGTGAGTCGCCACAAACGCGGCATCCACCTTCCCGTCCTTCACCGCCATGGCGGACAAGTCATGCTCTCCGGAAAACACAACCTTGTTGAAGTACGCCTCAAGGGGCATCTTGATGACTTCTGTGAAGCTGATCCGAGGGACAAGCGTCCCAGAGGTGCTGGCGGGATCCGTCAGGGCAAGGGTTGTCCCCTTCAACGATTCGATCGTGGTAAACTTCGAGCCCTTCTTGGTAATGAGGACAGCCTTGTACCCGGGACCCGCCTCGGCAACAATGCCCTTCGCTTTCGAATACGTAGCAAAAACCTCGATGTTTTTGTCCTTCTCATTCGCAATCAGGTACGAATATGGACCGTAAACCGCGATGTCAACGAATTTGTTCATCATGGCTTCGATGACGCTTGCGCGGCTCGTCGGCATGTAGAAGTTGACGTCTTTTCCCGTGACTTCTTTGAGGTGTTTGAGGACCGGCTGGTAAAGCTGGAGGTCCTGCATGGTCTCCATGGCAGGCACGATGGAGAAGGTGATTGCTTTCGGATCATCACAGGTAGCGGCGGAGAAGGTGACCTGGGGGAACAAGGACAGCACCAAGAACACCAAGCCAAACCCCAACACGTTTCGCCAACCCATTTGCCTTTTCATGGCGTTCCTCCCTCTCAATGAAAACCGGTCCTCTGATAGATAAGCCCTCCCAACCACGCCTCATTTCCTCACACACGATCCAGGTGTTTTGGCCTCTCAACCCTCATCCATGTGACGGTCCGGTCGGTTATCTCCACGGGCAGGATCAATTCTTACCCGGCACCTCAAACCGCTGCGCCACGAAAGCGACCATGCCGCGCGCGGCCTCGGCAAGTTCCGCCGCTGTCACGACGAGGGCTCCCTGCCGGTCGAATTCCCGCTTCGTCGTTCCATCGGGCTCATAGGCCTTGGCAAAATACGGGAGACGAGTGAGTTTCTCCAGGGCCCCCTTGGGCGGCTCCTCGTAGATGGCTTCCGGCTCAAATCCTTTCAGCTTATCCTTGACCCCCATCAGTTCACCGACGTGCCCCGGCGAGCAGGTGTAGACATGTCGCTCCCGGCCACTTTCTCGATACGCCACCTCGCGGCGCCCCCGTTGCTCATGGGAGGGCTGATCCGCATGCTGCGCGTGAGCATCTTATGCTGGGATAGCAGGATCAGCCTGCAAGGATCTTCTCCAGGTCGTCCGCCGTGAAGTAGGCCGAGGGGCTGGCAGCCGAGCGGTTTGCCAGCACCTGGCAGACCTCTCCGCCCGGATCACCCAGGCAGGTCAACACGATCGCCGCCTTGGAAAAGTCCTCTTCCCGGGTGTAGCCGCTCACCGTGGCCGCGCACTTCATGCCCGCGCCGGCGGCGGCTTCGACGCCGTTGTTCGAGTCCTCCACAACGACGCACTGCGAGGGCGGTGCCCCCAGTTTTTCGGCGGCCAGCAGATAAATGTCCGGCGCAGGCTTCTTGGCTTTCACACAATCACCTGTCAGCACCAGGGCGAAACGGCTTGCCGTCTTTTGCCCCATGGTATGGCGCAGCACTGCGTCGACCGACTCCGGAGCGGACGTCGAAGCCACAGCCAGCGTCCACCCACGGCTGAGCGCTTCCTCGGAGAGCCGCTTGACGCCGGAGCGCGGGGGAATCTTTCCGGAGTTGATGATCTCCTTGTAGATGGCCGACTTACGCTTGTGCCAGGCCGCCACCATCTCTTTCTGTCCCTCCAAAGTGGTAGGCGCCTCCGGGTACGCCCTCAGGAACTCAGGTTCTTGGAACAGGATCAACATGCGTTCTTTGCCCCCGCCAATCTTGAGTTTTCGGCCGTACTCTTCCACCGACCACTCCCACGGCACCCCCATCTCTTTCCACATCTGGTTGAACGCGGGGAGGTGCCCGTACTGTTCCGTGTCGGCCAGGACACCATCGCAGTCGAAAATCAGTGCTTTCTTCATGCCGCTTTGCCCTCACTGCCAAAGATCTTCATGAATTCCGTCACCTTGGCCACCAGGTTCTTCTTCACCGCCCCCAGCAGCTTCAATGGATCGTACTCGGTGGGCTTCTCGGCCAGGTAGTTCTTGAAGCTGTCGGCAAAGGTGATCTTCAATTGGGTAGAAATGTTGATCTTCGGGGCGCCGCGCCGGATCAGTTCCCTGAACGTCTCATCCGACAGGCCGGTGCCACCATGGACCACTACCGGAATCGGCTCCGCCGCGACGATTTCGGAAACGCGGTCAAAGCTGATCTTCGGCGCGCCTTTGTACAGGCCATGCGCCGTGCCGATGGCCGGGGCGAAGCTGTCGATTCTGGTCTCCCGGATGAATGCCACGGCTTTGTCCAGCGCCACGACCGCGCTGCCGTATTCGTCTCCAACGCCGTCTTCCACGCCCTTCACCGCCTCCAATTCGCCCTCCACGGCGACGCCATGTTTGTGGGCCAGCTCCACCACCGCCTTGGTTTGTGCCATGTTGTCTTCGTAAGTCAGCTTGGAAGCGTCGAAGAGCACGGAATTCCAACCTGCCTCGATGCATTGCCCGATGACCGCCCTGTCGGGACAGTGATCCAGGTGGAGAGTAGCCGGAATGGGGACTTTGCCCGCCATCTCGGCGAACATCAATTTGATCAGCTTCGCGCCCATTACCTTGACCGTCTTCACGGAAACCTGTACGATGACCGGCGACTTGGTTTCCGCCGCCGCCGCAAGAACGGCATCCATCGTCACCCAGTCGACGATGTTGAATGCACCTACGCCGTACCGTTTGTCGAAAGCATCCTTTAGAATTGATTGCATCGGGACAACTGGCATGAGACTACCTCCTCCTCAGTTATCCTTGTACACTCGCAAACATCCTCCGGGACTCGATACCGTCCAGGTCAACCCCACCTGGTAGCTCGGTGCAGAGCAGGAAACACTGAACCTGAAACTGGCAGTCGACATCGTCGGCCAAGTTCCCTTTAGGAAGTCTCCAATTGCTGCTGCCTGGGATCCGTTCTGTCTGGTGAGCTCGCGGAGGCCTTCAGCAAGCCCATCTCCCTCCTCAGCATCTTCCGGTACTTCTCACATGAACTCCGACTCGATCAGCTTTGGCAGATGGGCCACGCTCGGGATGACGTGGGTGTGCCAGTACTTCCCCCAGTCGGTGACGGGCCGCGGGCCGCTGAGCACGCCGACCACCCCTCGGCAGCCAGCATTGCGGCCCTCCAGCATGTCTGCCGGCGTGTCCCCGATCTTGATCACCTCGTGCACGCTCTGGATGCCAAGGTGGGTCATGGCGTGGAAGATCATGAAGGGGGCGGGGCGGCCCACCTCCCCGGGGATGTGCTCCACATCCACCGATAGATCGACCAAGCCCTCCCGAACCCAGCCCAGCCCGTCCATGATGGCGTCGGTGATCAACCGATGGAACCCCGTGTCTGTCGCGACCTTGATCCCGTGGGCATGACACCACCGGAAGGTGTCGGCCGCCCCCGGGACCTCTTTGCACTGCTTCCGGTAGTAGTCGAGCATGATCTCCTGGTAGCGATCGAACACCTTCTTGGCCTCGGCGTACGTCTCCGGGTCCTTGATCTTTTCGAAGTCCTCGATCTCAATCTTCTTCCCCATGGCCCGGGCGATCAAGAACTGGTAGAGATGGATCTTGTTCGTACCCATGTGGTACAGGATCTCTTCCGGCGTGGTCTTGAGCCCGAACTCCTTGGCTGCCTCATAGAGGCAATCCCGCACCCCGGTATCGTCGTAGACGGTCGTGCCAGACAGGTCGAACATCACCATGGTGATTTTGCCCATTGGGTCGCTCCCTCCTTCAGGCCGTCGGTGAGAAGAACTCGCTCATGCGCGAGGCGCGCTGCCTGCCCGTCGACCGCTCGACCGGTCTCGTGGGTCTCGGCCGGCCCCTTGGACAGGCACGCTCGGGGTCGCCCGAATTTCGCAGAGTTTCTGAAAGGCGCGCAAACCATACGGCCGATCCTGAATTAAAGTCAATTTAAAAATAGTGAACTATATGGTAAGCTGGAGTTACCCATCGGCGCGGGCCGCCAGCAAGCTGCTCCAAGCAGATGTCAGGGGGGAGGAGAAGAGCATGGATCTCAACCAGCTTCGGGTCTTTTACCACGCAGCGAAGCTCAGGAGCTTTTCCTCGGCTGCCGAGGCGCTGTTCGTGACACGCCCGGCAATCAGCATTAGAATCAAGCAGCTGGAAGATTCGTATGGCGTCAGGCTTTTCGAGAGGACGGGCAAGAGGGTTGAACTCACCAATGCGGGTGAAGTCTTGTTCGCGTATGCGGAGAAGGTCTTCAATCTCCTCAAAGAAGCCGACAGTCACATTGAGGATATGAAGGAAATGACATCCGGAACCCTGAAGATGTGTACCGGGTTGACCGTAGGCACCTATTATCTCGCTCCTCTCATCAATGCTTTTCAGAAGAAGTATCCGACCATCGAGATCCAGATGAAAGTGAAGAACAAGAAAGGGGTGCTGGAAGACATCCTCTCCTTCACTGATGATCTCGGTTTCCTCGGAAACATGGAACCCAACGAAAACATCGTCGTTACTCAACTGTGGGAGGACGAGCTGATCTTGATCGTCTCCCGCTCTCACGAGCTCGCCAAGCTCGGCACCATCTCCCCCTCAAGACTGAACGATCAAACCTTCATCATGAGGGAGAAGGGCTCCGGGACCCGAGAGCTGATCGAGGAGAAGCTGCGTGCGAACAAGATCTCCGTCAATATCGCACTGGAACTGGGGAGCGACGAAGCGATCAAGCGAGCCGTAGAGGTGGGAATTGGCGTGTCAATCGTCCCGAGGAGAGTGGTCAAGAATGAGTTACGGCGAGACCTGGTCAGGGCGATCCGACTGTTGAACGAGCCCATAAGAGTACAGTACTGCATGATTCATCATCGCGATAAGTACATTTCCAACATCATCAGGGCGTTCATCGACGTGGCGAAGGCAGCAGGCCAGGAGCCAGGTCCTCCGTGGTAGGGTCCACCCCACATTAGGCAGCTCTCCGCCACCAGCAGTCATACCGCGCCACCTGTTTCTTCACCATTCTCCTTAGCGCCCTTCAACTCCGCGATCTTGTTGGAAAGGACGGGAGAGCCGGCGGTGCATCGCTAGCTTGTTGGGTCGGAACCAGCAGGCAAGGGAGGTCCGCCTGAGAAAACCTGAGGCGATGGAAGGGCACCAGGGGCATCTGCGGCTCCGATGGTGGTGCGGGCTTTATGATCTGGAGCCTGGATACCTGCGGAGAATGTATGCCGCTCTGCCTACCGCAGGGCGGGGCGGCCGCCGCCTGATTCGTTCGTCGCGTCCCGGGGTCGCCATGGCGCCGCAGAAAGGACTTGTCCGGGACGAGTTAGCGCTGTAGGGGTTGGGGATCGGGGTCGTTCCCCGGGCACCCGAACCCTGGTTCTCAGCGCTCCAGGCGGAACAGGAGCCTCTGCTTCGCGATCTCGATCTCGTCCCCGTGTTTCAGGACACGCTCGGTGACCTTCTCCCCGTTCACCCGGGTGCCCGCCAG
>Ga0315282_10003620_pt1 | contig 27678 bp, 30 predicted proteins | sample YL17G07_20_MG_FD_203693 | JGI IMG/M metagenome (GOLD analysis project Ga0315282, IMG submission 203693) | Sediment microbial communities from Yellowstone Lake, YNP, Wyoming, USA - YL17G07_20 | ecosystem: Environmental > Aquatic > Freshwater > Lake > Sediment | place: USA: Wyoming | collected...
TGTTGTTGTGGGGGGAGGGCCTGGGACCCTTACAAAAAAATCCCTGGCCCTCCCCCCACCCCCCCCCCCGCCCAACCCATATAGGCGGGGGCGACCCGTTGCGCCGTCCCGGGAAGCTCAACAAATCCTCGATAGCGCGCCTGGAGCCATAAATTGGTAACTGCTTATGCCTCATAATCTGCTCGGTAAATTCCTGAGCTTCTTGCTGCTGGCCCTGCCCCTCCTGGGCTGCGCCGGGGGCTTGCAGGATATTAAGCAGGAAATTAGAGATGAAAGTCGCGCAGCCAAGCAGAGCCTGGCACAGACCGAGCAGACCTATGAGAGCCGTAGATACTTTGGCTTCACTTCGGACAAATCCGAGGAGTGGAATTCCACGGATTGGTCTTTGTGGATGGATACGCACGGCGGCGGCCGCTGAAAACCTCTCCATTATGCCGGTCAATCTAATTATTGTTAATGTGACTTGGAGCAAACATGCTTGAAGCTCTCCCCTGGCTAATCCTGTCTGCTGCCGTCGTGAACCTGGTTCTGATTGTCATCGTACTGGTCCGTGCCTCAAAGGCTTCCGAGGCTGCCGCGAGGGATGTGCGCGACGAGCTTAGGATGAGCCGGGAGGAAGCCCGGAGCGCCGGACGGGAGCTGCGTGAAGAAGTGTCAGGCGGCCTGAAATCGACTAACGAAGTGTTGTCCAAGACTTTGGAGGGCATGGGCAAGTTCCAGCAGGCGCAGTTGGAAGGCATGACGAAGCAGTTGGGGGAACTCACCGAATCGAACCAGCGCGCCCTGGATCGCGTTCGCCTCACTTTCGACTCTCGTGTCAAGGAGCTTCAGGAGGGCAACGAGAAGAAGCTCGAGGAGATGCGCCAGACGGTGGACGAGAAACTACACCATACTCTGGAAAAGCGGCTCGGAGAGTCGTTCAAGCTCGTGAGTGACCGGTTGGAGGCGGTACACAAGGGCCTCGGGGAGATGCAGAATCTGGCCACTGGAGTGGGAGACCTCAAGCGGGTCCTGGTCAACGTCAAGGCGCGGGGCACGTGGGCCGAGGTTCAGCTCGGCGCCATCCTGGAGCAAATCCTCACCCCGGAGCAGTTCGAGAAGAACGTCCGGGTGAAGGCCGACTCGTCGGAGAGTGTGGAGTATGCGGTGCGGCTACCGGGCCCGAAGGACGACCCTGAGGCCTGCGTCTGGCTCCCCATTGACTCGAAGTTTCCTCAGGAGGACTACCTGCGCCTGCAGGAAGCCGCGGAGAGAGCCGATGCGGCTGCAGTTCAGGCGGCCACGGACGCCCTGGCGCGGACCGTTCGGTCCGCGGCCAAGGACATCCACGATAAATACCTCAGCCCACCCGGCACCACCGACTTTGCGATCATGTTCCTGGCTACCGAGGGGTTGTATGCGGAGGTGCTGCGGCAATCGGGCTTGGTCGAAGACCTGCAGCACCGGTATCGGGTGGTGGTGGCCGGCCCCACCACGTTGGCGGCGATTCTGAGCAGCCTGCGCATGGGCTTCCAGACTCTCGCCATAGAGCAGCGGTCCGCCGAGGTGTGGAGGATCTTGGGAGCAACAAAGACAGCCTTCGGCAAGTTCGGCGAGGTGCTGGACAAGGTCAAGCACCATCTCGATATGGCGGGGAAAACGATTGATAAGACCGGCGCACGGACCCGGGACATAGAGCGACAGCTCCGTTCCGTGGAGAAACTGCCGGAACCGGAAGCCTTGGAGATTCTGGCCTTGCCTCCAGTAGGCGAGGAAGATGAAGGGGAAGCCGTAGAAGAAACGGGCCCAGAGCCAAAACAGGAATAAGTGTAATGACCAAGAGTTAGGCCGACAACCATTAATCCTAAATCAGATTAACTCCGACATTGAGGGCATCATTTAAAAAGCTGCATGACCTGATATGCAGTTATGATAACCATATCGAATATCTGTTATTTGGTTTGAAACCGCGCAGATATAGCAGTTACCTGCTGAGGTCAAGGTTGATTTTCTACCTTTGCGAGCCAGGGGAGATACGGAATTACTTGGTCCTCCTCTGGCCGAAGGGGTTATGCAGAGGGTGGATATTATCTTGACGGCGATTGTTTGCTTTTATGAACTTCACCAATTCCTGGAATCGGCCACCCACTCCGCGCATCCCTCGAAAAAAATGAATTCAAGGCATGACTAATAAACCGGCGGGGGTAGGGGTCTAAGATTATAAGGAAAAAGAGGAAATTTCTCCTTGGAGCAATCTGGGGATTGGTGCTGAGGAGAGGGAGCCGTGTTATACAAGTGCATTTGGCCAGGATGTAATGAAGTTTGGGGTGAGCCGGAGCCTGGGGTTAGCGGTTACAGTCATGGGCTATGTTTTCCCCACGCAAGGCTGGCCTTAGCGTCCACTTTTCGCAGACAGCAAATCAGGGAGGGAAACCCCGACTGCTACCTGAGGTGCTTTGGGTACTGTCATCAGCATTGGTGCACATTCCATCCCATATGCACAGCTGACAATCCTGGGCCGGAGCAAATGGCAGAGCTGAGAGTGAGGCTTGAAGCGCGTAGGCAGCCAGTTGTCTCGGGCAATGGGAGTGATTGCCTATGTCAGCTACCTTAGAGCGACTCCCCGCCATCTTCTTTACCCCCGGAATACTGAAATAAAAGATGGAACCGGCCCGGCGTGGACTCCACCCAGTTGCGGCCCCCGTGGCGCTCCGCGATCTTCTTGCACAGGGCCAATCCCAGGCCCGTGCCGGGAAACTCCTCTCGGCGGTGCAGACGCTGGAAAATGGAAAAAATCCTTTCCTGGTGCTCCGGAGCAATGCCGATGCCGTTATCCTGCACGCTGATAACCCACTCGTCTCCGTGCTGTTGCGCCGAAATATGTACCCGTGGCGATTCCTGGCCCCGGAATTTAAGGGCATTGGTCAGGAGATTTTGCAAAAGCTGTCCCAGTTGCACCTCATCGGCCAATATGCATCGAGGAGGCCTTCTCAAGAGCTGGCTGTTGCCGGCCTCCGGATCATACGCCGGCTATTCTATGAGTAATTGAATTTCCGCGTCCCGCAAAGTCCTGGCATCCTCGGCCAGACCAGATATTTCCGCCTCAGCCAGGTTAGTCACACCCGTCTGGCTAATCTGCCAGAGGTCGATGGGCAGGCCTAAACCATAGGCATCCACCGCAATGGCTTCCTCCATAACTTTATAGGCCAGGATCGAAGCCCACTTTAGGTTCAGGCTCTTACCCTGGTATTTGCGCAACAGGGCATAGGCAAAGAGATCGCCGCTTCCGGTGGCAAAGGGGGCCTGGTGCACCCATTCCGGCACGCCCTCCACGGTGATGTGTAAGATCAGAGGCTCCTGAGAAAATTCCGCAAAGATAAAGTCGGCGGGATGTAACTTCAATAAGGTTTCAGGATCTTGGCAGAAATAAGAGGCACGAAAATCAAGCTGGATCAACTCGTTAATACATTGCTTGACCATCTGGCCGATATCGTCCCGCAGATTCACCAAGGGCCTGGCAGTGGGGAGAGTGCCGATGCGCTCCTGAATCCTCTGAATCAGAACCAGTTCCCCAGAGGCGGCCCAAACGGAATGTTCGCTTAACCGGTAAAATTTTTTCCCGTGGTGCGCACTAAGCCGGTAGTGATCTGGCCATCAGAGGCCATAACCAGGCCATCGCTTGCCGGAATTGCCAGTATCAGAGTCATGGTTATCTCACTTCGGAATCAGGATGATACTTAACCCCCGGAACATTCTGGTTTTTGTTGTCAGTATAAGATATCAATACTTCAGAGAAAAGCGCAAGCCTGTGTTTACAGGGGAATAAGGCGCTTTTGGGCAGCGCCGCACCCTATCGTAATGCGCCGCCGGTAACTTGAAATAGAAGCATCGGGGAAATCATTCCCCCGTGTGAAGGATCCATCAATCTTTTTCTGTCAATCTGCGATTAAAGGCTTCCAGCGCCTCCCAGAGCCGCCGTAATTCTGGATGGAGTTGCCACTCCTCCGGTTTGGTGGCATACTTGTCACCTGCGTTGATGAACCGATACATATAGACTTCGCAGGCCCGGTATTCTTGCTGGTCTCCGGCCCAGCGGGTAAAGTTGCCAGGGAAAATGCCGGCTACCCTCCAGCCTTTTCCCATTTTTAAAGTTTCCGCCTGAGTGATGGTGTGCCAGGTCTCCAGAAAGGTGGTCAGGTATTCGGCGCCTGAAACTTTGCACATCCAGGCCATCATCTCGCCCAGTAAGCCCATCAGCCCTTTTTGGCGGTAATCGGGGTGGGTGCCGGCAAAAGTCCATTCAATCTGGAGATTCTGGTCGTATTTGGTCATGAGGGAGGCCGCGGCGAAGCGGCCGGTGGCCGTTTCCTGGACCACCAGCATGCAGCAGGGTTTCTTTAGAGAGTCCTCTTCCCAGGTCTGCACCAGGGCCATGCGGGCTTCGTAATCTTCCGGGTAGAGCATGAAGTCGTGGGACGAGCCGTAGAGTTCCGGGTAGGCATGGCGCCAGAGTTCCGCAGCCGCCTCGATGTCCGCCAGGGCCAGGGGCCGCCCCACAAAGCGCCGGTCCCGGGTCTCCCGGGGCTCTGGCTTGACCCAACGCACTGCTTTTTCGCGGATAGGGCGAGTCTGGCAGCTCTGCCCCATGGGACGGAAGGCATGGTAGGGTGCCATGTCAAGGAAGCGCATACATATCACCTTCTCCTGAGTACTTGTTGCCTGAAATCCCTGTATGACCCCTGTGAGGGTCTGGCCGAAGCGCCACTTGGGTCTTCACATTAGGATCTTGTGATGGATGCTGCCTATTCATTGAAATATACATAGCTGGTTCTCCCCTTTTTTTCCCTGTCAACCGGCTGCAATCAGCAGAAAGGAGTTTCCCGGTCAGGGGAGGGGTACAAGCGACCAGGACCTCTGCCCGATCATGGAGTGCGGATCCCCAGCTGGTTTAGTCGAGGATGTCACCCTGCCGCCCTTCGATTTCCCTTTCTACAAGTTCCTTCTCCAGGGCGGCTACCCGCTTTTCCAAGGCCTCCAGGTCGTTAGCGCGAGCCACCTTCATCTCAGAAAGGGCTTTACTCATCAGTTCTTTGACCTTGGCGAATAGAGCCTGATTGGTCTCCTTAGCCTTTGCCATTATTTGTTCCACAGCCTTAGGGCTTTCTTGCTGGCTGATTTCTCCCCGTTTAACCATCTCTTCAACTAGCGCCTCGACCTTCTGTTTGGTAAAGTCCCAGACTCCGAATCCAAACAATAGGGCCTTCTGCCAAAAATCTTTCTGTTCCATGTGCCAAACCTCCTACCGTATAATATTATGCCGAATTTTTAGATGGCAACCCCGCTTGGAGACCGGCGACTTTCGTCGGGTCGTGTTGGAGCAGGAAGCATAAAAGCACAATTGAACGTGCCCTTAATTCGAGAAATAGGCAGGGAAATGACTTAAATCGGAGGTTCGCCGAACCGTATGGGTAACCTGATGGTCACGATGGTACCCTGGCCAATCTCGCTTTCCAAGCTAATGGTTCCCCGGTGTTCGTCGACAATCTGACGCACAAAGACCATGCCTAAACCAGTCCCGCCCACCTTAGTGGTAAAGTAGGGTTCAAAAATCCTGGTCACTACCTCGGGAGGCATCCCTCGGCCCGTGTCCCGGATCGATAAGCTAGCGTGGCTCACGTCCACCGCAGTGGTCACATGAATCTCCCCCTGGGCCTGGGTGGCTTCCAGGGCATTGCGCAGCAGGTGGGCTATGGCCACCTTGAGGATGTGTTTATTCATTTGGCAATAGACCGGATAAGGATGGAACCCGGTCACCAGGTGTATGCGCTTGCGCTCGAAATCCCCTTTCAACATTTCCAGGGTGTCCCGGACAATTTTACTCAGGTCTTCCTGGGAAAAGAATGACTTCTTGTCTTCGGCTAGGCTTTCAAACCGCTCTACCATCTGCTCCAAGCGCCTGGCAGCCTCCGCTATCGCCAAGGCCCAGTTGCGAGCGGGATCATCCGGGGCTGCTTTTTTGATTAAGCGATTGCTGAAGCCGCCAATGATATGCAGGGGATTGCGAATTCCGTCGGCGATCCCCAGGGCCATTTCGGACATGGTGCGTTCCATCACCAAGGCCTCCATCTCCCTATTAAGCGTCAGAATTTCATGGCTGGTCGCTTCCATTTGGTGATGATCGGTTTCCATGCGCCGATATAATTTCTGGATATTGTGGAAAAAGAGCGTGACCGAGGCGATCACGATAGAAAGGATGGCATTTAAACCGCCGCTGTAAGGCCTCACCTGGCTCCACCAGGATTCCTGACCGGCCAAGACCAGGATATGCCCGATAATATGCCCCAAAGCCCGTGAAAGGCCAAAGGCCAGGAAGGCCAGGGTGAGCCAGTAGAGGAAAAGCCACAAGGCATTTTCCGGATCCCGCGCCAGCAGTTTCCGGGAGCAGGAGAAGGCGACGCAACTTAGCAGCAAGACCAGGGCCGAACCCAAGATATCCGATAGAACCAGGGGAAAACTGGGCAAAGAAATCATTGCTTCCCCTCCTGCGCTTGCCGCAGAAACTCCCTGATACCCAGATATAAATAAATGAAGGCTGGCACCAGGAGCAAGTGATCCAGTTTGGTGAAATAATTTATCCAGTTGCCCAGATTGGCCATGTTCAAACGCTGGGAAAAGATGCCCTGCGGCCCCTCTGCAACCTGGGCTTCAAAATGCAGGGCGATCCATTGCCCGATGAAACAATCGAAATTCCACAAAGCAAAAAACACGCTGGCCCAGGTTAACAGACGAAAGCCTCGATGTTGTGGCAATCTCTCCAGCTTAAGCTCGTAGATGAAGAAGATCATGGCGACCATGAAAAACAGGTAGGAAAACTGGCGGATGAAAAACGCTTCCTTGGGGTCCCAGTGTGGTATAAAGGCCAGGGCTGGGGAGGGGAAGATCATTGACCCAAGCAGAAAACCAATCATCCAAGGCAGCAATCGGGAATAAAGATATCTAAGGATCGATCTTCCCTGTTTCATGTCCTAAACCTAAGTCTCAATCTCTACAAAATCATCAATATTATAAATAAATTCTAGTTATTCTTCATCTGAAAATATGTAGGCCCCCTTAAGATGAGCCCCATCGGCGCTCCGGCTTACCGTCACGCTATTCTTTGAATTCGGCGAAGATGCACCCAGCAAATCGGGCCCCGCTGGTCAAGGCTAAAAGGTTCCCGCAGGACAAAATGGCTATTTGGATTGTCATTCCTGCCTTTGACAGTCAAGGCAGGCATGGTTACAAATATAAGAGTTGGGCCAGCCTTGTCCCTGGCCTTTCCGCAAACCCATCAACTGCAAAGAGGTCAACATGCTGGAGAAGGTTTTAGAGAAGCTGTTATGGTCAGGCCATTCTTCCTTCATCTATGAAGGGGATCAGTTAATCTACTTTGACCCCTTTGCCTTGCACCGCCTCAGGCGGGCGGACATCATCCTCGTGGGTCATGATCACCCACGCCATTGCTCCCCTGTGGACATTGACAAGGTGAGACGGGCGCCTACCGTCATTCTGGCGGACGAACACTCCACCAGGCATATCGCTCCACCTGTTATTTCCATGGCGCCGGGCCAGCAAGAAACCATAAGTGACATCCTCATCGAGGCTGTACCCGCCTATAATCTGCACGCCAGCTTTCACCCGCAAAGGAAGGCCTACCTGGGTTTCATCGTCACCTTGGAAGGGCTGCGCCTATACCACGCGGGTGATACGGACTTCATTCCCGAGATGCATGATCTGAAGGTGGACATCGCCCTGCTGCCGGTTTCCGGCTTCACCGTCATGAACGCCGAAGAGGCGGCCCAGGCGGCTTTAGCCCTGCACCCGCAGGTAGCCATCCCCATGCATTACGGCACCGCCTATGGCACCCTAGAGGACGCCGAGCGTTTCAGGGCCCTGTTAGACGGCAAGGTACGGGTAGAGATCTTGTCTAAGAGTTAGGATATTCATTTTGGGGTCAGCACCTTGAACCGCAAAAAGAACCTCTATCGTTTTTGAAGGTACCTTATAGGTACCATCTCTGGTTGAGTTCTTTTATTGTAACAGGACCCGCGAAAGATTGGATTTAGTGGTACACAAGGACTAAGCCTATGAACCAAGCCAGATTTTGGGAGAGCCTGGAAGACCAGAAGGTGCATTGCCATCTGTGCGCTCATGAATGCCAAATCGATCCGGGCAAACGGGGGATTTGCCGCGTGCGGGAAAACCGGGACGGCACCCTTTACAGCCTCGTATACGGCAGGATCATCTCCGAGAATATCGATCCCATTGAGAAAAAGCCGCTATTTCATTTCCTGCCTGGTTCCACATCCTATTCCATCGCCACCGTGGGTTGCAACTTCCAGTGCCTGCATTGCCAGAACTATGAAATTTCCCAGTATCCCCGGTTCCATGAGGGGGCAATTATCGGGGAGCAGCGGTCGCCGGAGGACATCGTGGCCGCCGCTATAGAGAGTCAGTCGGCCAGCATTTCCTATACCTACACCGAACCTACCATCTTTCTGGAATTCGCCCAGGACACGGCGCGGCTGGCCCGGGCCCAAGGGCTGCGCAACGTCTTTGTGTCCAATGGCTTTATGACGGAGACATCCGCCCAGGCACTGGCCGAATTTATTGATGCCGATAATGTGGATCTGAAGAGTTTCCGGGATGATCATTATCGCAAGGTCTGTAAGGCCCGGCTGCAACCGGTTCTGGACACCATCGTGCGCCTTAAGCAGTTGGGGGTCTGGCTGGAGATCACCACCCTGGTCATCCCCGGGCTGAACGATTCCACCGAAGAGCTTACGGACATCGCCCAGTTTATCAAAGGGGTGGGAGTGGGGGTTCCCTGGCATGTATCTGCCTTTTACCCTGTCTACAAGATGTTAGACCGGCCCCGCACTCCAGTGGCCACCCTGCTAAAGGCCCGGGAGATTGGACTTAAGGCGGGATTGCGGTACGTCTATACCGGCAATATCCCCGGCAAAGGAGGGGAAAGTACTTTTTGCTATGGCTGCGGCAGCCTGCTTATTGACCGCGTGGGTTTTCAAATCCTGTGCTACGATCTCCAGGACGGCAAGTGCCCCAAATGCCAGGCCGCGATTGACGGGGTGTGGAAATAGGGCTGCATAATTTTTCGAGGCTAAAAGAAAACAGCAGTTAATCAGGTCCAGTATGTTTTCCTATGAAGTAGTCATCATTGGAGCCGGGCCAGCCGGCCTATTTGCCGCCCTAAAGCTTGCGGATTCAGGGGTAGGACGAGTGTTGCTGGTTGAACAGGGGCCGGCCCTTGAAGAGCGCCGCCGGGACCAGCCTGGTGGTCTTTTGTGTGGCTGGGGCGGAGCGGGGGCCTTTAGCGACGGCAAGCTCATCCTCTCCCCTGAGGTGGGCGGTTTTTTAAGCGAGCTTCTGCCTCTGGAAGACTTAACCGCACTGATCCGGGAGGTAGACGGCATCTATCAACAATTGGGGGCGCCGGCCGAACTCTATGGGGGCGACCCCGATACCCTGGAACTTCTTAAGACTAAGGCCCGTCATGCCGGGATGATTTTTATCCCCACTCATTTGCGCCATATCGGCACGGAAAATTGCCAAAAAATTCTCAGGCACTTGAGAGAGCGTTTGGCCGGCCGTTTGGAGATCCGCACGAACTGCCAGGCTCAGCGTATCCTGGCAAAGAACGGCGCAGTAAATGGGGTGGCCTTAGATAATGGAGAGCAGGTGGAGGCTCGGTTTGTGATCGCGGCTCCCGGCAGGGCTGGGGCCGCCTGGATGCGGGAAGAGGCCCGCCGCCTGGCTATCCCCTCTATCCCCAGCCCGGTGGATATAGGTGTACGCGTCGAAGTCCCGGCCCCGGTTCTTTCCCCTCTTACTGAGGCGGCCTACGAAGCCAAATTGATTTACTATTCCCGCACCTTTGATGACAAGGTACGCACCTTCTGTATGAACCCTTACGGCGAGGTGGTTCTAGAAGAACTGGACGGCTTGGTCACAGTAAATGGCCACAGCTATGCCTCCCGGAAAACGGAAAACAGCAATTTCGCTATTCTGGTGAGCTCTACCTTTACCGAGCCCTTCGATGATCCCATCAGCTATGGCCAATATATCGCTCGCTTGGCCAATCTGTTGGGAAAGGGAGCATTAGTTCAACGCCTGGGGGACCTCCAGGTCGGCCGGCGCACCACCGCCGCCCGCTTGGAACGTTGCCTTACTCGGCCCACCCTCAAAAGTGCCACCCCCGGTGATTTAAGCTTCGTCCTCCCTTACCGTTACCTGAAAGACATCCTGGAAATGTTAGAAGCCTTGGATACCCTGGTTCCAGGGATCAACAGCCTCCACACCTTGCTCTACGGCGTGGAAGTGAAGTTTTATTCTCACCGCCTGAAACTGAGCCCGGACCTGGAAACCCCCATCTGCAACCTGTTCATCATCGGGGACGGCGCCGGGATAACCCGGGGCTTGATCCAGGCCTCGGCCAGCGGCCTGATTGCAGCCCGAGCCGTAATTCGTGGAAGGTAGACGAAATGCCGGAGAAAAAGGTGGCAATTAGTAAAGTTGACGACGGCAAATACCTGGCCCAATGTCGGCTATGCGGCACCTGGATCGAGGTCCATCCGGTCATTGGGCAGGATATGACTATTAAGTTTTGGGAGGCGGACTTTTGGTGTTGTGAAACCAAGCAATCAGCTTTGTTTTTTACTATATGAGAGCGTATTAAACCGAGCTAAGACCTTGCCATAGGCTGGTGGTGGAGCAGGATATCACCCGCCTTGGGTCCGCAATTGAACAACAATGGGAACTATGTCTGAGGTCACCAGAGCCTATGCCAAGAACAAAGGCGCTTGAAGCATCCGGTCCCCTATCTCGCTGCATTGCTTGAGGAGAAGCCATGTTTAAGCGTGTTACTTTATTTAGCTTGCTCGCAGCAATATTAATCACTGCTTGCGCGGCGTCCCCCAAGCCGGCTACCAGAAGCGATTTTGAAGAGCTGTGCCAGGCCTTAGGAAAAACTGACGGCAAGATCAGCAAAGAAGAATTGGCGGCCGCGGCTAAGAACAAAGAACAGGCCGAGAAGATTTTTGATATGTGTGAGAAAAATAAAGAGGGTTTGTTGACGGTGGAAGAAGCCGAGCGCCAATCCTGGGCGATCCGGGAACTTTTAAGGCTCACCCCACCGCCTAAATTATCTCCACCGCGAGGAGGTCGAAAATAATTTTCAGACAAATCGCCACCTGTTCAGGTGCCCCATCGTGGCTAAACATTTTCTGCTTGGGCTATCTGGTCCCGGAATAATGCTGGAGGTTTCCCTGATTAAAAGCCGGAATACCAATCTAACATCCTAAAATCTTAGGCTGGTGGCGAAGCAGGATGTCACGCGCCTTTGGTCCGCAATTGAACACCAGATCAAATGTGGAAAGGTTGGCCAGGAATTCTCGCCAAAGCTGCGGATAGATGGGAGCCAGGTATTTGAAGGTGCGCAGCTCAATCTCGCTTTCCTGGAAGAGACCAGCATCGAGATATTTTTGGGCCTGGCTCTGGGCCAGGAAGGCAGAGGCCCCCATGGCCTTGCAGATCTCGATGAGAAGTTGTGTTCCTCTTGCTTTAACCCCCAACTCGGATAGGAGGACCAGTCGTGTTTGGATCTGGAGGCATTTCATGAGATAGCGGATAATCGCCAGGTTCAGGTCGATGAGTTTCTCGGAGCGCGGGGCAAACAGGCCTTCAATAAAGCTTAGATGCTCTCTGAGGTAGGGAGCATTCCCATAGGCGCTCTTGAGGCTTTCCAGGTGCTTACGCGGCCAGCGCCCCTCGTAGCAGATTCTCACCTGGTTGATTTTCTGTTCTCCCAAACCCTTCTTCCAAACTGGAATGGTCATCCACAGGGTGCCTTGATCGTTCTTAAAGCGGTTTCTGTTGATCCACGTCGTACCATGGGGAAACTGAACTTCGTCCAAAATGATCAGGACATCGGAGAGGATGGCCTTGTAGAAAAAGCCTGGAAAGGGGCAAAAATACGGTTGATTAGCCGAGATAATCATGTCGTGCCTTGGAGACCGTCCCAGATCTTGACTGCCTGTTCGCCCCTTGGTCCGGTTTGGCCATGTTGCGCACAGCGCCAAAGGGTATTATCTAGAAAATAACCGGCATTAAAGGAAGGTCAATGGATATGGGGGGAAAAACCTATTTTACCAGTGAATCGGTGACCGAAGGTCATCCCGATAAGGTGGCCGACCAGATTGCGGATGCGGTGCTCGACGCCTGCCTGGAGAAAGATCCGGGATCTCGGGTGGCGGTGGAAGTTATGGTCACCTCTAATTATGTCTTGCTGGCGGGGGAAGTCACTTCTCAAGCCCGGGTTGACGTCGAACCGGTGGCGCGCCAGGTCATCAAGGACATTGGTTATGTGTATGAAGATTTGGGGTTCGATTATCTCGGCGCCCAGATAGAGGTGCGCCTTCATGCTCAGTCCCCAGACATTGCCAGGGGGGTGGATATCGATCAAGCCCGCGGGAAACCGTTGGGGGCCGGTGACCAGGGCATCATGTATGGCTATGCCTGTGAAGAAACCGAGGAATTCATGCCTTTGCCCATAATGCTGGCGCACCAACTGGCCCGCCGGCTCGCCGCGGTCCGCAAAGAAGGGACCTTGCCCTACCTGCGTCCCGACGGCAAAACCCAGGTAACGGTGGAATATGTGGAAGGGCGGCCCTCCAGGGTGGAGGCGATAGTGGTCTCAGCCCAGCATACCGCCGAGGTGGATATGGCCACTCTCCGGGCAGATCTGAACCGGGAAGTGATCCGCCCGGCTATTCCTGTCTCGCTTTTGGATGGGCGCTGCCGATTCTTCATTAATCCCACCGGCCGGTTTGTCATCGGCGGGCCCCATGGCGATACCGGGGCGACCGGCAGAAAATCCATGGTGGATACCTATGGCGGCCTCGCTCGCCATGGCGGTGGGAGTTTTTCCGGCAAAGACCCCACCAAGGTAGACCGGAGTGCCTCCTACACCCTCCGGCACGCAGCCAAATCCGTAGTCGCCGCTGGCCTGGCCCGCCGGTGCGAACTGCGAGCAGCCTACGTTATCGGAGAGCCGGCCCCGGTCTCTCTGGGGGTGGAAACCTTTGGCAGCGGGCGCCTTGCGGATCCGGAAATCCTGGCCCTGGTCCAAAGACACTTCGATCTGACTCCCGCCGGGATGATTGCCGGCCTGGGTCTCCAGCAGCCAATCTACCGGGCCACTGCGGTTTACGGACATTTTGGCCGCCATTATGATGGCCTGCATTTTCCTTGGGAAGCAGTGAGATCGCTTTAAAGGGAAACCTATCGGTTCGGACATGCTCAACGTGCCCTATCCCGGTTTTCTCACCGCCCTGAAGGGCAATAGTGCCCAAGAGCAGGGGCGCATCATCCTGGCTAACTCTGACCTGGAAGGCCTGCCTTGCATCGAGGCGGCCCAGGGGCAAAAAGCGGCGCGTCGAGCCCAAACTCTACTTACGGGTTAAATGGCGAGAGCAAGTGGAGATCCCCTTGAGGTTTACGGCTGGGGATCGCTACTGGGGCCGTCCTAAGAAGACCATCCTGGATATGGATAATTCCGTGCTCGGTGATAAGTTTTTGGTGTGATCCTTAATAATCATGCTTTCTTTCTTTTCCGGTCCGTGACCTCCTGAATAAAACCTTCGTAGTATTGGATGGCGCCGTGTTCATCCCGCACGGCCCGGGCATTTACCGAAATCCAGATCTTGCTGCCGTCTTTGCGATACACCTGATATTCTGCTCCCCGAATTACTCCCAATTTCTCCATCTCCCGTTTGAACTCAGCGCGGCAGTTAGGATCGACAAAGACCTGGTGGCCCAGGTCCATGATACTGAAGATCATTTCTTCCGGCGATCCGTAACCGTGCATTTTGGCCAGGGCCGGGTTAACGCTAATTAAGCGCCCCTCGGGAGTGCTCTGGAAGATGCCCTCCACCGCGTTTTCAAAGATGCTGTGGTATTTCTCTTCAGCTTCCCTTAAGGCCTTTTCCATCCGGTCATGCTCGGCCCGGGTGCGCAGGGCCCCGATACCATAAGCCACGTCAAATGCCAGCTCCTCCAGCAACTTAACCTCGTCTGGATCAAAGGCATCCGGTTCGGTCGCGTAAATATTCAGCGCGCCCATGACCTTCCCTTTTTCCTGGAGAGGTAGAGCAATGGAAGAGGCATAGCCGCGCCGCAGCGCTTCCTCCCGCCAGGGAGCGTAAGTGGGGTCGGTGGCCATATTTTTAACAATAGAGGTCTGGCCCATCCGGATCGCCAGGCCGGTAGGTCCTTGCCCTGTTTCGGTATCGGCCCAGGAAATGTTTACCGACCCTAAATATCCCTCTTCGAAACCTGCACACCCCACTGGACGCACGGTCTTCTCTTCATCCTGTTCCGCCAAGCCTACCCACGCCAACCGATACCCACCAATTCCCACAATAATCCTGCATACTTCATTTATTAAATGCAACTCATCTGTGGCTTGCACCAGGATGTGATCGGATTCACTGAGGGTCTTGAGCGCCCTGGTTGTCCGCCGTAAACATTCTTCGGCCTGCTTGCGTTCGGTGATATCCTGCATCATCACCATGCAAGACAGACTGCCGTCCGGATGCTGGACCGGTGTAGTAACAATATGGTACCAACAATTATCTTTGGGGCTGAGCCAATCCCGGCGAACTGTCTCGCCGCGGAAAACCTGTTCATTCACGCACCAGGAGCAGACATCATCCAAGTTATAAAGAGCCTTGTAACATTTCTGTCCTAGTGGGTAATGGCCGGTATGACTGATGAGAAGCTTGTTCATAAACTCTACTTCGAATTTTTGGGAACAGATATAAATGAGCCCGTCAAATGCTTCAACAATAGCTTCATGTGAGGCCCATAAGTCTCGCCAAGACTCCACTACGCGCTTGTTTTTGGCTTCTAATTCAGCAAATCTTTGCCGCAGTTCGACCAATTCACTGCTGAGCTGATCTTTTGTTTTATCTCTGTCCTTCATAATTCAGTACTCTTTGGGAATCTTGGGCCTCAGGCCAAGGCGTTGAAAGAATAAACAGCTTCTCTATCCAATGTGGCTGCTTCTCTCCGCATCATATTCTTCGCAAATTACCTATAATCCCTTTCCCGTCTCCTGGATAACCCGCTCCATTTCCTCCTCCAGGGCGGGGGGCAGGCCCTCAATCTTGACCTTCAGAAAGCCACGGACAATGGTGGACACGGCCTCCTCTTCATCGAGGCCCCGGGCCATGAGATATTCCACCTCCTCGGCGGCAATCTTGCCCACTGCGGCTTCGTGGGACATATCCACTCCGGCCACCCGGCCTTCCAGCTCCGGGATGGCGATGATCACTCCATGGGGGTCCAGGATGAGGCCGCGGCATTCCAGATGGGCCTTAATCTCGGGCACCAGGCCCACGAGATGCCCCCGGGAAATGCTGGTGCCGCCGGTGGTGATGGTGCGGGCGATGACTTCGGCCCGGGTCCGGGGGGCTTTCAGGATGACCCGGCCGCCCACATCCAATTCACAGCCGGGATGAGCAATTAGGATGGATTGCATCCGAGCTACGGCGTCGGGACCGTTCAGGGTCACGGTGGGAAACATCTGCACCGATTTCACCGGCCGGAGTAAAATATAGTTAGAGATGTAGTGGCCCCCTTCTTCCACCAGCACACCGGTGCGGGGCCGCACATGCACATCCTTGGCCCAATTATGGACCATGGTGAAGGTGAGCTTCCCGCCTTGGCGAACATAAAATTCGGATACCCCGATATGGAGGCCGGAAACCACCCCCGGATGAGTGGCGCAACCGGTGATGAGATGCAGTTCGGCGCCCTCTTCCACCACCACCAGATTATGCACGTGCTGGGCGAAGCGGTCCGTGCGCAGGTAGAGGCAGGACTCCACCGGCTGCTCGATCTTGGCCCCGGGCAGCGCCCGGATAAAATAACCGTTGTCCAGATCCAATTCGGTGCTGGCAGTGTACTTGTCCGCATCCACTGCCACCAGGCGCCATAGGTGGTCCGCCACCCAGTCATAGCGGTGCACTGCTTCAGTGATGGGCAGCACCTCCACCCCCGGCTGTTGAGCCCGACAGTGAACTATGGTCTTGTCGGCCTGGAGGAAGGTGCCGGCGTGGTCCTCGTCGGTGAGCTCAATCCCCGTCGTGAGGAGGCGGCTGCGTTCCTCCGGGCTGAACCGCCGGTAATCCGGGTCGTATTCCCAGGCGCCGCCCTGACGGGAATACTCCGCCAGATTCACGTCAGGCCCAAACGCAGCCTTTTTCTTCCGGACATGTTCGGCCCGCTGTTTCATCTCCGACATTTGGCACATTCCTCGTAGCCGTAGCTTTTAATATCATGGAGCAGTTCCCTGGGATTGCCCTGGCAACAAAGCCTGCCTTCACCCAAGATATAGGCACGATCTGCATTGATATAATCCAAAATGAAGCCGGTATGGGTGATGATCAAGCCTGATTTCTCCCGATGCTGGCGGCGGCGGTCCTTTTGGAGCAAGCGGCCGATAATTTCCCCCACAACCTGGAGGTTCTCCATATCTACCCCGGATTCCGGCTCATCCAGGAGCACCATCTTGGGGTCCTGGACCATAAGTTGCAGCAATTCCGTACGCTTGATCTCCCCCCCAGAAAAGCCATAATTGATTTCTCGGTCAAGAAATGGCCCAAAGCCATATTGCTCCACCAAGTCCTGGTAAGGCCTCTTGCCAGCACAAGCCGTAAGAATGTCCCGGGTCCTGACCCCCCGTATCGTTGGTGGACGCTGAAAGGCCAACCCTAAACCAAGCCGAGCTCGTTCATGAGTGGGCAAGTTAGTGATGTCCTGCCCCCGGAAAATAATCTTTCCCTGCTGCAGCGTATAGTGTGAAAACCCCATAATGGCCATTAATAGGCTAGATTTCCCGGACCCATTTTTCCCGAACAAAACATGGGCTTCTCCTGGTGGGATATGGAGATCGATGCCTTTCAATATTTCTTTTCCATTAATGGTTACCCAAAGATCTTCGATCTTGAGCATAGAATCTCCCGCTATCATCGTCAGATAAAAAGTTTCAGTAGTTTAAGCGGATAGCCCATATATCCTCCATTTTAATATGCCTTCTTGATAATCATTTCTGTTAACCCATGCAATGGTAAGGAAGCCTGTCTCAGATGGTTTACCTGATCTCCTCTCCTGCCCCTGCGCGGACATGGGGGCCGACACCCTGGAGCGGCGGCAGATCGGCTATGTCTTTCTGCGGCGCCTGGTCCAGCAGCCCGGACATTGAGTTGCATTGACAGCCCCTTTTTAAACCTTATCTTTTAAATTAATTAAAAGAGGATTTATGGCTAAAAAGGTTCATACCTGTCAAACCTGCGGTTCTCTGGTCGAGGAGCCTGGTCATCTCTGCAATCTCGAGGGCGAGCCCATGACCTGCGTCTATTGTGGGGAAGATGGGTCCTTTGCCAAGCATTATTGCCAAGGTAAGCTAGCAGACATCAGCTATGTCTGCGAACAATGCGATCGACTGGCCACCTCGGGCAAGCTGTTGTGCAAGCCTTCACGCGTGCCAAAGAGCTAATTTACCTAAGGGCACTAGTTTGAGTAAAGGGACTCTCTTGTCATTCCTCCCGTCCTTATCCCCGCTTTTGGCACAGGTAGCGAAGGAATTAAGGAGAAAGACCACGAGGGAAACATGATACCAAAGGTTTTAGAACGGGTTAAGTGGTTGGGACATTCCTCTTTTGTCTATTAGGGGTCGCCGGTGATTTATTTCGACCCCTATGGACTGCGCGATGGGGAAGCGGCAGATCTAATCCTCATCAGCCATCACCACCCGTACCATTGTTCGCTGGGTGATCTGGAAAAAGTCAGGCGTCTGACAGTGATCGTCACCGACAAAACTGCGGTCAGGAAGATTGAATTCCCGGTGATTACCCTGGAGCCGGGAGAGCGGACTGCTAGAAAATGAGAAAGACTAAATGGACCGAGAAGGCCTTCGTTTCCGTGATCGAGTTGATGCCGGCCGGCAGCTGGCGGGTTTGCTTGGCAAATATAAAAACCAAAATGCGGTGGTCTATGCCCTGCCCCGAGGGGGCGTGCCGGTGGCCATGGAAGTCGCTCGTGTCCTGAACTGTCCCCTCGACCTGATCATTGTCCGGAAGATCGGCCATCCCATGAACCCGGAATATGCCCTGGGGGCGGTGGCCGAAGACGGCTTCCTGGTGGTCAATGAGGAAGAATTGGCCAGTGTGGACCCGAAATGGTTCGAAGCCGAGATAGAAAAACAGAAGCAGGAGGCCAAAAGAAGGCGGGAACTTTATCTCCAGGGCAGAAAGCCGATTCCCGCCACAGGCAAAATCGCCATCATTGTCGATGACGGCATAGCCACCGGCTCCACCATGCTCGTAGGCGTCAAAAAAGTTAGGCGGGAAAAGCCGGCGAAGATTGTCGTGGCAGTTGCAGTCTCCCCGAAGGATACGGCCCAAAGGTTCACCGAAGAAGTTGATGAATTCGTGGCAGTTACCATTCCCGAAATTTTTTGGGGGGCCATCGGCTATTATTATGATGACTTCAGCCAGGTCTCGGATGAGGAAGTGATGGCCTTGTTAAAAAGTGATTGAGAACGGAGGGGCTATGGAACAAGAGGTGAACATCCTGGTCGACTCTATCTCTCTGCCCGGGACGCTGGCCTTGCCGGAAAAAGCCTGTGGCCTGGTCCTGTTTGCCCACGGCAGCGGCAGCAGCCGTTTCAGCTCTCGGAACCGTTTCGTCGCCGGAGTATTGCAGGAGGCGGCAATCGGGACTCTGCTTTTCGATCTTCTAACCGCAGAAGAAGATCAGATCTATGAAAACCGGTTCAATATCGAATTGATCACGGAGCGCCTGATCAAGGCCACGGAATGGCTGGCTCGACAGGATGCGACCAGGGGCTTGGCCTTGGGCTATTTCGGTGCCAGCACCGGGGCGGCCGCGGCGCTGAAAGCCGCGGCGAGCCTGGGCAGCCGAATAAAGGCGGTGGTGTCCCGGGGCGGCCGGCCCGACCTGGCCATGGAGGTTTTGGCCCGGGTCGAAGCGCCCACCCTGCTCATCGTCGGGGCTAATGACGAGGTCGTCCTGGGCTTGAATCAGCAGGCTTATGAGAAGCTGAAGACCACGAAGAACCTGGAAATCATCCCCGGCGCCACCCATCTTTTCGAAGAACCGGGGACCCTGGAGCAGGCGGCCAGGGCGGCGGCCTCCTGGTTTAAGAAGCATCTTTCAGCATGAACATCAGTCCCACCGCAAGGTTAGGGTCTTGTCCGGGGTTAATTCAACTCTCGTTCCCAACTTCTGCCCCTCCCGATTCAAGACTTCCCGGAGCCATTGGGCCTCGGCCTGGGAGGCCCGATTAATCTTGAGGTTTTTGATCTATTTCGCTTCATCGGCATGATCCCTGGTCAGACCGTTCCGGCCTCTTATCTTATTATAAGAAGCCATGCCATCGATGCCGGGATATGATCGCCAAATTCTCTTTCGCCGGCAATGGACACGGAGGAGGCCTGCGATGGTCGGCTGGATCATCCCGCCGCCGAAAATTTCCGTTAAGTCCCAGGAAGAATTCTCCCGGGAGCGCCAGGCCAAGGTCAAGGACCTGCAAGCCCGGGGTTTATTGCGTTCCCCCAGGCTGAAGGCGGCCATGCTAAAAGTTCCCCGGGAGGAATTTATCCCACCGTTTTACCGGGATTATGCTTACCTGGAGGTGCCTTTGCCGCTGCCGGGCGAGGCCACCATTTCCTGCCCCCATAGCTATCCTCTATTCTATGAGGCCCTGGAGCTGGACGCAAGGCATCGCTTTTTGGAGGTGGGCAGCGGTTCGGGATATGGCGCGGCCCTGGCCTGGGAGGTGGTGGGCCCGGAGGGGCTGGTGGTCAGCATGGAAATCGACCCGGAAACTTTCGCCTTTGCCCGGGAAAACCTGCAGCGATTGGGTTACGATCAGGTGGTTATCGTCCAGGGCGATGGATCCCAAGGCTATCCGCCTCTGGCGCCCTATGATCGCATCTGTTTTACGGCCGCGGCCCCGGAAATTCCGCCACCCTTGTTAGGCCAACTGGCAGCCGCAGGCCGCCTCATCGGCCCGGTGGGGCAGCCTAACCAGGTTCAGGAACTGGTCATGATGGTCAACGAGGGAGCGGGCCAATGGCGGCGGGTCGTGGTGGAACAGGTGGCCTACATCCCCCTGCGGGGAAAACACGGCTATCCCGCTTGAGGTTATCTTTGGAAATCGACGGTCGCTACCCGATTGTTATAAGAGAGCTTGTTTTAATCGGTTGAAATCAAACTTCTCTTGGGAAAGCTCATCTTTGATTGCAGTTATGTTTACTCCCCTCTTAATCGCTTGTTGAATCTCTTCGCCACCGTGTATATCCCCCAGGAGTATCGCTCCTACTAGCACATTCTCTTTGATGACCAACTTTCGGTAAATATTCTTGGCTTCATCTTTTATGACGATGGAGTCCAGGGTCCCTTCCACGTCAATTTCTCCGGCTGAAAACAGATCAATTCCCACCACCTTGAGGGTATTGGAAATCACGGTCCCTTGATATTCGACGTCCTGTCCGGCCATGGCCGCGCCCGCCACCTTACCCTGCTCCATGGCCGCGGGCCAGATCCCGTAAAACCTCCCCCGATGTTCTATCAAGTCTCCTGCGGCATAGATTTCATCAAGGTCTGTTTTCATCTGATCATCCACTTTGACCCCTTTATCGATTTCAAGTCCCACTGACCTTGCCAGGGTCAATTCTGGCCTGACTCCGGCTGAGATGAGGACCGTATCAGCCCCCAGGCTCTCGCCCCCTTCTAACTCCACGTGAAGTCCCCCTGCATCTCGCCAGATCTCCTTGGTCTTGGCCCCCAGATAGAAGTTAAATCCCATTCCCTCCATCTGCCGCTGGAGTATGGCGGCCCCGGGAACATCCATCTGACGTGGAAGAAGCCTGGGAAAAAACTCCACTACACTGACTTTTAGGCCTGCCTTCCGCAGGCCATTTCCGGCCTCGAGCCCCAGGAGTCCCCCACCGATGAGTACCGCCTGCCTGGATCTTTGAGCAAATTCCTTAATCTTTTCGCCATCTCCCAGGGTTCGAAGGGTAAATACTCCATCCAACTCCGCGCCCTTCATGGGGGGAACAAAGGCAGTCCCTCCGGTGGCAAGCAGGAGCTTGTCATACTGGTAACACTCTCCATTTTCCGTGACCACCGATTTCTGGGCCAAAGCAATTCCAGCAACGTCTGTTTCCAGATGGAGATCAATCTGGTTTTTTTGGTACCAGTCGATGTCGTGGATGATCAATCCTTTTAATGCCTTCTCGCCTGCAAGGAATTCCGGAAGCGCCGGGACATAATAAAAGGGGTATTTTTCTTTGGAAAAAATGATGATCTTTCCGGTCTTATCGTGTTTGCGAATGCTTTCTGCCGCGGCATTGCCGGCCACGCCGTTACCGATGATGATGTAGGTGGTCATGGTTATCTCCCCTTGGATCATTCAGATGATCCAAGGGGAGGCGGGCAGTCGATCAATCCATGAATCTTCATTTTATAGAAAGATAGGCATTCTCGGATTTCACTCAAGGGGGAAAGATCGTGCAATATTGAAACCAACCTATTTTCGGAGGCTGGCCAAGGACACTGGAAATTAAAGCTATCTTGCCACGAGCGAAACTTATCGAATTTCCTGAGAAAATTATGATATCCTCTGTCTATCAGCATCGCTGATGCCATCAAAAACTGGAGGTGGAGCATGAAAGTTTCCAATGCCGTCAACCTGTTTCTGGATTACCACAAAATGAACTCCCAAAAAAAATACGATCCGGGCCTACGGATCCATCTTGGCCAAATTCAGGGACTATTTCCCTGACCACGACCTGGCTTCCATATCGCCAGAGGAGGTTCTCTCTTTCTTAACCAGTCTTAACGGCGAGTGTAAGCAGCTAACCAAGCACACCCGCTACGCCTATCTCAAGGCCCTCTTTAACTTCATCCGCAACAACTTAGATGCCCAGATCCAGAATCCCTGCGACACCCCCATGCTGAAAAAACTCTTTCGGCCGGGAAAGCTGACCCAATGGCAAATCCCCGAAAAGGAGACCATTGACGAGATTATCTTCCGGACCACCAAGGCGAGAAACCGCCTCATGCTGGAGCTCATGGCTCGGGGTGGCATGAGGGTAGGCGAGGTCTTAAAGCTTGCCGCCATGGATGTGGATGATCAGAAGCTCACCATCAAGAATCCCAATAGTGGAAAAAGCGCAGAAGTGGTGTTCATCCCCAAGAAGCTGGCCGACCGATTGAAAGATTACCTCAAGGCCAGCAGTGCTGAGGGAAGCCAGAGAATTTTCCCCATCACCTATACCGCCGCCCGGGTCATGGTCAAAAAGGCCGGCGCCTTGGTGGGGGTCCATCTCAGGCCACACGACCTCAGGCGGCATGCGGCCACCTATGCCTCAAGATCAGGGGTGCCCGTGGAGATCGTCAGCAAGGTCATTCTGAGGCACGCCAATCTATCCACCACCCAAAGATATCTCGGTAAGGTCAGCGATGTGGAAGCGGTGAGGTGGATCGAGAATTTGTACGGTTAATGACCGGGGATCAGGGCGAGGTCTATAAAGGCCTCGCCTATCTTTAAAGCTATGGCCATCCCTTTGATTAATTCCCCATGGCCTCCCACTTACCCAGTCGCAAGTTTTCCTACCAGAAAGCCCAAAGTCTCACAGCAAACCTAGTGGCCACAATGCTCTGCAAAATGCCGGGGCAGGATGAGCTGATTCTAAATCGGGCACGCACGTTGCTTTGGTCCAAGCCAGTAATGGCCAGCTTGTACGACTGTAACTAAGTGCAATTACTTGTACTTTGCCGTCAAACGGATCAAGTAAATTGCATTGTGTAACTTTAACTACGTATTACATTAAAGGTTGCAAAGAGTAATGTCGATATTGCAAGTATAAAATACTGTATTGTCAGCACGTTCCGTTGTGTGAGGTCAGTATAAATAAAAAGTAATGTCCGTAACTCATTAACCGTACTATGTTTTACTTGTGTTATATTATAAGTTATATGGAGTACTTAGGCATATTGCGTGCACCTTTCATAGTAAAAATCAATTTTTACTTATGGAGGGCACAGCAATGGAAACAGAAATCCGCATGGTCGGATGGCCTAAGCGTGAGTGCGAAATTATCTCGGTGGAAGGTATGACCCGCAAGGACATCATGCGGTTGACCAATTGTCCTTATATGACCGCAGTAACCGCCGAAAAGCGCGGTTACTATATCGTTGACTACCTAAAAAAGGGTGTCCCCCCGAAGAGAGGATTCGTTGACGGGCCGGTCAACCTGGGCAGGGAACGGGATGTTATCCCTCTCCCCGAAGACATTAACAGCATCGAAGCAGTGATGGTCCATTTCGGTTGCACGCAGAAGCGGGCAAAGGCAAGCTTGGCGCGGGGTTACTACATCATAGATTACAACAAACGAACCGTCTGTCCGGCATTGGGCGAGTTCGATGCTGAGGCGGCTTACCGGATGGTGCGCTTCATTTACCAGCGCAAATTCAAGGACCGGCTCCCCTGGTACATCGAGGCCCAGGACCTGATTCAAGAGGGTGTGGTCCGGTTGCTGGAACTCTCCGGCCATCCCCGCTACCACGAGCGCAAGTTCATGTTCTTTAAGGCCTATGGCTTCATGGGCAGTTACATACAAAGTCAAGGCAGGTTGCGGGGTTCCCAGGTTGGCGGAGAAGATCCCGGTTATGAGGAAACCTGGCGCCGGGACGTCGGCAACGATTGGCAGGGGGCCATGGCGGCGGCATAATCGGGGCAGGGCCACCTGGGGCCTACACTCCCAGAATGGCCCAGACCAAACGAGGTAACTCTATCTAACGGGGCCTGCGAGCCCCATATCTTTGCCCAGTTCAACCTAAAAGACCCTCGTAATATCTCCCCTCCGGGACAAACGGTGAAATGAGATTAGACAATCTCCCTGTGATCGTGGCATAATGTCATGTGAATAAGTGTAAAGGCATAAGTCTGAGGGCCCTGGTTCATGAATCCGCTTGACACCTATCTCCGGGAAATTCACGAAGTCCGCTCCTCAGGCGAGGCCACCGCCGAAACTTCCTACTATGGCCCTCTGAGGAGCCTACTCAACGAAATTGGCAAGACGCTCAAGCCCAAAGTCCGCTGCATTATCAATATCAAAAACCGGGGAGCCGGTCTTCCGGATGGCGGCCTGTTCACTCCTGACCAATTCCAGAAACCCACTGAAGCCGAACCCCTACCAGGCCAGATACCGGGCCGTGGGGTTATCGAAGTCAAATCCACCTCTGAGGACGCCTGGCTCATCGCCGCCGGGGAGCAAGTCTCAAGGTATTGGGGGAAATATCGCCAAGTCCTGGTCACGAATCTTCGGGACTTCCTCCTCGTGGGTCAGGATGCTGAAGGCCGACCGCTCAAGCTGGAATCTTACCGTTTAGCCGCATCCGAAGCCGAATTCTGGCGAGAGGCCGCCCACCCCCGCCGCATGGCGACGGCCCATGGGGAACGCCTTACCGAATACCTCAAGCGGGTGATGCTCCAGGCCGCCCCTCTTGCCGCCCCCAAAGACGTAGCCTGGTTTCTGGCCTCCTACGCCAGGGATGCCAAAGCACGAATCGAAGGGGCCGATCTTCCTGCCTTGCAGACGCTCCGGGACGCCTTGGAAGAAGCCCTGGGCCTCAAGTTCGAGGGCGATAAAGGCGAGCACTTCTTTCGCTCTACCTTGGTCCAGACGATCTTCTACGGGGTGTTTTCCGCCTGGGTGCTGTGGAGCAAAAAATATCCCCCCACCGACCGCCAGGCCCGCTTTCGCTGGCGGGAGGCCGTCTGGTATCTGCACGTCCCCATGATCCGGGCCTTGTTTGAGCAACTGGCGACTCCCGCCAAACTCGGGTCCTTGGGGCTGGTGGAGGTCCTGGATTGGACGGAGACGGCCCTCAGTCGGGTGGACCGGGCCTCTTTTTTCGCCTCCTTTGAAGAAGGCCATGCCGTCCAGTATTTCTATGAACCCTTCCTGGAAGCCTTTGACCCCGACCTTCGCAAAGATTTGGGCGTCTGGTATACCCCGCCGGAAATCGTGCAATACATGGTTGCCAGGGTCGATAAGGTTCTCCGGGATGAACTGGATATTGCCGATGGCCTGGCCGACCCCAGAGTTTATGTCCTCGACCCCTGTTGCGGCACCGGAGCGTTCCTGGTGGAGGTCTTAAAGCGCATCACCGGCACCTTGCAGGAGAAGGGGGGAGACGCCTTAATCGGCCACGATGTGAAGCAGGCCGCCCTGAGCCGGGTCTTCGGCTTTGAAATCCTGCCCGCCCCTTTCGTGGTGGCTCACTTGCAGGTGGGCCTCTACTTGCAGACCTTGAAAGCGCCGCTGATCGATGACACCAAAGAACGGGCCGGGGTCTATCTTACCAATGCCTTGACCGGCTGGGAGCCGCCCCAAGGCCCCAAGCAACATCTTATCTTCCCGGAGCTGGAGGAGGAGCGGGACGCCGCCGAAGAAGTCAAGCGAGACAAGCCCATCTTGGTGATCCTGGGCAATCCGCCCTACAATGCCTTCGCCGGGGTAAGTCCCAAAGAAGAACAGGGCCTGGTAGAGCCTTACAAGGAGGGCCTGGCTTCCCAGTGGGGTATAAAGAAATTTAATTTGGATGAGCTTTATGTCCGGTTCTTTCGCCTGGCGGAACGCCGCATAGCTGAAAAGACCGGCAAGGGCGTGGTATGCTATATTTCCAACTTTTCCTACCTGGGCGGCGCTTCCTTTGTGGTCATGCGCCAACATTTCCTTTCCGAATTTGATGCCCTGTGGTTCGACTGCCTGAACGGCGATAGCCGGGAGACCGGCAAGCTCACGCCGGAGGGCAACCCCGACCCCAGTGTCTTTTCAACGGAATACAACCGGGAGGGCATACGGTTAGGCACGGCCATCGGCTTGATGGTGCGAAAGCAGCGCCGGGAGAATACCCCAACGGTTCGATTTCGCCCTTTCTGGGGGGTAACTAAGCGTTCCGACTTGCTGGAAAGCCTCAAGACTCCGAATTTTGATGCTCAGTATAAAAATGCAAATCCGCAAGAGAATAATCGCTTCTGCTTCCGCCCGTCAGAGGCAGGAAGTCGTTATCAAGATTGGCCAAAGGTGGTGGATTTATGTAAAGCCTATCCCTTTAATGGCCCAATAGAGCGTAGAGCTTTTGCTTTAATATCCATTGATAAAAAGCAATTAGCCTATAGAGTAAAAGCATATTTTGATTTAACGATAACAGATGAAGCTATTAAAAAGATTTATCCATCGTTAATGATGACAGGTAATCGCATAATAGGGGCGGACGCAAGGAAAAAGATTGTTAAAGAATTTAATTATAATGAAGAAATAATTACGAAATACCCATTTAAGCCTTTTGATGTTAGATGGTGTTATCTTGAAAATCTTAGACCATTGTTCAGCGAACCCAGTCCAGAACTTTTACAACAAACAAAGATTAAAGGTAACGGTTTTTTTATAACTCGGGATACTCCTGATAAATACCCAGAAGGAACCCCTTTCTTCTTCTCCAATCAGGTTTGTGACTACGACAGTCTTTCCGGCCACGCAAGACATTTCCCTATCTTGGTTTTTCCTAAGTCCCCCAAAAAAGCTAAAAAGACCCTCCTAAAAAATGCTACCTTGCCTTTTGGAGAAGTCCAGGAGATCAAGCCCACGGCGAATCTCTCCTTAACCGCACGGAAATATCTTGTCACGCTGGGTTTGCCTAATCCTGACACCGATTATGATACCGCCGCTCTCATCTGGTTGCACACCCTGGCCATAGGTTACACCCCCACCTACCTGACTGAGAACGCCCACGGTTGCCAGGATTGGCCCCGAGTGCCCCTGCCGGATACTGCCGACGCCTTGCGAGCCTCCGCCCGCCTGGGCCGCGAGATCGCCGCCTTGCTGGACCCGGAGAACCCGGTTTCGGGGGTAACCACGGGAACCCTACGGCCCGAAATCAAGGTCATGGGGAGCATCGCTCGGTTGGGTGGCGGCCCTCTCAACCCCGACGCCGGGGACTTGGCCCTGACCATGGGGTGGGGTCACGGCGGTAAAGGTGGGATCACCATGCCGGGAAAGGGCAAGGCAGTCCAGCGGGCCTATACCCCCGAAGAACTCGACGCCATCCGGGAAGGTGTCCAACCCCTGGGGATCACCTTGGAGCAGGCCCTTGAGCACCTGGGCGGGACCACCTATGACATCTACCTGAACGAGGTGGCCTACTGGCGGAACATCCCGGAGAACGTCTGGACCTACCATATTGGCGGCTACCAGGTCATCAAAAAGTGGCTCTCCTACCGGGAAAAGGCCCTCCTGGGCCGCCCCCTTTCCCCTGACGAAGCCCGAGAAGTCACCAACATGGCCCGCCGCCTGGCCGCCATTGTGCTAATGGAACCGGCCCTGAACGCCAATTATCAGCATGTCAAAGATAGCCCCTACCCCTGGCCGGGCCGGGAAGGATGAAAAGGTAGTAATTGGTTTTGCAAGGAGACTGATCCTGGTATAAAAATATATGGGAACCGGGCCAATAGGGAGTTGTCATGGACATTGACCAAAA
>Ga0315282_10003621_pt1 | contig 27678 bp, 22 predicted proteins | sample YL17G07_20_MG_FD_203693 | JGI IMG/M metagenome (GOLD analysis project Ga0315282, IMG submission 203693) | Sediment microbial communities from Yellowstone Lake, YNP, Wyoming, USA - YL17G07_20 | ecosystem: Environmental > Aquatic > Freshwater > Lake > Sediment | place: USA: Wyoming | collected...
ACTGGCATACGTTTTTTTTGAGAAAGAGCTTTGGAAATCTGGTTGGCTATTGGTTGCGGCATTGCCAACACCCCGGACATCAAGGTGCAATACTTTAGAAAGTCACGGCGAGTGATACCCTTTTGCTTTAATGCTTTAAAAAAATTAATCTCTTGATCTTGCATCGACATAATCGCTCCATTCCCTTTCTACACCAACATAATTGCCCCTAACTATTTTTCGGACAAACTGATGGGAATCATGGTTTCTTTAACCACGTCACCGATAGAAATCAATCCAAGTAATCTACCCTCCTCGATTACCAGAAAATGACGCATCCATTCCTTGGTCATCGTTTCCAGGCAATCATCTATGGATTGTTCAAGCTCGATTGTAAATATATCACGGGTCATGTAATCCTGTACAGTTGTGTCTAATCTGCAAAATCTAGCCTTGGTTATCGATCTGGCAAAGTCTCTCCGGGATAATCCCAACAATTTGATCTGTATCGACTATTAACCAGTGCTCCGATATCTGCATCAGCCGTGACTTTCAAACGATCCAGCATGGAGGGATCAGAAGTGATGCACCCAACATGATTTCCCTTCACTTTTTCAACAAATCCCGTAGAGTTACCATTCTTATTCACCTTTCCATGCCAAGTTATCTAGGCAATAACACCAATAAAAAGTCGGTGAAGTACAGCTAGAAGTGGATTGGTGAACCCTATATCCGAAGGGCTGGATAGAGCGATAACTGTTTGAAGCCTACTGAACCCGCCAAAAATGAAACCGACTGCCAAACCAACAGCCTGACCTTCAAGTACTCCACCGATCATCAACGGACCATGCATGATGGTCAATAATATGCCTCCGAACCAAGGGATAAACCCTAAATAAGTCCAACCCAAGATCGCCGACGTTTTTTCATTTGCGCCAAAATACACTTTTTAATTATACTGACCCATTATTGATTGTGTCAAGTTCACTTTGAGATGTGTTAATGGGGCGCAGGGTTATTTACTTCAATAAGCAAAGCTCAACCATTTCAACCACTCCCGCTGCGGTTCCACTATATCGGGCAAGGCATCCAGGCGCGCCCAAAAGGGTTGGAAGATATGGTTATCGGTTGCTACACTAGGCAGGTCTTTGACTGAAGGACTGCTTTCATCCGCTTCCAGGTGAAAGAAAAAACGCCGCGAGCTGCCGCATAGCAATCTCAGAGGTACCCAGCCGGTAATTTGGCAGGTAAGGTACTGCGGTTCAGGGAAACGGTCCCATTCTTCGTAGGTTACTTGTGCAAATTCCCCTTTGCTACACTGCAGAGAAACAATCGTTCCCCGGTATAATTGAAATCCGGTCGAATCGTAGCTCGAAAGATCCGGGCGGGCATAAATTCCGGTTTTTTGTAAGATAAAACGAAAACCGGGCGGTTGTGTGTCGAGATAGCCAAGATTGGCTACGAGACGCACACTCGACACTCCGGTCTCTTCGGCTATCTCGCGCAGTACCGCCTGTTCAGATAGCTCGCCTTCTTCCACCGTCCCGGCAGGGAACTGGATTCCGGCATTGGGATGTCTGAAGAGCAGCAGCTCTGTTTTCCCCAGGTAAACGCGGGTGACAAAAGCAGTAACTTTAAATAAAACCGGGTTTTCGGTAGTGAGCATGCGTTGAATTTTAACAGCATATTCCTATTTCAGAAGACATGGTTTATGATAAGGGAACAATAATTGAATAATTTTTGGAACGGAGGGTCTATGTCATCCAATTTTAACGGTCTGGGAATGCACCTGGGCAACTTGCCAGTGCTTTCAATCGCGATTACACGTTCCATCAGTGCTGAGAACCTGACTGGCGCGCAGGGCCAGGGCGGCATGGCGATCAACGGGATTGCCTCATTTGCGGCGCGTGAGCTGGGCCAGGGTTGGAAGATAAACCCCTGCCTGAACCTCCCGGGGCGCAGCACAACCACCCTGGCAGATATCGATGGTCCTGGAGCCATCCAGCATATCTGGATCACGGTTTTTCCCACTACCTGGCGTTCTCTGGTCTTGCGCTTCTATTGGGATGGAGAAGAAACGCCATCGGTTGAGACACCCTTGGGAGATTTTTTCTGCAATGGTTGGGGTGTGCGCTGTAATATCACCTCGCTGCCGGTAGCAGTCAACCCGGCGGGTGGGTTCAATTCTTACTGGGAGATGCCTTTCAGGAAGCATGCCCGCTTGGAGGTTGTAAACCTGTCGCCAGATGCAGTTGAAGCTTTCTTCTTTCAGATAGATTACACTCTTACCGATGTGCCGGCCGAACTGGCTTACTTCCATGCTCAATGGCGGCGCAGTAATCCTGTTCCCTACATGCAGGTGCATACCATCCTGGATGGAGTGCGCGGCCGGGGGCATTATATTGGCACTTACCTTGCCTTAGGCTCTCATCACAACGGCTGGTGGGGTGAGGGCGAGGTCAAGTTCTACCTGGATGGCGACATAGAATTTCCTACCATCTGCGGTACTGGCACTGAGGATTATTTCGGCGGCGCCTGGGGCTTTGAGATGCCGGCCGGGCAGTATGGGACGTATTCCAGTCCTTTCCTGGGGTTTCCCCAGGTCATCCAGCCGGATGGTTTAAATGCCAGCCAACAGCGGTTTGGCATGTATCGCTGGCATATCCTCGATCCCATCCGCTTCCAACGGGATCTGCGCATCACGATCCAGGACCTGGGCTGGCGTGCCAAACTGGAGGGCAAGGAACGTTTTCTGCCTCGCCAGGATGACGTCGCCACCACCGCTTTTTGGTACCAGGACGAACCGCATGCACCCTTCCCCAGCTTGCCTGGGTTGAATGACCTGGAAGTAATATAAGAACATGGCGCAAATAACCCTCAACGCCGCGCGCAACCTGATGCTGGCAGCACTGGGCCTGCTTCAGCCGCAGCAAGAAATTGCAACCAAGGCCAGTGTGCTGGCAGCCATCCGCCGGATGGGTGCCCTGCAGATCGATACCATCAGCGTGGTGGCGCGCAGCCCTTACCTGGTGCTGTGGAGTCGCCTGGGGGATTACCAGCCGCCCTGGCTGGATGAACTGCTGGCTGAAGGTGCTCTGTTTGAGTATTGGGCGCATGCTGCCTGCTGGCTCCCGATCGAGGATTACCCGCTTTATCGGCAGCGGATGCTCGATGATGCCCATTCCTGGTGGGATAATCCGCGTAAATGGTTGGCAGAGCATCCTGAAATGACCGAGAAGATCCTGTCGCGCATCCGCCAGGAGGGCGGTCTGCGGTCGTCGGATTTTGAGAACTCGCGCCAGCATTCCAACGGCTGGTGGGATTGGAAGGAAGAAAAGCACGCCCTGGAGCACCTGTTCAACACGGGCGTCTTGATGATTGCCCGGCGTCATAAATTCCAACGTGTCTACGACTTGCAGGAGCAGGTTTACCCCGGTTGGGATGATGCCAACACCCCCTCACCAGAAGTGGCTCGCCGGGAGCTGGCGTTGAAGTCCATCCGGGCGATGGGAATCGCCCGGGCAAGCTGGGTGCCGTATTATTTTCAATACCTGTCAAAACGAGATATGCCCTCCCTGGTTAAATTGCTGGCTGAGCAGGGCGAGTTGGTTGAAGTAGAAGTGGAAGGCTGGTCAGAACCGGCTTATGTCCACCATGATAACCTGAACCTGCTGGAGGCCGCTGCCAGCCATGCACTGCAGCCCACCTTGACTACGCTGCTGTCGCCTTTCGATCCACTCATCTGGGACCGGGCCCGGGCAAAGGTGATGTTTGACTTTGATTACTCGATTGGTTGTTACACGCCAGCAGCAAAACGCCGCTACGGATATTATGCGCTACCTATTCTGCATCAAGGTGCGCTGGTGGGGCGCCTGGATGCCAAGGCCCACCGGGCGGCCAAAAAATTCGAAGTAAAAGGGTTGTGGTTAGAGCCGGGTTATGAGTTAAATGGTGCCCTGGCTGAAGAGCTGAAAAACATCCTGCAAGCCTGCGCTACCTGGCATGGTACACCTGAGGTGGTGGGGGTAACGTTTTAGCGGCGCACCTTAAAAAAGTTTCAACCCCAGGTCGTCATAGAAAAATTCAGGTGGTTTGTAATCCAGAAAGTATCAGATGGTTTGTAGTAACGACTCACCCCTGCGGGTGCACCCTGAGTGTCAGTCGTTCTTTGCTTTTCGTTTCTTAACGCCATCCATCCCGGGCAGTTCGGGGGCTTTCATTGCTCGCATGCGCTGCTCTTCAGACTGCCTGCTTATCACGGGACCCTCAGTCCACTGACCGCCAGCCAATTCCTCGGTTGCTAGGCGGACTGCCTCTGCTGCACTGTTGGCCCAGATCGTTTTGGCAAATGGTTCGATTCTGCTGAGAGCGCCGGTCACGGTCTTTTTGGTTTTCTTTTTTACAGGGATAAACAGGCCTTCGACCCAATAGGATTCCATAAAATAAATTATACACGCGGCTGTCTAAAAAATGGCTTTGTACCGTTCCGAAAATTACAGGAGCAGCTTTTTTGAGTGTCCTCGGCAGTATCACTGCCAAAGGCATTCAGACAGATTATTTGATAAAATAGTTATATACGTTTTGTGTTTCCCTGGAGGATAATATGCCATATTTAATTACTACCCTGGGGTCTAAAAGCAAAGAAGAGTTGGGTATGATCCTGGCTCATGAACATGTATTTGTCGATCTGCGTACCTGGGATAAGCCAGGTTACGCCCAGGCCGAGATTGCTGATGTGATCAAGGTGATTGGGCCTGAAGTTGTGAATGCAAAGGCCGCCGGGATCACTGCCCTGGTGGAATGCAGTACGGTCGGCGTCGGCCGCCGGGTGGATATTCTCAAGGCTGTCTCAGAGGCGACCGGTTTTCCGATGGTGGCGCCGACTGGAATTTATCGTGAACCTTGGGTGCCAGACTGGGCTCATGCCGCCAGCGAAGATGAACTTTATGAGTGGATGAAAGGCGAATTGGAAGGCGAGATCCAGCCCGGCGGTATTCGGGCAGGTTTTATCAAGCTCAGCGCCGGAGATGATGGGTTGACTCCCGTAGAGGAAAAAATCTTACGGGCGGCAGGCCGCGCCGGGCGCGACTGCAACGCTGCCATTGGCAGCCATACCATCCGCGGCCGGGTGGTGCGAGACCAGCTTGCTGTCCTGGACGAGTGCGGTTACCCGGTTGAACGCTTCATCTGGATCCATGCCAATGTTGAACCCGATGTAGAAATTAACCTGGAAATGGCGCGCCGGGGAGTGTGGATCGAATATGACGGGATTGGCAGCGACCAATCCGATATAGATTTCATCTCTCGCATCCTCAGGTTGCTTGAAGCTGGCCTGGGCGAGCGTATTTTGCTCAGCCAGGACCGCGGCTGGTATGACCCGGCCCGACCACATGGTGGCAAACCACGCCCATTTACCTATATCACCGCTAAATTTCTGCCCAGGCTGCGCGCAGCGGGGGTGGACGAAGATACGATCCACCTGCTGACCTGTGATAACCCGTTCCGCGCTTTTGCTCGCTAACTGTTATGGATCTTTTTCACCGGCCGGTTTATCATTTTCTGCCGCCTGCCAACTGGATGAATGACCCCAACGGCCTGATCCAGTGGAAAGGAATCTACCATCTTTTTTACCAACATAATCCTTATGAGGCTCAATGGGGACCGATGCATTGGGGGCATGCGGTCAGCCCTGATCTAATCCATTGGCAGCATAAGCCCATCGCCCTGGCGCCTACACCCGGCGGCCCTGACCAGGATGGCTGCTGGTCAGGCGTGGCAGTTGTCAAGGATGGTGTGCCGGTGATGGTCTACAGCGGCAACCGGGATGGAAAACAACGCGCCTGCCTGGCCTTCAGCCGGGATGACCTGGAGACATTGCAAAAATATCCTGGAAACCCGGTCATTCCTGACTCGCCTGCCGGATATGATCTGCTGGAATACCGTGACCACTGCGTCTGGCGCGAAGGCGACGCCTGGTATCAGTTGATGGGAGCCTGGATCAAGGATGTCAGCGGGGCAGTTTTCCTTTACCGCTCGGATGACCTGGTGCATTGGAAGGAACTTGGCCCGTTGATGGTGGATAACAGCCTGCCAGATGGCGGCCTACCGGCGGCTGAGATCTGGGAATGCCCGGATTTCTTCTTGTTGGGTGAGCAGCACATGCTGGTTGTCTCGGTGAATACCGGTGCGCCATACTTTACCGGTTATTTCCTGGGCGCTTACCAGGATCATCGTTTTATTCCAAAGCTTTTCAGAAAGCTGGATTATGGGGATTCCGGGTTTTATGCCCCGCAGTCGTTTGTGAATGAAGCCGGGGAACGTATCCAGTTGGGTTGGGTTGGTGAGGCGCGTTCAGTTCAAGCTCAACTTGAAAGCGGCTGGGCTGGGGCTCAGTCGCTGCCACGTGTGTTCAGCCTGGATGCCCAGGGCAGGCTTGAAATCCAGCCGTACCGGGGGGTCGATATCTTGCGGGGAGAAAAGTACTGCCTGCCAGAAATGACTGTTTTGCCCGATACACGCCAGGTGCTTGACATCGAGGGTCATGCTCTGGAGGTCCAGGCGGAGTTTGCCCCGGCAGACAGCCGCACGGCGGTCGAATACGGGTTAAAGATTTATTGTTCGCCGGATGACAGCGAAGAGACCACCATCTGTTTTAATCGTGAACTGCACCGGATCGAGGTGGTGCGCCAGCATTCCAGTTTGGACGAGCGAGTTTCTCACCAGACACAGGGCGGACCACTCGAGCTGGATGAAGGTGAAGGCCTGAGTTTGCGGGTTTATATCGATCATTCGGTGATTGAGGTCTTCGCTAACCGGCGGGCGGTAATAACCTGCCGGGTTTACCCAACTCGTGCTGACAGCCGCGGGGTAAGGTTATTTGCATCAGGTGGCAACGCCATAATAAAAGGGCTAAATGCATGGGAGATGAATAAGATTTGGGTTGATTGTAATGCGTCATGACAATTGGCACTTGACTCCGACCTTTAAATCTTCTATAATTTAGTAGACTTTAGTAAAACATTTAGTAAATTTCGTCAAAATATATTCTGCCACCTGGAGATCTGGAAACCTAACCTGTGACCCGGAGCAAACGCGTAACGATGGCGGATATTGCCCGAGAGAGTGGCGTCTCCCTCTCGACGGTCTCGATGGTATTGGCAGATAAACCTGGCCTGCCGGCGGAAACTCGCCAGCGGGTTTTAAGTGTTTCGCACGCCCTTGGCTATCACAGCCGGGCGGTTACAATTTCAGCCGTTGATTGCAGCCTGAAGACTGTGTTTATGTTCCTGAAGGGCTCGCCGGGTGAAGTGCCGCGTTCCAATGATTTCTATTCGCATGTCGTGACCGGGATTGAAGCAGCCTGCCACCAGCGTAACATCGACCTGGTTTTCTCAATCATCCCGGTGGACCAGGATAATATCCCGCTTGAAACTCCATCCATCCTTCAAAAGGAAAATGTTGGCGGTTTGCTGTTTGTCGGGATGTATCTGGACGAGCATTTTGAGCATATCCTGAAACAGAATCCTCGCCCAACCGTGTTGGTGGATGCTTATTCTGCCAGTGGTCTATTTGATTCGGTCATCAATGACAATGTCAATGCAGCCTACCAGGCTACCAGTTACCTGATTTCCAAGGGTCATCGCCAGATTGGTTTCATCGGGGGCAAAGAAAATGCCTATCCCAGTTTCTACGAGAGGCGGCGGGGTTATTTGCAAGCTCTTCAGGACCATCACCTGCCAGGGCCCTATTTCGCCGATGCATCCACGGATCGTTTTGAAGTGATTGCCAGTGCTACCCGGCTGCTGTCACAGCACCCACAGATCACTGCCCTGTTTGGCTGCAACGATTTTATGGTCATTTCGGCCATGCACGCTGCCTTTCAGCTGGGACGGAGTGTGCCGCGGGACCTTTCGGTGATCGGTGTAGATGATATTCTCATGGCGGAGAGTGTCATACCTCCCCTGACCACCATGCAGATTGACAAGCTTAATATGGGCCACCTGGCTGTCCAGTTGCTGGCCAACCGGGCAGAAGTACCTGAGGCCATGCCGGTGACGGCCATACTCCGGCCGCTGTTGGTCGAACGCAGCTCGGTGTGGGATTTGAAACCTGAAAATCTCATCCTTACGAATGTTTCTTCACCTTTGCAGGATTGATTAGGATTGATTATGCCCAAAGCCACCATCTTAGCTCCAGCTTTACCCGCCATGCCCTGGGAAGAAAGAGCTACCGGCAGCCAGGAAGTTGTCTGGCGTTATTCACAGAATCCGATCATCCCGAAAGACCTGCTGCCGACCACTAACAGTATTTTTAACAGTGCGGTCGTACCCTTCGAGGGCGCTTATGCCGGCGTTTTCCGCTGTGATGACCGGCGGCGCGAGATGAATATCCATGCTGGTAGGAGCCAGGATGGCATTCACTGGCAGCTTGAGCCACAGCCGGTCCAATTCCAGGGTGACCCGGATGTTAACCGGTTGGAATACCGCTATGACCCACGCCTATGCTGGATCGAGGACCGCTATTACGTTTCCTGGTGCAATGGTTACCACGGTCCGACCATTGGTATTGGTTATACCTATGATTTTAAAACGTTCTACCAGCTTGAGAACGCTTTTCTGCCCTATAACCGGAATGGGGTGCTCTTCCCCCGCCGTATCCATGGCAAGTTTGCTATGCTCAGCCGCCCAAGCGACCGCGGTCACACGCCCTTTGGGGATATGTTCTACAGCGAAAGCCCGGATCTGGAATATTGGGGGCATCACCGCTTCGTCATGCAGCCCAAGGGCGGCTGGCAAAGCACCAAGATCGGAGCGGGGCCGATCCCGATTGAGACCAGCGAGGGTTGGCTGCTCTTCTACCACGGTGTATTGACGAGCTGCAATGGTTTTGAATACAGCTTTGGCGCGGCGCTGCTCGATTTAGACCAACCCTGGAAAGTGCTGTACCGCACCGGCCCCTACTTGCTCGGTCCTTCTGAGCTCTACGAACGAGTGGGTGATACTGCGAATGTCGTTTTTCCATGTGCTGCGCTTTGTGATGCCCCCAGCGGGCGCATTGCAATCTATTATGGCGCGGCTGATACCGTAGTTGGTTTGGCGTTTACCCGGATCGATGAAGTAGTCGACTTTATTAAGAGCAATTCTGAACTTTAACATTGTGAAATTGTTGTTGCGAAGGGAGTGGAACAATCTGGGATGCGGTTCATCTTACAAATGAGATTGCCTCATCACTGTGGTGGTTGCTAAAGTTGGTTTTCGAAAGAATCGTTCTTCGCAATGACATTGTCAGAAGTAAATTGGTAGAGTCAATAGGATTAGCCCTTGAATTGTTTGGCGAATGATGTTAGACTCTAATTACTATCTTCGCATAGTATCTGGAAAATCCCCATTGAACTAATCTACTAAAACCGAATTAATTTCACCAGAAATACGTTTTAGCACATCAAAGGACAGGGAGCGCTCCCATAACCAGGTCACTATGGTGGAAAGTAATTGGGTAGAGGCTCATCCCGCGAAAGAACATTTCTAAGTCGTTCAAAGTCTAAGATCGGATGATTACAGGAGGTACTATTTATGGCAAGCCTGCCCCAATTATGGCCGAAAACCAAGCTGGCGCGCAACGAAGCCAAATGGTTCTACATCTTTATTTCGCCGTGGATCATCGGTTTTCTTGGGCTGACACTCTACCCAATGGTCGCGTCGGCAGTTTACAGCTTCGCCGAATACAACATTGTTAAAATGCAGTTTATCGGTGTTACAAATTTCGTCAACCTGTTCCAGGACCAACTGTTTTACACGGCACTGGGGGTGACGGCTTATTATACGGTGGTGGCGGTACCCCTGGGCATCGTCCTGGCGCTGGTGGTGGCGCTTTTACTCAACCAGCGGGTACCCCTGCTGTCCTTCTGGCGCACCATTTATTACCTGCCCTCGGTAATTTCGGGGGTGGCAGTCGCCATCCTGTGGAAGTGGGTAATGAACCCGCAGTTTGGCCTGTTTAATTATGTGCTTTCTGTTTTTGGTATTCCCGGGCCGCGCTGGTTCTGGGACGATAACTGGGTCATTCCAGCTTTCTGGATCATGTCGATCTGGGGCATCGGCGGCTCGATGGTTATTTATCTGGCCGGCTTGCAGGGCGTGCCAACTGCTCTGTACGAAGCGGCCGAGATCGATGGCGCCAATTCGGTGCAGCGTTTCTTCAACATCACTCTGCCGATGATCTCGCCGGTGTTGTTGTTCTCCCTGGTCACCAACATGATCGGCGCCCTGCAAATTTTCACCCAGGTGTATGTGATCAGTGATAAAGGCGGGCCAAACTATCACTCCCTGGTCTATGTCCTGTATCTCTTTACCAATGCGTTCCGCTGGTTCCGCTTTGGCTATGCTTCAGCGCTGGCCTGGATCCTGTTCATCATCATTGTGATCCTGACCTACTTCATGCTGAAAGTTTCAACCAGCATGGTCTACTACGAATCGCCCGGCGGCGGTGGCATCTAACCAGGTACGAGAGGAAAGGAGTTAATCACCATGGCTAAAGCTGCAACCATCAGCCCTCGTACGGGCAAAAAGCTGAATATTTTCAACAGTAAAAAATTCCTCCAGGGTTTTTCCACAGGATTTGCCACCTTGCTCATTGCGTTGGGCGCATTTACGGTGATGCTGCCGGTATTCTGGATGATCTCAACCTCGTTAAAGTCACCCGGTAACCTGCTGTCTATCCCGCCTGAATGGATCCCCCACGAAGCCGGCATCGTTAATATTAACGGACAGGACCTTTATTTATACGATGTCAAGCTGGCGGATGGCACCACTAAAATACTTGCGGCGGTCAAGCTGAACCCCACGAAGAGTGAGTTTGTCGACCCGGCGGATACTTCCAAGACCTATTACGCGCCGGCGTCCAATATCAGGCAGCATTTCGTCACCGTCATTCACTGGGAAAATTATCTGGTGGTATGGAATTTCTCAGCCACTCCCTTTGGCTCTTTCATGTGGAACACGGTCAAATACGCCTTCATCGCCGTGTTTGGTGAGGTGATGATTTGTTCTCTTGTGGCTTATGGTTTTGCCCGGCTGCGCGCCCCAGGTAAAAATTTTCTGTTCTTGCTGATCCTGGCGACGATGATGTTGCCCAGCGCAGTGACCATGATCCCGGCTTTCGTGTTGTTCACCAAATACATTCCGGATGCCATTAATTCCGTGTTGGGCACCAGCATTAAACTGGCAGATACCTGGTGGCCGCTGTATATCCCCAAGTTCTTTGGCAGCGCCTACCTGATCTTCCTGATCCGCCAGTTTTACATGAGCATTCCCAAAGATTATGATGAAGCCGCCCGTATCGATGGCGCCGGCTTTTTCCAGGTCTGGTGGCAGATCATTATCCCCATGTCGCGCCCGGTGCTGACCGCGGTGGCCGTGCTTTCATTCATGTATCACTGGAACGACTATCTGGGGCCCTTGATTTACCTGAGCTCGACCGACAAGCTGCCTCTGTCGGTTGGCCTGGCCGATTTCCAGGCGGCTTATGGTGGTACACCTTACCACCTGATGATGGGCGGCAGTCTGATCGCAGTTGTACCCTTAATTATCATCTTCTTCTTCCTTAACCGTTACTTCATTCAAGGCATCGTAGTCAGCGGTGTCAAAGGCTGAGGCATTTACCCTGCCACCATGTGAAATATTCTCAATTCAGGTCTGTTTTAGAAAGGAGGCGCAAGAAAAGGTCAGATCATAACCCGAAACACCAACCAATCGTAATGTCCAATCCTATACCTATCCTATCAGATTCTTTGTGAGGAGAAAATGAAGAAAACAATCTTTTTTGTAATGCTGATTCTTGTAATGGCTCTAACGGCCTGCGGTCCCAAGTCAACTGCCGCGACTGTCGCTGCGCCCGTGTTCGTCCAATGGTACGTCCGCTCGAATACAGTCGAGCAGACGTGGGAAAATGAAACCATCATCCCCGCTTTCGAGGCGGCGAACCCCAACATCAGGATCACTTTGGTCGTGGTACCCTGGGCTGATTTCGACACCAAGATGCAGACCATGATCGCCGCCGGCACTCCGCCAGACATCTGGTCGCACTGGGGCCCCTCCGGCTTCCAGGACTACGTGAAGCGCGGCCTGGTGGCTGACCTGACCCCCTTTATCGAGAAGGATAAGTTCGACCTGACTGACTTCGTCCCCGAAGTCCTCAAGATCTACCAGGTCGACGGCAAGTACATGGGCCTGCCCATCCTGACCGGCGGTTCTTTCATCTTCTACAACAAAGACGCCTTCGACAAAGCTGGCGTGGCCTACCCGCCCACCAACTGGGATGACACGAGCTGGACCTATGACAAGTTCCTCGAGGACTGCAAGGCCCTGACCCACGTCTCCACCCCCATCGATCCCAAGAACGACATGTACGGCTGCAACCTGGGCTTCTGGCCCAATGACCAGTTCGCCTGGATGTTTGGCCAGGATTTCTATCCGGACACCGCCTACACGACCGGTTTCGCGGAAGTCTCTTACCTGGATTCTCCGTTGTCAATCCAGGCTTTCCAGGCCAGACAGGACATCGTCTGGAAACTAAAATATCAACCCGACCCGGCTGCCCTTGATGCCATGGGCGCCGGCGATGTCTTTATTAACCAGAAAGTTGCCATGAACCTGACTGGCGTCTGGGGCTGGTGGCAAACGATCCCGAACTTCAAGTGGGCGGTGGCTGCCCTTCCTTACGGCGCTCCAGGCCGCAAGGACGTGATCTTCACCGATCCCTGGATGATGTCTTCCAAGACCGCCCATCCGCAGGAAGCCTGGACGTTCCTGAAGTACCTGGTCTCACCTGAAGTGCAGACCACATGGAGCAAGGTAACGAACGCTCCGCCGGTTCGCACGAGCCTGCTGGATTCCTGGTACAAGCAGTTCCCCTCCATGACCCCTGACCAGGTCAAGGAAGTCTTCCAAGGTTCGCTGAAGTATGGTCGGGAAAGCCCCAACCACCTGCTGGTGCGCTTTGACCAACTGGACCAGGTAGTAGGCGCTGCCTTGGACCCGATCACCAACAACAAGGCAACTGCCGCGGATACACTGCCGGCTGCCAACGTGAAACTGATTGCCACATTGAAGCAGATCGAGACCGAGAACAAGAAGTAATTCTACATCTCGCCGTCTAAAGATCCGTAGTACATAATTGGGGGGCCAGCCCTGGGTTGGCCCCCCAATTTATTGAAAAAAAAGCTCGCTAACCCGCATATCTTAAGAACCTATCCTAAAATTATGAGTGCCGCTTTTTTGAGGATGTGCAGCTTTGTTGCACATCCTCAAAAAAGCGAACCTCCAAAAATTTTCGGATAGATATTAAGAGGATTGTTACCTTGAATCGGGAAGGAAGGGATCCGCCATTGCTTGTGCCAGGTGGTAAAATAATTCCGCGAGTGACCTTCAGGCCGGTATTATATGCAGACTTCTGTTAGTGAAAATAAAAAATCCAATCTACTCATTCTCCTGGCTTTGCTTGGGATCACTGTCCTGGGAGCCGGGCTGCGCCTTTATGAAATTGGCAGCAAGACGGTCTGGCTGGACGAGGCTTTCAGCATTTGGCTGGCGCGCCACTCGCTGCCGGAGATGATCCGCCTGATCATCGATGTTGACCAGCACCCGCCGCTGTATTACATCCTGTTCCATTACTGGATCCAGTTGGGCGGGTGGAATGCGTCCTGGGTGCGCGGTTTTTCAGCGCTGGTAGGGACGCTGGCTATCCCGGCCATTTTCCTGCTCGGCAGGCGATTAGGGGGGGCGCTGGTCGGTTTGTTCTCCGCCCTGGTCCTGGCGATCAACCCGTTCCAGGTCAGCTATGGGCAGGAAGTACGCACGTATGCCTTCCTGACGCTGACGGTCACGATAGCCTTGTGGGCGATGGCTTGCCTGTTGACCGACCCACGTTCGCGCAGTATGGGCCTTGGCCAACAGCTTGAGGAATATTATCGCAGTTGGCGTAAGGCGCGTAAAGCTGAAAATCGACAACAAGAAGATGCCGGGGTTGGTTATTCGCGAGATTTCCGCGATAACCTGGAGTGGGTGCAGGCGCCCACTACCCGCCAATACCTGCCGTTCCAATCCGTGACGACTGACCTGGCCTGGCTCATATATATCATTTTTACTGCTGCCACAGTTTATTGCCATAATACAGCTTTCTTCTTCCCGATTGGGACAAACCTGTTTGTTTTTGCCCTGATGCTCTATCGTAAAATCTTTCAAAGGGAAAATTCTGAAGAACGTCCCATAGATGAAATGCAACTCCAGCCGCCTTCCTTTAAAAACTGGTTTCTGGCCCAGGTGGCAGTATTCCTGCTGTGGAGCCCGTGGTTGGCGGCATTCATTGCCCAGCTTTTAGGCGTTGAGAAAGATTTCTGGATCCCCAAGCCAGATCTGAATGCAGTGATTAGCGTACTCAAGGATTTCCTGTCAGCTTACCTGCCGCAAAATATCAGTTGGGACAGCGTTATCTGGTTAATGTTTATTGGCATCATCCTGTTGGGTTTTGTTTACTTCCGCAAACGCCTGGCGTATGCTTTCTTCCTATTTTTTATTTTTCTTACCCCGGTGGCGGGTGAGTTGATTGCCAGCCTGAAGCAGCCCATCTTCTATAATCGCACCCTGATCTGGGCGCCCATCCCATTGTATGTGTTGATTGCCGCCGGTATCCGCCAGCTTCGTTTTAAGCCTTATATTTTGGCGGCTGTCACCATCCTGGCAGTGATAAATTTTCTCTCGATCCGTGATTTTTACCGCTATTACGAAAAAGAGCGTTGGGATGAAGCTGCTGCCTACGTGGCTCAAAATGTGCGCGATTCAGATTTGATCATTTTCAATGCCGGGTGGACGCAGATTCCATTCGATTATTATTTTACCAACTATAACCTCAAGGTCGATGAAGAAGGCGCCCCCGCCACTCTGTTCCAACGCGGCGTGTTGGAGCCCAAAATGACCGAGAAAGACCTGCCGCGCCTGCGCTCGCTGATCCGCGGCCGGGACCGGGTCTGGCTGGTTTACAGCCACAACTGGTATACCGATCCGCAGTCGCTCATCCCGAGCGCGCTGCTGGAAGAATTAGACATGCTTGATACGCGCGAGTTTAATGGAATGCAGGTATTCCTTTACGGAGTAAAGTAGGACCGGAGAAAATTCTGGATGTCAATTCGTTTACGTGTGGTCATTGTATTAGTGATAATCGTCATGGCAGTTGATGGCCTGGCCTGGTACCGCACCTACCAGATTACTACCGGGCTTACAGAAGAAGAACAGCAAAAGGCTGCGGCTGAAGCGCTGGTCCTTAAGGGTGCTACCATTTCACAGGAACCGGTCACACCCGGTCAGCAGATCTCGCTCAACGGCCCCTGGCTCTATCGCCAGACCGGTAGTGAATATGCCAATTATTTCTCGCCTGACCTGGATACGACCGCCTGGCAGACCATGCCAATCCCGCAAAACTGGTACCTGGCCGGTTTGAACTACCATGGATTTATCTGGTTCCGGCGTGAATTCCAGGCAGATCCGGCCTGGCAGGGCCGCCTGGTCCAGCTTCAGTTCGATGGAGTGGATTATTTTGCTGAAGTCTGGTTGAATGGAAAACCCGTCGGTAAGCACCAGGGTTATTTTCAACCCTTCCAATTGGATGTTACCAATCAGCTGCGTTATGATGGTAAAAACGTCCTGGCGGTACGGGTCAACAGCCCGCTTGAAGAATATGATGCGGTCTACCCGCTCAAGAAGACCTTGATTAAAGGTATTTTCACCCAGGATAAATCCCGTCCCGGCGGAACCAGTGGTCTCAGCGGGCAGGAATACAATACCGGCGGAATTTGGAGTAATGTCTCGCTGCTGGTTTCGAATTTCGTCACCTTAGACGAAGCTCGCTTGCAGGCGACCTGGACCAGATCGCTGCCCGATAATAACGACCCGGAGGTGCGCGCCGTGCTCTTGCTGCGCAACCATTCTGATAGGCCGGCCGACGTGCTGATTAATATCCGCATCCAGCCGGAAAATTTTGAGGGGTATGCTTTCACCTTAACCGAGAAAACGGTTTTTCTGGCAACCGGTCAGAACACGGTCGAGCTCAGCGACACCTTGAATGGGCCGCTTTTGTGGTGGCCCTGGGACCGCGGCAAACCTAACCTGTACCGGGTACACATACAGGTGACGGTCAATGGGCAAACGCTGGCTTCGCAGCAGTTCCTGTTTGGTTTTCGTCAGGTCCAGGTGGATAAGAATTGGATCTGGAAAGTCAATGGACGGCCTTATTTCCCGCGCGGTACAAATTACGCCAGCACCCAGTGGCTTTCACAAACCAGCCAGGCCGGGTTTGAGCGGGATGTCAACCTGATGCGCCAGGCGAATCTTAATTTTGTGCGGTTGACCGGGCACATTGAGCCAGTCGGATTTTATGATGTGGCTGACCGGGCCGGCCTGCTCGTCTGGCAGGATTTCCCCCTGCAGGGTGGTTATACCGATGCCCCGGCTTTCATAGATGATGCCCGCCGGCAGGCGGGGGATATGGTCAACCTGCTGGGTAACCACCCGAGCATCGCCATCTGGTGCATGCACAGCGAGGCGCCCTGGGCCACACCTGAGATCGCCAGCCAGGTGAATAACTACGATTCTACCCAAAATAACCGGCTGGATGAGCTGCTGAGAGAGACAGTAGCTGCCCTTGATTCGACGCGCCCCATTCAACTTTCTACTGGCTCCGGCAGCTCCCGGGTTTACCAGGGCTGGTCAGGAGGGAGCTGGATGGATTATAAAAACTTACCCGGCGCACCTTTTATCATCGAATATGGCGCCCAGGCTCTGCCGGATATCTCGGACCTTGCCCGCCAATTGGATGCGCCCGAGCTGAATTATAGCGAAGGTGAAGTGCGCTCGCGTTGGGAATTCCAGGATTTTCAACCTATAGCCGCTTTTAATGTGGCAGGTATCAGTCTAAAAACATCGATGGGTGATGCGGCTTCCCCGCGAACTTTCGTCAGGAACAGCCAGGATTACCAGGCCAACCTGCTGCAGTTTGCCACTGAAGCCTACCGGCGCGCCAAGTACAGCCCAATCGGGGGCATTTTTCAATATATGTTCGTCGATGAATGGCCCAGTATTACTTATTCAGTGTTGGATGATCAACGTACTCCGAAAGAAGGCTACGCTGCTTTACAAACTGCCATGCAGCCGGTCCTGCCCAGCATCCTCCCCATTATGCCAGATTACCTCATGGGGCGTACCTGGGTTTACAAATCATCCGATTCGCTGCGTATGGTTTTGTGGATCGTCAATGATACCCTCGAGAATTACCCCTCTGCCAGGCTGAAATATGAGGTGGTAGGATTGGATGGCCAGCAGATGCAGGTTGAAAATTTTACGCTGAATATCGAGTCGGATGAGGCTAATGCAGGCTACTTAATCAGCAACCTGGCGCTGGAAAAGGGCGAGTATCAGCTAAAGGTTACCCTGCAAGATTTGCAAGGGGTTGAACTGGGGCACAACGAATTTTTATTTGCAATTATTCCACCCGAAGAGACGCCGGCAAAATAGGTTTATTATGAAGTTCAGGTTATTCTTATTCGCCCTCGTTTTTCTCGCCTTCAATTTTGCCGCTCCGGTGCCTTTGTCAGGTGAACCTGCCGCGCACATCGAGGTAGATGCCGGGCAGGTGTTGGCGCAAGTAAACCCAATGCTTTTTGGGCAGAACCTGGGGATCGGAGCGAATGCCACACCGCAGTATATCCGTTACTATCAGGATGCCGGTGTAACTTTGCTGCGCTTTCCAGGGGGTAATTACGGCGATGAAAATGACCTTTACCACAATAACCTGGATGACCTGGCAGCACTGGCGAAACAACTTAACGCCCAGGTCTCGGTTCAGGTGCGCTCCTGGCGGTTGGGCACACCTGAAAAAGCGGCTGAATACGTGCGTTATTGCAACATTGAGAAGAAGTATGCTTTCGTCTATTGGGAAGTGGGCAATGAGCCCAACCTGTATAATAACCGCCTCAACCAGCCGGGTGACCCGCTCTTCGACGTGAATTGGTATAACGCTCAATACCGCCAATACGTTACAGCAATGAAGGCAGTCGACCCAACCATAAAAATATTTGGGCCGGTGGTTGACCAGAATGGTACCCTGTGGCTGCCGGATTTCATCCGGGCGAATGGCGATATCATTGACGGCTTGAGCTGGCACTATTACGGGCATGGAAACCAACTGGATGATGCCCAGGCTTTACAGACACAGGCATATATCACCACCCAGGTGAGGGCCATCCGCAACAGGTGGAAAGACCCACAGGTTAACCCGCTGGGTTACAAGCGCCCTGTGCCGCCTCTGTTCCTTTCGGAATACAACGTTTCTTGGGCCAGCTCGGTGAGCCGCCACCTGGGTGGGCCGGTAGCCGCTCTGTGGAACGCTGAGCTATTGGGACGCCTGGCGAATGAAGGGGTCGAGATGGGGGCGCATTTCGCCTTGCAAGGAACCAGCTGGCAGGGCATGGTTGGCAGGCTTAACGACCCACGTCCAGCCTATGGCACCTATGAACTCTTCTCGCACTGGGGGGTGCAGGAGGTGGCGGCCGTCTCTTCCGATGAAAAAATCCTGCCAGCTTTTGCCAGCTTGCGGAAAGATGGCTCGCTGGTGCTGCTGGTAATCAACAAAGATGCGCTTCAGTCGCTTACGGCAGATTTGTTACTGAATAGTTTTAACCCGGCTGGCACAGCCCAGGTGTGGGCAGTGGAACAGTCTCAACCTGTAGCAGTTCAGAAACCTGCCCTGACAACCCTTTCACCTTTTACCTATACATTCCCACCTTATTCGGTCACATTATTCATTTTACCCCCAGCCCGATTTTCCTGGCTTTGGTTTGCCCTGGGGATGGTGTGTGCCCTGCTGTTGGGTTTGGCAGTCCTGCGCTGGCAGCGTATGAGGCAGGCATGAACACCAATGAACCCTACGAAGAGAAGATCCGTAAAAACTATCGCTGGAATTTCATCTTCAATGTGCTGGATGGATCTACTTTTTGGTTTGGCTATAGCTTTTTAGCCCCGGCGGTCATCCTGCCACTGTATGTCAGCCATTATACCGGCAGCAAACTGCTGATCGGGATGGTCGCCATGATCAACTCCGCCTTCTGGCTGGTGCCGCAGATATTCACTGCCAATTGGGTCGAACATACCCCGGTCAAGGTCAGGATCATGATTCGCCAGGGTCTTTTCCTCGAACGACTGCCGCTGCTGATTTTACCCCTGGCGACCTGGTTGTTAATCGGAAAACCTGCCCCAGCCCTGATGGCCTTTTTTCTGTTGTTTTCCTGGCATTCTTTCGGGGCGGGTCTCACGGCGGTAGCCTGGCAGGATATGATTGGCAAGGTAATCCCGGTGGAGCGGCGCGGAATTTTCTTTGGTTTCACCAATTTCCTGGGCAATGCCACCGGCGTGGCGGGGGCTGCCGTGGCTGCCTGGCTTCTCGACCGTTATGATTTCCCATACGGTTTCATCATCTGCTTTGCCATTGCCGGGATTTTTGTGATCATCTCGTATCTCTTTATCGCCCAGACTCGCGAACCTCCTCTGCTGACCCAGCATGAGCCGGTTACCTTTCGCCAGTATTGGGCTAAGCTGCCGGTTGTGTTGAAGAAAGACCGCAACTTTTCGAATTTCCTGACTACACAGGTGGTATTCAACCTTGGTGGCATGGCCTGGGGCTTCCTGGCCGTGTATACCGTGCAGAACTGGGGCCTGCCGGATGGCAAGGTGGGTGAATTTGGCGCCGCTTTGTTGATCGGCCAGTCGGTCTTTAACCTGGTCTTCGGCCCGCTGGCAGACCGCAAGGGTTACAAGTTGGTGTTAGAGCTCAGTGCCCTGCTGGCCGCGCTGTCGATCTTACTGGCGCTGTTTGCCCAGCACCCGAACTGGTTCTATGTAGTATTTGCCCTGCGCGGCGCAAGCCTGGCTGGCGGTTTCCTTTCTATGATGTTTGTGATGGAATTCTGCACGCCGGGCATACGGCCGACATATATTGGGTTAAGCAATACCCTCAGCGGGATTATCTCAGCGATTGCTCCTATGCTGGGCGGGTTGATCGCCAGCCTGGTGGGTTATCCGGCGTTGTTTATAACGGCGCTGGTGCTGGCCCTGGCGGCTTTTGTCATGCTGCGTTGGTGGGTACGCGATCCGCGTCACATCCAGCCTCCGACGTTGGAGGAGGTGGAAATTGCGGCGTGATTTATTTTCCTATATCTTTGTTTTAATCTTTCTTTTTCTCATTCCTGCCTGCACCACCCGTCCGGCGGCCCCGCCGAAGCCGGTTATCAAGGCGGTCACCCTCAGCACCCAGCAAGTGGCGCGTTACGAGCCGGTTGAACTGGTAGTTGACTTTCAGGCTGAATACACCAACCCCTTCGATGCTCGCCAGGTGGCGTTGGATGCCATTTTTAAAGGTCCGGATGGGCGGGAGTGGTTTGTGCCTGGTTACTGGGATGCCGATAAATCCTGGCGGATCCGTTTTACCCCATCTGCTGAAGGTCAATGGCAGTACAACCTGAGCGTAAGTACTGGCCAAAACACGAGCAAATCCTGGACGGGCTCTTTCATGGTTTTTCCTCTTAAGATTTTAAATGAAAAAACCATCAAGGTAACCTCCAGCCAGAACCACGGTTGGTTACAGGTGGCCAGCTGGGTGAAGCCAGATTTCTCACCGCGCTACCTGGCATATCAGGATGGCACGCCCTTTTACGGGTTGGGTCACTGTGATGCTTTCACCGTTATGTCACACGGCTACGATCCTTCAACAGGCTTCAAGTTGTTTGATGATATGCACCAGGCGGGTGAAAATATGCTGGTTTACTGGCCGGTTTATTCCAACCCGTTCTTCAATAACAGCTACGATAGTTATTCACTACCGGATTTAAAGATCCTCGACCTGGTGGTGGAAGATGCCCGTCGCAAAGGTATTTACCTGGTCTTTACTATTTGGGACCATAACGAGCTGCGTGATAAAACTCACCCGTGGGGGGATGGTTTGTGGGAACGACAGAATGGCTTCCATAGGCTCGGTGATATAAATAGCTTTTTCACTGGCGATGAAGCCTGGGCCTGGCAGGAGAATCTTTATCGTTATTTCATCGCCCGTTGGGGTTACAGCACCTCGATTGGCCTGTGGATGACGGTTTCTGAAATCGATGGCACCAATGCCGGCGCTCAAACCGATAGCTGGCTTGCTCGCGTGAATGATTATTTTGTAAAGCACGATCCTTACCGCCACCCGACTACGGCCAGCATGGCAGGCGACAAATGGTGGCCGGCCGGTAACCAGGTGGTGGATGTACCCCAGGTGCATGCTTACCAGTATAAGAACGACCCGGTCTATACCGGTCCATCCATTGCAGCCTGGACGCAGAAAATGTGGGAAGGTGAGAAAAAGCCCAATTTCGTGGGTGAATTTGGTACACCGAACAGCGGTAACAACCCGGAATTATTTCACAATGGTATCTGGGCAGGGTTAGCCAGCGGCGCGGCCATTACTCCCATGGAATGGAATGATTCCAGCCAGTGGGGAAGGATGACCCCAGAACTGTACGCTCAAATGGCGCACCTGGCAAACTTTGTGGCTGACCTGCCGCTGGCAAAGCTGAACCCTGCCTTGTTGGAATTGGATCCTGCGGCGGAATCAAAAGGAACGTCGGCCTGGGGAATTGGTGGAAAAGATTGGGGTATCTTGTGGGTGCAGGATATTACCGGCGCTGGTTATCCCATCGAAACCGTGCGTAAATTTATCGCAACGCCAGTTTCAGGGGTTACGGTGCAGGTCAAGGGGCTCCAGCCGGGTACCTATCTGGTAAAGCCTTATGATACCTGGCAAGGCGTTTACTTGCCGTCTTTCGAGGTAACCAGCGATGGCGATAACTTGCTGGTCAAGCTGCCAGATTTCAAGGGTGATCTGGCGTTGAAATTAGAGAAGAAATAAAATGGATGAAAGGGATGGGGATGAGACCCTGGCTGGTGGGGTCATCCGCACGGTGATTGCAATTGTGACCTTGGTGATCTTTCTGGGAGCAGTAGGATATTCTTATGGACAGGACCTGACTCAGTTCGGGCTGGGTTTACTTAACCAGGCGCGTTCAGTGGGGGCTGCGCCGGTGGCAGGCAGCCGTTACTTTGATGTAAAGAATAACTCGGATGCCAGTCAGGCGCAGGTGGATGGTGTGGTTCATACCCTGGAAGCAGATTACGAGGGGTTAAATGTTGTCCTCAAGCGCACCCGCCAGGATAAAATTCCGGTTTTAATTGCTAATGGCAGCGGACCGGCTGTCGCCGATGGGCAGACTCTGGCAGTGAATTATGATAATGGCATTCTCGACCTGGATACGGCCCCTCTGTTCCTCGCCTTGCTTATGGACGGAGATGATGTAAAAATGGTGAATAGCAGCAACCTGCTGCCTGCCCTGGGCTTTGCCGGTTATGTTACCGAAGAAGCCGGGCTGGCTGAGTCATTTTTCCGCCAGCCCGCCGATGCCTGGGTGACGCTGCTGCGCCAGTCGAAAGCCTATCTGCCCCTGGCAGAAGCCTGGAAAGCGAAATTTCCCCAGGATGCAGATACTTTGGATATTTTCCTGCGTTCAGTATTAGAAAGCAGTTCATTCATGCACTGGTTTGTGGACAATTATGGCATGGATGCTGCCCACAGCCTGGTGCAATCGGGTGACATTGCTAAAGCTGCCCCGCTTACCCTTGATGAAGCTGAAACGAAGTGGCTGGCCGCGCTGGTTGAAAAACAGGTTGAGCCGAAGTCCTGCCAGATGGCAGTTCCCCGCGGAAATTTCTTGGGAATTATTTGTGAGAAGATAAATGAATCGTCTCGTTAATGAACTGAATGCTTTACTTGAGCTCGTTATAAAACGGACCCGCTCCAGCCTTGGCAGCTACCTGTCAATTGCCCTGGGTGTGATCATTGCCACGACCACCATCTGCGGTCTGATTTTGTACGCGGAGGCTGTCAATGTTACCGTGCTGCGCGACCAGTTGAGCCAGGCGCACGATGCAGCCACCTTTGACTTGCTCGTTAATGGCGGTTTAAACCAGGTAGACCGCCAGAAGTACCATACCCTCAACGACTATATCAACACACAGGTGCAGCAGCAGGTTGGCCTGCCGATCACCCGGGTAGGGCGGCATGGCTGGTCAAAACCTCTTACACTTATCCCCCCCGGACAGGAAGCCCAGGGACAACGCGTAACGCTGAACCGTGTCCGTTTCCAGTTCTATTCAAACCTTAAAGACCTGGTTGTGATAGTCGATGGCAGCTACCCGCAATCGGCAGTAAACCCATCCGATGTGGTCGAAGTAATGGTGACTCAGAAACTGGCGGATAAGCTAAACCTGCATGTCGGACAGAATTTTGAAATGGAAGATTTCACGGGTGCGGCCCAATCCGTGCACATTCCAGTACGATTAGCGGGCATCTTGCGTTTGAAGGATGAGAAGGCGCAAGCTTATCTGTATGCCCCCTGGTTTCTGGACGAAGCCTTTACCATTACTGAAGATAGCTTTTTTAATGTGGTTAGCTTGCTGGTCAAGCCAACCCAGGCTGAATTTGTCTGGGCGGATAATTATGATGAGCATGCCATCGATATCGACAATGTCGATTCGGCGATCAATGGCTTTACCCAGCTCGATTTTGCCCTGAAGGACCAGCTTGAGAATGTCCAACTGCTGACTTCGATGACCTCGACCCTGAATGATTTCAAACGGAATACATTTATGCTGCAGGCGTTGCTGGCCATGTTGGGCGCCCCGGTCATTGCCATCGCTCTCTATTACATCACCATGTCGGCTGACTTGCTGGTGGAGTATCAGCGTAGCGAGATCGCCGTACTGAAAAGCCGAGGCAGCAGCACAGGGCAGGTGCTCAGCCTTTTCCTGCTGCAAGGATTGGTGCTCGTCTTACCCGCTATCCTGCTGGCCCCTTTCCTGGCAATCCCGGTAGCAGGCCTGATTGGAAAAGCGGATACATTTATGGTTTTTACGAACCCACGTTTTCTGCCAATCACGGTGCGCCCAATGACTTTTGTTTATTCAGGGGTGGTTGGGCTTTTAGCGTTGGCGGCCATCTTCCTACCGACTTTGGCAGCCGCTCGGCAGACGGTGGTTACCTACCGGCATACTATGGCGCGTGAAAAGCGTACTTCACTGATCCATCGTTACTATATCGATGTGCTGCTGCTGGTCTTGGGTGGACTGGGTTACTGGAAGTTGAGCCAGAACGATACGATCATTACCCGCAACGCGGCTGGCGGTTTACAATTTGACCCGTTATTGGTGTTGACTCCGATCGTGCTGGTCACCGGGTCGGCTTTCCTCATCCTTCGGCTCATCCCGCTGCTCTTCCGGCTGTTCTCCCGCCTGAGCGCCTTGACCGAATCGGTCTCCGGGTTATTTGCACTGCGCCAGATTGCGCGTACGACCTCGCGCTATAATGGGCTGATCCTGATCTTAACTTTTACGCTGGCACTCGGGCTTTTTACTACGGCCATTGCTAATGCCTTTGACCGCAATTATCTGGATCAGGCCATGTATGCTGCCGGAGCTGATCTGCGCACGCGGGAGTTTGATTATAAAAAGGTTATTTGGACCGTACGCCCGTTAGAGGAATACCAAAGCATCCCGGGGGTCATTGCAGCTTCGCCGCTTAAACGGGTAGAATTGGTGGGGCGCCAGGCTGAGATCCTTGCCAAAGGTTTCTTGCTGGCGGTCGACCTGGCGACCATTGGGCAGGTAGCGTGGTGGCGTTCAGATTTTACGCCTTCATTGGATGAAATCGTGACAAATCTTAACAGCAATGAGGAAGCGGTGGTGGCTAACAAGCAGTTCATAAACTCGCACAATCTAAAAATTGGGCAGAAGTTTACGATCGACGCAGATGGGAAGGCGGTTGAATTCATCCTGGCAGGCATAGTTGGCTACTTCCCGACACTCTATCCCAGTAACGATGACCAGTTGATTGCCCGCCTGGATTACGTGCAAAAAGCTACCCAATCGCAGGCTAGTGAAGTCTGGCTGGCGACCCGCTCCGCGCAGCATGCCCAGGTCATTACGGCCCTCAAAACCAGTGGCGGTACAGATAAAGGGGTTTGGGTGTACGATGGTCACTTGCTGACCGGCGTCCGTAAAGATGACCCGCTGCGCACCGGCCTGTTTGGCGCACTTTCATTAGGCTTTGTGGCTTCGTGCCTCTTGAGTATTTTAGGTTTCTTGCTATATGCCTATATGAGCATCCAATCTCGCTCGTTGCAGTTTGGTGTGCTGCGGGCGACAGGCTTATCGGTTTCACAGTTGGTTAAAGCGCTCTCCAGTGAACAGCTTTCACTGATTGGGATTGGCGTTTTCGTTGGCACGGTGTTGGGAGGTGGCGCCGGCTGGATGTTTACCCGTTTCCTGCAGATCAGCATTATCGCCCGCGAAGCAACCCCACCTTTCATGGTGACAGTCCCCTGGATAGCGATCGCTGAGTTATATATAATCCTGGTTGTCATCTTCTCAGTGGCGCTGGCGGCATCGGTCTACATGCTGCGCCAGATGCGCATCGCTTCGGTTTTACGCCTGGGAGAGCAATAATCATGGCTGGAAATACCCCCTTTATCGTTTGTGACAAACTGGTCAAGCTCTACAAGATTGATAAAATCGAGACCTATGCTTTGAGCGAGTTGGATCTTGAGGTTCAGCAGGGCGAAGTGCTGGCAATCGTTGGTCCAAGCGGCTCGGGTAAAAGCACGCTGCTTAATATCCTGGGCGGACTCGACCGTCCTACTACGGGCGATACCATGGTAGGTGGGGTCAACCTGCTTACAATTACTCCTGATGCGCTGGTGCGTTACCGGCGGGATGTGGTTGGTTTTGTCTGGCAGCAAACCACCCGCAACTTGCTGCCATACCTGACCGCTTTTCAGAATGTGTGTATGCCAATGAAAATGAAAGGCTTGCCCCGCCATGAACTGGCCTACCGGGCGCGCGAATTGTTATCGGTGGTTGGTATAGACACGCGCATGAACCACCGTACCCAGCAGCTTTCTGGTGGAGAGCAGCAGCGCGTGGCGATCGCAGTGGCGCTGGCAAACAGCCCTGGCCTGCTGCTGGCAGATGAGCCAACCGGATCAGTGGATACTGCCACCGCCGGGGTGATCATCGACCTGTTCCGCAGCCTGGCGCACCGCTATGGGGTAACGGTAGTGATTGTCACCCATGACCAGGGGATTGCCCAGCATGTTGACCGGACTGTGGCGATTTATGATGGACGCACCAGTTTTGAACGCATCCGCCGGGAAGGCGCCAGCCATGATGAATACAGTTTTGTGGATGTCAGCGGGCGCCTGCAACTGCCACCTGACCTGGTGGAACGGGCGGGAATTATCGGTCGCGTAAAGGTGGATGTAAAGGACGATCACGTTGAGATCTGGCCTGCCCGGGAGGAAGAATGACCCCCGCAGTTCAGGGGGTAATGGAACCCTCACTGATTGTTGAAACCCGCGATCTTTCGCGTACATACCAGATTGGTGAGACCCAGGTGCCAGCATTGCGTAAAGTGAACCTGAAAGTGTATGCAGGTGAGTTTGTTTCGATCAAAGGCCGCTCCGGTTCGGGCAAGACTACCCTGCTGAACCTGATCGGGGGGTTGGACCGCCCGGACGAAGGTGCAATTTTCCTGCAAGGGCGAGATATTTCTAACCTATCCGAAGCTGAAATGGTGGAACTGCGCCGTCACACGATCAGCTTTGTTTTTCAATCGTTTGGCCTGCTGCCGAGTTATTCAGCTTATGAGATTGTAGATTTTGCTTTACGGCTCAATGGTATGCCGCGTAAAGAGCGGCATGCCCGCACGCTGGAAAGTCTCAAACTGGTCGGCCTGGGGGAACGTCTGCAGCACCGTCCGGATGAGCTTTCGGGCGGGCAGCAGCAGCGCCTGTGTATTGCGCGTGCCATTTCAATCCGGCCGGCGTTAATCCTGGCAGATGAGCCGACCGGCGAGCTGGATAGTAAAACGGGGCGCGAGGTATTGACACTCCTGCGCGAGCTGGCTGCTCTGGAGCAGACGGCTATCATCATCGCCACGCACGACCCAAAGGTGCAGGAGTATGTCCATATCCAATACCAGATAAACGATGGTCAATTGGCTAATATGGCGGTGGTGATATCATGAATTTCAAGCGTCTCACGAATATAAAGGGATTAAATATCTGGTTATTAGCCAGCGCCATCGGCATCAACCTGTTTTTTTCTTTTGCCCTTTTGCTTTTAAATTTCTTATTCATTGGCAGCGGCCAGGTCAGCAACAATGAGCTTCTTCCGTTGGGCTTAATGCTGGCCAGCTTTATTGTACCGTTCCTGGTCGCCTGGCTGGTAACAGTCATGGCTGGCGACGGTCGTGGCCCGACCTATGGCTTTTACGGCGCAATTGGTGCGGCGGTGCCAATGGTCATAATTGTCATGGGGGCCGGCACGATTGGCATATTGATGATTTGTGTCGCCCTGCTGGGTGGGGTCAATGGAGGTATGGTCGGTGAAGCCATCCGCCATCGCGGCGAAAAACGACCATGAAAGTGTATAATTGAGGTTGTTTGGGAATCCCCGCACCCCCAGTATGAAGAGTGTGGTGGACTCCCGGATTTGGGGGTGTGAGCGTGCGTAC
>Ga0315282_10003622_pt1 | contig 27675 bp, 35 predicted proteins | sample YL17G07_20_MG_FD_203693 | JGI IMG/M metagenome (GOLD analysis project Ga0315282, IMG submission 203693) | Sediment microbial communities from Yellowstone Lake, YNP, Wyoming, USA - YL17G07_20 | ecosystem: Environmental > Aquatic > Freshwater > Lake > Sediment | place: USA: Wyoming | collected...
GGTAACGGTCTCAGGGGACCAAAAAGCCGAACAGCCTTCACCCGCCCATACAAGGAGACATCTAAAGCCAAGAACAAGACAGTTTTTCATCGATTATGCACGAACCCACGGCTCATGCGCGTTTCGGATGATAGCGGTCGGGGCGATCGCCGTCGTCTACTGGCATATGAAAAAGCATATCGGCTTTAAATATTTCCTGTATGGCGCCATCCTCTGGGCGGTTGCCGTCGCCATTAAGTTCGCCATGGATCTTAGATCACGCAGCCTTTGAGTTCTATCCTGTTATCTATACTCCCTGTAGTAGCGGTCCTGGCCATAATGTCGCTATACTTTGGCCTCCGGACGGGTATTTTCGAGAGCGGGATAACGTATTTGGCCATAAAAAATACGAAGCTATCACGGGCCACTTTCGATGAGGCCATAGCCCTTGGCATAGGATTTGGCGGCATAGAGGCTATATTGCTAGGGGCAAATTCCCTGTATTCCACGTTCATGCTCGTACAGCCTTATGAAATACTGGGCCTGGTCCCGTTTTTTTCGTTCGACCCGGAGGCTTTGCTGGCCATCCCCCTTCCCGTAGCCGAAAGAGCTTTTATACTCGTCTGTCACGTCTTTGCGACGGCCCTCGTCGTATATGCCGTTAAGCGTACGGACCCCAGGTGGCTATACGTTTCGATCATTTATAAAACGGTAATAGATGGGGCCATTTTACCATTAAATTTTTATTTGGGGGATATGGGCTTATATGGGCATTGGCTCGTCGAGCTTTTCTTTGGAGCGCTGGCCATCATCGGGTTAATAGGCCTATACTGGATGAAAAAAAGATATGCGGGAGATCCGCTCGAAGCGAACAGTGCAAAAAATCCTGGCATCCCGCATTGAAAAAGCTGTACTTGATTTTTTCCCATCGATCACGGCCATTATTATATTTTTGTACAATTTGGACCATTCATTAGCCCACGCCATAATTATCTTTTAAGACGCCCTGCCTGCGGCGATAGGAACGTATCGTAGGAGTACATCGCTGCCCGGGCGTCTTAAAAAATAAAAGAAGGTGTGAAATTTGACTGACAACAATTTTATTATCAACCTTAACACCAGCGAGAGCTACATAACGCTGTTCAGGGCTTTAAGCGACAAGAACATCCGCGCAGGGCTCAAGAACCGCAATGACATCCAGCCCGGGGTGCGGGATGTCATCCAGATGCTGGACGACGAGAAGCTCATCAAGATGAGCGAAGACCTTCGTACGTGCTATTTCGCATGGCTGAACGGTAAGGTCCCCATCGATGAGCTGAACGCCAGCATAACGAAGATCCAGAGCTATTGTACGTCTCGCTATCCCGAAGGTGTCAAGCTCGGCGAAGAGTATGCCAGGACCCTCAACTACGTCATGGTCAAGGACGGCGCCACGACCAGTAACGCGGCCAACTGGGTAACTATCGGCCAGGTGGCCGCCGTGGTCAACGGCGTCGTCGTTGCCAATGTCGGCGGCGGATGGGAGGTATGCGTCCTCGTATACGTCGGAGCTGTAGCCGTCATCGTTGCCACTGCAGTATGATCGGGGCACCGTAACGGTGGGAAAGTCTTTGAAATAAATGCGTGCCGTGCATCTTTCGGTGCACGGCCTTTTATCGAAGGGTGACCAAGATGTTGATTGAACCAAGTATATTGGCTTTCATAACTACCTACAGGTGTACGTCGGAATGCGACCACTGTTGTTTCAGCTGCTCGCCCAGGAAGACCGAGCGGATCTCCTATGAGAAGATGATCGGTATGATTGACGAGGCATCCGGAATAGCGAGCATCAGGATGGTGACTTTCACGGGAGGCGAGTGTTTCCTCCTGGGTGATGAGCTCGATAGGCTTATTGCACATGCCTCAGGTAAAAAGCTGCGCACACGATGTGTAAGTAATGGATACTGGGCGACGAGTATGGACGTCGCGCGGAAGAGGATCAAAAGGCTGGTCGACAGCGGCCTGAACGAGATAAACTTTAGCACCGGAAGCATGCACGCTAATTTTATCCCAGTGGAAAATGTGGCCAGGGCCACCAGGGCAAGCGTCGATGCCGGGCTTTGTACCGCCTTGAATATCGAGACTTTCAATGAGTCCACGTTCGACATGAAGTCATTCATGGAGCATCCCCTACTTGCCGACCTCGTGCGGGACAAAAAAATATTGATCAACCAGAGCCCGTGGATCATGACCAAAGGCTCGAAAAAGATCACGAATTCCCCGGACAGGTCCAGGTTCATACAGTCCAATAAATCCGGGTGCCATACGTGCCTGAACGTCATCGCGGTGACGCCCGACCTGGAGCTCGTGGCCTGCTGCGGGTTCTCGATCAAGCAGATACCCAGCCTTACGCTCGGCTCGGTCAAAGAAGACCCGCTCGACCTCGTGTTATCGAAGGCGCCCGACGATTTCTTAAAAATATGGCTCCACATCGAAGGCCCCGAAAGGATCCTCGACTTTGTCAAGCGGCACGTGCCCGACTACAGGCTGCCCGTCGAGGCCGTCCATCCATGTGAAACGTGTAACCACCTCTACCATGACGAGACGGCCAGGGCCGTCATACGCGAGCACTACCGCGAGGTCGAGGACCGGATCATGGACATGTACTTCATCGACCTTGCGACGAAGTCCACGAGAGCTTATGAAAAATGCACTGCGTAATTCATCGAAGGATAGGTGATACTGATGAAATATACTCTTAAAAATGATGATAGGCATGCGATAAGATGCCTCCACGACCGCCTGGCGCGGCACGGGCTGTTTACGCTCATGGCCGCCTATAGTAACGAGCAGGAGCGCATCCAGGCGATGGACTTCGACCTCCCTCTGCTGCCCGAAAAACTAAGGACGATGGTCGAGCTGTTCATAATCGGCAAGCCCGTGAAAGCTTCAAGAGCCGGAGCGGCACTGCCGGGCGATATCATAGAAGCGCTGGCCGGGCTGGGCGTCATATCGTGCCAGGATGAGCACTTAAGCCTCAATATGCTACGCCTCGCATACCATTGTGGCATATTATCGTTCTGCGAAAAAGCCATAGACCCCGCGATAAAATATTATTATGGGAATGATTCCCTCGCCCTCGGGAAGATGCTGCTGCCCGCCCGTGGAAAAGTACTGGACGTTTGCGCGGGCGTGGGGACGCAGGGCATACTCTGCGCGCTTACCGCGGACAAAGTGATAGCCGTAGAACAGGAGCCTACCGTGTCAAAATTATTCGAGATAAACTCGGTCCTGAACCGCGTCGACGATAAGATAGAGCTACGCATCGGCGACTTGACCAAGCCGGTGCGCGGGGAGACCTTTGACCGCATATGCTGTAATCCGCCGCTTCTGCCGGTGCCGGAAAACGTGCCATATCCGGTGGTCGGGGACGGAGGGCCGGACGGGCTGAGGATCGTGAAAAGGCTGATAGCCGACTTGCCCGGATTACTGAACGCTAACGGCCGCTGCCAGATCATCGGGTCGATACTGGGGGATGAGAGCGGGCCTTTCACCGGAGACCTCGAAAGCCTGGCCAGGAGCGGCGACCTGGACATAATGATGGTACTGCCGAGCCGCCAGCCTTTGTATCCGTTCTCCCCGATGGTGGAAAGCCTGGCCATCACGTCCCAGGCCTATGGCAACACGGACATTAACGCCATGCGAGAAGCATATCTGGATTGCTTCAGTAAGCAAGGGGCGAGCTATCTCTACTCGTACCTGATGGACGTGGCGAAACCCGGCATAGACCGTGCCGTCGAGCTAACGCGGCATTACCACAGGAACGCCCTGTTCTGGTCGGTATAAAAGCAATTGCTTATGGTCAGGGATACTTCACGTATCTATGACGATTTTAACTTTTTCTGGCCGTATTTAATCGATAGATGAAAAAGCCGCACGTGCTAAAAAATATCACGATAGACGTTAGCGCCAGCGGGACTGCATAGGGATTATTATAGGGGATGGTAACGTTTATGAACCATATCAGTTCGGCCTTAACCGTGCCGAGTAACTGGCACATTACGCGGTACATCGACCTGGCATTGCTTTCGGTTATGTGCCAGGGGTAATTGACTGCGGAGGGATCAAGCCTCATAGCGGTCAATAAGGCGTATATTACAAACATGAACAATAATATGAAGACAGGCATGATAGTGCGGGCGCTGATGGAGAACCGGGCCTCCAGCAGGCCGCTCGCGGCGAAGGCCAGGAAATATAGGACTCCTGCCGCTCTGCCCGCTCCCGACGCTAAAGTCTATCAGGAGCAATACGATGAAGGCCGCTACCCAGACGGTTTCCACGTTGATCCACAGGATAAGCCTCCTGGCAAGCGTATACTGTCTCGCGGCGTTTTTATCCGTGATCCGCCAGGGGAAGTTAAACCTGTGGGGGTACCGGGCCACGATCGCTGCGCCCATAGTGGCCGTCGCGGCCACTACCGGGATCACCATCAGGAAATATTTATTTCCCAGGGCATCGACACTGCCTGAGGCGCTTATGTGGAGAGGCACGATCTCCGGAAGGACGCTCCAGTATTCTAATATTAACAGGAAACCGAATATTATGCCAAGAACGGCCAGCGCCCAGAGTGCAATGTCATAGCCATTGTATGGTATTTTTACTATTGGCCTATCGCTTTTATTATTGTAATTATCGTTCATAAGTATAATTAATATAAAATGATTAGATAAGCATTGTGGTATAATCGCTTAACCCTTACCGATAATTACCATGCGGCCATCCTTAAGGAGCGGCAACGGCACGCCGTTTCGATGATGCCTGCCCGCGGATTTAAATCGCCGGCCCATAAGATAAAAAATGATAAGGGCCTGTTAGAAATAAGGCTTGTAAAGCTGGCTTTCCAGGTCGATATATCCCCCGGGAAAATCTTTTTTATCGGGTAAGCGGGGGGGCTCGCCGGGAATGCCCAGAGCGAGCAGCCTTCCGTCGATTTCCAGCAGCAAGCCTTTTTCCTTCAGCTCGCGCAGGGCATCCCCGGCCTCACGCGGCGGGTACTGCCCGCCGAATTTTTTCTCGAAGGCCTCAGGCAGGCTTTCCTCGAGCGGCGAATCGCCACAGGCTAAATAAAGCTGTCTCCGCAATCCGTCCAGCTCGTATTCTATATCGCTTCTGCACGAGCGTGAGTCCAGCACGCGGATGCTGTCGCCATTGTCTTCGACGGACAGGGCCGGAGGCACGCGCTTATAGAACCTGAACTGCCAGCGATCGATGATGTTCTTGACCCTCTCCGCGCCAGGGCGCCCTTCGAACATCTTATTCGGCGTATCGTTGAACTGGTCATACCAGCCTTCGGGCAGGAAAGCGTATGAAAGGTCAGTAACGTCCCTTTCGGGCAGGCCGTATACGTATTTCATTGCCGGCACACACCTCAGCCGCAGCCCGTAGCTTTCTGCGTGCTCGAAGTAGTGGCTGTTCCGGTGGATCTGGACCCTGACGAGGGCCGTGGGCGCCTGCAGGTGCTCCAGCAGCGGCAGCCATTCCGACATCGACCCATACCACTCGTCCTTTTCTTCCGGGAATCCCCATAAAAAATTCCACGATAAGCGCAGGCCGTACTCCCGGGCCCATTTCATCAGGTTTATGTTTTGCCAGGCGCTGACGCCTTTATTCATTAGTTTCAATACCCTCGAGTCCAGGTTCTCTATGCCCGGCTGTATCCAGATGCAGCCCGCGTCCTTTAGCGCTTTGACCTGCCACTCTTTTAGGTTCGATTTGGTTTCATAGAAAAACGTACGCCTGCCCGTCTCATCCTTGAGGCCGGGGAGGACTGTATTAAAATATTTCATGTCCATGATGTTATCGGCGACTTCAAAGCGGTGTACGCCATAAGTTTTTTCGAGCGTCTTCACCTCGGATATGAACCTTTCCGGGGACTTCGAGCGGTAGCTCGCCTTCGGATGATTTAAGCCGCAAAATAAGCACCTGTTTTTCGCCCCCCACCAGCAGCCCCGGGACGATTCGACGATGAGCGAAGGGGAGACCATTTTGCCATACCTGGACTCATCCAGCGCCATGAAATAGTCTCGATATTCCGGGATCGGGAGGCTGTCGATGCCCTTATAAAACTCGACGCCGCGTCCGCCGCGGCCAGCGGTCCCGGGGCCCATGCGATGAACAGGCGCCCTTACGGCGGCCGGTATATCTTCCTTAGGGATATCCCGGCCGTGCCTGAGCATTTTTTTAAACAGGTCGGCTGCGAACCCATCGGCTTCTCCCGAGACCACGTAATCGATCCACGGGAAACAACGATGCGTTGCGTCGCCTATGGCCCCCTCACAATTAGCTCCGCCCATGATGGTAGTGACCGAGGGGTCTTTTTCCGAGACCTTCCTTAAAAGCGCCAGTGATGACATGTGCTGGTAGAACATAGAGGTACATCCTACGATCCGGGGCCTCATGGCGAGTATTTTTCCCGAGAGCTCTTCCACGAATGAGTCCGCCGCATCCTGCAGCCCTCGAAGGTTCTTGGCCACGGTTACGATCGATCCCGGCCCGCTGCTGCGAGTAATATACGGTGACAGGATGGACGCGATCTTTCGCAAGTAATACTCGTCGCCGTTTACTCCCCCGGGGAACACTGTGCGGTTAAACGTCCAGTCGGAGAGGTAAAACTCCCCATTGAGGGTCGAGACCAGCGAATAAGCCCACAGCCCGATACGCTCGGCAAAATCAATCTTCCCGTACACCACCTTCGTCCGGATGCCGCATTTTTCGAGATGGGACTGGATGAGCCCCAGCGATAGGGAAGGCCGATATATGTCAGAGTAGGGCATGTCGACTAAAACGACGTCATAGCTAGTATCTTGTTCGGGGTTAACGATCATGCATTCACCCTGCCACTGTTTGCCAGCCCATACTAAAGAAAGGGGAGAAGCGTTCTTTTTTATAAAATGAGACTTTTGGTCCCCTTTATGGCCTTATATTTTAAAAGGCATCATTGTCCGGCTCTGCCGCTACCCGTTGCATTGCCGGAAGGAGAGTCGAATGATGGCAAACGATGACCGGGCTGAACATAAGATGGGCTGGCTGCGTGACTATCCCGATATGAGGGATTACTTGCGCACAAGCACTGCAGTAAAACCGGTATATGAAAAGATAGGCTTGTATAAGTCGGACGATACGGCGTGGTCGGTCAGCGTGGACCTCAGGGAATGGTGCTCGCCGGTGAAGGCCCAGGGGAGCCTCGGATCGTGCACGGCACATGCAGGGGCCAGCTTGATAGAATATCTCGAGAGAAAAGTATATGGCAGGCACATCGATGCTTCCAGGCTGTTCCTGTATAAGGTGGCACGGAACCTGGTGCACATGGCGGGCGATACGGGATGCTATCTCAGGACCACGATGGGGGCTATGAAGCTATTCGGCGTACCGCCTGAGGAGTACTGGCCCTATGATATCGACGGCTTCGATAAAGAGCCGTCCTCTTTCTGCTACTCGTTCGCCCAGAACTACCAGGCGCTCAACTACGTACGGCTGGACGGCCCGGGCCTGGACAGGGCGAGCCTCCTTGGCCATATTAAGGCCGGGCTGCTGGCGGGGCTGCCCTCGATCTTCGGTTTTAGCGTTTACATGTCCGTCGGGCAGGCCGATAAAGACGGGAAAATACCATTTCCTGTGCCGGGAGATCGGCTAAGGGGATGCCATGCCGTCATGGCGGTCGGATATGACGACCGAATGGCCATAAAGAACAATGCTGGCGATACGGTGACCATGGGAGCCATTCTCATTAAAAATTCCTGGGGCGTCAATTGGGGAGACAAAGGATATGGCTGGCTACCATACGAATACGTATTGAATGGCCTTGCGGTGGACTGGTGGGAGCTGATCGACGCCGAATGGGCGGACATCTGGGAGTTTACCCTTTAATCGCCAGGACCACAATACTTAAATTAATAAAATATAATTTCAATATGTGTGAAATCCATTTCACATAAAATGGATAATGGGGTATATAATCTGGCGATAAAAAGTAAAATTACTTTCACCGGAGTATAGGTAAAGGTACATTATCCGCTAAGAACCCAATCTGTCATTGGACAGTTGATAAGATCAGGCGTCAGGGGGCGGGAAATAAATGAGCCATAGGAGTTTGGATATGTTAGCGAATCGTAGAAGTTCAAAGCTCTATCGAGCCAATTCCCGCATAGGATACGGTATATATGGTATAGTACACGTCATGGGGCGGCGTATGGCATTTCAAGGATGGCATGATAAGCGCTACGGGCCGGAAGCTGACCTTTACCCTGAGGCATTGAGTATACCGTCCACAAAGGAGGGGCCCGATCGTGGCGACCCTGACCATCATTAAAATCGAATCCGGGTCGAAGGATGACGTCGTTTATGATATTAACAGCCGCATCGACGCCGTCAAGCCGACCGATCTCATCCTTAAAGAGGTTAAAGCCAACGAGGATAAGGGAGATTGGTCGATGTCGATCGTAAGGGTGCTGGAGCTGGCCCGGATGGCGACCATATAAAGGGCGATAGCGCGTTAAATAACGCGCTATCGCCTTGACCTCTCTGCCTGAATTTTTTATAAGGTGGTGTCATCGAATGGATACCTGTGGCTATCCCGAATACGGATTACTTTCCCCCCTCGCCACGAAAAAAGCGCTGGAAATACTGGACTCCCGCATCGAGCAGTTACTCAACGCCGGCGATGCCTATGCGGTGCTCTCTATCCGGGATAAGCGCCTCGGGCGGCTATTCCCGGAGCTATCCAGGGAGCGGCTGGCGCTCGCGCTCAGCGTCTACGCCGACCTGGCCCGCGATAGATGGCACGTGGAGCACTTCAATAACCACTCCAAGTATTATTTCTCGCCGTACAGCCCTGGCCAGCCTCAAGACATGCATACCCGGGTGGAGCCCTCGGATTTCATCAAGGTGCGCGCGTACCTGGAAAAGCAATTAAAGGCTAACGTCTTCACGCTCCTATGCAGGGAATCGCTTGAATACGCGGGCATATCGCTAAAAACGCGGGCAAGGTGGACGTGGCTGATGCTGCATGCATTCTTCAGCCTGGTCGATGAATTCATCGTCACAGGGAAAAAACACCGGTATGGCCGCAAGCCCTTATCCGGCTGGATATTAACGGTCACCAGCCGGCGGAGGATGGAAAAGCCCTTCGCCTTTTACGGCATGCAATGCGTATGGAATGATTCGCTCGTATGCGTGGAGGAAAAGGGATGCAAAGCATGCGTGGTACCGCCCATCGCTTTACGTGAGCATACCATGGCGAAGAAAAAGCGTGTGGATAAGAATAAAAGGCCTTCGGCCACGCCGCCGATAAAGGTATCGGATGGCGTAAGCCCCGGCCGTATGAGGCTTTCCGAGTCGGCCATTTTCGGGACGCTGGCAGGCAGCCCCCGTGGCCTGTCGATCCAGGACATCGAGCGTAAGTGCGGGTACTCGTACAGTACTGTCCGCGTGGCTATCCGGCGCCTCGTCAGGCGAGGCTTGATAAGCATATGCATCACGCCGGGCTTTAAGAGCTGCATGTACCGGTCTACGCCGGACATCGCTCCCGCGGAAAAGCCGGGTGCTGTCGGATGACATCAAAGGCAACGTCTCCTTTTTATAATAAAAATTTTTATTAAAAAAGGAGGAGGAGGCTCCGGACATTGCCGGAGCCCGGTATATTTGCGTCAGGTTGGGGGAAGTTTTGTTGATTCATGCGGGATGGTTGTATCCCGATATATACATCGGTCAGTCACGTATTGAAGCGTATGGAGTGTATCATATTATAAATATATACATTAAAAAAACTCTAAGTATAAAACAATACGTTTTTCAGCTTTTAATATGCTCTCCATCGACTCTTAGCCTATGAGAACAGGAGTTGATCATTATGCTCAAGTACTTTGACCTGAACGAAAGGTCGAAAAGAGCCTTTACCCGGGAGGGCTGTAGCGCCGATGACGGTGCAGCCGATCCCGGCTGCCCGGAGGATGCGACCAATGGCTGCCCTCCGGGCAGTAAGCCCGCCGTAAAAGAATTATCGGTCACTGACCAGCTTATTATGTACTTTGGCGTTTTAATCGGCGTGCTCTTTAGCTCCTACGTCCGGGCGATGGCCGACGGCGGGACGATCAATTTTGCCTTCACCACGAGCATCACTATCGTATCCGTCATCGTGGCCCTTGCCATCATACCCATCGTCTACGAAAAGCTAAAGATCGATCCCGCTGCGCCCTTCATCGTCCAGTTTGGCATCTTCGTCCAGAGCGGAGTGTTCTGGCACATGATCATCAGCTCGATCGGTAAGATATTATGAATCGCTCGCTTTTTTATAATTTTTACCATTCCACCCTGGTCAGCAACCCATGAAAAATTTTTTATGAGGTATGTGCATTTTAGTAAGCATGTCAGGGCAGGCGCAAGGCATGGAAAAGGTATCCCTGGGTGCGAAGCTCGTATTTATCCTTCTCGCGGGCGCCCTCTCGATGTTCTTCGCGGAGGTGCTCTCGGGTTCATCGGTCCTGTGGTTCATCACCCCCTGGGCCTGGCTGGTCACCTTCTGGCTCTACCTGGCGCACACCATCCTGTTCGTTAACCTGGCGCTCATCTTCAGGAGGACGTCGCTCACGTCGCTTTACCTGTGGGGCATCTTCTTCGGCCTTTACGAGTCATGGATAACGAAGGTCACCTGGGCGGGCTACGCGGGCTCCACGCCGGGGGCGGGTACGTTCCTGGGGTTCGCCGTCGTAGAGTTCCCGCTGATAGTCTTCTTCTGGCACCCGGTCATGTCCTTCATCCTGCCCGTCCTGAGCTTCGAGGCGCTGTCGGGAGAAAAGAACATATTGCCCGGCCACAGGCTGATACTGACGAAGACGCGACGGAACTGGCTGCTGGCCCTGATGGTCGTCATCATCGGCGCCACGTGCCTGTCATTTAACGCTAAGGGGAACATGTTGGCCACGGATGTCACGATCATCGGCAGCGTGGCGCTCATCGGGGCCCTTTACTGGATCGCATCGAATAAATATGGTAAGCAGTTCTCCATCGAGTCCCTGAGGCTGGGAAAAGCAGGCATGGCCATCCTCATCGCATATCTGGCACTGCTATATTCGCTTATGTTCGTCTTCATATTCCCGGAAAGGATAGCCCCGCCCATCACCATATTGCTCACGCTGGGCGTATATGCCTTCATCGCCCTTTTGCTATACTTGAACGGGCGAGATGGGCCCGCAGGCTCGGAGGCCAGGGCCGGGAAAGGGGCATTCGGCCTGAAGGAGATGGCCATATTGCTGGCCGTTTTAACGGCGCTGGCAACGCTTTTGTGCCTCTTAACGCCGGCCGATTACATCGTAATAATAATCGTCTATTTCTCCCTCTACGCCGCGTCATTCGTCCTGCTAGCCCTCTCCGTGGTAAGCATCATGAACAAAAGGCGAAAAAGGAAGGCCACGGGCGCATGATGAAAAGGTATTTATTCCCTTAACGCGAGCTTACTAATCGACCGTAATGGAAACACGCCTGGACATCGATACGACCACGAAGATCGAGATGATAAACAAAAAGATAGAGGAAATAAACCAGCGACGTTATGGTCTCAGGACCACGAGGATAGAGGACGAGCTGGACAGGCAGGAGCTGGACGAGTACATTAACACGCTCAACCTGACAAGCGAGCAAAAATCCCTCATAGACGGCTTCAACAGGGGCAACGGGCGCTCGGTACAGAACCAGAACGCCTTCTATTATGGCATGATGATCATAAGCGTGTTCATCGAGGCATACCTCGGCTATGCCATCATCGACCTGCTGCTCAAGCCCGGCGCCGACACCGGCCCCGACATATTCGGTACCCTCTACCTCTACCTGATGATAGCCGTGTTCATCATCAATGCTTTCTACGTGCTCAAATTCATGCGCATCCTGAAGTAAGGGGAACAACAACTTTTTCTATCAATATATAATAATATAGAATAATATCGGTGATCTGAATGGACGATTCAATCGCGCCCATTATCGATGAATTAAACAGGGCGCTGGGAGTGGACAGGGATACTCTCGAGAGAGAGCTGACGCTGCTTATCGTAGATTTTAAAGTGCCCGTCGAGGAAGCCCGGCGGAGCATAATCAAAAAGCATTCAAAGGGCGGGGACGCCGATAATGTTCAGGCGGCCGGGGCGGAAAAACGCGCCGCCGGGGCGGCAGACGCCTCCATCAAACTATTGAAAGATCTCAGGAATGGCAATAGCGGCGTGACCATTCTGGCGAACGTGGTCGAGCCGCGGTACCGCGAGATCACGACGTCGAGGGGAACGGTGACCGTGACCAACGGCATGCTCGAGGACTCGACGGCGAAGTTGCATTTCACGGCCTGGACGGATTCGCCCGCCCTGTTCTCTGGCAAAGCGGTCCTGGCGAAGAACGTATACGTTAATAGCTTCCATGGCATGCCCAGCTTAAACATCGGCGAAAAATCAGTACTGGAGGAATTCGACGGTAACGTGCCGGGTTACCAGATACGGCGCTGCAGCCTGGCGGAGCTCTCCGAGGGCGATGGCGCCTATGACATCGAGGCGGAAGGCGACGTTGTCTCCATCCGCCCCGGGTCGGGGCTCATCGAGCGGTGCCCGGTGTGCAGCCGGGTCATGCAGAAGGGACAGTGTAGGGCGCACGGCAAGTCGGAAGGCATCAAGGACCTCCGGATCAAGGCCATCCTCGACGACGGCACGGGGTCCTTGATCTGCGTGTTCGACCGGACGCTGACAAGAGCCTTGCTCGGCATTGAGCTGGAAATGGCGCTGGCGATGGAGGAGGAGAACGTGGAGGAGCGAGTCAAGGCGGCCTTAATAGGCATGCCCTTTGTCATCCGGGGCAACGTGACCCGCGGAGAATATGGCAGGATCTTGATAGCATCCCGGGCGAAAAGATCCGAAGACGACATCGGCCGCCTGGCCAGGGAGCTGATGGTGAGCATGAGATGAGCGAGCGAGAGGTGGCGAGGAGGGTCTTCGCCAGGGAGTTCAACGACTCTAACCTGCAGCACGGCGAGCCCGTCGACCGTTCCCCGAACTTCGTCGTCACGCCCACGGGAGTCATATGCAACCGGGTATTCGTCGTCGGCGTGCTCACCGACGTGGAGAATATCGGCTCCGATGGCCAGACCATGTACAGGGCCAGGATAGCCGACCCGACCGGCGTTTTTACTGTGTATGCAGGCGAGTACCAGCCCTCGGCGGCCGTCTTCTTATCGACTGTCAAGACGCCCGCATATGTGGCGGTCGTAGGAAAGGCCCGTGTGTTCAACCCGGAAAAGAACGCCTACTATATGTCGGTCAGGCCTGAAGAGATAAGCCTCGTGGACGAGTACGTAAGGAACCGGTGGGTCTACCATACGTCGCTGTTCACCCTGCAGGCCATCAGGAACATGGAGCGAGCGATGGAAAGCGGCCTCAGGGGCTCCGAGCTGGAACGCCATATGAGGGCCTATACTTACGATTCCGCCGGCATCGCCAGGGCACTCGACCATTACCAGGTCGCCATAATGGGCGCCTACAGGCAGATGGTCATGGACGCCCTGGGCACTATCGTGGACGCGGCGCCGCCCCCGGCGGAGGGCGATGGCATGGCGCTGGCCATCATAGAGGACCTGATCGAAAGAATGGATAGGGGCGACGGCGTGAGCTATGAGGCGCTGCTGGACGCGTCGCAAAAGCTAGGGTATGGCGAGGCCGCCGTGGAAAAGACGCTGAACGCCCTCATGGACGGCGGTAAGTGCTACGAGCCCCGCATCGGCATCCTCAAGCTTATCTAGGCCTCATTTTATTTCTTATAATCGTTTTGTTGCCGGGCACCGGGCGGTTCCGCCTCGCTTTCGACTTTGCCCGTGACAAGGCCATAGATGTAGTCCTGCGAGATGTCCTCGGACTTTTTAACGGGCCTGGATGCCCTGTCCTTTACCTTCGGCTTCCCGGGGCGGGCGGGGGGCTTTGCCGCAGGCTTTTCGGCTTCCTTTCCCCGGGGGAGCTTGCTCATGTTACTAAAAAAGTAGATGATAGTCGCCGCTATGACGACCGCGATGGCCCCGGCGATGATAAGCTGTAACGCGTCCTCGGATAGCGTGATGCCCCCCAGGCTCATGATGCCCGAGGCTACGGCCGTGGGATGTGGGGTTACCTTAGCCGGGACTGCCGTTCCGGACGGGGGGCGAGGCGTATCGATAGTGCCCGGGATGATGCTCACCGATCCCGGGTTGGGGGTGACTATTGTTTCAACGGGGGCCGGCGGGCCGGCGTATTTTCCCGAGCCTTCGGAGTATACCGTTATTTGCTTTGTCGCAAAGCCTTGCAACCCCGAGCGGTCCTTGACCGTTAAAGTCACGACGTATTGCCCAGGATTAGCATATGTATGGCTTGTGGTCTGCCCATTACTGGTCTCTCCGTCGCCGAAGTCCCAGCTCCATTCGATGATGCCGGCCTGTATCGGGATGTAAGAGAAGTACATGGTGAGGGGGACATCCCCGGAGGATGGGCCCGCGTTAAAATCGGCTATCGGCTCATCCGACGCTGCATAGACAGGGGCATTCGCGGTGACAATTAGTACCAGGAGCAACAGCATAAAAGCCGTCGCCACGCATGCGATCACTATCCCCGGCCATATTTTTCCTGCCATCAAAGCCACCCTCAAGCACCCCGATAAATATGTGACATAGCATTATAAATTTATTTGGTCTTTCCTATAGCAATTAACGCTTTATCGCTTAAATCTTTTTATGCGGAAAATATAATTTGGCCTTGCGGGACACAAAAAAGCACTTAAGCATGAAAGCCGTCTTATTTATAAGGGATTGGTGGGTGCAGCATGGCAGCTAAGAAGATACATAGGAAGCCTCCAGCAAGGCAGTCGCCGGCGTTCGGGCAAAAGCCTGAAGAGCACCTGGGGCCCGTCGATGGCAGCCTTTCTCCCATCGTCGACAAAAGAACATATGACCGGTTCATCAAGGCCGTCTCCCTTTATATTTACGTCGAGTTTGAGAAGACATTGAAAGGAGCGGGGATCGAAAAGCCCGAGCTCAGCCTCGTGGGCATCGACCTGAAAAAGTCGGCGACGGAGATGGACATGCGGATGGCGGATTACATCGCATTGAACGCCCGCCTTATGCTGGAGCGGGCGTTCATCGACAGCTATGAGTTCGTGTCGAGGTACACGCCCCGGGTCATGCGCCAGATGGCCGAGGATGGCTCGAGCGATATTTCCGCTTACCTGGAGGGCAAGGTGCAGCACGACATAATGATGGAGATCCGCGCCATCGCCATGCACCACATACCCGAGGCTGAACGCTTCAGCTACAGGCATAAGCTTAAGGTGCTATAAATGAAGCTCAAGCTCAGCCCCTGGAGCGCCGCCCTGGGTTTTCTCATTCTATTAATGATCGCCTCCATGCTCGGGCTCGTGCCCCTCACGCCGTGGAACGTTTTCTGGATGGTATTGCTGGTCGCCTGCGTGTGGCTGATTATGCGGGTATTTTTCCCTAAAAAATAACTAAAGCCCGCGGAGCATCCCTTTCAGCGACTTGCCGCTCCTCTCCGCCTCAAGTATCCTGGCCATGAGGATGTCCGCCATACTCCCGGCGATAGGCTCGGGGTCGGGCTTCACGTATATTATGCTGATATCCGGGAGCGACCTCCTTAATCGTTCGATGGCCCGGGACGGCCCCGAGAGGGAGTTCGGATGCCTGTGGAGCAGCGACGGCACTCCCGTCGCTATGATGTGGGTGGAGCCCGCGTCGACCAGCTTAGCGGCCGCATCGCTGACGTCGGGCACTGCGAAGTCCATGAAGCCGGCCTCTACTGCATAGAAGCCCTCGAGCGACGAGGCCACCGCGCGCATGAAGTCCGTTGAGCCGCTCCTTCCGCCCTCCTCGTGGGCAGCCTTCGACATGTCGGATAGCCTGGCGGAGACGCTCGAAAAATTACTCGCGGCGCCGGAGAAACCGGTAACTGCGTCATAGTCCGGGGAGCATATGAGCACGACGCCGGCGTCCTCCAGGCCAGTGACCTCCTCCGATGGCCGTTCTTCCATGCCGCCCGGGCCATTGAACGCATGCTCCAGCGACCGCCTTATGAGCATGGCCATTTCGCCCGCCCCTATCCCCGGGGACGCAAGCGTCAGGTCCAGGGCCGGATTATCGCGGATGATGCCCCTTAACTCGGACGGCAGGCTTTCGGAAATGCCGTGGCCCGGCAGCATCAGGCCCGCGGCGCCTGCGCAGATGATCTTACCCGGGCCCTTCAGGGCGGTTTTATATACGGCCTGCCTTATGCCCGGCGATTTCAGGTTCAGGTAGGATAGCTCGAGGCTGTCAAGGCCCAGGCCCGTTGAAATGCGCGCGGCGACTTGCCGGCCCGTCCGGGTGAACTCATCTTCGGGGGAACGGCTCGTAAAAATGAACATTATCGTGAAGGCGATCAAGCTCGTAGAGGCATTTTTGATACAGCGCCTTATGCTCCGCCGCCGTAAAAAAATCATCGGGGAAATCCCCGTGGCACATCAATAGAAGGCCTGGCCTGTCATACCGGTTAATATGCGCGCCCTCCGTGTCAGGGTTCGAGGCCCCGGGATTTATGTATACCCGAATAAAAGAGCGGAAGAGGGGGCGCTGAAATCCGGCGACCACGGGGCGCACGAAGACTTTTTTTACCATGGGACACGGCGTTATTTTTAATATCCTGAAGAGGGCTATTTAAATTGGTCATACTATGGTAGAATTGGTCCCTGGCGTACACCTGGTCGACGGCTCCATCGGCTGCAACACGTACCTCATCATCGACAATGGCGTCACGCTGGTCGATACGGGGCTGCGCGGGAATGAGAAAAGAATATACGGGTGCATGAAAAAGCTGGGCTACGTGCCCGGAGACATCAAGCGGATCATCATCACTCACGCCCATCTGGACCACATCAACTGCCTCCGCCGGCTAAAGGAGGATACGGGGGCACAGGTGATGGTGAGCGAAACGGACGCCGGCATAGTAGAAGGTAAGAAGCCCCTGCACACGGCGGGAGGCCTGTTCGGGCTGATATTCGCGGCCATGCGCCTGTACTACAGGTATAAGCCCGTAAAAGTCGACGTCATGCTCAAGGACGGCGACGCCATCGACGTCCTGGGCGGCCTCAGGGCCATCACGCTCAGCGGCCACAGCGAGGGCAACATGGGCCTGTACGGCCAGCCAGGGCGGCTCATGTTCTCAAGCGACACCATTCGCGTCATGGGCGATAAGCTATTGCCGCCGTACCCGAGGTTCACCGAAGACCCTAAAAGCGCCATCGATGCCATCAAGCGCCTGTCCGAGCTCGACTTCAACATAATGCTCCCGGGGCACGGCAAGCCCATCATGAGCAACGCCTCGGAAAAGGTGAAAGAGCTCTACGGGGAGCTAAAGCATTAAACGTCAAAATGGCAATCCTCAAGGCTACATAAGCAGCCGCATGTCGAGGATTCGCTCAAAATTGCGTTTTATTTCCAAAAACCAAACTTTTTACGCGGTGAAAACAATACCGATGATGTTAATCAGCAAAGTATTTATTATACTAGATTACATATTACCTCTTTGAGCGGGTGAAATGCCGTTTTTATAACTGCACAATCCAATCCATCCCCTACCAACCCGCTCACCCTTAATTCTTTTTTAGCCAGATTGCATTATCGGCCCACATGAGACTATTATACATTACTAAAAAATAAAAATATTAGAATATTATTTGCTATAATACATATAAAACTTAAAGGCAGAATATATGTATACGGCAAGTGTGAGACGTTTTAAGGAGGAACGGGAGTCATGGCCGGGGCCTATGGTACTGCCCGCAGCCGGCGGTGGGGCGTCGATTACAATGGCTTATACACCGGTCGCTGTAAGGTTAAAGGACATGCGGTCATGCGGAGCGCTTAAGGAAGATCTCGATGGACGAGACCTTGATGGTGTCCCCCTTCTCGCTCTTTAATTCCTCGGTGCCGATCTGGATCTTATCGATAACCACGTCCATCAGGAAACGGTTCCTGACAACTTCGGCGGTGTCTACGGCCCTGGATATGGCCCTCCCCCTCGCCTTAATGGTGACTTCCCTGGCGCCTTCATTGAACTGTGTGACAGCCGCAAGCACGTAATTCATCACAGGCTTGTTCCCGACGTAGATCACGTTGTCTTCTGGCATTACTGGACCCTCCGGTGTATACCTCTGATTTCCCCATGGTTATAACGTGCGATTATGATATAGCTTTTTCCACATTCGCTTCTTTATATAACGCTTGATTTTATATGAATGACGGCAAAAAGAAAAGCTACGCTGAAGCTAAAATATAAAAAAGGATAATAATGGCGGTTTCGACTGCCTTACATCGGGTATATCGAGCTGGTCACGCTCTTATCGACAATGCACTTGTCGATATCCCTGTGGCAGCCGGGGCATTCCTCGTCTTCGCCGATCTTTATTTCCGCGCCGCAGTGCTGGCAGGCGGTGCACGATGAAACTTTTTCCTCGACCATAGTGATCAAGTGAAAGCTGGAGATGATGATATTTAACTGCAATCTGGTTTTTTCACGGAGGACCGTGCTCTGGGAACACGTTAATTCACGGCCTCGTGATGGCACGGCAAATGCTTTAAACTTGAAAGTCCTCTCGGATATTTGTTTATACGGGTGAGCCCTTTGATAAGCCCCAAGCCCTCTATTAAAAAAATGAAGGAATACGTGGCGGGAAGGAACATCGAGGAGGTCGCCCGCTCCTACGGCATCGACGAGCGCGACGTCATCAAGCTTGCGTCTAACGAGAATTGCCTGGGCCCGAGCCCGAAGGCCATTGCCGCCATAAAAAAGGCGGCGTGGACCGTTCATTTGTACCCGAGCGTCGACGCCGTCGAGCTCAGGGAAGAGCTGGCCGGGCACTACGGGTTCCCCATCGAGAATGTCGTTACGGGGCCGGGTATGGACGGGGTCATGGAGACGCTGCTGCGCGTATTCCTCGATAAAGGGGACGAGTCTGTCATACCCCTGCCGACCTTTTCGTATTACGAGAACATGTCGGGCTTCTGTAGCGCAAAGCCCGTATTTTCCATGCGCAAGCCCGACTACAGCCTCGATATCGAGGATATCCTTAGTAAGGTGAGCAAGCGTACCAGGTTTATTTTCATCACTTCGCCCAATAACCCGACCGGGAACGTGGCGCCACCAGGGGACATAAGGGCCATTGTCGAGTCCGTAAAATGCCTGGTGTTCGTGGATGAGGCGTACGTCGACTTTGCAAAGGGAAGCGCCCTCGGCATGGTAAAAAAATACGATAACGTCATCGTCGGGAGGACCATGTCGAAGGCATGGGGCCTGGCGGGCCTCCGGATCGGCTACGCCTTCGTGCCGGAATGGGTGCTGGGGCAGTACATGAAGGCGTCCACGCCGCACAGCATCAGCAGGGTATCCCTCGCCGCCGCCATAGGGGCGCTACACGACAGCGAGCACTATAAAAAATCGGTTGAAACTGTCAAGGCGGGCAGGAGATATTTAAGGGCTAACGTACCTTTCAGGACGTTCCCCTCGGAGGCCAACTTCATACTCATGGACGTATCGCCGATGAAGTCCGGGCACGTAGTGGACGAATGCATGAAGAGGGGCATCATCCTCAGAGATTGTAGCTCGTTCAGGGGAATGGGCGACACCTTCGTCCGCGTCACCGTGGGTACGCCCCTGCAGAACGCCCGGCTCGTGGAAGCCCTGGGCGCCATCCGCGGTGGCGCATGAAGCTCGCCCTGACCGGCACCCCGGGCACCGGCAAGTCTACAGTCGCGGACATGGTCGACGCCGGCTTCATGGTCATCCGCGTTAACGACCTCGTCACGGAAGGCTATAACGAGGGCCTGGACGAGGAAAGAGGCTGCCTCATAGCCGACATCCCTGGATTATCCGGATACGTTAATGGCCTGAAGGGAGACGTCATACTCGAAGGCCACATCTCTCACCTGTTACCCGCGGACGCAGCGGTCGTGCTCAGGGCTTCGCCAGCCATGCTCCGTAAGCGCTTAAAGGGCCGGGGATGGAGCGAGGCCAAGGTGAGGGAGAATATAGAGGCCGAGGCACTCGATATCATACTGGTCGAGGCAATGGGTGCCCACAAAAAGGTTTATGAAATCGACACGACCAATATGACACCGATGCAGGTGAGGGACGCGGTGCTCGAGATAATCAAGGGCACCGATAAATACAAGCCGGGCGGCGTAGACTTCAGCGAGGAGGCCTTCCTATAGCCATGGACTCGCTCCGCTCCGTCGGGGTCATCATACTAGAGCCTATCGTTAACATATTCCATATGCATAGGATAACCGCGAACGCTTTAACGCTGCTGTCCCTGCTCTTTGCCATGCTCGCGGGCGTCTGCTATTACTTTTCTATGGACAGCACCCTGGTCCTGTTCATCGCGCTCATCCTGGTTTTCCTTAACGCCCTCATGGACGGCGCCGACGGCCTGCTGGCGCGTAAAACGAACAGCGCGTCGAAGTACGGCGACTTTTTAGACCATGTCATTGACAGGTACTCGGACGTGTTCATCATAGGCGGCGCCTGCCTCGGGGGATACGTCGACGCGACCACCGGCATAATAGTCATGACCGGCATCCTGCTCGCCAGCTATCTCGGGACACAGGCGCAGGCCGTGGGAGTCGGCCGCAACTACGGGGGCATCATGGGCAGGGCGGACCGGCTGGTGATCCTGATCCTGGCTACTTCGCTTAACATCGCCTATAAGCCCGCGTTCGGCATCCGGGGATTTGACTATAGCGTCCTGGGATGGGCGCTCATCCTTATAGGCGTGGCCAGCCACATCACGGCATTACAGCGCATGTGGCATACCAGGAAGATGCTGCTCGATGATGAAAACAAATAAGCGTTTTTGCTTCGCAATTCCAGCAAAAAAAGGCATTATTTATTTTTCTTGACGTTTATGAGGTCGCCCAGCGTCAATGCCCGGCTCTCTCCCCTGCGCCCCTGCGACTCCGGCTCGGCGACGCCCTCCGTGAGCTTGATGTCCAGAGCCCTCTCCAGCTTCTTGATGAGAGCTTCGTCCGGAACCAGCTCGGAGCGCTCGACTTTCCGGATGATGTTAACCTTCTCGAGGATCTTGGCCGCCAGCTCTTCATCGGTCCAGTGCTTCGCCTCGCGGGCGTTCTTGATCACGCTGGCATAATCCTCGACGAGCTGGTCCTTCATCTTATCGAAAAGGTCCCTTCTGGCCCTCCTTACGGGCACCATGCTCATATCAGTGGTCGCCGGAGTGCCACGACGGGTGCTCGTAACCGGCCCACGCCGTTCTGCTTCTTTCCCGAAGCCTTTACAGCGGTCGCATACGTCCATTTCCGCCCTATCGATGATTATATGGTGCGGTTTTCCGGAAATCTGTGCTCCGCATATTTCACATTGCATATGTATCCATGCTATAGAGGCGTGTTTTACGGATAAATTTTCCGATAATCCCGTAAGATAAGCATATATACCAGAAAAAATAACTGTTTAACTGATTCATATGGCTGACGGATCGGGCATAGATATTCAGGAAGACGTGCCGATAAGCGATTTTTCCAAGTACCTTCTCGACAGGGTAAGACAGCTCGAAGAGCGTAATGTCCGATTAAAGGAAGAGTACCGGAAGATAGAGCTGGAAAAGAAGTCGGTCGAGAATAAAAAGGTGCAGTACGAGAGGGAGAACCGTAAATTGACGGCTGAGCTGGACCGATTGAAAACCCCTCCGCTACTTGTAGGGACCGTGGTCGACATCATGGCCAACAACAAGCTGGTAATTAAATCGTCCAGCGGCCCCAAGTTCGTCGTTAATTCGTCTCAATTTATTAATTCCAAGGATATTTTCCCGGGAGCCAAGGTGGCGCTTAACCAGCAATCCCTGGCGGTCATCGAGGTGCTCCCGCCGGTGAAAGACCCGATGGTGCTCGGAATGGAGGTCATCGAGGCCCCGGACATCGACTATACGAGCATCGGCGGCCTGGAAGAGCAGATAAATGAGATCAAGGAGACAGTCGAATTGCCGCTCCTGAAGCCGGAACTGTTCGAAAAGGTCGGCATACAGCCGCCCAAGGGCGTCCTGCTATACGGCTCGCCCGGTACCGGGAAGACCCTGCTGGCAAAAGCGGTAGCCCACAGCACTAATGCATCCTTTATAAGGATAATCGGCTCCGAGCTGGTCCAGAAGTATATCGGCGAGGGCGCGCGCATGGTCAGGGAATTGTTCGAGCTGGCCAAGGAGAAGTCCCCCTCCATCATCTTTATAGACGAGATAGACTCGATAGGGGCCAAGCGATTGGATAGCATCACCTCGGGCGACCGCGAGGTACAGCGCACGCTCGTCCAATTGTTAGCCGAGATGGACGGCTTCGACCCGCGGGGCAACGTACGCATCCTCGCGGCCACGAACCGCCCTGACATCCTCGACCCCGCCCTGCTCAGGCCGGGCCGGTTCGACCGTATCATAAAGGTGCCCATGCCGAACGCAGAGGCAAGGACAGAGATCCTCAAGATCCATGCCAGGAGAATGAACATGTCGCCCGACGTGGACCTTAAGAAGATAGGCCAGATGACCGACGACACGAGCGGCGCGGACCTATCCGCCATCGTCATGGAAGCGGGCATGTTCGCCATCCGCGGGAGCCGTGACGTCGTGACGAACGAGGATTTCACGCAGGCCATGCAAAAGGTGCTCGGCGAGCGCAACAAGAACCTGACAGAAATGAACATGACCGTGTTCGCCTGAGAGCACGGCTCCATGACTTTTTTATGATTTTTTCTTACCGCTAAAGCTTCCGCTATGGATACAAATAGTGTAAGGCCACAAAAGCATTTTTAAACCTTGCGCTGTATGACCGGCGTAACGTAGTCCTTAAGCTCGGGCAGCCTCTTGATGCAGTCGTTTATCCTCGGGTATATGTCGTGCCTGGAGCTAACGATGATGACGTGCGCGGGCGGGTGTATCCTCCCCAGGACGTCTATGGCCACTCCCGCATCGTCGCTCAGCGCGACAATCGCCGCTGCCTTACATTGCTTCTTGAGCGGTACCTTCATGACCTCTACGAGGATCTTGTCAGCAGTGTTCGGAGTCAATTCTCTTGGGCTTATTGCGAACGTCAACCCCCCATGCCTCTGGAGGTCAGAGATGGCCGTATTGAGTTTTACCGAATCGTCGGCCCGGATAACAGCAAAAGATTCCATTTTTACCACTTACTCTTAAGAGTAAGACATTGTTTGGCATTATAACCATATAATACTAACTGCCTTAATACCAGTCAATTAAGGCATGAGGTATAGAACTAATAATGGTATGAGTAACTTTGTAAACGTTGACACCAAACGAAAGCTTGCAGAGAAGAGTTTAAATAAAGAGCAAGTCATGGACGCTGATCAGGCGCTCATCCTCCGCTATGTAGACGACTTGACCCTGATAAAACCGACCATCAGGGAGACCTAGAGGTAATATATTGGATTTTGGCCTATTTTTAATGTCTAGACTTCCTTGTATGGCCTCGAAAGAAAAACTTCCAGACGATACCGCCGATGGTCGTTATAAGAAATAACGCCGTTTCAGTAGGGTATACTGTTACACAGACGTAGCAGAACAAATAGATCATGTAAAGAGTTGCATAAACTAGATTGAAGAGTCCCGTTATATTGATGTTCATTTTAGTCCCCCATTTACGGCCTAGTGTGGATTTGCATGTGGTGGCATCCCGATTAGGACCGGGGCCAAAATGGCCAGAACGACCCCCGGGAACGCTTCCGGCTTCGCTTTTCCTTATCGCGCACCACCGCGATTTCGCGTTTTGACCAACGCCGCGACCAAAAGACTTCATCGCCGTGAATCCAGTAGTGCGACTGGCAGGGGAAGCTCCAGTTGCCGATAGAAGGGTACAGGGATACCGTTTCACCGTCGAAGGTGAGCGACCAATCATTGGGCGAAAGGGGGGCGACAACCTCGTTTCCGCAACCACAGCAGCACTTATGGATGGTTGTAGCGTACTTGATGGACACGTAGAGTGTGGCTTCCTCCAGCTCTTCGGGAATACTATCGACGAACACATGACGAAGCTTCACGGGCATTCCTCATTGTTGACGGTATTGCCGTCGATGGTATACATCGTGTGGTGCTCTCGTTCGAAGTCATGGTAATACCCACACAGCTTTTTCCACTTAATCACGGCGAAAGTTGCGGTCAAAGCGTTGAGGTCCGCGATTTGAATGTTCTTGGCGTATTCGTTGTCACCGCCGTCAGTGTCCATGAACCAGACATATTTCCGAACGTGGTCTTTCTTGTCGGTCGTGCTCGTAGTGACGCGAACCTGGCCTGCCAACTTTTCCTCGGCAAAGTAGACATCGATGCCACAGTCAATGAACGGGATGCCAAGTGCTTGGAGCCCGTTCACGATGGCTTTCTTGGCCTGTCCACCGTCGAGACACAGAAATACGAATCCGGCAGTCGCAAGCTCGTCGATCTTGGACTCATCAACGTTGTAGGAGTGGGGGATGACGCCCTTCCGCATGCACGAATAGATGCGGGCGTAGTAGTCAACCTTCTTGAGGTGCTTATCCAAGTCGGCGGCGGAGGCCGCACCCGGTGCACGAAAGGCGTTATGTTGCAGGAAATCGTCACCATCGTAGAGGTGGATTTCACGAACGGGCGTCTTCGCTAGGAGGTCGAGGATATATGCCCCTGTGCCGCCAAGCCCGACGATGGCGACCCTATGGCTGGAGAGCATGGCGGTAACCGCTGCGATTCCGGCTCGGCTTGATGCAGTGTCCACGTATTCAAAGACTGATTCCTCAGCGTCATCTTTGACAACGGGGAAGGTCGTGGGAGTGGCTTTCGGGTCCATAGTCTGCGCCGGGCTCGACAGGATATTGGCATACGTAGTCATCTTCTCGTAGTAGTTGGGGTAGCCGGACTCAGGCTTGCTAGAGAACGAGTGGTTCGTCACGACGCCAGGCACAAGTTCCTGCGTTTTGCTCGTGTGCTGAATCTGGGTGATTCTCGACCCGTCCCTGTTGCAAGGGTAGTCGCCTGCGAAGTACACAACATGGTCTCCGGGACGCTGCGTGACATCACCGTTCAAGGTAAGGATCGAGACGAGTGTTCCGCGTTGGACCTCACACCTCTCGTTCACGTAGGGCACGTCCTTGACGAGTAGATGCCCCGCACGAACCTCGATGTTGTAGCCCTCGTCGCGGAGACGCTTGAGGTCGGGGCTACGACTTATTAGTTGCTGTGACATTGAACACCATCCCGTCCTTGACGTGCACCGTGTCACCTGCGACCATCGTACCCTCCTTCTTCTTGTCATCCCCCTTGCGGTACGTGACCGTGAAGACACAGTCAGGCCCGCTCGGCGGGTTATCGTACGCCAGCTTGACGACCTGTTCATACGAGATGTCCTTCTCCGCCCATTGCTTGGTGCGCGAGTTCACGATGATGGTCTTCTCATGCTTTTCTTGTGTTGTGGATTCTATGTTGTTCATACTACTTCCTCAGCATTAGACAATATAAACCGATTTCCCAAGCGCTCTGAAAATAATGGATGAAATATGATGACCCGACGATATATCTTGCTATGACGGCCCGCTATTGAAGCTTGGCGGGCTCCTACGGCGGTCCAATGGGGTTCCCCGGGGTTATTTGTGGCGCCCCGAAAATAATGACCAGTATCTTCTCCACGAGGTCGAGGCCCGGGCCTATCCAGAGCAGGTATAGCCAGTACATTGCCCACATGGCCACGCAGAACGTGAAGCCCTCGTTCATGCCCTTCAACGCCCAGATGATCGCCGCGCCCACGATGATAGCGATGGGCGCCGTCTTGGGCAACTCGATCTTAACAGTCTCGGCCACCATAAAATATCACAAAAAGATAACAAGCTATAACGGTATAATCCTTATTAACCGCTTAATCGATGTTCCATTATAAGGGTAATTCTTCACTTGTTATTTTTTCTGCTCAAAGCCATACGGCAGGCATTTGAACACGTTTTTTTATCACATCTTTTAGAATAGAATGGTCTATGGCAATGAGAACATATTATATAATAGAAATGGGTCAAAGTAGCCGCCTTTCTGGTTTCTATATACTTTTTTTGATATGCCTTGTATTCGCATAATGAACAACAATATGTTTTCCTAAATGTATGAAAAAATCGTCCACAATATGGACAATGCTTTCCTTTAAATCCATCATCTTCTGGTGAATGTGTAATGATATGAACCTTGGGTAAATCATCATCGGATAATTCATCGGACGGCTCTCGATGCATTTCCTCAAGGACACGTTCAGTATGTTTTTTATATTCTTCCTTGGTAACAATTTTAGGCATATAAACGGTTTCGGGCGGGAAATTAGGCGAATACAACACACGTTTATTCTTATAGGGACGTGCGTCTATTAAACTCCCTGTATCAATAGCTACACCTATTGCTTTTAATTTTTTCTGGGTCTCTAACTCATCCCGGATAATAAGACGATTGCACTTATCTGCGTATTCTTCGCCAGTAATTTTATTATCTTTAAAAGATTTATCTAATTTTTTATACATCGGATTATACTTATTTTCAATCTCTCTCAATAATCTTTTATGTTTTTTAAACAAGATTTTTTGTTCTTCCTTCGCCGTTAAAACTTTTCTCTTCATTCGCTTAATATAACAGTGTTTGTTACACTTAAATGTTTGCATAACTTGGCCATCATTAATAGGTTATCGTCTCACGGGTCAATTAAAGGATGTCCTGGAATCGCTGAGAATCCGGGAGGGTTCCATGAGAAAAAAAGTTACAAATAATCAGTCACCGGAAAGCCAGAACGACGATGAAAAGCACGGGGAGCTGATCCCAGGGCGTCAGGACGAACAAGCATGACTAATGAGCAACCAGTAACCTACAATGCGTCGACGAGGGGAAATAACTCGGACGGTAAGATCACCGTCGTAAATATTAATCTCCTCTCGTTAAAGCTCACTTTAGAGTTCAACGGCAATCAAATCGAGATCCGAGCATGGCATGTCATTGCCTTCCTAATCATATTAGGTGGGAGCACGACGATTGTGACCACGCAATTGATATGACATGCGTTTTTTATGTAAGGCATTGGTTAAGGGCAACATCCTTTCTGCCGTAGCGCCGACGCGACCTCTATTTTTAGATCCGTTTTTCGCATCTGCAAGTGTAGCCTCGTCTGGCTGAGCATGTCCTTGTTGGCGGCGCTGAAAAGATAAAAGCCTTGGTCTCCGGTTTCGAAATCGTATGAGGAAGCATCCATACCAAGAACCTTCGACCCGTCTTTATCAACGATGAAAGCGGAAGGTCGAAGCTTACTACCGTTGTTATTTACCCGAAAAGCGACGAAGCGGAAATAATCGTTCACGGGCACCATGATACTCATCTTATTCTCTATAAAATAAAAGGACTCGGGCATAGCCGCATTTATAAATAAAGGTTGTAAGGGCCGGATTATTAAAAATTATTTTTGACTATCTTCGTTATTTTGATATTCTTTTAACCTGGGTTTCGGCTGTTTTAGTAACTATTGATTGTGTTGGTTGTTTGTTTTGTGTTGTTTTTTGCTTGTGTTCTTGTTTGTTGTTGCGTAGCCTTTATCTGTTGATAGTTACTTGTTAGTAACTA
>Ga0315282_10003623_pt1 | contig 27675 bp, 30 predicted proteins | sample YL17G07_20_MG_FD_203693 | JGI IMG/M metagenome (GOLD analysis project Ga0315282, IMG submission 203693) | Sediment microbial communities from Yellowstone Lake, YNP, Wyoming, USA - YL17G07_20 | ecosystem: Environmental > Aquatic > Freshwater > Lake > Sediment | place: USA: Wyoming | collected...
GCCCACCGGAAATTGTTGGTTGTGGTGCTTTGTGTGGTGGGACGCAGCATAGCAGATCGAAGTCTATTGTCTTTCCGCTCTCGAAGTCACATCTTCCATCGTGAATTCTGCTCAGTTTCTCCTTTGGATTCCATTCGATTCCAAAGGAGAAAGAAGCATCGATAGAGGACGTGGGCGCGGGAGAATCAAAGACAGGAACATTCGTGGCCGGGGCAACTGGAACATATGTCTACGCTTGTCTGGACAAGTCTGGAACTGAGCCACTGCTCCACGCTCACAAAGGAATGTTCGGAACCTTTCAAGTCCAAAGCGGCGGCATCTTCAGCTTGGGAAGAACCATCGAGAGCATATTTAGTAGCACGTTCAGTGTTGTACCAGGCATAGCGCAGTGGCAAGCTGCAATAGTCCTTTCATTGGCGGCCGTCATCAAGCATCAGTAAACTCACCCGTTTCCGCTGGTCCCGCCATCCCTACCACTTTCTTTCACAGTTCAAGCACTTCTTTTGATCATCTTCAGTCATCCTAATATTGTAAGCAATCGTGACCGGGCTGCACGGAATGTGTGAGAGCCGTGCAAGGTCCTACCGCAGCTGTGGTTATGCAGCTGAGTTTGAAGTACGTGAAGGCCAGCCTGATCTACCTGGTTGCTGGAGCAACATTGATGCTTCTGACCTTCACTCACGTCTTGGTCTTTGAAATGACCGCGTTCTATTTCATGCAGCTTTACGGCTTCGTGGCTATGATGATATTTGGAGTATCATATCTCTTCGTGCCATCTTTCGCCCACTCATTCCTATACAGCCTCAAGCTTGCAAAAATGCGGTTTTGGCTGATGAACATAGGAGTCATCGGCTTGACAGTTTCATTCTCTGGCCTTTTGCCCTACAGCCCTGATATCAAATACCTAGTCATCGCCTCTCTTGCGATACAAGTCGTTGGACTATATCTGCACACTTTCAACCTCTGGCGGACGATGCGGGGTTGGAAGGGGTCGCCCGGCGAAAAATTGGCTCGCGAGACTGCCGCAGCGAAATCATAAAGCAACCCTGCTAATCTTTACACCGCGTGAGTTTGATGTCTGGTCATTTTGGAGGATTACTAAACAAGACTTTTGTCGCCGTATTGGTGGTTCTTGGAGTCATTGGACTTTCCCTTTTTGCTATATTCAACTTCGTGGCCGTTTCGCAGCTCAGCGTAGAAATGGGTTTGCTCTTCTTTGCTCTGGCTTCGATCCTGCTAATCCTAGGTTACATGTTTGGCATTATGGTTGTAGGGTTTCTGGCAATCTTCGTTCTGACTCGACTGTGGCAGAGAAAAAGAGAGAACCCGGCTAGCACAAAGTAGCGCTGTTGGTCTGCTTGCGGACAGAGGAAACTATCTGAGGCTATCGAAGCATTTTTCGACTTCTGGGCTCGCCGGTTTTTGGACCGGTTCATCTTCAGTTTGGGCCAAGCCTTCTATGGCCCGTCGGCTCATCCGCTTAGCGAAGAAAAATGAGCCGATGTTAATTGCTGCGTTCCAGTCTGCGTTGTATTGGAGTCCACAGTAGAGGCACCATAATTGTGATTGGCCGATCCTTTTTGTGTTTATAGAGCCACATCTGTGGCACTCTTTGCTTGTCCAACCTTCGAGCAAGGCTTGCACCCTGACGCCGCGTTCGGCACATTCTTCGTTGATACATCGCATTCTTCGTCCGTATGAGAAGCGCTTTTGTAATGTGTGTTGATTTTCTGACACAGTAGTATCTATATGCACCTTCAGTGGTTCTAGCCAGTCGATATTTCAGGTCGCGTAGTATAGATGTCTGGTGGATGGTCTCCCCCTAAGAATGCGAAGATTTGGGGGCACCTATTCAATGAGGTAGTCCGCGCGAACCATTGCATGATGTGCGGTGCCTGCGTCGCATCGTGCCCCATCAACGTTCTCAACGTGAATGTAAACGAGGAACCAGTGATCAAAGGACCCTGCGCCGCCTGTCAGGTCTGCTACTACAGTTGTCCAAGACTTGAGCTGCCGCTTGATGAAATAGAGTACTATCTTTTCGGGAGGACAAGAAAACCGGAAGAGGAGGCGCTCGGCATTTACAGGAACATCTACTCTGCAAGGGCACTCGACGAGGAAATTTGGCGCGCAGGCCAAGATGGAGGGACCGTCATAGCCCTGATGACCCATGCCTTGCAAATTGGCATGATCAACTGTTTCGCCACATCTGACTTCACGAAATCCAACTCAGTCTTCGTACTGGGCAGCGGGATGACTCTGAAAACGGTCCCGGTGGTTGGCGATACCGCGGCGGACCTAATCCAGACAGCTGGCTCAAAGTACACTCACGGCGGTGTGCTGGGTGTTCTGTCCGACGCCGCCTCCTCCTATCCAGACGGCAAAGTTGGTCTAGTAGCCTTACCTTGCGAACTCCAAGGACTATGGCGAATGTATACGGCAATGCAAGCCACAGTGAAATTCGGTGGCTCTTGGATTAGAGGTGGACGACCGGTCTTAACGATCGGGCTTTTCTGCTCCAAGGTTTACACTCACGACAAGCTCGTGATCGAGTTCATCCAAAAGGAGCATGGAATCGACCCAGCAAAAGTCACCAGAACTGTGATCAAGCGCAACCGGTTCAAAGTCTACGTTGGCGCCGACATGGCACTTGATGTGCATGTGAAGGAACTTGAACCCTACATGAGCCCACCATGCCAGTATTGCATCGACTATGTGGCGGAACTCGCTGACATATCAGTGGGCGCGGTCGGTTCGCCTGATGGTTGGACAACTGTAATCGTACGTTCAGAACTTGGGCAGAAGCTCTTCGACAGCGCCGTCCGATCCAAGGCGGTCGAAGCCGCCCCAATCGAAAACGCCAAACCTGGACTTCCATTCGTAGTCAAGCTCTGTAACAAGAAGAAACGGGAACGCAACACATACTACCTACGGCGTGGATTACGAGATGGGTTCCTCGAGCAGCGAAAGAATGAGCTTCTGCAAATAGCTCCCGCACCCGAAGCCAAGTAACTCCAGCCTGTTGCTGGCGTTCTTATCGATGCTGAAGAGCTTCTGATGCTGGTGGCTCTCTCTTTGCAGTTCTATCCGTTCTTTCAGGGTCTAATTTGAGAAATGAACGCGCCTCATGATGTGTTAACAGTTACAGCTTTGATTCGCGTGTAGTGACTGATCGCCTGCATTCCGTTCTCGGATCCTATCCCACTGTCCTTGTACCCGCCGAAGGGTGTCTGGGGGTAAGCCACCAAGTAATCGTTCACCGCAACAACGCCTGATTGGAGTCTGTTAACCACTTGCTGTGCAAGTTTGAGATTGTTCGTCCATACTCCGGCGTACAGGCCAAAATTGGTGTCGTTGGCAATTTGGATCATTTCGTCAACCGAGTTGAATTTGAAAACTGTTAGCACTGGTCCGAAGATTTCTTCGCAGCCTATTTTTATATCTGAGGTGACATCCGCGAAAATCGTCGGTTTGACGAAACATCCGTTCTTCAGGGCTGGATCTTCTGGAACGCCGCCTCCCGTCACCAAACGTGCCCCGTCCTCTTGGCCAGACTTGATGTAGCCTAGGATTCTTTCTTGCTGCTCTTTTGAGACCGCGGGCCCTAGCTCTGTTTTCTGATCGAGTCCAGGGCCGATTTTGAGCAATTCAGTCTGTCTCTTCAATTCGTTGAGAAACCTGTCATAGATCTCTGCATGGAGGAGCAGGCGCGAACCGGCCCAACACATCTGACCAGCATTTGTGAAGATTGCAAATTTTGCCATTTGCACTGCCTTATCAAAATCGGCATCAGGCAACACAATGTTGGGGTTCTTTCCTCCGAGCTCCAGCAAGACAGGGGTGATGTTTTTCGCGGCGGCCTCCATGATTTGCTGTCTGGTTTCAGTTGAACCTGTGAAAGTTATACCGTCGATGTCAGGGTGGGACACTAGCGCTCTTCCTGCCAGTGAACCGGAACCGGTCACAACATTCAGAACACCATCAGGGAGCCCTGCCTTCTGAGCGTACTCCGCGATCTTCAGTAGTGACAATGGCGTCAGCTCGGCCGGTTTAGCCACAACGGTGTTTCCAGCAGCGAGTGCAGGAGCGAGGCTTCTTGAGGCAAGGGCCAGAGGGTAATTCCAAGGGATGATGTGAGCTGTCACGCCTAGCGGCTCACGGATGTGTACGTTAATCTGTTTGAGGTGACTGGAATTGTTTCGCCTTCGATCTTGTCGGCAAGCCCTCCCCAGTACTCGAATGCTCGTACTGTCCGAGCAACGTCGGCTTTTGACTCTCGAATCGGTTTTCCTTGATTCAGAGTTTCTATTTTGGCTAGTTCCTCGAAGTTCTGACGGATCAGCGCTGCGAGTTGGAGCAGGATTTTTCCTCTTTTCGTTTGCTCCATGTCGCGCCATGCGGGAGCCTGAAAGGCCTTTCTCGCCGCATCAACTGCTTCGTACATGTCGTCCTTGGTTGCGCGAGGAACTCGCCCCAAAACCTCTCCAGTCGCAGGATTCCTCAAATCGAATGTTTCAGTAGCGGAACCCTCAGTCCATTTTCCGTTCACGAAGAACTTGTAGCCCTGAACCTGCATAGTCAATACTCTACACCGAGCTGCTGAATTTCTCTCCTGAGAAGCTAGCTGCAGGTAATGTTTGTTAAATGCTTCCTTGAATCACGCTGCGAGCTTGGCAGTTGCCTGTGCCACAAGTTCGGCGACACCTGTCTCCTTGCAGAGCTCAGGTGGCAACCCCGAAACGCAAAGCAGCGCCGCGATAATGTTACCCTCTGCGTCAATCGTCTTTCTGATTTCTGACTCAGCCTTTTTCAACTCGGTCTCCGTTTGCCGGAATGTATGACCGATGAAGATCTTAGGCGTAAATCCCGCTCCGAGCTGCATGAACCTGCCACCGACAAGTAGGAAGGGTATTTCTTTCTGGGGATTGAATTTGCGGATAATCTTCTCTTCGGTCTTCAACAGCTTTTGGAGCGGCTTGAACTCCCGGTTCTTGAGTTCGCGAGCTACGAACTCGATATGGGAGCTAGTGTAGGTGGCCTCTGTGAAATCGTATGTGGGAAGATTGAGGAATGGTTCGTCCCTCGCGGCGCTCATAGTTTGCTTGAGGTCACTCCACTGTCCAAATTTTTGGAGGGCTCGGACGATTGCCCATCTCTCCGCGGCACAGAACGGACAGTGCTCAGCGCCTACGAATAAGACGAAAAGCTTGCCGCTCCGCCTCATAGGCTCCTTTGAAATCTCAACGAACTTGCCGAGAACTTTCGTTCGTCTATTCATCGGTTCCTTGCGCCGCCATCGCTTAAGAAGGGTCATCATTTATTCCTACCTGTAATCTTGAACAGAAACTAGCTAACTTTTGCTCTTCTCAGAGTTTCACACATCAAAAACGCGCAGCCCACTAAATAGTGTAAGATTACAGGTCTCACACCTTAGCCAAAACTCCGCTAGTTATAGGTCAATCTGGAACGGCGAAATCTCGCCAATCTGCTATTTTCGACGGCGAAAGTGCCTGTAGGCGAAGTAGCCTAGAAGGGCCACCAAGATGACGAGGACAACATAGACTATGGCCTTCTCGATCAGTAAGATGCACCAGCCTATGGCAGTGAGTACGCAGACACTGCCGGGTTCGCAGGAACCGTACACGAAGAAGTTGTAGAATGAGTAGGCAGAATAGATCAGCGACGCGAAAAACGTCAATGTGAACAGCCAAGAGATCACTGTGAAGTTCCTGTAAAAGACCCGCGCCAGACACGGAGTATCAAGAAGCTTGGCTGTGATCTTGCCCTTTATTCTCTGCTCAAACCCCACATCGCAGGGACTTAGCGTCAAGTTCTTGACCACACATCTCAAAGCTTCCCGCGCCAGTTTCTTGTACTTGGCCGAGCCTACACTCATAACCGAGAACACGGCAAGCGCGACTATGCAAAGCACCAAGCTCGACCCAACCAGACACGGCTCTCACCGAAATTGACCTATATTCATGCTAGGGTTGCTTTCCAAGCTTGCTAGCGACGACGAAACGCCGTTCTCACGAATCATGGAAAGTAATAAGAGGTCAATCTCCTCAACATACTCAACTCTGGTTGGTGAGGCTTCTGGCAACTGAGGTTCCTAGGGAAGACACTCTATCTCAAGTTATGAGCAGTCCCGTTACGACGATGAAAGCGAGCGACGCTCTAGCTGTTGCTGCAAGAAAAATGGTGAAGCAGGACATTGGGTCAGTCGTTGTCGTCGAAGGAAAGGATCCCGTTGGGATCATAACAGAACGCGACATAACAAGACAAGTAGTCAAAGGCAACAGTGCCTTAAAGAAAACTGCCAAGAAGGTTATGTCTAAACTGCGCGTTACGGCCTCGCAAAACACGTCCGTCCAACAGGCTTTCGAGTTGATGTTGAAGAATGAAGTCCGAAGGCTCCCCGTTCTTGAAGATGGCAGATTGGTCGGCATAGTTACAGAGAAGGATTTGATGCGTTGGGTTCTCCGCGTCTCCTACGAACCCAACATTCCACCTCACATCAAGGCAATCTTGGAATCACACTAGTCCGTCACCGGCAGCAGGCGTTTGCCCGTTCTTTTCCTAGCCTACTTGCCGGATCAGGCGGCTCGATTGAATAAGAGGCTTCTCAGTTGCCTTTCCGGCCTGATCTTGCAAAAACTGCCATTAGCGCTACTAGTACGATTAGCCCGAAGGCACTTATCGCGTAGATTTGCTTGCCTGTGAAGACCACTGTGAAGTCGCCGTACCCTTGGCTTCCTTGGCTAGGGGACCCTCCGGCGGGAAGAACAGTGATTCGAGCTCTCATGTATGGATGCGGAATGCAATAGTAGTCGTAGGTGCCCGGAGTTGTGAAAGTGAAGCTCCAGCTCTGCCCAAGCTGCATTAGATCGTATTTTCCTTGCGCGCCATTTGACGAATCAAATAATCTCTGATTTGCGGATTTAGTCGATTCGGGTGTGCCTTCAGTCACCGTATGTCCCACCGGATCCTTGTTTATCCAAGTCACCGTTGTACCGACCGTTATCGTGAGTTCAGTGGGTTCATAGGCATAGTTCTCGATTGCGACTTCCACACTGCTTGATGGGTTGACTGATCCAGATGAAGTTGCGGTTGTCGATGTCGTTGTGGTCATGTTCGACATGTGAGTATCTGTACCCGGTACGGTTGTTGCATTCTTGATTGAAGAGAATAATGAAGGATTACCCGCTCCTTCTACTTCCACTACTCCTATAGCCCCACGATGAATTCGGAAAAGTGAATGATCGACCAGTATCCAATTGCCAGGCACCTCAGCCTTGAACTCAACCATCGCAGAGCCACCGGCTGGAACAAGGGTGGTCTGCACGTTCCTGATAGGGTCTGAGACAATTGAACCCTCGAGGTAAACTCGGTCAAAGATCCCTCCAATCACGTGAAACGATGAAATCAGATTTGGTCCGCCATTCCCAAAGAATATGCGAACCGTTTCTCCGACTTTCACTTTGGGAATTCCAGCTCCGAGTGAGCCGACTTTGCCATTGAATACGACATATTCCGGGACCTCAGCGTTGGCTTTCTGATAGCTGAAGGCTTGGTATCCTTTCTCTCCGAAGGTCCCCTGCGTGTAGAACTCGCCTTGGACCGCATAGAACTCCCTATCGACCTTTGGAAGACCTTCTTTTGGTTCAACGAGCATTAGTCCGTACATGCCGTTGGCAATGTGGGTGGGAATGTCCGGTGTTGCGCAGTGATAGATGTATAGACCAGCTCGCATCGCTGTGAACTGGAAAATTGACTCTTGACCGGGCGGAGTCTGAGAATAGACTGAACCTCCCCCTGAGCCCAAGATCGCATGCGAATCGATGGAGTGCGACATTGTACTGTTTGCCGCATTCTTGATGTGCATTTCCACTTGTTGACCCTCTCGCAATCGAATAAAGGGCCCGGGAACAGTGCCGTTGAAAGTCTAGTATGTGTAGGTAACTCCGTCTGCAAGTTGCCCCAGAAGCTCTTGAGTTAGCAGAGTGACTACGACTCTATCAGCAGAGGAAGGAGCTGACGGAAGATCAATGGGCGACTTGCTTCTGTTCGGAGCGTAAGCGGGAGCATTCGCAGCCCCAGAGACATTAAGGCCAAAGAACGTAAGTGACAGGGTCGAGACTGCAAGGACCAAAATCATCAGGGTCGCGAAGGAAGCAGGTTTTCTCTTGAAGAGGAAGTTCGATTTCATCGGAAACACGCTTTGTGCTCAGAAGTGTGGGGCCTCGAATAGCGGTAATCCCTAACATGTTAGGCTGTTTCCAGAAGTGAGAACCAAAGCTGGATTTCGAGGTCTTCGGGGTTGTGTCGATAGCGGGAAATGCCAGATGCTGATAGGACGAGGAATCAACTGGTCAAACGGGGAAGACCTTCTCCTGACGTGTCAGGACCGAGGGGCGTCCCTTGAAGTGCTCTTGTAACACTCTCTTTTGCCCACGTCTTAGTATCTCGGTAAGAGTAGCCGGGGAAATGTCCAAAACGTTGGTAAGTTGGCGAAGAATGAGTTTCTTCGGGAATTCGAAGTAGCCTTTCTCTAAGGCAATCTGTAGGATGTTCTCCTGCCTTGCGGTTAGCTCCTCTTCTTCCTTCAGCTTTGAGATTCTGACAACTTCGGCCACCACCTGCTCTTCCTCTAATTCCTTCAGAAGCGACTTGACCATTGAATCGCTTCCCAGCAAGGTCCACTCAAGCTTGCCGTCAGGTTTAGTGGTTCCGGAAACAAGGAAGCAACTGGTGCCAGCGAAGGTTCGACACACAGTGCATTTTCGAGTCTTCAGCGACCCTATGATTCTACCGGCTTTCCCCTTTATGACATCCACATCATATACGTAATCGTCTTGGCGCAGGTAGTCCAGTATCTTCTCGGAAAGTTCAGGTGCACTTGTTATTTCGAAGAGTTCCTGGACCCCCTTCTTCTCCTGTAGAGTCCTGCAGTCCAATACTCGGATTACGGCAGGGAAGTTGCTAGTCACACGTCTAATCCAGCTATGGGGAGGGCTGATCCGGACAACCGCTTCTAACATGTGCGCCTTCAAACGCTTCTTTCATGCGTCCTATAGAGATTATTCCAAACGACTGCAAAATTCGTTCGGCATGACCAACCCTGTTAGGGGCAATTTCTATTCAGAAACTCAGCTACTCAAGGTGACACAGAAGCTCTCTGCTATCTGGATCGGGGACATGTTTGAGCACTCAACACGGACCTGCCTTGTCAGAGGAGAACTGCGTTGACTCGTGTGGCTGCGGGATTCCCGAAAATGGAAGGAAGCCCGTCTCCGATGGGAAGATCGCGGAGCCTCTCCTTCAATTCCAGAGAGAACACGAGTTAGTTTTTCGAGGATGCACGTCCTTGGCATGCACTGCAAAGGAGATTGGTCGCAATAAGGCTGCCAATCAGAAACTCGTACGGAAAGCAATTTCATGCATCCAACAGCTTCGAAGTCTCTTGGCCGATCACGAGTCTAGAGAAGATCGGATCCTAATTCCAATCATACAAGAACGACTTGATTCTGAAGCTAGCGCCTCCGTAATGAAAGAGCATGTACAGATTTCCGAGATGCTGCAGCGGCTCGAGGAAATCCTTCTTCAACCTGACATTGGCATGAATAATCAGACTACAATCATATATCAGATCTAGTTGCACGATTCGATTCATTCATTCGTGGGCATTTCTCGCGCGAGGAGAATGTGCTGTTCTGGTTTGCAAGCCTTTACATCCCCAGACCAGCTCGGAGGAATTAGGATTAAGACTGCCGAAATCTGAGAACCGACAGCAGTCTCCTTTGGCAGTGAAAGGCCATAGGAGTCGATGATAATTCTCGCCCTGCCGTGCTATTTTTCGCCACTCTCTTGCTGTCCCGCTTTAGAACGACGCACACGATCAGCCCCAAACAGAATCAGGAATGCAACCAGTGGCCAGAACAACAAGTCGAGTATGAATTGAACGGGTTGAAATGTGAGACTGTCTGCGGGCCCGATGATGGTGCTTAGGGTCCTGACCGTCCAAGCCGTTGGAAACCCATATTCAACATGATAGTAGTCGGGCCAATTGAATTCCTTAGCGTAAAGACCACTCCCCAGCGTCAGTGCGATGCCCACGATGATAATGCGAGCTTTTCGAATGAGCATTTTCGTCAGCGACTTTCATTGGGATGGTATATTTACTTCTTCGCCAGAAGAACTGGGTAACTCTGCACTAATTGGAGAGAAATAGACTTGAAGATTGCTGTTTTCGGTTCTGGTTTGATGGGATCAGCGGTTGCAAGGGACCTGGTTAGGTCAAGGGAAGTCGAACAGGTCGTCGTTTACGATATCGATGTCAATCGACTTAGATCGCTTGCTCGAGTAGAATCTTCGGACAAGCTTCAAGTCAAACGTCATGATGTGCGAAAAAGCTCGGAAACCTTTCGTCTTCTAAGGAAATTCGATGTGGGTGTTGGGGCGTTGCCGCATGGATTAAGCGAATATGCTATCGAATCGACCCTAAAGGCAGGTGTGAGTTTTGTTGATCTGATTTTTGGCTGGCGCTTCGAACAGAGCAGGATTTACTCCAAGGCTAAGAGGAAAGCTATCACAATAGTCCCTGCGTGCGGTCTTGCGCCAGGATTGACGAACATTCTGGCCATGGACGCAGCTGATAAAATGCAAAGGGTTGACGAGGTCCACATCAAAGTAGGTGGCATCCCAGAACGTCCCAAGCCTCCGCTCAACTATAGAATCGTCTTCTCATTTGAGGCAGTTTTGGAGGAGTATCTGCGCAAGGCAAAGATCGTGAAAAATGGCAGGGTCACTGACGTTGAGGCGTTGTCTGGTCTGGAACCAGTGGTCTTCCCCCCACCAATAGGTAGGTGTGAATGTTTCTACACCGATGGTCTCTCAACGCTCGTGCAGACGATGAAAGGTGTTAAGGAGATGGATGAAAAGACAATCCGTTGGCCCGGCCACGTTGCCCAAATACGGACACTCATAGAATGTGGCCTGTTGGAAACGGACCCAGTAAGGATAGATGGAGCGCGAATTCGACCAAGGCAGTTCGTCTCGAAGATACTTTCTGACAGAATCAGCCTAGGCAAGGAAAAAGATCTAACACTCCTACGCGTAGATGTGTCCGGGAGAAAGAACGACAGGCGCGTTCACCATCACTATCAAATGATCGATCATTACGATCCCAAAAGAAAGTTGACATCTATGGCTCGGACCACAGCACTCCCGTGCTCAGTAGCTGCGCAAATGGTTGGAATGGGACGGGTTGAAATGAAGGGTCTGGTTCCGCCCGAACTTGCCTTTAGAGGTGCACTCCGCAGGGAATTCATGCGTGAACTGTCCAATCGAGGAATCAAGATCAAGTCAAAACGAACGGTCGAAAGCCGCTAACTAGCTTATTACTTGTGCAGTCTTTGCGCAGAAACCAGAATTGACCCTAATCCTCTAAGTCTGAATTGAGACGACACTGAATCGCGGCTTACTTTTCTCTTCAATATCAATACCAGTTATGGGAACCATTAAGCCGGCTTATATCAAAAAATCGAGTTAGCGAACTCTAGATTCCAAGAAGAGAATGATTTTACTGATGGCAGATCAACAGGTCGCATCGCGAGTGGACTCAGTCGCTGACGTGATGACTGGATGGGTCGTGACGATATCACCATCAGACTCCTTGCTGAAAGCGAGAGACCTGATGACCCACAACCGCGTCTCCCAACTTGTGGTCGTTGACCAACGCAACAGACCGGTCGGTCTAATTTCGAAGCGGGATATTGCAAGATTTCTCTTAGAGGACACCACCACGCGTCACCTTGAGGACATGTTGGTTTCGGAAGCGTCTTCAGAAAACATTCCGACACTCAGATCGGACTCGCTCGTGTTCAACGCAGCCCGAATGTTTGACACGGAGAACTTGTCTTACACGATCATCACTAATGACAAACCAGTCGCTGGCATAATGACTGAAACAGACCTATGTCATTATTTCGCGCGGAAATTCTCCGGCAAATTCAAAGTTCATGAATTCATGACTGGGGATTTCGTGTTCGCGAAGAGCAACTATCCAGTAATTCACGTTGCGCACGCCATAGTTTTCAGGCAACCAAGCGTTCCTGTAATTAATGAGGAACTGGTTGGGATTTTAACACTCTCAGATCTGCTACACATTAGGGAAAAGGCCCCGACCTATCGGAGACTATCCCTTCATTCGCAGACGGAAAACGACGCAGCCTTGCTAACAACCAAGGAATTGATGACGCGAGATCCAGTTACAACTAATGACGATGCAGACCTAGCGCAAGCGGCCCAGATCATGATCAACAAAGGGATAGGCAGCTTGCCTGTGGTTGATCGAGATTCACACGTTATAGGTCTCCTGACAAAGCATGATGTCGTGCGTGCTCTCGGAAGGAAAGGCAGAAGCTTAACTCCCGAAGCATAGACAGGATCTAGAGCGCGTTTCTCGATGTCGCAGACGGAAAAGAACACTAACTCTGCTGAGCGAGCGAAGGCCACCTCCTTCCGACGTGTTCCAAGCAAAGAGGATCTTGAGGCGCACAGGAGACTTCACAGACCCGGTTCGACAATTAGCGATGTGATCTTGGGAGGACAAGACGGTATTGTGAACGTTTTGGGGGTTGTCCTTGGTGTAGCCGCAGCATCAGGTGATTCCCGCATCATCATTGCCGCCGCCTTAGCAACGACTTTTGCCGAATCGCTCTCGATGGCCGCGGTTGCATACACTTCAACCTTGGCTGACAGGGATTTCTACAAGGGGCAGGTGGAGCGGGAAAAAGAGCACATCCGAAAGTTCGCAACTATCGAGCGCGAGGAGATTAGGCAGATCTATCAAGCAAAGGGTTTCACCGGGAAGCAATTGGATGAGATCGTTGACACCATCACTTCAGATGAGGAGCGATGGGTTGACGTTATGATGGCTGAGGAGCTGAAGGTTGCTCCCGTCGAAGAGAAGGGATTACTGAAGACAGCTCTAATTGTCGGCCTAGCAGCAATCATAGGCTCATTGATACCAGTAGCTCCATTCTTTGGACTTCAGATTTGGATCGCTGCGTGGGCCTCGATAGCACTTGCAGGCGCATCGCTATTTGCGGTGGGCTCTTACAAGTCAAACGTCTTAGGGGTCGGGGTCTGGTGGAAGTCTGGTCTACAGATGCTTGCCATCGGACTGGTCACCGCCATCGTGAGTTATGCTATCGGGATATTTGTTGTTGGGCAACCTGTTTAGTCGGTTGGCAATCAAAACGTATTCCGAGCAAGCTCAAATAGACTGCGGAAAGCATTTCTTGGACACGGACAAGTGATTCCAAGGGATTGAATCTAGTCGACTTTGTGGGAACCGTCATCGTTGTCACGGCATCAGGGGCACTTGCTCCTGGACCGCTCTCCTTTGGTATTCTCATGCAAGGATCCAAAGAAGGAGCACGTTCCGGCTTTTCGTGCGCCGTCGGCCACACTCTTGTCGAATTTCCCTTAGTACTGGCTCTTGCTCTGGGCCTTCTTGCTGCTGCGAATCAACCCATGATCAAAGGCCTGATAGGTGTCGCTGGAGGCTTGGGACTCATTGGATTCGGTGTACTACAAATCTACGGGACACTAAAGAGCAAGACTGAGCCCGGTGAAAAGACCAGAGCGCACAACCTTCCGGCGAGCTCGGTCGTGCTAGGACTTGCATTGACGGGGCTGAATCCGTACTTCATTCTCTGGTGGTTGACGATAGGTTCAGTGCTCATCGTCCAAGCCCTGGCCTTCGCCGCAATAATCGGCGTCCTGATCATGTACATTGCCCACGTCTGGATGGACTACGCATTCCTCACATCGCTAGCATACTTCGCAAAGAAGGGAAGAAACATAGCAGGGTCGAAGTACTACAAGCTCCTTTTGACAGCCTTCGGCCTGATCTTAGTATACTATGGAATAACTTTCATCTGGGATGCGATCAACGCTTAACGTACTCTCCGTCCCGAAACGCACCTTGAGAGCTAGGCGACTATTCCACTAGGAAATTCTGGGCGGGTCTTTCCGGATTCTTGCGCGCATATCCATGGGTGAATCACGTTTCGTGTATAGACTTTCCAACCACCAAGTCATCCCTGCCTCAAAGTACGGTTCGACTTTCTTGGCGTTCGTGGTTAGTTCGAGTTGAGGCTATCAATGAGGGTTGGAAGATCATTTATAGAGGCCAGCAAGAAATCGGGTTCTGCTTCGAGCAACCGCCCGCTAGTGAAAGGTCCCGTCGTGACAGCGACTGATGGAACACCAGCTGCCTTCGCCGCCATGATATCCATTACCCCGTCTCCCACAAGAATCGCTTCGCTGCTGGACACGTGCATTTCATCGAGAACTTTCAAAACTGGGTCTGGGGCCGGTTTCATGTTCTCACAATCGTCTCTGGTTACGACCGCCTCGAAGAATATCCTCAGATTGTATCGCTTCAGGGTTAGATCGGTCCCCTTTCGGCCATTGTTCGTGACTAGACCGACCTTCAGAGAGCTATGGCGAAGTTTCCGCAGAGTATCCAAGGCACCTGGGTAGAGTGTTACTTCCGCCGCAGCTCTGTGTTCCATCTCTTCAAGAATGCTGTACACCTTTCTACGTATCGACTCGTAGATCTCGGGGTCGGCCTTTTGCTTCAACTTTCCCAAGATCATGTAGAGACTTATCTGCTCTGTCAGGTCGGGAGTTCGTAGATTCAGTTTGTCGATCTCTCTGAGTGCTCGTCGCCGGGCGTCCATGAAGTCCAAGTTGAATTTCGTTATCGTCCCATCCATGTCCAGTACGATGGCCTTGATCTTCAAGCACTGTTCTTCCAGGTTTTTCTTGGACAACCACTATTAGCTGAATTTCCTTAAAGGTTGATGATGATTCTCATGACTTGGAAGGATGTGGACCCAGCCAAAGTCCATCGTTTGTTCTACCCACAGGTACCCCTCGTTGTAACGGTAGAGCATACCAGGCGTATTGGCGCGATGCCTGCAATCTGGTGCATGCCGTCGTCCTTCAATCCTCCCCTCATTGGAGTCTCAGTTGCACCTGAACATGAAACCTACAAGATGATTCTCGAAGCTCAAGCCTTCGCAATCAACTGGCTTGAATACTCCTACGCTGAACAAGTAGGCGAGCTGGGTGAGACCTCAGGCAGAGAATACGTAAACAAGCTCTCCACCGTTGGACTGACAACAATCAAAGGCAGTAAGACTTCTCAGCCGCTCATCCAAGAGGCTTCGGCTGCGCTGGAATGTCGACTCAGAGAGCGAGTTCGAACTGGGATGCATGAACTGATCGTCGGAGAGGTTGCTGGCGCTTATGCTTCAGAGAATTTCGGCGAATATTGGGACTTTTCCAAGTACGATCCGTTGTTTTACGCTGGTACGACATCAGAGAGGGTAAAGAGTTGGGTATTCATGTCATGTCGTGGAACGGTCAAGAGGACCCCTTCAAGCATTAAACCTAGGCAGGCCACCCGGTCGACCACCCACCCAGACCTAGCTTTGCTTCATTGAGCGCAAACCACACGGCGCGCTAGACGAGGGTTCGGCATGGGAATTTACACGACCCCGCCAGAATCTGGATATACTTAATTTGCAGGCTCTGAAAGCGGCTTGCAGGGCGCAAGATCATGTGTTATTACTGCTCGTACTACCCGTACTATCACTCTTACTCACCTTACCAGTACTCCGGGATGACCTACGGCTATCCATTCTCTGGCTACGGTTTCGCCTACTACGGCCTTCCGTTAGGCTACGCGTACACCTATCCTAGTCAACCTGTCTACTTCGCGGCGGCGCCACAATACCCTCGCGGAGAACATCGCGTCGGTAACTGTCTAATGATCTGTCAGTGAAACAGCCCTCACTTTTTTTCCGAGACCTGAAAAGTAGCGGAAGCCATATTCCGAATACGACCGATCATTCAATTGCGAACGGAAGTAGCAGCAATTGAGCGAGTCAGGGAATGTCCGTGACATCAAAATTCTACTCGCCGCGATGGGGCTGAACTCGCTACCTCTCGGCTACACGCTGGTCGTATTGCCGATCTACCTGAATGAAATCGGCTTTTCTGGTGAAACTATCGGACCCATAACAGCTGTCTCGTCGGTCGCGAATACAATCGCACTTGTTCCCTTTGCTTTGGCAGCGGATAGATACGGACGGAAACACTTCGCTTTTTGGGGTTTCCTCTCGGCGACCTTAGCTTCCGTTATCTTTGCTTTCACACGTGACCTGAATCTACTTCTTGTGGCCAGCGCGATAGGTGGAGTAGGATTGGCAGGCGGGTTCAGCGCGGCTGTGCGGACTCCAGCCTGGACTGCTTTGCTGGCTGAAAAGACGTCCCATGAAAAACGGACGAGTGCCTTTGCATGGAGCCAAGGAATCTGGGCTATTGCCCTCACAGCCGGCTCAGGTATGAGCGTCCTTCCCGCTTTCTTTCGCTCGAATCTTCAAACAACCTATCTTGCTTCATTTCAATACACTTTCATGATATTTGGGGCTTCGCGATAATATCGGGCCTGGTTCTCCTGCCTGTACCAGAGCGAAAGGAACTCACTCCCGTCCTCGGAAAGGAACTTTCTGGGACATTCTTTCCAAAGAAGTCGCTGCGCCAGATCTACCGATTCTCTCTGACCTTGGGATTAGTTGGGTTCGCTTCAGGAATCGCAGTGCAATTGCTCTCGCTATGGTTCAAGAAAATGTATGGGGTGAATGAAGCTATTCTTGTTCCTTGGTTCGCTGCGTCTGAATTTACGTCGCTAATCGTCGTACCCATAATTCCAAGACTAACGAAAACTTTGGGCAGTCCAAGGAGCGTGTTCGCGACGCAGGGATTATCAGCCATTTTGCTAGCGTCAATGATTTTGGCTCCGACTTACCAGTTGGCTGGCTTTGTCTACATCTTCCGCAACTTCTTCATGAACGTCTCTTGGCCAGTTCAACAATCATATCTCATGGGGACAGTGACCGCAGACGAACGTGCGTCGGCTTCCGCGATAACTTCAACAATTTGGGGAATCGGCAGCTCGATAGGCCCCATATTTGGAGGATACCTTCTGGGCGGAACCAGCTACGCGTCAATCTCTGCTCCACTCATAATTGGAGCAGCGGCTTACCTCGCTTCCGCAACCGCTTTCTTCTTCCTCTTCCGCGGGACACCTCCACCAGAGGAAGCAAAGGAACCTCGCCCTACTGAAGTCGCAGAAGGGTACAAACTTTTGTGAGCCAACATTGACCTCAAACCTTGGTGTGAGATTTGTCTTCTTCGATCATGGAGACACACTCGCACATATCAAAAAGGACACTCCTGAGATTACGTTTAAGATTCTGTACGAGTTGGGCTACGACTTTTCACAGGAACAAGTGAACCGGGCTATCGCTAACGCAGAGGCATTTTGGGACGAGAAGTATCGACCTCTCCCACGAGGGCAACGATCGAACTTTGGAGACTATTACAAGCACGCATTGCAGTATCTAGGAATGCAGGAACACATTTCTGCAATAGCAAAAAAGATTGACTTGGAATGGCATGACAGAGCCGGGATCACAGTTTATCCTGACACTATCCCCTGCCTTGAAGCACTGAAACGGCGCGGTTTGCATCTCGGAGTAAACACTCAAAATCTTCGCACAACAGAGGAGGTGAAGCGGTACATCTTGCAAGAGAGGGTATCGAGCAGTACTTCTCAGTAGTCATATCTAGTGAAAGCGCAGGGTACGACAAGCCGGACAAGCGCCTCTACCTGAAGGCAGCAGAAATGGCCGGTTATTCCCCGGAAGAGACCATGCATGTTGGAGACAGCTATGAGCTAGATGTTATCGGTGCGAGAACGGCTGGTATGAGAGCTGTACTCCTAGATCGTTCTGACAAATCGCCGTCATACGACTGCGAAACCATCAAATCCCTTTCGGCAGTTCCACTACTCGTAGACTGAATCTGGAGACAACTCCATGCCCAAACGAAAGGTTAGGTTGTATTATGCTGGAATCCAGATCCGTGACCTGCGCAGATCACTCAGATTCTACCGATTTCTTGGGCTCAGAGTAAGTCATCGAGGTACTATGCCTCACGGTGGGAAATGGGTCCATCTAGAAGACCCGTCGTCAAACCAGAGGTTGGAGTTGAATTGGTATCCGAAGGGAAGCAGGTTCTATGAGAAGTATCGTAGCGGTAGCGAGCTGGATCACATCGGTTTCATAGTGGATGATGCTGTAAAATGGTTCAGACTTCTGGTCCGTCGAGGAGCGAAGCCGGCGGCCGAGCCTTTCGGCGACGAATCAGAGACATTGGCGTACGTTAAAGACCCGGACGGAATTTGGATCGAACTAATCGGACTTGGCAGAAAAGAAAAGATCTGACTGACAGCAAGTAAGCGCTAGATGTGCCTCTACAAGCTCTACTGGGTGGGCACTATCTTCTTGCCGTTCCAACTGAAACCTAGTTCTTTCAGCTCCTCGAAGAACCAAGAAAGATTCTGTTTGGGTTCGTGGAATTTCTCGAGGACATCCTTCGTTACGTAGCCCAAGAAAGACGCGAAGAGTTCCTTGTCTTCTTTGTATAGGCGGTTGATGAAGAGGGGGAGTCGGTCGAGTTCGTAGTCGCCTGTGACCACGTCTGCGTAGACCTTTTCCCAAATGCCTTCTATGTTGAAATGGCGCACGGCTTCGCGCATGTAAGGGAAGAGATCTGTGAAGCATTCACGGAGCATCCCTGTGAGCGGAAGATAGCCTGAACAAGTCTTCGAATACGCAAGTCAACTTCTGGAACGCCACTCAACTCGATCAATTCCGTACCCGGTTTGAAGTGCACTCTGCTATCATTGCTAAGGATAAAGTTGACTCAGCATCTTCCGGATCCTTTCCTCGACTTGCTGGGGTTCGATTGGACCTTCTTCCGTGACGATTGCGGAGATGTATTTGCCTGGAGTCACATCGAAAAGTGCCTGTGAAATTTCCACAGGCTCGCCTAAGAAATTCTGAGTACTGAATTTAGCCGTCTCGCACACGACATAACATGAAATCCCCCTTTCATTCGCGGCCCTCGCAATGCTGCTTGTCCCAATCTTGTTGACTACGGAGCCATCGGCGAAAACACTATCCGCTCCAACAAACATGAGATCAATGTCCACAATGACTGAACTGACCGCGGAATCAGCTATCAGCCTCACAGGAATTCCTAGATTGATGAGATCATTCGCAAGCCGCTTACCTTCCAGACCCGGACTGGATTCGGTGACATAGACAGTTAGCCTGTGCTTGCTTTTCGCGGCTAGTTCCAACGCCCGTGTTACAGTGCTGCTGTAGCTGTGAGTGAGCACTCGGCCGTCCTCAGGCAGAAGAGCCACGGAATTTCTGGAAGCATCTTCGGCCGCGGCGATTGCATGTGCCAGTGCTCTTTCGGCTAAATATGCTACCTTTTCTCTGAATTGATTCTGCGAGGTGGAATCCGCCCTTGCTGCGGCGATCTTGTGCAGAATCATTCCAGTTAGGTTTCTTATGGTGGCCATGCTTGGTTGTGCTCTCCGTAACTTCAAAGCGAATGAGAGTAAGTCACGGAACAATTCAGCGGTTGAGCTACCTGTAGAGGCTTTCGCGACCTGTGCTATGACCTCGATTGATTTTTGCCCAAGGTAGCTTGCACCATTTGATCTGTCCTGGGCAAGTTCGTTGACGCTTCCTTCGACCTTGGACAGCGCTGGAGACGTAGCCTGCAAATCCCATCTGACACGTTCAAAGACCTCTCTTAGTTTCGGAACCGTTTCGTACGAGTGAAAGTCGTCTGGACTCACCCACTTGGATTCTGTGTGCTCCCAATCCAGACGGATGGGTCGCTCATCCGCATCGAACAGGAACGGATGCACAATCCAGGCAACGTCCTTCTCTTCGTCAAAGGCTCTCAGAGGTTGACCGGATCTCACCAAACTAACTTGGGGAGAGCTTAGTCCCAGCTCTTCTTGTATCTCGATCTTCGCTCGCTGAAGTGGATCTTCACTCGGTTCAAGATAGCCGCTCACGCCAGCCCATCTCCCTTGATATGTTCCCACCCTCTCACTTCGACGAAGAAGTAGAATCCCAAGATCGGATTCAAGAAAGGACGTTACAACATGCCTAAACTGCAATCCGATGCACTGGGGAATGGCGTGGTTCTATTTTCTGACAGGATTCACTTGCGGTCTCACGTTTTCTAAGCGACTCCAGAGCTTAGCTGCAGCCGTTTGGGATATCGACTGTGCCTTCTCTTCGTCGAAGGTGACAAGCTTCTTGTCCCTCACGATAGGCGCTCCGTCTACCAGCACTTGTTCCACGTCGTCTCCGTCTACTGTGTTGATCAAGTGCCCGACGACGCTGTTGGCGTTCAGTGGGGTGGGGAGTACGTTCGGGTTGATTATGATGATGTCTGCGCGTTTGCCGGTTTCTATGGATCCGATTTCGTTCTCTATCCCATAGAGTTTGGCTCCGTTGATTGTGGCCATCTCAAGGATTGTGTAGGCGTCTATGGCGTTTGGGTTTCTGTGATGTATCCGATGAAGGAGGTAAGTTGCCCGCATGTTTTCGAACATATCGAAGATGTATCCGTCATTTCCTAAGCCCACGTTAACGTTCTTCTGCAGCATTCTGGTGATCGGGGCGACGCCCACTGCGTTTAGCATGTTGCTCATCGGATTATGAGCGACACCGGTTTTCGTTTGTGCGATGATTTCAATCTCATCTTCGTCGAGGTTGACGCAATGCGCCAGTATCACATTTGGTCCGACTAGGCCGAGATCCCGTAAGCGTTCCACTGTTCTCTTACCATAATTCTCAAGGTTATGATGAACATCGCCCATTCCCTCAGAGGCGTGTATGGTGATCGGGGCATGACACTCCTCGGCCAGCTTCTTCACTTCCCTAATCAGGTCGTCCGTAACCGTGAAGGAGGCGTGAATGCTGAATAGAGGTTTGGCCTTGCCGGGCGTTGCTGTAGATTTCTCGGCGAATCTCACGTTCTCCTGCACACCCTTCATCCCTTCATCCTTCGTATGGCGCTCGGTGGCCTCGAAGGCGATGTAACCTCTTATCCCAATCTCGTTGACCGCGCGTGCTACTTGATCCAAAACCCCTGAAATCGAATGGGGACCCGAATAGGTGTCAGCGAAGGTTGTCACGCCCGACTTAGCGAACTCCAAACATGCAACTAGGGCGCTTGCGTAGGCGTCCTCGAAGGTCATGGCTTCATCAACCGGCCACCAGACACGTTGAAGAATTTGTGTGAAATCTGATGGAGGCACTATTTTGAGGGAAGCGCCTCGCAATAGCATTCCGTAGAGATGGGAATGACTGCAGATAATTCCGGGCATTACGATGCGCCCCGATGCGTCCAAAACTTCAGCAGTCTTGTATCCACGCTCCAAGCCCTCCGTCTCGCCAATCTCAACTATCCGATCATTCTCGATTGCCACAGAATGTCCTTCGAGGATCCTTCGCTGCTTATCCATCGTTACTAGTACGCCGTTCTTTATGAGGAGGTTAACCAAAGGCGATGCCCGGCTTCATGTGCCGCGCCATTCGATAAAAGACGTATCGCTAGGAGAGTCTTCGCCTGCCCAGAACGCAATAGAGCGACACTAGCAATCGTGAGGTTAGAAGCACCGAAAGTAACATCGCACCTAAGATCAAAGTCGGTGTCAGAATCATCATGAACAGAGTCTCGCGGAAGAGTTCTGCAACAAAAACCGGACCTACAGTTCCAAGGATAACGATCACCAAATACTGCTCAAGTCGTCTCGCAATTCTACGCACTCTTGATGTCCTCATGAGCAGAGCGCTGAAGGGAAGCGCGAGATAGCTTGTGCCAAGTAGCCAAGTCACAACTAGTCCTGAGATAACGGCTGCGGTTTCAGGGTTGGCCGGCAAAACACTGAATGTTGCTGCGCCGATCCTCAGGATCGCCACTAGCGGGTAGAGAACGAATTTCATTGGAGTTCTCAGTGCTTGACGTTGTGTTATGAATTCTGCTACGTTTGGACTGAATGAGTAGTACCAAGCATTGAACACAGTCATGAAGCTGGAACCCACATAGGTCTTCAGTATCATATTGTCTCTGAAGTTCCTCAGGAGCTGGACCTCGGGGGAAAGCTCAGACCCGTAGGTTGCAGTGGCGATGATGCACTGTTGACCTGTGATCCTGACAGTCACGTCCACGAAATGACTGAGCGACCCGCTGACCCCTAACACTCTGAGCGTGAAGTTCCCGAGAGTTGCGCTGCTACTGGTCGTCACTCTTAGAATTGAAGTCGCTGTCGCATCTGGCAAAGGAGTGATCGCACTTGGAAGTGAAAAAGTGGTGTCCTCCGGAGCTGCGCTCAACCAAGAAGCAAACAGTAAGACATTGGAACTGAAACCGTTTCGGGACAGCACCGTAATTGTGGCTGCCCCGCTGGCTCCCTGAGTTACCGAGATAACACCCGATGATGACAGTACAGAAAAATCCGCCACGGCTGATGGAGTCACGATCACCGTTAGGATTGCATTGTGAGAGAGCGAGCCACTGCTTCCCTCAATCACAATTCCGTAGCTTCCCACCGGCATTGAAGCTGATGTCAAAATAGTCACTGTAGATGATGCGGTTCCTCCGGCAGCTGGTGTAACCGGATTAGTTCCAAAGGTAACTGTTATCCCGCTTGGGACACCAGAACTTGCAAGAGTCACACCTGAAGCAAAGCTTCCTATTGACTGAACGGCTACCGCGGAAGAACCCTGGGCACCTTGAACCAATGACACCGAGCTAGGGGAAAGCGAGATCGTGAAATCGCGCACTGAGGAACTCACCTGAACCGCTAAGTCTATGCTGTGCCTGAGCAGTCCATTCGTCCCACTTACGCGAAAAGTGAAGGTGCCAACCGAAGCAGCAGAACTTGCGGTTACTGTGAAAGTCACGGCGGTTGTACCTCCAGACGGAGGCGATACGAGTGTGGCAAAAGTGAATGTGACACCTGACGGCGTTGATCCAATCCAACCAACTGATAATCCGACTGGCGAGTTGAAGCCGTTGATCGATGTCACAGTGAGTGTGGTTGTGCCACTCGTGCCCTGGACCACGAATACCGTTGTAGGCGAAGCGGAAATTGAGAAATCGGCATATCCTGTCTGCGTAATAGCGACGGTGAGAGTTGTGCTGTGCGATAGACTGCCACTGCTTCCCGTTATAGTAATGGTGTAGGTCCCAGTTGTCGCATAAGACACGGTCGTGAGCGAGATCAGAGAACTTGCTGAGCTCCCAGCAGGCGGTGTAATTGGATTTGGCCCGAACGTCAGAGTCAATCCAAAGGGGATACCTGTGGTGGTCAACGAAACCGGTGAAGAGAAGCTACCTGAAGATACTACGGTGACTGTTGCCGATCCTATCGCGCTGGGTGCGACAATGACACTTGCTGGGGAAACTGTGATCGTGAAATCTCCCGACCCAATTACCTTCAAAGTGAGAGAAGTCGAATGAGAGATGGTGCCGTTTGTCCCAGTAACGATGAGGGGATATGTGGACGCGGGAACACTCGAACCAACCGAAATAATCAGGGGTGACGAAGCACTTCCTCCTAGAGGGGGCGTGACGGGATTTGTGCCGAAGCCGGCAACAGCCCCACTCGGCAATCCGGAGACCCCCAAGTTCACGGGCGAACTGAAGTTGACCATCGAACTGACTATGACTGTAGTCGTTCCTGCCGAACCCTGAAGTACATTCAAGCTACTTGGAGAAACTGAAATTGAGAAATCGCCTGCGGCAAGAGTGCCGATGTTGCGCGCATTTCCATGTACAGGCGCGAGGAGGAACAGGGCTAGCAGTGAGATAATGACGGGGCTGGATGTTCGCGTCAATCTGGAATTTTGAGGCAACTCGACACGCTGCGTAACGTAGACATGGTCTGTCTATTTGTTCGTTGCTTCTCGTTGAGCGATCGCAAAGCATCCATGTCTACATATAACCTACGCGTAGCTATCCTGTAACGTGTAACGTCACTTGTAGAACCTACGGCTAGGAAATCTAACGCACGCTTGAACCCGGTCCAAGAAGAGCTTTCTGATTTGGATTATCTAAAGTTAAAACGGATTAATGGAATACTGAACTCGTGCTAGGCTTGCGACTCAGGATTGTTGGTTTAGGAGACTCCACCACGGCTGGGACTCCTGAGTTTCAGTCTCCACTTGAAGCCCCTCCCAATGGCAAGGGCAATTTTGAGAGTCAGTATGCGTATTGGATGATGAAAGCTCATCCTGGATGGGTAGTGTTGAACCGCGGGATCGATGGTCAACGGTCCGACGAGATTTTGGCCCGGTTTCAAAGGGACGTAGTGCAAGAGGCACCAGATTATGTGATCGTTCTCGCAGGTGTCAATGACATCTACCAAGGCATACCTCTTGAATCGATAAAGAGAAATATTCTCGAAATGTACGCGAGCGCAGTGAAAGCCAAGATAGTTCCGGTAGCGGCTACCGTCCTTCCGTAGAATACCGCCTCCAAATCGAAGGCGTCAACAATCCGACAGCTGAACAGCTGGATTAGGAGTACCGCCAAAAGTCTCGGAATTCCATTCTGCGATACGAGTGCCGCGGTTGCGAGTCCAAGCAACCCAGACCGTTTACAGGCATCCCCCGAGGGTCACCATCCCGATGTGGCAGGCTACCGTACTATGGCTATGCGGCTCACCGAAGTCATTGAGAAACACGCTCTCAATGTCCACACGGAAGCTGGCTAGAAAACATCAACACGGACTTGTTTGAGGGTTGAAAGGTGTTCCTCCTGCCTTTGATTGCGCGTGATCTGTTGCCGAGCATGGTGTTTCTTGAAGAACACAGACAATTCCATTCTACGTCCTGGCCGCGATACTATCGTTCGTGCAATTGTGCGAGGAAATTAAAGTAAGTAAAAAAGGGAGAGAGTCTTTCTTGGCGCGCTCTTCTCCATATGTAGTAGGTTCTGGCTTGGGGAAGGCGAGTCCAAACGAAAAACGGTGGGCCGGCGAGAATCTCACTCTAGCAGCTGCTCTAATTATTGCCGCTCTTTACTTGCCGGCGCAGTGGAACAGCGCCCTCGCGCGCTTTCTAACGGATACTCTGCCTGCTCTCTTGGCGTTTGGCGTCCTAGGTATAGGCGGATCTACTTTTGCAAAGGGGAAAAAGGGACCGGAGAAATTCCCAAATGTCTGGATATATGTGCACGGGACTTGGTTAGGCTCCGTTCCGCGGTCGTCTAAAGCTTCAGATATTGTTGGATCTGTTCCTCGACAACCTTCAAACTGCCTTCCCAGAAGTCCGGTTTGCGGATATCGATGTCAAACTTGGCAGCAAGCTCAGCCGGCGTGCCTTCCCCAGTCCGTGATAGTAGTGTTTCGTAATCCTTCACGAATGAGCTGCCACGCTCTTTGTAGATCGCATATAATCCTGTACCGAAGAGTAAGCCGAAGGCGTAGGGATAGTTGTAGAAAGACAGGTTGGGCATGTAGTAGTGAGGCTTCCAAGTCCACATGTACTTATGCAGATACTGTCCATCCAATCCGTCTCCATAAGTTGCCTTTTGGCAACGTAGCATGATCTCGCAAAAGTCATCGGCTGATAGCTCCGAGTTAGCCCTGCGCTCAAAGACCTCTTTCTCGAACATGTATCGCGAGCTTATGTCAACAACGATCTGATTCGCGTTGATCAACTGGTTTTCCAGAATTGCGAGTTTCTCATCAATGGTTTTCGCATCAGATAGTGCGGCGTTGGCGATGATGGTTTCGTTAAAGGTTGAAGCTGTTTCAGCCAGAGTCATTGGTGTAGTTGTCTGTAAGATTGTTTTGCCAACTTGGCAGTAATTGTGGAAGGCGTGGCCAAGCTCGTGCGCAACCGTCGAAACTTCATCGAGTGAACCGTCAAAGTTGCATAGGATACGGGACTCGTCCACTCCGGGCACTTCCATGCAGAACGCACCGCCGCGTTTACCTTTGCGTGGTTCGGCGTCGATCCAGTTGTGTTCGAAGGCTCGCTGACCCAGTTCCGCCAGCCGATCACTGAAAGTACGGAATTGAGTCAGAATGAATTTCTTAGCTTCGTCCCATGTGTAACGTCGTTCGCTCTTACCAACTGGGGCGAATATGTCCCACCACGGTAGCGCCTTGTTACCGAATCGTTTCGCTTTTGCCTGCAGATATTTTCGGAACATTGGGAATGAGTTCCGCATAACACTGAGCAACGTTTCGACGGTTTCGCGGTCAACTCTTGAGCCGTCCAGTGAGGCGTGAAGAGCGTCGATTCGACCGCGTCGCTGGTCCAATGTGAACACGCTACCTTTCACACCATTTAGCGCAGCCGCCAGTGGCTCTCGTACCGACTCCCAAGCAATCAGTTCAGCTTCATAGGCTCGCCGACGGGCATCAGGATTAGTATGGTGATTCAAGTTCTGAAGGACGGTTATAGGAAGTTTCTGGACTTTCCCCTCCAGTTCGAAGTCCACAGTAAGCTGAGAACAAACCGTACCATGCAGCTTGCTCCATGCATTCCCTCCGCTCAATTCCAGTTCAGCTGCTAGAGATTCCTCTGCCTCGCTCATCATGTAGCGACTCTGCTCGGCAAGCTCACGTAGGTAAAATGAGTGCTCTCTTGCTGTGCCAGGTTGATCCAGCAGCTTGGGTAAGGATCCTGCAACGGTCCCAAGCCAGCTTTGGAATCTTATCTGCTGCTTTCGGAGGCGAATGCCGACCATTTCCAGTTCGGACTCCAATCGCTTGGCCGTTGTGTTGAAGGAATCAGTCGTCACATAGGACGCAACGTAGGCGGTGAGAGTCGAGTACAACCGCAGCGTAACGTTCATCTCCCCTAGGTACTCAGCGATTGTCGTTTTCACATCAGTTGACTCAGTGCCAGATGCTGTTCGAGAAATATGGTGTTCGTTCAGATAACGATCAAAAGCGTCCACTTGGCTCTTCAAATCAAAGGTTGCTCTCTTGAACTGCTCAGACTCCAAGCCTGGGTAGACATTCGCAAGATCCCATCGAGGCAGGTTCGCCGGATCAACGGTCTGCAAGTCGCGTCCCACATGCTAGCTTCGACAGCTCGGCATTGACCTCTTTAAACAGTTTCGCCCCGATGATCCTGCCCAGATGTTGTCACCTTGCGAACACAACTAAGACAAGGGTGATCTCTGCCCCAGCGTTCGATCAAGAGGAACACCAGAAGGCTTAGTCGGTTTGGCTTAATCATAATTTGGAAGGCGCCGATATAGACCGACTGCCAAAGGCTTGGGTAATGATGCTGCTGACTAAGAAAGTGGCTCTCGTCACAAGAGCTTCAAGAGGTATAGGGAAGGGGAGCGCGCTTGAAATGTCACGAAGTCATGTTCTAACATGTGGGATGAGATTGCGATGAACGAGGATCTCCTAGTAGCGATCAGACGCGAGTTTCCTTACTCTGAGGTTGATGGTAATGGAAGAAAGAGGATTTTCTTTGAGAATGCAGCAGGCTCACTGGTTCTGAAACGCGTTGCAGATGCAGAAGCAAAAGTGCGTCTCGCATGCTCTGCTAATGTAGGTGGACCTTCTTGGGAGTCAAAGATGAATGAAGAAACCATACTCGAAGGTAGGAGAGCCGTCAGAGACTTCCTGAATGCGCCATCTGAGGATTACATTGTATCCGGTGAATCTGCGACCAGTCTACT
>Ga0315282_10003624_pt1 | contig 27666 bp, 20 predicted proteins | sample YL17G07_20_MG_FD_203693 | JGI IMG/M metagenome (GOLD analysis project Ga0315282, IMG submission 203693) | Sediment microbial communities from Yellowstone Lake, YNP, Wyoming, USA - YL17G07_20 | ecosystem: Environmental > Aquatic > Freshwater > Lake > Sediment | place: USA: Wyoming | collected...
GTGAGCACCCGGTCCGGATGCACGATGCCGCTCACGGCGAGCCCGTACTTGATCTCCTTGTCCTCGACGCTGTGGCCGCCAACCAGGGCCACGCGGGCCTCCTTCATCTTGTCGAGCCCTCCCTGCAGGATGTCGTGCAGGATCCCGAGGTTCATGGACTTCGAGGGGAAGCAGACGATGTTCATGGCGCAGAGCGGCACACCGCCCATGGCGTACACGTCGCTCAAGGCGTTGGCTACGGCGATCTGGCCGAAGAGGTGCGGGTCGTCCACGATCGGCGTGAAGAAGTCGACCGTCTGGATCAGGGCCATCGTGTCCGATAGACGATAGACCCCGGCGTCGTCGGGCCGATCCAGGCCAACGATGAGATTCGGGTCCTCCATGAGCTTGAGCCCGCAGAGCGCACGGGCCAGGTCCCCTGGCCCCAGCTTGGAGGCTCAGCCCGCCCCGATCACGGTCTGGGTGAGGGGAATGCCCTCTTTGGGTTCATCCTTGTTCATGAGAGACCTTATACCGGAGTTTCCTCATCTTTGGTACTCTTCCGAGAGCAAGGACGAACGGTCGGGAAAAGTGTTGATTTGAGCAAGGAGTTGATTGTAAAAATGAGTATTCGGGTTAAGATGATGAGGGATGGAGCCCAAAGCTCTCCGGGGGGAAATGATGAGCAAGAGTGACGAACCCAAGCTGGTCAAGGTTCCCGAGAACCTCCAGTCGTTCTTCCAGACATCGGAGCGCCTCATGGAGGAGTTCTTCAAAACCTTCAAGCGGAAGCCCGAGCGGGGAGAGGCGACCATCGGCGGCATGCGATACCTTCTCGTTCGCGCCGAGTCGATCACCCTCGAGCTTCACGAGGAGCTCAAGAAGAACTTCGGCGAGGCCGGGGCGTGGCGCATCGCCTACCGCCTGGGCCGGGCGCTCGGAAAGCGCGACGCCCAGATGCTCCACGAGCGGTTCGGGATCGAAGACTCGCTCACGAAGCTTGCCTTGGGGCCGGTGCACTTCGCGCACACCGGCTGGGCCTTCGTCGAGATCCTGCCCGAGAGCCTGCCCAGGCCGAACGAGGATTACTTCCTGGCTTACAAGCACCCCTATTCCTTCGAGGCCGATGCGTATCTGGAGAAGGGGCTCAAGAGCGAGGTCCCGGTCTGCCAGATGAACGCCGGCTACAGCTGCGGCTGGTGCGAGGTGAGCTTCGGCGTCGAGCTCGTGGCCGAGGAGATCGCCTGCCGGGCCATGGGGGACCAGCAGTGCACCTTCGTGATGGCCCACCCCAAGCATTTGAAGCGCCTCAGGGACGAGTTTCGAGCGAAGTCCGGAATCTGAAAGCCGTTCGACGTCGATTCAATCCTGTTGCCTCGTTGCGCCTTGGCATGATTTACTGGTGACCGTGCCAGGACCTTTCTCCATCGGAGGGAAAACCATGACCTCGAAACGGATGATCGTTCCGCTTGTCGCCGCGCTACTTCTGGCGTTGGCGCCGGCGCCCGGCGTCTCGTGGGACGCCACGGACGGCGTGGTGCTGCCCGTGCCCTCGCTCGTGGATCAGGACGAGCCGGTCGCGCTCGCCATCAACCCGGCCAACCTCGGGTTCATGAACTCCTGGAGCCTCATGTACGTGGGCGCGCACACGGTGGAGGTGGCACAGCAGACCGTCACCGAGGGGTCGGGGCACGGGATCTACATCGGGACGCATGTCTTCGGGCCTCTGGCCCTGGCCGCTTCCCTGGACATCCTCTTCCCTCCCGACATCTACACGCAGACCTTCGGGCTCGACGACCGGTTCCGCTTGTCTCTCGGCATGGCCTTGAGGCTTGCGGACGGCCTGTCCCTGGGCCTCGCCTACCGGCACATCTTCTCCGAGGAGCCCTACGGCCTGGATGGGCTCGACACCGCGGACTTCGGCCTCTCGATCCGGCCCACGAACTGGCTCGCCTTCGCCATGGACATCCGGGATATCGGCACCCCCCAGATCACGACGCATCTCGGGAACCGGGAAGTGAGCCGGCGCTATCTCTTCGGCGCCATGCTCCGTCCCCTCTCCTCGGACCTGCTTTCGGCCGGCGTCGAGGTGTCCTACGCCGACATCGCGAACCAGACCGATCTCCGGGTGCTCCTCGGGACCGACCCGGTAAGCGGCATCGAGCTCCGGCTGGGCGGCGGGTTCTACGATGTGAGCGACAAGACCGCCTACACGCTCGAGGGGGCGGTGGCCATCAACTTCGCGCAGTTCGGGGCCGGGTTCGGCACCTCGGGCCGGGTCCATCCCGACCCGTACATGGTCAGCTATTCCTGGTGGGCGAGGGTGTCGGGCGTGGAGTACCCGTCGCTCTGGCGGCACGACCGGATCCCGGTGGTCGAAATCCGGGAGCCGGAGTCGACCTACGAGTTCGCGGCGCTCATCCGGCTCTTCGAGAGGATGGAGCGTGACAGCGCGGTTCCGGCCGTTCTCCTCAGGCTGGAGGGGGACGCACTGCCGTTCGCCATCGCCCAGGAGCTTCGCGGCCGCGTCGCGGCGTTGAAGAGGGCCGGCAAGCAGGTCTTCTGCCATATGAACAGCGCCGAGGGGTCCTCGTACTACGCGTGTGCCGGGGCGAGCCGCGTCTGGATCAACCCGGCCGGCGGGATCTGGCTCACCGGCATCAAGTCGCAACGGTTCTTCCTCCGGGAGCTCCTGGACAAGATCGGGGTCCGGGCCGACATCGTCCGCATCGGGAAATACAAGAGCTCGCCCGAGATGTTCATGGAAAAGGAGCCCACCGAGCCGGCGCGCGAGGAGTTGGATTCGATGCTCGACAGCGTCTACCGCTGGTTCGTGTCAGACCTCGCGAGCGACCGGGGCCTCTCCGAGGAGAAGGTGAGAAAGCTCATCGACAACGGGCCGTATGTGGCCCAGGAGGCGCTCGAGGCCGGGCTCGTGGACGAGCTCGTCTACAACGATCAGCTCGAGGACACGGTCTGGAAGACGCTCGGGAGCGAGTCCGCTTTCGACGAGCATTACGGGGACGGGGACGAGAAGCCGAGCCGGTATCTCCGATACCCGAAAGTGGCGGTGCTCCACATCGAAGGGACCCTCGTGGAAGGGGAGTCCATGGAGATCCCCTGGCTCGGCTTCCGCACCGCCGGCGCGGCCACCATCGCCAAGACGCTCCGTGAGATCGCCCGCGACGAGGATGTCGAGACCGTGGTCCTTCGCATCGACAGCCCGGGCGGCTCGGCCCTGGCGTCGGACATCATCTGGCGCGAGATCATGGCGCTGCGCAAGGAGAAGCCGGTGGTCGCCTCCATGGGCGCCATGGCCACCTCCGGGGCCTACTACATCGCGAGCGCTGCGAACGAGATCTACGCCGAGCCCGCGACCCTGACCGGGTCGATCGGCATCTTCTACGGCAAGGCGGACCTGAGCGGCCTCCTGGACAAGGTGGGGATCGGCGTCTTCACCACCACCCGAGGGAAACGGGCGGACATGGAATCGTGGTTCCGGCCGTACACGGACGACGAGCGGGAGGAGCTGAAGCGCAAGATCAGCCACTTCTACGGTCTGTTCGTGGACAAGGTGGTCGAGGGGAGAGGCCGTGGGTTCAAGACCGAGATCGTGGACGACCTGGGCCGGGGGCGGATCTGGAGCGGCGCGCAGGCCCACTGGCGGCTCCTCGTCGATCATATCGGCGGCTTGAGCGAGGCCACGGAGGCGGCTCGGAGCCTCGCGAAGATCGGCCCCGAGGCCGTCGTCGTGGATCTGCCCAAGAAGGAGAGCCTCATCAGCCGCCTGATCCACACCCTCCTGAATTCGGGAAGCGACGAGGAGAGCAGCCCGTTCCCGATCCCCTCGTCCCTCCGCATGGTGGTCCGATCGGTGATGCCCTTCGTCATGTCGGCGCAGGATCACGCACCTCTCGCCCTTTGTCCGTACATCGTCGAGATGAAATAATCAGATCTGCTGGGACGAGAGCTCGAGCAGGTTCAGCACGGTGCATACCGCCAGGGCCATGGAGCGGGTGGAGAGCCACTCGGTCGGGCCGTGGAAGTTCGATCCGCCCACGAAGATGTTCGGGGTCGGCAGCCCCATGTGGCTGAGCCGTGACCCGTCGGTACCGCCCCGGACCGCGTTGAGCTGCGGCTCGACCCCGGCCTTCTTCACGGCCTCGACGAGCCGCTCCAGGATCTCGGGCTTCTTCGACAGGATCGCATGCATGTTCGGGTAGGACGACTTGACCTCTACCTCCACCTTGACGCGGCTGTCGGCCGAGGCTACCTCCTGGGCCAGCTTTCGGATGAGCTCGGCCTGCTTCTTCACGTTGCTCTCCAGGAAATCCCTCAGGATCATGTGGAGCTTGCAGGACGATGCGTCGCCGCTGATCTCGTAGGGATGGATGAACCCCTTGCGGCCGTCCGTGGTCTCGGGCGCCATGTCCTTGGGCAACCGATCCAGGAAGACCCCCATGAAGCGCAGCGCGTTCACCAGCTTTCCCTTGGCCGTGCCCGGGTGGGTCGCCACGCCCGTGAAGGTCACCCAGGCGCTCTCGGCGTGGAACGTCTCGATGTTGATGTCGCCCAGCGTGCAGCCGTCCAGCGTGAAGGCCGCCTTGGCCCCGAACTTCTCGAAGGGGAACCGGTCCGGGCTCAGGCCGATCTCCTCGTCCGGCGTGAAGCAGATCGCGATCGGCGGTCGCGGCACGTCCGGATGCCGGTTCAGCATCTCAATCGTGGACATGATGATCGCAATGCCGGCCTTGTTGTCGGTTCCGAGGAGCGTGGAGCCGTCGCTGGTGACGATGGTGTCGCCGATGCACTCCTTGAGCTCGGGCGTGTCCTCGATCGTGATCATCGGGCCGGCCGGGAGCTTGATCGGCTCACCTTTGTAATTCTCATGAAAGAGGGGCTTCACATCCTTGCCGCTTGCGGCCGACGAGGTGTCGAGATGGGCGATGAGGCCCAAGGCAGGCGCCGAGGTGTTTCCCCGGAATCTGGCCACGACATAGCAGTTCTGATCCACCCCCGCTTCATCCGCACCCAGCTCCTTCAGCTCTCCGACGAGCTTTTCGCCCAGGACCCGCTGTCCCGGGCTCGACGGGAACGGGTCGGCCTTGGTGCTGGACTGGGTGTTGATTCGAACGTAACTCAGGAATCTTTCAAGGAGTTGTGTGCCTTCGAGAGGTTCGTTGGGGTCGCTAAAGAAGCGCATGGGTCTTCCTTTCAATTGAAAATTTCTACCCTTCTTTTTCTAGCTCCCCCCATGCGACTGCTGAACAGGCTCTCTTCATCGAGCGACATGTTATCGAAAAAAAAATCAAAAATCACGAAAATTGATGGGTTTCGAGCCAAACTTGGAATTTCTCCCTTGTGGATAACCCCCCTTGTCGTTACACTTGCAAAGGATAAGCGGACAGGATGACCCGTTGAATGAATATTAGAAATCGAAAATCAGGAGGAGAACCATGAGAAAGACATTAAGACTCGGGATGTTGCTGGTATCAACCCTCGCATGCGCCATGCTTGCGTCCTGCAGCGGGGACAACAGTCTCAACTATGACGGCGGCCTTGGCGACGGCAGCCTTGGCGACGGCGGCGATGCCGGGGACAGCGGAGAGGACGGCAGCCAGGACGGCGCTGTGGACGCCGACGCGGATACGGACGGCGATGCGGACGGCGACGGCGACACCAACTGCACCTTCCCGGGTTCGTTCGAAAGCGACTACGGCGGCTATTCCCTGGACTCCCAGAACGGCGGCCATGTCCTGTATCAGGGCGCGTCCGGGATAGCAACCAACTACGTGATCGACATGCTGAATGTCGAGCTGTGGGAGACCTACGGCGCCACCATCGCTCCGGGCCAGATATCCCTCACCGGCAAGGAGACCAGCTACGCCACTTGCGGCACGTGTGTGGTGTTCTACGAGGGGGTCCATCTCTCCGGCGGCAACATCACCAGCTCGGTGCACGCCTTCATGCCCCAGAGCGGCACGCTGAACCTCACCTCGGCCACCGCATCGGCCGGCACCAAGTTCGCCGGCACGCTCAACGCCAGCCTCGTGGAGGTCACCATTGACCCGACCACCAGCGAGACCACGCCGGTGTCGGGCGGTTGCACCATCCCGATCAACGGATTCACCTTCTCCGTCACGCTGGAGGCCATGTAACGGCCGAGCGTCCCCCCTCCCACGGCTAAGGTTGTTCCGGGGTTTTCCCGGATCCCCATCCGCATGTTCAGGAAATGGACATGAACGACCCAACTGGGTTAGGTAATGAATGGAGAGGGGGCCGTCCTGCGAGGGAACGGCCTTGAGGTTTGGGATCATGAGGAACCCGGAGAGGATTTCAAACAGGGTGTTTCCAGCGGCGGTCTCGACGGCGCTCCTGATGCTCGTCGCCTGGAGCGCCCGGGCCGTGGAGCAGCTTCCGGCCACGGATGCGCTGCTCGATACGCGCCCCCTCGCCATGGGCGGCACAGGAATGGCGGCCGCCGCCTCGAACCCCTCCATATACACGAACCCGGCCGGAATCATGGCCCTGAAGCTCTACCATGTGGAAGTCATGTATCAGTATGCCTCGGAGATATCGAGCAGCCTGGGCGGCGCCTCGGTGGTGGATTCGGTCACCTCCCCCTTCGTGGGCGCCGGGCTGGGCTTCATCTACAAGGGAGCCGCGAGCTCCGTGGACCACAGCCAGTTCGATGTGAGGCTGGCCCTGGCCGGCGCGTTCACCGACTTCTTCCAGCTGGGGGTCATGGGCAAGTACCTGTACGTCGATCAGGGCGGCCATGGGCCCAACGGCGACCCGGCGCTCAATTCCACGGGCGAGGCGGAGCTCAACACCTTCTCCATGGATGCGGGATTGATCCTGAAGCCGGTCAAGTTCCTGTCCATCGGCGTGGGGGGCCAGAACCTCACCGACACCGGGAGCCAGTTCGCGCCGATCCGGCTCGTGCCCGGGATCGCGCTCCACATCGCGGACATGCTCATCACCGAGTTCGATTTCGTGACGGATTTCACGTCCCACAGCAACATCACCTTCGAGTACCGGGGCGGTGTCGAGGTGTTCATCGCGAACGTGGTGCCCATCCGGGCCGGGTACTACTACAAGCCGTGGGACGAGACCCACCACGTCACCGCCGGGCTGGGGTATGTGGCCCGGGACTTCGGGCTCGAGTTCGGCTTGAGCCAGGGGGTGTGGGGGATCAAGGACACGACGGTCGGGTTCGCGGTGCGTATCTTCATCAACTAGGTTTCAGGTCGTCGCTCACGGCATGGGGCCCCAGGGGACCAGGACCAGGACGGCGAACAGCCCCAACACAGCGGAGATCAGGATCTTCATCCACCGGTCCTGAGGCGCTCCTCGGGGCTCCAGCCTGAATCCGACCACGATCGCCTGGACCGCGAACAGCACGAGAATGAGATCATACGGCACGCGGTACCGGATCTCGGCGAAGTACACGGCGGCCGAATAGACCATCGTTGCGATGTGAAGAGAGGCGAGCTCCAGGGCCAGGTTCCTCCGAAAGGCCAGGGAGAGGAGGCCGAGAAACGAGAGGGGCAGAAGCATGTACTTCACGAGCCAGGCCCAGAGATCAAACACCGACCCACGCCAGGTCCCCTCCTTGGCGTGGTTCCGCTCGGGCCACATCGTGTTCATGAACGCGACCAGGGCGATGTTCCGCCGGAGCAGGCCCAGTTTCTCGGCAAGGCTCAAGGTCGACTGGTAGCGCGCCCGCTCCGCGCCGAGCTGCTTGGCGTCCGCGATGTATCCCGTGAACGTGAACTCCCGGGTGTACCCGAGCTGCCGCGTGGCCGGCGGCTGGAACTTGCGCGTCACGTCCGTGCCGTCGCTCCGCTTCATGACCGTGCCGTCGGGTCGGGTGCGGGCCGCGAGGATCCGCTTGTACTTCGTGCTCGCGAAGAAACGGCCCACCGCATCGTTGTCCGAGATGAGGGCCAGGTGGCCCGTGTAGTCCTGGTGGCGGTAGGCGCTGTACCCGATCACGACGAGCGCCGGCAGGAGGACCACGGCCAGCGTTCGCCATCGGAACCAATCGAGGTCCCGCTTCCTCACCATCATCCACGCGACGCCCATGAGGGCCGTCATCACGAGCTGCGGCCGGATGGTGAACCCCAGGGCCGTGGCCAGTCCGGCCCACCCACCCCCCTTGCCGGTCTGGGCGAGCCGGATCCAGAGCCACAGGCTCAAGAAAAGGAAGAACATGTACGGCGTCTCGGAGGTGAGGAACCCCGCGTACGACACCTGCGGGTACCACAGGGCCGACACAAGGCCGAGAGCATAGGCGGGCCATACCGTGGAGAAGCAGCGGAGCGCGGCGAGCATGAGGAAGAGGGTCACCGACGCGGAAAGGATCGCGGCCGCGGCCCCCATGGCTTCGTAGTTCGAGTCGCCGAACACGAGGCTCTCGAGCGCGTAGAGGTAGTGCGTGCCGTACGGATAGCAGACGTTGTACTCGTCGTCCATGTTCTGATCCCCGGCGATCAGAGCCTGGGCCCGAAGCATGTAGCCCAGCATGTCCGAGTAGACCGCGTCCCCGGGCCGCTGCACCCCGAAGACCCATACCAGACGGATCGCAAGCGACAGGATGACGATCGCGACGATCGTTATCCTGACTCCGCGCGGAGCGGTGAGAAACCCCTTCAGGCTGGATCCCCCCCAGGCCACAGATTACACGGCCTTTCCGGCGAGCGAGGCCTTGCCGCGCTTGGTGAGGCCCACGAACCAGATATAGAAGATCGGCACCACGAGGAGCGTGACGAACGTGCAAAGCAACAGCCCGCCGATGATCACGCGCGCGAGGGGCGCCCATTCCTCGGCGCCTGATCCGAACACAAGCGCGAGCGGGATCATGCCGAGCGCCGTGGTGAGCGCGGTCATGAGGATGGGCCTAAGGCGCATCTTGCCCGCCGCGATCACGGCCGTGACGTAGTCCATCTTGTCCTTCTCGATGCGCTGGTTCGCGCAGTCCACGAGCACGATGGAGTTGTTGGTGACAATCCCCACGAGCACGATCTCTCCGATGATGGCCATGATCGAGATGGGAATGCCGGTGACGACGAGCGCGATGGCGGCGCCGATCACGCTGAACGGGATGGTGAGGAAGATGATGAACGGCTCGAGCAGGCTCTCGAACTGCGACGCCATGACCATGAACACGAGGAGGAGGGCCGCAAGGAGCGCGAGCCCCAGGTACTGGAACGACTCCATGAAGTCCTCGGCACCGCCGCCGATCATGTAGGAGAACCCCTCGGGCCATTGGAAGGCGTCGAGCTGCTTCTTGATGCGCTTGGTGAACCCGCCCAGGTCCTGGCCCACGGACGAGGCGCTCACCGTGACCACGCGCTTCTGATCCTTTCGCGTGATCTTGATGGGTCCGAGCTTGCTCTCGATCCGGGCGATGCTGCTCAAAGGCACGCTCTTGCCCGTGGGGGTCATGACGAGCAGGTTCTCGAGCGTTCGGCGGTCGTGCCTGAGCTCCCTGGGCGCCTTGACCCTCACGTAGTACTCGTCCCCTTTCTCGCGGTAGAGCGTCGCGATGGTGCCCTGGAAGAAGGTCGAAATCACGGATGACGGGATCGCGGCCGGAAGCCCCAGGGCTGCGAGACGCTCACGATCATACACCACGTGGTACTCGGGCCGGCCCTCGGTCATGCTGAAGGTCGTGTCGGCCGCGTCCGGGTCCTTCTTCACGATCTCCATGACCTTCTGCCCGACCTGCTTGGCCGTGTCGAGGTCGTGGCCCACGATCTTGATCTCCAGGTCCGCGCCCCCCGTGATGTTGAACGGCATGAACGTGTCGACCGTGGCGCCCGGGATGGCGCGGAACGCCTTGCGCAAGTCTTTCTCGATGTCCTGTTGGCTCCGCTTCCGCTTGGCCATGTCGGAGAGCCTGACGCGTATGACGCCGGCGTGGCTTCCCTCGGCGAACATGGCCGCGAACCCCTCGCCGGTTCCCACGTCGGACGCCACGACCTCGGCTTCGGGCGTGCGCTCGCGGAGGATCCGCACGGCCTGCTTCATGTACTTCTCAGTGGTCTCGACATCGGTGCCCACCTCGGCCTTGAGCTGGAAGAGCATCATGCCCTGGTCCTCGTCCGGGAAATAGTCCGTGCCCACGTAGAAGACGAGCACCAGGATCGCGGCTGCAAGGGCGGCCACGGACACGACCACGGTGGTGACGCGCCATCGCATGCAGAGATTGAGCAGGTAGACGTAGGACGTGTTGACGGCATTCAGGAAGGAGAGCGACACCTTGGCGAGGAACGGTCCCAGATAAGTCTTGAGGATCCACCACGGGAACGTGAGGGGGAAGAAGAGCACCCAGAAGATCTTGCCGGCCGCGCCGAGCGGCTTCTTGACGCTTGTGGCCATGTCCTTCTCGAGCATGATGGAACACAGAAGCGGCACCAGGGTCAGGGCCACGATGAGCGAGATGGCGTGCGAGAAGCAGATGGTCATGGCCATGTCTCGGAACAGGGCGCCTGCAATGCCGGGCACGAGCAGCACTGGCGCGAACACGGCGATCGAGGTGAGGGTCGAGGCCGTGATGGCCATGTCCACCTCGTTGGTGCCCTTGACCGCAGCCTCGTGCGGCGGCGCGCCGAGCTCCACGTGGCGGTAGATGCTCTCGAGCACCACGATGGAGTTGTCCACCAGCATGCCCACCGAGAGCGCGAGGCCTGCGAACGAGATGATGTTGAGGCTCATGCCCACCCGATCCATGGCCGCGAACGTGATGATGATTGAGATCGGGATCGCCGAGGCCACGATCAGGGAGGGGGTGAGACGGCGCAGGAAGACCAGGAGCACCAACATCGTGATGATCACAGCCAGGTAGGAGGACTCGCTCAGGTTCCCGATCGATCTCTGGATGAAGTCGGCCTGGCTGAAGATCTTGTTCAGCCGCACGCCGCGCGGGAGCCTGGCCGTAATGTTGGGCAGGTCGTCGAGCACCGCCTTGACCGACTCCACGCTGTTTTCGCCCGATTGCTTGCGCACCATGAGCATGATGCCCGGCTTCTCGTTCACGTGGATGTAGCGCGTGATGTCCTGGAACGTGTCGACCACGTCGGCCACGTCCTTCAGGCGGATCACGGCCTGGCCCCGCACGGCCACCGGAATCTCGCGGATCTGGTCCACGCTCGTGAACTGCCCCTCGGGCAGGATGCTGTACTCCTTCTGGCCGTACACGAGGCTGCCGCCCGGGATCTGCACGTTCTCCATGCGGAGCGCGTCCACAACCAGCTGGGGCGAGAGGCTCACGGCGCGGAGCTGCTCGGGCCGGATCCGAACCTGGATCTCGCGCTCGAGGCCGCCGATGGTCTCGGCCGCAGCCACGCCGGGCAGCCGCTCTATCTGGGGCTCGATCTGGCGCACCGAGATGTCGCGGAGCCTCGCCTGGTCGTAGGGCCCGCTCACGCCGAAGAAGAGGATCGGCTCGAGGGAGGGGTCGAACGAGAACACGAGCGGCTCCTTGGCGTCGCTCGGCAGGTTGTCGCGTACCATGTCGATGTTCTCGTGAATGTCGGATTTAGCCTGGTCGATATCCGTGCCCCACTTGAACTCGACGTAGACGACGGAAACATTATACTTGGAATCGGACTCGATCTTCTCGACCCCCTTGACCGCCGCGCACCCCTCCTCGATCGGCCGCGTGACGAGCTCCTCGATGTCCTCGGGCGCGGCGCCGTCGTACTGCGTGATGACCACGACGAGCGGGAAGGAGATGTCGGGATACATGTCGAGCTTGAGGTGGATGAGCGAGTAGATCCCGAACCCCACGGCCGCGATGTAGAGCATGATGAAGGTGACGCGCCTCTTGACGGCGGTTTCGGCAACGAACATGGGGCCCTACTCCTTGGCCGCCGGGGCCGCGGGCTTCTGGACCTCGACCTTGGTGCCGTCCTGGAGCAGGTGCTGGCCCTTCACGATCAGCACGTCCCCCTCGGCGAGCCCGGCCGTGACCTCGATCAGCCCCTGGTTCTGGAACCCCACCTGGAGCTTGCGCTCCTCGGCCTGGCTCCCCTTGAGCACGAAGCCGCGGTAGCCCATACCCTCGGGCCTGGGGTCGAGCAGGAGCCCGTCGAGCGGCGCCGCGACCACGCCGGTGTGGCGATCGACCTCGATCGAGACGCGGGCCAGCATGCCGGGCTTGAGCACATGGTTCGCATTGTCGAGCCCCACCTCCACTTTGGCGGTGCGCGACAGGAGATCGATGGTGGGGCTCACGTACGTCACACGGCCCTGGAAGGGGGTGGAGCCGAGCGCGTCGACCTGGATGTCCACCGGCATGTCGGTTCGGATGAGCTCGAGCTCGTTCGAGGGCACGTCGAAGCTCACCTTCACCCGGTCCATCTGCACGATGGTCCCGATCGGGATGCCCGGACCGGCGAGATCCCCCACCTTGAGGAAGAGCTTGCCGATGATGCCGGAGATGGGGGCGCGCACGATGGCGTCGGTCTTGCGGATCTGGGCGAGGCCGGTCGTGGCCTCGAGTTGCCTCACCTGGGCCTCGGCCGCGGCGAGCTGCGTGCGGGTGGCCTCGATCTGGGCTTCGGGGATGACGCCCGAAGCGCGGAGCCGCTCCTGGCGCGCGTACTGATCCTTCAGGCCTTCGACGTTGGCGACCATGGCGTCCAGGCCGCTGCGCGCCTGGGTCACGGTCTCGTTCAGTCCCGAGGATCGGATCACGGCCACGATGTCGCCGGACTTGACCTTGTCCCCTTCCGCGACCTTGAGGTCCTGAATGCGATCCATGATCGACGAGAAGAGCCGGATCTCGGACTGGGCCTCGATGTCGCCGGAGTATCGGAGCACGCGGCTCACGTCCGCCTTGGAAACGGTCTGGACTTCCACCAGGACCGGCGGCAGCCCGGCGTCGGACGAATCCTTCTTCGCATCCTTGCTGCAGGATGCGGAGAAGGCCATGAGCAGAACGATAACGATTTGTATCCGAGTAGTTGAGAAAACCGAACGAATGTTCATGGAAGCACGTCCTTCCCCGGAGCACGACCCCGGGCGATTTCTATCCGAATATTAATTTTTTTACAATCAGATGAAATGTCTCCTGTTTATCTCTCCTCTTCCCTCTGTTATGATGTCCTGAACGTTTTCACCTCAAGGGGACCCTGATGCCTGTCCTGGTAGCTCGAATCCGTTTTCGATTTCGCACCCGACGCTGGCTTCGGCCTGTCCGGCTCTCCTTGATCCCTGCGCTTTTCCTTTTCGCTTTCCCCGCTCTGGCCCGCGACACGGGCGCCCTGCATTTCAACATCGATTCCTTCATCGATTCACCCTTGTCGAAAAAACTGGTTCTTCTTCTTCTTGTCGTCGGAGCCCTGGTGCTGGTCTGGACCTGGAGACGGAGGCGCTGACGTCACCAGGGGAGCCTGTGCAGCTCTCCGGGCAAGGCTTCCGGCCGATCGGTATGTCCCGGCGCTGATGAATCGATCCGGAGCACGAGACTCTGGAGCTCCTCGAAAATCGGGCAGCGGAAGCTCGCCTGGTAAAGGACGAGACGGCCCTTCACGCGCCGATCGAGGATCCCGAGACGATGGAGGAGCGCCACCTCGCGCTCCACAGCCCCCTGGCCGGTCTTGGCCGCGCGGATCACCTCCTGAAGATAGAACGGCTCCGAGGGGTTCGAGAAGAAAAGCCGGAGCACTGCGAAGCGGGTCTTGCCGAAAAGGGATTCAGAGAGGCCTGAACGGGACTTTATACCCATAATGGATATATATATACTTAAAATGGGTATATTTGTCAAGGCGTGACCCCCTCCTAACCTCCCCCGAATGCGGGGGTCAGCCCCGCGTTCGGGGAGGGGACGGGGGTGGGGTCAGCTTACGGCGTGAGATCGAAATCCACATATTTCCCGCTGAGGGCGGCCTCGTCGAAGCTCCGGATCACGCGAGACCGCTCGTTCGGGTCGAGACGGATCCGGGTGATCGAGGCGTTGATCGTCTCATCACCGGGCTTGCGTCCTGGCGGCCGGGCTTGCAAAGTCTTGGCGATCCGTTGCAGCCGCCCGATCGCGTCCGCGTCGATCGCCGCTTTCATGGTGCCGAGCGAGCGGAGCGTCTCGGCCGTCTCGCCCCAGTAGTAGCCGATGAAGCCCGACGCGCTCCTGAAGGCGCGCTCGAGGAATCGCTCGCGAACGTCGTCCGGCACCAGGAGCGAGTACTCCTCGACCACCACCGGCTTCTTCACGTAGGCCGCGCGGAGGATCATCTCGGAGGCGAGGCGGTTGTTCGCTTCGGCCGTGCCAGAGAGATGCAGGTGCACGGACATGAAGTCGAGATACGGCGCGAGCACCGTGGGCGCGAAGAACCAGTAATAGTCCTCGAACGGAAGCGATCCGGGCAAAAGGCCTATGGTGACGAGGTGCCGCCTGTCGTGGCTGCGGATGGCGGTTGTCATGGCCCGGGTCCAGGACACGGCGCGATCGTGCGCGAATCGGATCAGGTCCTCGTCCGGATGGTCCCCCTTGGGCCATCGGCTCCAGGGCCTGCTCGGCGTGCGCATCTTGAGGTTGACGAAGGTGAACTTGTTCTCGAACGGCGCGCCCACGATCTCGCTCGTATCCTGGAGATTCACAAGCGGCTCGTTCTGGAGGTCGTAGCAGAAGATACTGGGCTCGTCCGCGTAGCGCCGCGCCGTCTCGCTCCAGAAGAAGGCCTCGCTCTCCTGCATGGCGTCGTCGTCCAGGGCCAGGAACCAGGCCGGGATGTCGCTCTTCCGGTAATGGGCGAGCCCGGTAAGGTCGAGGTACAGGCCGAGCCTGTGTGCGAGGTCCACGAGCCGGTCAAGCCGCTCGAACGAGGTTTGGTTGATGCTTTTGGGTCCGGTCATGAAGCGGTTGAGCTGGAGGTGGATGCGCACGACATCGAGCCCGAGCGCGGCCATCTCCTCGAAGTCCTCCTCGACCTTCGGCCACTCATCGGCCCAGTAATCCTCGATCAACCGGTCCCGATAATCATGATCGTAGTTGGCCCCAACCGGCACGAACGGCCGGTGCGTGTCCGCGGTCCGGAACCCGAACCCGTCGCCCGAGACCTCGATGAACTCCATGCCGGGCTGCGTTGGCGCCTGGACCCCCTTCCGTCCCCCGCATCCGCAAAGAACCAGCAGGCAGACGGTGAGGGAATGCAGGAGGCTTTTCAAGCGGCGTAGGTGCAGAACTCGAGCGCCACGCCACGCTCGATCTCGTTCTCGGCGAGCTTGTAGACCGACTTGGAGGTCTTGGAATCCAAGGAGGCTTCGCCGCAATTGTCGCACACCAGGGCGGGGATGCCTTCGATGATGACGATGCTTCGACCCCGTCGGAAGGTGGCGTCCGTGCGGCCCGGTGTCATACTTCCCTTGCACATCGGACACGTTCTTTCCTTCATCGGCGTTTCCTTCTTTTCGCGAACCCTCGGGTCCATCGCTTCGGATCGGGCTCATACGCGGTGATGACATGCACCGCATCCGAACCGAATGATACAACCAAGTGAATCGTCCTGTCACCCACCTTGCCCAGCCGGAGCTCCGAAGGGAACGGCTTGTCCTCCGGATAGCTCTCGATGACTTTCGATTGGCGAAACACCCGCTCGCATTCCTCGGGCGAAATGCCGCGCTGAAACATTTTCTCCAACGCATGTCTGGTGAACCGAAGCTCGGTCATCCGAAATTGCACTCCTGCCGATTTTGATCTTCGAATTCAGAATATCATAGAAGGCGCGTTGACGGAATGTATATGATGGATATATACTTCGATCATGAGGGCGGAAGACCTCCTGGTCAGGTGCGTCGGGTTCGATTGGGACGAGGGCAACGTCCTCAAGAACTGGATTCGACACCATGTGTCTATGTCGGAATGCGAGCAGATGTTCTTCAACCGCCCCCTCGTCGCGGCGTCCGACCCGAAGCATTCCGATGAAGAGCGACGGTTCTACGCCCTGGGCTGCACCGACGGCGGACGGGGCCTTTTCGTATCGTTCACGATCCGGTCGAGCCTCGTGCGCGTCATCTCGGCGCGGGATATGAGCCGGAAGGAGCGGAAGATCTATGAAGAATTCGAAAAAGAAGATTCCGAGTTTTAAATCCGAAGAAGCGGAGCGGGCGTTCTGGAGCCGGAACGACTCGACCGACTACATCGACTGGAAAAGCGCGCGGGGCGTCATGATGCCGAGGCTCAAGCCGTCGATCAAGACCATCTCGTTGCGCCTGCCCGAGGCCATGCTCGAGGCGCTCAAGATCCTGGCCAACAAGAAGGACGTTCCCTACCAGTCCCTGCTCAAGCTCTTTCTGGCCGAGCGCATCCAGGAGGAGATCTCCGGCCTGGCTCACGGGAGCCGATAGGGCGGTTCGCGAACCGCTCCTACCTCGATAACCATTTCCGGAGGATCTCGGAGGTCATGGATCCGTCGAGGCGCTCGACGAGCTTGCCCTCGGGATCGATGAGGAAGCTCACGGGAAGCGAGTTGTTCCTGACCTCGAAGCCTTGGGGCAGGCCTGCCGCGGCCGGGTCGTCCGGGCCGAGGAGCGCCGTGTGCCTGGGGATCTTCAACGTGGCGAGGAACTTCAGGGCCGCCTTCTTCATCTCCTCGCCGTCGAATGTGATCGTGACCAGCTCCACCGCGCCGGGCTTCCGGAAAAAGGGAGGGAAGATCTCGCGGAGCTCCTTCTTGCACGGCGCGCACCACGAGGCCCAGTAGTTGAGCACGATCCACTTGCCCTTGAAGTCCGCGAGCGACACCGCAGCGCCGGTGCGGACGTCCGGGAGCCTGATCGACCACGCCCCGGCTGCCGGAGCCGCCTGTGGAGGCGCGGCTGCCGGCGAGGGAGCCGCCGCCAGAGCGGCTTTGGCCTTGCGGCTCTCGAACTCGGCGAGGCCGCTCTCGAGAAAGCGCGCGAACTCGTCCACGTCGTTCGTCATGCTCGCGAACCGGGCCAGGACCTCGCGCGTCGCAGGGTCGAAGATCGCATAGAACGGAAGCGCGGCCGTGCCGAAGAGCCGGATCTGGAACTCGCGCTGCACCTGGTGCACGTCGCGGCCGCCGTCCGTGTAGGCCCGGGCCAGGGTCATGCGCTCGAGGAGCTTCTTCACCTGGGGTTTCGGAAAGACCGACGACTCCATGTAGCGGCAGTTGGTGCAGGTGTAGCCCGTGAAGTCCACGAACAGGGCCCGTTGGTCCGCCTTGGCCTTCCGGAACCCCTGCTCGAGATCGTCCACGATCCACAGCGCCTCGAAGGCATGGTCCCCGCCCGACGTCAGCTCGTCGCCCGGGTAGACCGCCGGCGGCAGCCAGCCGTCGATCCAGCCGCCGAGCGGGCGGGAGTGGCCGATGCCGGTCGCGCTGTAGATTGCAAAGGCCGCGAACAGGAGCGCGAACGAGAGCCTCACCACCCCCACGGCCTTGGGCCTTTTCCCGGCGTCGCTCGGGAGCCGGAAGAGACGCATGAGATAGAGTGCGGTCGCGCCGAAGAGCACGGTCCAGAAGGAGAGCACGAGCGGCCGCGTGACCACGCCCCACAGGAACACGAGGTCGATGTTCGAGAGGAACTTGAGCGCGCCCGCGAGCTCGAGGAAACCGAGCGAGACCTTGATCGCGTTCATCCAATCTCCCCCCTTGCCGCGGATCTTCTCGGCCCAGGAGGGGAAGACCGCGAGGAAGAAGAAAGGCAGGCTGAACGCGAAAGAAAATACCAGCATGCCGACCGAAGGCCAGAACCACTCCCCGGTCGCGGCCACGGCCAGCACCGCGCCCACGAAACCCACGGTGCACGTGAACGAGACCAGGGTGAAGGTGACGGCCATGAAGAAGATCCCCACGGCCTGGCGCAGGAACGGCCCGCCGTCCTGGTCCATGTATCGGTCCTCCATGCCGCGAGTCCGGCTAACGAGGAACTGCGGCACGCCGATATCGAAGAGCCCGAGCAGGTTCAGGCCGAACGCCACGAGCAGGAGCACCATGAAGGTGTTGAAGAGCCAGTGGGCCGAGAGCCGCTGCATGCTCGCCGCGCCGAAGATCACCGAGATCGCCACGCCGATCAGGGTGAAGAGCGCGATGATCGAGAGCGAGTACACGAGCGCGAGCGAGACCGTGCGCCTGAGGCTCCGGTCCTTGTACTTGGAGAAGTACGAGACCGTGATCGGGATCATGGGGAACACGCACGGCGTGAGGAGCGCGCCCAGCCCGGCAAGGAACGCGAGGAGCAGGAAGGCGAGGAGCCCGCGGCTCCGCAGGTCCTCTACCTCGGCGCCGGCCATGATCTGGCCCGGGTGGAAGGGGACCCCCTCGATCCTGGGCGAGACGCGATCCCCGCGCCGGACGCCGGCCTCGACCCTGAGGACCAGGCTCAGGTCCGCGGCCTGGAGGATGCAGCGCTGCTCGTCGCAGATCTGGCCCGATACGGAGACGGCGATCGGATACTCGCCCGGGCCGGCCGCCTCGAGCACGCGGAGGAGCGTGCGGTGCGTGACCGCGCCGGAGAAGAACTCCACCTTCTTCTGGAAGTTCGGGTCGAACGCGCGCTCGGGCCTGGGCGCATACCACGGCCCTTCCCGAACGATCTCGGGCGCGCTCTGGAGCGTGATCTTGAGCGGCTTGGGGCCGGCCGGGACCAGGGTCATGCTGTAGAGGTGATACCCGGCCGGGATGCCGGTGCTGACCGAGAGAATCACGGCCTCGCCCCCTCGCGCAGGCACCGGATCCGCCGTGGCCGAGAACGCCACCTTCTCGTCGGCAGCCATCGAAGGGGCAGCAAGGAGCAGAAGCGCGAGAACAAGGAATGTAGAAGGTCCGGTGCGGGTGTCCCGAAAGCCTGGAGGGGCACCCCGCCGGACCGGATCACCAGGGGTGATACCGTGTTCCACCCGCCTGCCTGGGGGGAGGTACTGCTCCAAGCTTTCGCACCACCTCCCCCCGGCGCGGCTCCTACATTCTTTGTTCTTCTTGGTTGACCAATGATTTTTGGAGGCGGGGTGCGGGTGTCCCGAAAGCTTGGAGGGAATGTTGCCGGGCTTCCGGATCATCGGGGACCCAGCGCCTCGTCGATCACTCGCGCGATCTCGGCCTCGTCGCCGGTCACGAACCCCTCATGGCTCCACACCACCTTGCCTTCGCGGGACACCAGCATGCTGAACGGCGCGGCCCGCTTGGGGTTGAGCGTTTGCGTCACCTGCGACTCGGCGTCGATGAGCACCGGGAAGGTGAAGCCGCGCTGCTTCGCGTAGGTCACGGCGTCCCCCTGGGTCTCGGGCTCGTCCATGGAGATGGAGAGGACCGTGAACCCCTTGACCTTCTTCTGCTCATAGATCTTCTGGAGGTGGATCATCTCCTTCTTGCACGGCTCGCACCACGTGGCCCAGAACGAGATGAGGATCACCTGCTTGCCGAGATAATCCGAGAGGGATCGGGATACGCCGTCCACGTCCTTCAAGGTGAAGCCCGGGAGCGACCCTCCGACCTGGGGCTCCCTGGCGCCCTGCTTTCCCTGTCCCGAGCCGCAGCCGACGACAGCGAGAACGATGCACAGCGCGCACGTTGTGATGATCGTTTTCATGGTGCGGGATGATAACAGAGAGGCATTGGCATTACAATTGATGCATCCCGAATCGGTCACCGCGTAGGAGTGCCCTTGAAAAAAATCATCTCTTATGGATAATTGAAAATCTGTATCGAAACATCTTCAACGAAAGGAAATATCCAATGACAAATCGCACAGCAGTTGTAACCCTAATCGTTCTTCTGGTCCTATGGGGGATCGGATGCGGCGGCGGGAACAAGAAAGAAAACGGCATCGATGCCGGGAATGATGCAGCCGCAGACACCGGCGCGGACACGGGCGCCGACACAGGCGCGGACGGGGACGCGGACACCGACGCGGACACCGACACGGATGCGGACGGGGACGCAGACGCAGACACCGATACCGACACCGACACGGATACCGACACGGACACCGACGCGGATGCGGACGGCGACGCGGGCAACGATGCCGGCGGCGACGGCAGCGTCATGCAAACAGGAGCGGCCTGGGCATGGGGGGAGAGCCCCGATGCGTCCATCAGCGCGGATCCGACGTATTCATACGATTCCGCGGATCCGGACGGCGGCTTGGGGATCCAGATCGATCATACGGCGGCCGGCAGCTACCAGGTCACCTTCCCCAATGTTTACCCGTCCGTCGGCGGCAATGTCCAGGTGGTGAGCTACAACTTCGTCGACCGGCGATGCGGCGTGGAGATGTGGACCCAGAGCAGCAACGATCTCGTCGTTGATGTCCGATGCCACGATCTGTCCGGAACGCTTGCAGACGCCGAGTTCGTCGTATCGTACGTAGCACGGAGCGGCGGCGGCGGCGCAGAGCAAGGGGCCTACCTCTATGCATCCGGGACGACCGTGAGCTCGATTTACTCCTGGAACTCGACGGGCGGGGCAAACACGGTCACGACCAGCGGGACCGGTGTATACATCGCGCATCTCGCAGGCCTTTCCGGCTATGGGACCGTCCAGGTCACGGCGTACGGCGGAACCAGTACCTATTGCAAAATCAAAGAATGGAACGCGGAGTCCGCGCCCGTCGAGATCGCAGTGCAGGTCAACTGCTTCGACAACGCCGGTGCCGCTGCGAACAGCGACTTCACGCTCATCTTCAGCACGACCGATGCGGCCGGAGGCACGGCCGGAGGATACGCCTGGGCCGACCAGGAAGCGGCGGACGCGTCCACGCCGAGCCTCGACTACCAGGCCATTACGGGCGGCGGCACGGTCACGGCTGCGCGATCGGACACAGGATCCTACTCGGCAACGTTCCCGGGACTGGAAGATGCGAACAGATCCGTGGCGCTGGTCACGGCCTACGGCAGCGACTCGAACTGGTGCAACATCAGCGGCTGGGACAACAGCAGCCCGGTCATGGTGTCCACCCAATGCTTCACGGCCGCCGGCACGGCGGCCGATTCTCGGTACGTGGTCGACTACTCGACCATTCCCTGATCCCTGACCCCTCCATCCTCAAGTAGCCGCCCTCACGTTTTCGGTGTAAAATCGAAGGGTGCCAATCACCCATAAAGCCCTGCTTCTGGTCCTGATCGCCTCGGCCGGTTGCCACTGGGGAGGTGTCGAGAGCAATCCGGATGCTGCGACGGATGCGAAAGATGGAGGCGACGGCGACGCGGACTCCGATGCCGACATGGACGCAGACGCGGACGTGGATGCCGACGCGGACGCCGATGCGGATGCGGACTGCGACATGGGGGGTGAATGCGGATATGGAACGACGGGGTGTATCACCAATACCGACTGCGCATTGACCGCCTGCGGCTGCGAATGCCCGAAGCTTGGCACCAAGATTAATGAAGATGAAATAACCAGCTACTGCTACAAGTCGTGCGATGCGACGGACGGCTGCGACGCGGGGCAGGACTGCGTGATCAAGGAAAAAGGAGCGAGCAGGGGGATATGCCTGCATGCCGGATACTGGGAGATTGCGTGGGAAGGGAAATTCGTGCCAGCCGGAGCCGTGATCGCCCAAGCGGATATCACCGAGGTCGATTATCCGTTTTCAGTAGGTTCTGTTTCTGTTGATTTTACCATGTCCGTCATCATGGAACGCAACGATCCGTATTTGGGGTCAGAGGTCCAATTTGTTGCGTTAGGTCAAGCTGCTACTTCTCAGTGGCAGCTACAAGTCCTAATCCCATCTTCGCTGTGGAAGGATAACACGACCCTTGATTCTTCCGCCTACACCGATGCGGGGCCATGCTGCAATGCAATGCTGGTCGAAGCCTATGTTCAAGGATGGCAGGATCAGGCATTCATCCGGGCGCTCGCCATGCCCGGGACTGTTGGTGAGGCAAAAGAGAACTCGATTCACATCGAAAAAGCGCCGACAGAGCGATACCAGGTCGGCAACGGCACTCTGAAGCTCTACTTCGTGGACTATTCAGCGGAGATTCCTCTAAATTGAAAGCGGATCAAACGAGCCACGTTTCCATTGCCAATCATCCTTGATGCAGTAGGGCTCAGACGGAAGCCGGGGTCTTGAGGTCGGCGTACGGCACGAACAGGGCCGAGGTCGAGTACTCGGGCACCAGGAGCCCGCCCGGCTCGACCGTGACGCCGATGCGGTCCGCTCCGAGGAGCCGCGCGATCGCGTGGTTCGCCCGGAGGTCCGGGAACGCCGGGTAGCCCGGGCTCACGCGCATCCCCTGGTTGTGCGGGATGCCGAGCTTCTGCCGGATCGCCTGCGACGCGAGCTCGGCCAGGGCCTCGGTGAGCTCGGCCGCGAGCCCGTGCAGCAGGAACCGTTTCCGGTACTCGTTGTCCCTGAAAAGCGCCTTGCCTTTCTCGACCACCTTCGATCCCAGGGTCACGAGCTGGAGCACGGCTTGCGTATTCGCCTGATCGCCGTAAGCGTCCGCGACCGAGCCGCCCCCTGCGCCCGGCCTCTCCGGGAGCTCGAGCCGGACCTCTCCTCCCTCGGTCGTGATCACGAGGCCGGTTCCCTCCCGGCGGCATTCGAAGAAGCCGCAGACGAAGGCCGGCTCGATCAGGTTCTCCTCCATCACGAGATGCTTCATCTCCGTGAAAAGAGGGAGCACCTCGCGGGTAAGAAACACGTCGTAGACCTCGTCGGGCATGGCCCGCTTGTAGAACCCCCAGCGCTTGGCGAAGAGCGACCGATCGTCGAGCAGGGGCCACAGCTGTGCCGGGTCCGGTCTCTCGAAGCCGGACACCGTGGAGGGGGAAGCGTTCTCCCGGTCGAGCGCGGGCTTGCCCTGGGCCAGGCGATCCAGGACCTCGAGCGCCCTGAACGGGTCCGGGCAGTAGACCACGGCCGCGTCCGGATAGACGGCGCGGCACTCCTGCTCCACGAACCGGCGGTTCAAGGCCGCGCCGCCCAGGAGCACGGGAATCCGCTCGCCCTGCCGGTGCATCTCGGCGAGGTCCTCCTTCATCTGGAGCGCGGACGAGGTGAGGAGGCCGGAGAGTCCGATCGCATGGGCCGACCCCTTTTTCGCCTCATCGATCACGCGGCTGATGGGGATGCGCGTGCCGAGGTTCAGCACCCGGTGTCCGTGGTTCGATAGCACCAGGTCCACCAGATCCTTGCCGATGTCGTGCACGTCCCCCTTGACCGTGGCGAGCACCAAGGTCGCGCCCGTGGGCCCTCCCGCCTCTTCCCCCATCTTGGACCCGAGGTACGAGGAGGCCTTGCGCATCACCTCGGCCGATCTGAGCACGAACGGGAGCGGCATCTCGCCCCGGTCGAAGTGCTCGCCCACCGTGCGCATGGCCGGAAGCAGGACGTCGTTCAGGACCGTCCGGGCCGGCAGGCTCCACAGGAGCTCGTCGATGGTCATCTCGAGGTCCGAGGCGTTCCCCTCGATCACGCACTGCCTGAGCCGCTCGGCCGGGTCCTTGGCCTTGCGCGACTCGTGAGCGCCGATCCGCTCGGCCCTTTTCATGAAGTGCTCGATGAAAACCTGGAGCGGGTCGCCGCTGGCCGTGTCGTTGTCCACCAGGGCCTCGGCCAGGCGCCGCTCGTCCTCCGGGATCTCGGAGAGGGGCCGCATGCGCGAGGCGTCCACGATCGCAAGGTCGAGCCCGGCCGCGATTGCGCGGTGGAGAAAGACCGCGTTCAGGACCTCGCGGGCGTGAGGCGCCAGGCCGTACGACACGTTGCTCACACCCAGGAGGGTGTGGGACCCCGGGATCGCGGCCTTGATGGTCCGGATGGCCTCCAGCGTCTCCCGGGCCGCGTTCCGGAGCGACGCGTCGCCGGACCCGATGGTGAAGGTGAGGGGGTCGAGCACCAGGTCGCGGGCCTTGAGCCCGGCCTGGACCGCGAGCCGATGCATTCGCTCCGCCACCGTGAGCTTCCTGGCCGTGTCCCGGGCCATGCCCTCCTCGTCGATGGTGAGCACGATGAGCGCCGCTCCGTAACGCTTCGCGAGACGACACAGCCCGAGAAAGTGCTCCTCCCCCTTTTCGAGGTTTGCGGAATTGACGAGGAGACGGCCGCCGTGCCGTCGGAGCGCGGCCTCGACCACGCCGGGATCGGTGGAGTCGATGAGGATCGGCGTCGCCACCTCGAGCGCGAGGCGTGAAACCAGGGTGTTCATGTCGGCGGTCTCGTTACGGCCCGGGATCGCGACGCATACGTCGAGCAGGTGCGCACCGGCCGCGGCCTGCTTCTTGGCGAACGCGATGGCCTCGTCGAATCCGTCGGACTCGATGATGCGGCGGAACTGCTTGGAGCCGTTCGCGTTGAGCCGCTCGCCCACTACGGCGGGCGGAGGGGTCTGGCGCATGGCCACGGCTGAGAAGAGGCTCGCGAGCGCGGCCGGAGGCTCCTCGGCCGGAAGGACGGGCGCGGTCCAGGTGTCCGCCTCGCGGCGCAGCGCAACGATGTGCGCGGGCGTGGTGCCGCAGCACCCGCCCACGATCGAGAGCCCGGCCTCGAGCGCGAGCCGCCGCATCTCGGCCACGAACGGATCGGGATCGAGCGGGTACACGGTCCGGCCCTCGCGGAGCTCGGGCAGACCGGCGTTCGGCATGGCCGATATCGGACCGGACCAGAAGCGCCGGATCGCCTTGAGGGGACCGAGCATCGTGGCCGGGCCCGTGCCGCAGTTGAGGCCGAGCGCGATCGGCCCGAACGGCGAGACGATAGCGGCCAGGGCCTCGGGATCGGTTCCCACGAGCATGGTGCCCGAGGGGTCGAGCGTTACCGAGATCAGGATGGGCAGGTCGCGCTTCATCTCGTCCAGGATCGATCTGGCAGCGACGAGCGCGGCTTTGATCTGGAGCGGGTCCTGGCAGGTCTCGATGGCGAGGAGGTCGACCCCCCCCTGCACCAGACCGCGGACCTGGGGAAGGTAAGCGGCCTCGAGCTCGTCGAACCCGATGTTCCCGAGCGACGGGAGCTTGGACCCAGGCCCGATCGAGCCGGCCACGAAGCGAAACCGATCCGGGGCGGCGTGGCGATCGGCCTCGGCCCTCGCGATCTCGGCGGCCCGGCGGTTGATCTCCTCGCATTGGTCGTCGAGACCGTACTCCTTGAGCGTATGAACCGCGCCGCCGAACGAGTTGGTCTCGACCACGTCGGCGCCGGCCTCGAGATATTGCCTATGCACCTCGGCCACGAGGTCGGGCACGGTAAGGTTCAAGGCCTCGTTGCACCGGTCCTTGCCCAGCCATGCCTCGGGCGGCGGGGTGAGCTTCGCGAGCTCGGTCCCCATGGCGCCGTCGAACACGGCGACTTTCGCATTGATGAACTCCCTGAAATCCATGCTCCTACCTCAATTTCCAGATTCAACGAAAACAGTTCGAAAAGTCTCTGGAATAAACAGTAACATAGGTGATTTGCTCGCAACCTTCAACGGGTTCTTTTCCACGTTAATCATGATGGATTCGGTCTCCGACCCTTCTGTTTCGACGGCGACATCGTTTTTTTGACCGCAAAACTACTTGTATTATAAGCGCAATTTGATATTCGGTTCAATGAAGGGAACTTGGCGCAGGCAGTTTTTTCCTTTACTGGAATGAAAATTGTGATAAATAAGAAGGTCGGTATAAGTAAACCACGAGGAGGTTGAATATGACCTTGAAATCCATATCGAAGATCGTAGCGCTGGGGTTTGTGCTCTCAGCCGTTGCGGTTCTCTCCTGCATGGATCGCGAGCCGGCCTGGACCTGCCCGATCCCGCAGCAGGTCATCAAGCAGTCGATCGAGGGGGGCGGTTTCGACAAGGTCGATATGGTGGTGGTCCTGGACAATTCCGGGTCCATGACCGAGGAGCAGCAGCGCCTCGGCACCGGCTTCACGCAATTGATCGACGCCCTCACCGATCCGCCCCAGGATTGGAAAGACCAGGGCATCAGTCCGGTCAACAACATCCGGATCGGCATGGTCTCGACCGACATGGGCGTTGGCACGACCAAGCTCGGCGGCACTCCCGGCACCAAGGGATATTGCCAGCCCAAGCTGCCGGGCGGAGATGCGGCGAAGTTCCTCTGCCCCAATGCCTGCCCCTGCACGAACAGCCATCTTCTTGAGACCACGCCCCAGAACCCCAACACCAATCTGACCGCTCAGGTGACGTGCAACGCCAACAACTGGGGCTCCAGCGGGTGCGGGTTCGAGCTCCAGCTCTATGCCGCGGCCTATGCCCTGCAGCGCTCGGACCACGCGGACTTCATCAGGGCGAATTCCCTGCTTGCCGTGATGATTGTCTCGGACGAGTCCGACTGTTCGGCGAAGCCGGACAGCGCCTTCTGGAAGCACAGCGACCTCAGCCTGACCAACCAGGACATCAATCTCTATTGCGCCAAGTACGAGAAGGAGCTCATCCCGACCACCGACCTCGCCACCCTGCTGCTCAAGAAGGGGATTGACTCGAACGAGCCTTTGCCCGGAAGCGTGGTCTTTGCGGCCATCGTCGGAGTGCCCATGAACACGAAGTGCCAGGGATACGGCACGGCCCTGGCCGATTGCCTGAGTGATCCCGCGATGCAGTTCAAGAGGTGCATGGACGGCACGACCCCCATCCTCTGCTACGCATGCGTATCACAAGATGTGGGAACGGACGGCAAACCCAAAACGCAGGCCATGCCCGGAAGGCGATACATCTCGCTCGCCCAGGAGTTCGAGAACAACGGGTTCGTGTACAGCATCTGCAACGCCGACTGGGGCGATGCCATGAAGTCCATCGCCAAGAAGATCGCCGAGAACCTGTTCGGCGCCACGTTCAACAAGCAGCTGGAGTACGACACCGCCAAGAAGACCTCCAAGTGCGATGTCGTGTTCAGCCGCTCGAACTCAGCAAATTGCCCGAGAGGGCTCGTCGACATGGGGATCATCGAGGACAAGAATACCGGCAAGTCGCATCGCGATTGCAAGGTCAACCCCATCCCGACCAACAAGAACTGCGCCGTTGACATCACCGACAAGCTCGATAACTACTCCAAGCCGGGTTGGATCTACTGCGAGGCCTCAAAGTCGGTCCAGAAGGCCAACCCCAAGCTCGGCGCATACAACGTCATCCTGAACACGGCGGCGAAGAACGTCACCGGGAGCGGAGGAACCCTGTCGGTGGAATGTCTGATCAAGGCCGACATGCCTGCAGGTCTCTGCCCCACTGACGCGCAGCAACAGCAGTAGGATCATAGGCCCCCAGGGCCGTTCAAGGCATCCGTAAAAGAATCAACCCGAAGAGGAAGGCGCTGGAATCCCGGTCGCCGGGGAGAGAGAAAGACATGGACTTTGATTTCAATGAAGAACAGCTATTGCTCAAGGACACCGCAAGAAAGTTCGCCGAGGGGACCCTGGCCGCCACCCAGGAGGACGACGAGGAGCATCACCGCTTTCGCCCGGAGCACGCCAAGGCCATGGCCGAGCTCGGCTTCTTCGGCATCATCATCAAGGAGGAGTACGGCGGCACGGCCATGGGGCATCTGGCCTCGTCCATCGTATCCGAGGAGATCGCGCGGGTGTCGGCCTCGTGGGGGGTCCAGATCAACATGCAGATGAACGGCCCGGGCTACATCATCCAGACCTTCGGCACCGAGGATCAGAAGAAGAAGTACATCCCGCGGCTCGTGTCGGGAGACGCCTTCGGCTGCTTCGCCATCACCGAGGCGAACACCGGGTCGGACGTGGCCTCCATGAAGACCACGGCCA
>Ga0315282_10003625_pt1 | contig 27661 bp, 20 predicted proteins | sample YL17G07_20_MG_FD_203693 | JGI IMG/M metagenome (GOLD analysis project Ga0315282, IMG submission 203693) | Sediment microbial communities from Yellowstone Lake, YNP, Wyoming, USA - YL17G07_20 | ecosystem: Environmental > Aquatic > Freshwater > Lake > Sediment | place: USA: Wyoming | collected...
GATGAAGATTGTCTCTTGGGTCATTTGCATTCAAAAATCTCTGAATAGCTTTGTAGTTGGCATCGCTTTTGACATTACTTTTGGTATTAATCTTAACCTTACTCTTAACCTTACTCTTAACTTTACTCTTACTTTTGGCATTCATATTGTTAGATATATCAGAGATTCTTGGAGAACGTGCATCAAGTATTCCTTTTATGATACGAGTAGCTATATCATTATCTCTATCAAAGCATTGATCTGTGAACTTTTTTATGTTATCTATATTAATGATATGTTCGTTCATAATTTCCTCCTATGATGTTATAGTTTTGTGTTGTATTTACTATATTGTATCACAGGAGGTTATTTTTGTCCGAACTCATGTCCGATCATCAATTGAAAACCTGTTGACTATTAAAAGGTTTGTGTTAAAATATATGGAAGGTGTTATAATATGACAATCGAACTATAATTAGACAAATAAAAACTATTAAATTAAAACTTCTCAGAATTTTTGGTCTAAATGATATGAAGTAATGCTAAAACATTGAAAGGAAAAAACAATAATGAAGGATCTGCTAAAAAAGCTAACAGAGATATATGGCCCTTCTGGAAATGAAGACAAAGTCGCTGAACTGATAAAACAAGAGATCGAGCCTTTTGTAGATGAAGTTAAACTCGATAAAATGGGGTCATTGGTCGCTATCAAAAAAGGTTCTGGCGCAAAGGTGATGCTTGCGGCACATGCTGATGAGATCGGATTGATAGTGACTCATATAGATAAAGAAGGATTCCTGCGGTTCGATACCGTCGGCGGAGTTGCGGCGTTCAGACTCACAGGACTAAGGGTCGTTTTTGCAAATGATCTGATCGGAGTTATAAATGCAGAGAAAGGCGATCCGGCAACAGCCGGTATAGATAAGCTGTTCATTGATATTGGTGCTGTATCCAAAGAAGATGCCGAATCAAAGGTATCGGTGGGAGATTTTGCCGCTTTCAGGCAGGATTTTGTGGACCTTGGCGCCAGAGTAGTCGCAAAAGCTTTTGATGACAGAGTTGGTTGTGCTGTTCTCATCGAGGCGGCTAAACGCCTAAAGAACTCGCCAAACGAAGTTTCTTTCGTTTTTACTGTGCAGGAAGAGGTTGGATTAAGAGGTGCGGTAGCGTGTGCTTATTCTGTTGACCCTGATATAGGGATCGCAGTAGACGTCACCCGTACGGGAGATACGCCAGAAGCCCCAACAATGGATGTATCATTAGGAAAAGGACCTGCTATTAAAATTAAAGACAGCGGGATCATCTCCAACCCGAAAGTGAAAGATTTGCTTATAAAAACAGCTAAGGATTCTGGCATACCTTATCAGTTAGAAATATTGCTAGGTGGGGCGACTGACGCCAGCGCAATTGAAAAAGCCCGCTGTGGTGTCCCATCTGGAGTCATATCCGTACCTACCAGATATGTACACACACCTTCTGAAATGGTTGATATGAAAGATGTGGAGGATTGTGTTAAGTTATTGGTCGCAGTATTGGAAAAAGACCTGCGCTCACTGGGTTTCTAAGATCACAAAAGTTTTTTGCAATTTTAGCAGTGGTCAACCAAATAAGTTTTTTGACTTACTAAAATTTACAGAAAGAGTAGGTTGGATTGAGGAACGAAATCCAACAAATTGAACGACGATCTTATAAGTCGGGTTTCGTTCCTCAACCCGGCCTACTTTGATATTTATAAGTTGAATAATTAATCTGGTTGACCAGTAGTTGCCATTGGACTATCCAATAGAATTTTCTTGAAAAAGTAAGCTTTGCATAGTAAAATACAATCATCAAAGCAAATATAGAATGGCAAAGAGTGGGAATGGGACATAATTCTAATAAAAAGGATTGATCTTTGGAGAGAAGAATAGGTGGATTCAAAAAGAAAAGGAACAAAGACAAGCACTTTTGGTTCCCCCGGTAGAATAGGTCATGATTCAAGTTCATTTTATGCAAGCAAGTTATATGAGGGTTTGCCAACTGAAGAATCAACTGAATATATAGAGAATCCTATACCCTCTGAATATATCGATCAGATTATTTGCAAAACAAGCGAAAACATGGATGAATTGCCTGATAATAGTATTCATCTGATGGTTACGTCTCCGCCTTATAATGTTGGTAAAGAATATGACAAAGACCTTACACTTGATGAATATAGAGAATTCCTGAAAAGAGTATGGATAGAAGTCAAAAGAGTGCTTGTCCCTGGTGGCAGAGCATGTATCAACGTGGCAAATCTCGGTAGAAAGCCATATATACCGTTACATGCCTTCATTATTGAAGATATGGTTTCTCTTGGATTCCTGATGCGCGGTGAGATAATCTGGAATAAGGCGTCTAGCGGTAGCCCTTCTACTGCATGGGGAAGCTGGTTATCTGCAAAAAATCCAACTTTGAGAGATATTCATGAGTATATTTTGATTTTTTCAAAGGGGTCATTCAAACGTGAAGATATAGGGAGAGACAGCACTATTTCCAGAGGCGAGTTTCTTGAGTTTACCAAAAGCGTGTGGACATTTTCTGCTGAATCCGCTAAAAAGGTAGGACATCCAGCGCCTTTTCCTTTAGAGCTACCTTATAGATTGATCCAGCTTTATACTTTCAATGAGGACGTTGTTTTAGACCCTTTTATTGGAAGCGGTCAGTTAGCCATATCCGCAATAAAATCGGGTCGTCATTATGTTGGATATGAAATAGATGAACGATATGTTAAGTTAGCAAAAGATAGGGTTGATGATTTTCTAAGTAATTGTTATACACTTCCATTATTGTGACGTAAAAGAATCTAATTAAAAGCTAGAGATAGAATAGCAGTGATCATTGTGTAGTTTTCTCGCTAAGTTTTTATATCATTCCTATGAAAATGGGAATCTATATAAAGTATATAAGGAGTTTAGAAATGGGGCGTTGTATTATTAATAGTTATTTCTTGCCCAATATTAGTAAGATCATTTACATTACTTTGCTAATGCTGATGATTACTTTAATAAGCAGTGCTTATGCAGAAAATATTCAGGTTGAAAACGTCATACCTGCTTACAGCGCATCCTGCATAATTATCAAAGACATTCCCAAGATTTCAGAAGCAATAAAAGCGTCAGAAACATGGCAAAAGCTCATTGCTGAAACGAAACAGCAAATGCAGAATAACAGCGAGATACCAAAACAACTGCAATTCATGGCAGTAGGTATGTGGGATGTATTAGCCCTTGCTACTGATCGTGTGGCAATTGCTCATTTAGACCCGACAAAACTCGAATTACCAACTGTCATAGTTGATCTCGGCGATTCTACGAGTGTGTTTGAAGTTGCTCAAAAGGTTCTACAATTGCTACGGGTCAGTGAGAAGTTTGATATTGTGCCGAATGCAGGCACTTATCTGGATGTTCCGTATGGTATCGCAAAGCCAGATGCAAGATTTGCCTTCATCGGCAATTTATTCGTCTTTGCACCTAATGAAGATATGTTTAAATCTGTTGTGGATGTGTATAAAGACAAGGCGCCGTCTATCTCTTTGGACCCCAAGTTTATGGCAGCATCTAACAGGGTCTTTTCTGACGGCGCGGTTTTTGTATATATCAATTCAGAGGTGCTTACCGCAGTGACACAGGCTTTAAGTAGCAGGAATGAACTCAAGACTCTGGGAACTAACGAGGTTAAGGCAATATCGTGGAGGATCAACCTTCTTTCTCCCACGAAAGATCAGGAGTTATATTTCTACTCAGGATACAGCAGTAAGATCATGGCGCAATTGATGTCAACTCCTGGAACTTTAACCTCACCACACATCGTACCTGCTTCTGCCGCAGATGTTTTCTTTGCTGTAAACGCTGGCGATCTTGCGTCAGATATGGATACATACTTTGAGCAAACAAGAAGCACTATGACAGAAGAAGATTATAATAAAATGCAGGGCGTTATCTCCGGGTTTGAGACAGAATCCGGGCTGAACCTGAGAAACGATATACTTATGTCACTATCAGGAGAGATCGGTTTCGCTATATCATTTGGACCAACAGACGCAGGGATGTCACTACAAAATGGTATCATGGTATTTGTTGGGGTTAAAGACCGTGACAAATGTAGAATGGTTATTGAACGGCTCTTAGCAAAACAGCAGGTCGAGAGAACAACATATAAAGGCACTGAGATAACTTTCTTGACTTCAACCACAGGCCCCGAGGGTCCTATGGGTTATACTTTTATTGGAGATCTGCTTGTGTTTAGCAGCGTTAAAAAGATTACGTCTATAATTGATGAGGAAGTACCTTTGATAGCATCGGAGCGCTTTGCTCAAATAGGCTCAAGGTTGCCCGAACCTTATAGTACTTTATTCTATTTTGATCCTAGCAAAACACTGACAAAGTTATCCGCTCCTCTTAGTCAGAACGAAGACACTATGGCCGAGATACAGACTTTTGGCTCGATAGGCGGAACAGTAACTTTTGACGGACAGGGATATAAAATGAAACTTACTGGTACTGAAGGGAAAAGCTGGCTTGATACAATAGGTGATCTGTTGTCTAAGATGCAACAGAATTCAGAGAAAAAACAGGTAAATCCAGAAGAAAAGATGGATGAGTGATGGCAGTGAACAATTCTAATAATAGACCCTCATCGCGCAACGTTGTTGATATAATAGGCATTCAGAGAGATATAATAGAGACTCAGAAGTATCACAGGGAGATCAGAAAGAGCAAGATTATAGGACTGATCCTTGCTTTAGCATGTATTGCGGTCTTTTTCCTGTTGGGTTATGCAGTAGCGGGGTTATCTATTCCGATGTTTGCAAAAGTGCTGATATTTGCCTTGATTGCCCTTGTGGGACTTGTGCCGGGTTATATAGTGGCTGTTATGTTCCGTTGAGTTTATCACTTTTTTAGGAGGATTTGATATGTCGAAATTCCGTGCAATTCACACAGTTGATCTGAAACCAGACGTTAATAAAGAAGAATTTGAAAAGTTTATGCTTGAGGAGTTCATACCGGAGACATTGAAGCTTGCTGGATGTCTCGAAGTGCAACTGCTCAAAGGTTATAAAGGCGATCTGCCGGGGGTGGCAACTGCGAAGTCTGATTATGCGTGGTTAAGCCTTTGGGAAAGCGTGGAAGCTAATAATAAGGCATGGACTAAAAGAGGGAAGCATCATACCCCTGACGGTATCGAAAAAGTCATGGCAAAGCTTTATAGTTACGTCGCCGCATATTGGCTTAATGGCGGATATACCGTTATCGGTGAATGATTTTTTTTTAGCCACGGATATAAACGGATTCAAAATATTAGATATTAGCTACTGGTTCACCGAATAAGTTTTTGGTTTAATCCATTTGTAGTAGTGCAATTATGAAGTTTGACTAAATAATCGGATAATGGAATTAATAGGGTTTTTCTGGATTCTAGCCTTCGCTGGAATCCAGTTTGATTATATTCTCCTATTAATTATTCCATGTTCATAATCACCTTATTACAAACCCAAAAAACATAATCGGTTGAACACTCGGTAATGCTTTCATCTAATATCTTTTTTACTTATCCGCAAAAATCCGTGTTCGTCATTGGTTAGCAATTATTACTAAGGATTTGTAATTAAATAACTTACCTAATAGGAAACACACCCCCGGACCCCTCTCAAGAGGGGAGTTTAGGTCAATTCCCCCTTTCTGAAAGTATGAAAGATGAGGGATGAAGTGATTTCTTTCATCCTTCATCCTTCCGCCCTCATCCTTTAAGATCGGGGGAAGGGGGGATTTGATTAAATGAGTTATATATCTAAGTATCTAAAATAGGGAAGTTATTTAATCACGGATCCTAAAATCTTGCCCTACAAAATTTACTCATATCATCATTATCCTTTTTTATTCATAACAGAAGGAGTCTATCATGAATAACTCACTTTCCCCTGATGTACAAATGCAATTAATGCGACCGGCTCAACTTGAATCTGCATTAAGAAAATTTCCTGTGGTTTACGTGCCTTTTGGTTTGATAGAATGGCACGGTCGCCATCTCCCATTAGGAAACGATGCGCTTAAAGCACATGCTATTCTAGTTAAATGTGCTGAACAATTTGGCGGAGTCGTATATCCTCCGCAGTGGTTCCATGCCGGTTTTAATCAAGAGTATCTTGCTCCTGTCTATACAGAGCTATTCCAGCGCCTTAAAGGGACAGGTTTTCGTGTCATCATTGGTGTCTCTGGTCATAACATACATGAGCAGATAGATATGATCAACAAAGCACTTAAGTCTGTCATTGCCGATGGAACAGCAACTGGACTTGGTATCTGGGAAGTTACTCTAAGCCAATGTGAGACGTCTAATACGGATCACGCCGCCAAGTGGGAAACATCAAATATGATGTTTTTCTATCCTGACAGGGTTGATATGTCAGAGTTGGGAAATGGCGAGATCGTGTTCGATATGCGCGCACCATGGGGTATCGGAGGGCTTGATCCAAGAATACATGCCTCCGCTGAGGTAGGTAAACGAAATGTTGAACTTGCAGCGCAAGCGATTGGAAATAAGGCGCAAGAATTGCTGAACTCTCTACCACCAGAGCATAGAGTAGCTAATATCAAAGCAATATCACCAGAATACTGGTGGATGATATGAGGAAGGATGAGGGATGAAAGGGAGAGAAAGGGAGAATTTCATCCTTCTCCTTAAAAAGATGGGGATATCTTTATGAATTGTATATCAGATAAAAAAATACAGATACAATACAAGCAATCAACACAAAAGATTAGCTCTGCGGTCATTTGCATGTTGTTTGCATTATTATTCTGTATTGCACCTTTAATGGCTGATAATGTAACTTTATGCTACCATAAATTTGATTATTCTCTGGGGCATCTTTATGCTGTATTGCCTGATGTTTTTGAGTGGCAAATACAGTATATTAAAGATAACAAGATTGATATTGTCCATCTTAAAGAAGTGGTTGATAAATATACGCCTTATGCCAAGAATATGGGCGATAATGTTTTGATAACCATAGATGACGGATGGAAAGATGTAAATAATATTGTACCTATTATTGAAAAAGAAAATGTGCCTGTAACTCTTTACATATTTCCGTCAGTAATAAATAATACTAGAGCCTACTTGAGTTTGAGTGATATTAATGCGCTGAAAAAATTAGACTTGATTGATTTTGGGTGCCATAGTTACTCGCACCCCATACTTATGCACGCAAACAGTACAACTTTATACCGTGAGGTTATTGAATCTAAAGACGACCTTAAAAAGATGGTAGGACGGAAAATAGACACTTTTGCATATCCGTATGGTATGTTTGATGAAAAAACAAAACAATACGCAAGTAAATATTACTCGATCATCTTTGGTGTGAATTCTGACAGCAACAAAAATACAACAGATAAATATAACCTGAACAGGTTTATCATATATAAAAACACTACTTTCGGGGAATTCATTGATACTATAAGCTACGTTAAGGGAAAGCACCACGAGTTGGGATACTCTATAAAATCTTTGGGAGAAGGCAGAGGATATGGCAAGTATTTTGAATACACTAAGGTAAGACTATACAAATTCCCAGTAGAGAATAAAGAAAATACTGTTTTAATAGTGCCCGGGTCTTACTTAGGTGCTGGATGGGTGTATAAGGTTTTGGATAGGTTAAAAGGATCAAATATACAGACTTACGCCATTGTAAACAGAAACAACAATATACCATTTTATAGACCTGATAAAGAAATGAGTGTTATTACAACGTGGGGTCTGGAAGCGTTTATGCAAGACTTGAAGATGGCATTAGACCATATTACCGAAACCAATAAGAGAATTATAATATTTACGTGGGGTGATGGGTTTGATCTGGTAATGGCTACTTTATCCGCCGATGCTAAATATAAGGACATTGTTAAGGGCATTATAACGATAAATCCATCTGTAATAACCGATGATAATACAAAAGATACTTTTGAAAAGTCAGTTAATTACTATGATGGATTATTGAGTAAAGGGGGATATGCCGCTGAGAATCTTTCCCAATACCTGAAAATAAAAACACTATCAGACCTTATGGTACTGAAAGCTAACGAATCCAGTCCATTTGCGAGTGAGTTGGGTTATAAAAACGTAACAAATGAAGAGATATTAATGAAAGAAATGGATAGAGAGGATCACCCGGATTTTTCCATAGGTTATGGTAATAATGAATATACCATTGCTGAATTCAAAGAAGCGTTTATGAAACCATTGCCGCTTTTTTCTATGGTAATTCCAAATAAGCTCTTGAGAGACATTAATAATCTCTGGTATAACGATTTTCATTTAACAGAGTATGGAATTAATAAAGATAAATTGACTTATCCTGTAGTTTATCTGTATTCTCCATACTATATAAAAAATGTAGACAGAATAACCAATAGTTTGACAGGATTGAAAAATATTGGCAAGTATCTTTATAAGGATGCCTCAACCGTTGAGATCATGTTATCAGATACTACTTCCAGTATATTTTTAAGTAGAGCAATATCTATGTTTAAATAATATTTGACCAAATTAATTATTCAACTTATGAATCTCAAAGGTAGGTTGGGTTGAGGAACGAAACCTAACCTAATATTATCAAAGTTGGGTCTCATGCTTCGACCCAACCTACAATTATATTTTTATAAAGCTAAAAATTAATCTGGTTGACCAATAATACTTGACTAAATCAATTCTTAGATTCATTTCAAATTCTCGCTGGTAAATGCAACTCAATATATGCCCTGCCGTTCAGTATCTCACGCCCCGGTCGTATATGTACAGCTATGTCGTAGTAGTTTGGACGATCCTTATCCTGTGAGACTTTTACCTGAACTGCATCTACTGCCAGATTTCCCTTTATTGAAACGAATCTGATCAGTGCGTCCGTAAATCCTTCCTCGATCCCTCTCGGACTGTTACCGGGAACGATCTGATTCTGTACAATCTGTATATACTGAGCAATTCTTGACACAAGCAATTGGTAAGGTAGTGTCGTTCGTAAAATGCTGTCCTCTGTCACTCTTTCATCCCCATATTTCGCAGGATTATGCGCCGTTGGGATTAGTGTCACCATAGCAGAATCGAAGTTGACTCGACACATTAATGGAACGATACCGTTGCCTACGATATCAGAGCCAAGCTGCATTGGAATGAAAGTCTCCAGTGGTATATTTGTCTTTTCACCATTTTTAGGCGTATATTCACGCACAGGAAGATTTTCTACAACGCCATTCTTTGCGCCATATATTTCCGTTGCCCAACCCAACTTAGCAAAACTCGCCGTCATCATGCTACTTAGCGCCCAGACAGGATTACCCCATACAAAATACGATCCCACCTCACTGAAGTCAAATCGCTTTACACGGTTTTCTCGACCATAAGGTAATCGTAAAAGGAAACGGTTAAAAGCAACTGTCACCCATCTTGATGAATCAGTCTCTCGAAAGCCTTTCCATTTAATGTATTCACTTCCACTCATCACCTCACCCAGATATGGCAGTGAATTAATCCCATCAGCAGTTGATACGCCAAAGAACTCAGAGCTAATGGACGAAATAAGGGGAACCTGTATTGCCTCAAGATCAATAGATAGATCAAGCAGGATTGCAACGTCAGGAGTTGAGTTGTCAAACTCGTAATCTGCTATTACCACAGATAATGGAAAATCAACTTCGCTGTTATATTCTGGCTGAAATATGCTTTCGTGGAAAACTTCACGCAAAGAGTTTTTTGGTACGCTCATTACTTCGATCTGGATGTTCTCACGAAAGTCAGTTCTATCTACAAGGAACTTTAGTCCGCGCCATGACGATTCCAAACGCCGAAACTCTTTATGGTGCAATATCTCGTTGACTTGTGAAGATATAACGCCGTCCATCTCAGTGACTGCGGAATCTAACGCCCTTTGGTCAATTGAATCATAATCTTTTCCTACTGAGGTAAGCATTGAGATTATGCGATCCAGAGCCGTATCCGCTGAATATGACCGTGGGGTTGATTCTTCTGGTAATTCGACTATACTGAACAGATCATTTAGCGCATCATCCGTTTTAGTTTCTGCCTGCTGATCTTTTTTAGGCGGTTCAGATGGTGTTGGTGTAAATAAGATATTCCTGACTCTGGACATAATTTCAGCACCAACTACCGACCTATCAAGTCTGTTTTGAATCTCTTCTTGAGGCAGCTTATGGTCCTTCATATATATTAGTAAATCTCTAATATCAAGCAGGTCCTTTAAGACAGGAACGTTCTCGGCAATAAATTCTGGTTTGAATGAATTCGCATCCCTAAGAGGAACATCAACGATGATTTCTTTAGGGGCGTCTCCAAGACGATTTGGCATGTTCAATTTTACTTGTGATGAGATCTCAGACATGACCGATTTGAAATTGTCCTTGTCAATTCTGAGCTTTTTAGAGACTGCTGATTTGCCAGTCTGAAGGTCACGGGGGGCAAATTCAGACAGAACCAATATCCTTAAAGGTAATTGAGTCACCTGATTACTTAAAATTTCAAACCCATCTTTGCTTCTATCATTACTCATTTTATTCACTTCCCGGATTAAGTAGTGGTCAATCAGATTAATTATTTAACTTAAATGGAAAGAATCAAATCCCCTCTGACTCCCCTTTAGCTAAAGGGGAGAATAATTCCCCCTTTCTGAAAGGATAAAGGATGAGGGATGAAGTGATTTCTCTCATCCTTCATCTTTCCGCCTTCATACTTTAATCTCAAGGGGGAAGGAGGATTTAAATTCTTAATCTATGAGAACTAGAGCAAGTCGTAAATTAAGTATTAAGTGATAAGTATCTTATATCAATAGTTTTTACCCATTATTTATCACTCTTTAATTTTTGCCCAAGTAATACAAAGTTTATCAAGGGATTTAACAACTTTTGATACATCACCATAGAAAAACGTGCATCCTATATCTACTTTATTAGCTGTCGCATCAAAGTTAGGAGGATATGCTCCGACAGGTCCCCATGGGATTCCATCAATTTTCGCTACCTCTGTAGTCTCTTTTCCCGGAGTTATCATATAGCACGTAGCCCAGTTATCTCCGCCCTGGAACTCCTCTGCCTCAATACAATACGTCTCTCCCTTTGGCAACTTTATAGAAGTTTTTAACATTTCATAAGCAAAATCACCATTTTCTACCTTAAATTTCTGTGAATCTGGTCCAACGACTGCCTCTGCTATAACTTTCTTATCCTTAGACGACCAGATAGTGACAGTATGTTTTTGTTTAAATATTGCGGTTACTGGTCTACCAAGAGCTACTACATTCACGTCTTCACTTGTTGTAAATTGAATCCCTGTGAGACCAGAATAATCATTCCTTGTTGGTGGATTTACTTGCTTGAAAAAGCTTTCCATTTCTGCTTTTGCATAATTAAATCCGGTGAATACGAATATTAAAAAGAAACACACAACCAGTATTGATGATTTTTCAATCTTCATCTTTTATTCCTCCTAGCATAACTTAGTCACTGTAAAAAATTTAAACACAAAGACCCGAAGAAAAATGATACAGGATGCAGGATAATGTCTATGTGTATCCGTGGCTAATAAAAGGGCTACACCTGTGTCCGTAACTGAAACGTGAATTCTACATCTTTTGATTCAATCTGCAACTTAGGCTTTGTATAGATACTAACCATGTAGGCGTTGCTTATATCCTCAATTGGCGTGACGTTTACAGTAACCGTCTCCTCAGGACTGTTTCCTCCATAAGGTGCTATAAGCTGATACATCTTGTCACGTACAAACTGAGCTATCTGTTCCGGTGTGCTACCACCCGGAATCTGCTGATGCAATCTAAAATAGCGATGAAAGACGTGACCGATGTAAAGATGGTAAGCCAGAGTCGAATGTAGCGTAACGCCACCAGAACGATAGGCGTTAGCCGCTAAAGGAAAATACGCCGTATTAGCATTATCAACTCCATTGAGTGGTGTGACCCCTGCATTAAGGAAATTCCATACCTTTTCGTCAACTATTGTAGTCTCAACAGAAAATTGAACCTTTTCAGTTCTACTTTTGGGAAATTCACGAATAGGAAGTCCTGTGAATTCTCCACCAAGTCCAAGACCAGAGATTGACAAACATGAGCCAGTATTTGCAAAACTTCGGGCAAGGATGATACCCATAAGCCAGATCGGGCATCCCCACAAGTATCTCTCAGGATGGGATGCATCAGCTTTCTCTGTATAATTAAAAATTTCTGCCTGTTCACGACCTTGACCGTATAGGTCTCGAAGCAGGAAACGATTCATCGTAAGGCTGATCCATCTACCTTGTTGGCTTTGCATAATATTCTTCCATTCAGTGTGGGTTGGTCCAGTCAGTCGGTTGTAAAGGTCGGGTAAAGCAACAAGGTGAAGTATACTTCTCATCCCAAAGAATTCTGTTGCCAGTGATGATATAAAGGCAACCTGAAGTATTGAAGCTTTTTCTGCCATCTTTTTCAGTATATTTAGATCGCCAGCATTTTCGGTGAGATCAAAATCAGCCAATATCGTAGATAAGGGAACCTCAAAAACGTCGTCATATTCTTTTTGATATATTTTTTCATCAAATCTTTCTATTAGATTCTCTTTTTCTACGTTGAGTATCTCAAATTGTACTTTGTCAGGGAAATCTGCATTTTCAAGTAATAATTTCAGTCCGCGCCATGCTGATTCCAATTGCTGAAACTTTGGATTGTGAAGTATCTCATCGAACTGATCGCTGAGAGCAGAATCGAGTTTACTGATAGCTTTATCCAATATTTGCGAATCTATTTCTTTTTCTGATTTAGAGTGATCTTCTATAATAGTAACTATATCAGGGATCTGAGAGATAACAACAGCGGAGCCTGATAGAATATCTTTTGCATCAGTCAACGTGATCTGCTTTTCTACAAGATCGTAGAGAGTCTTTCTTACTTTTACAGCTTCTTTTATAGCATCAATTTGATCGGCAACGGTTTTTGGAAGAAAAGAATCCATTCCAGTAAAAATCAAGTCAATGTTTAGTTCCTTCGGTTCTGATGTTAGCTTATTCGCCACACGCATATAAAGGCGAGGGTTTAATTCTGAAAATATGCTTTGAAAGTTGTCTTTGTTTACTTTTAAGTGCTGTGGATTTTCTACATTGGAGCCATCGAAATGACCTAACACAAGAACCTTCATAGGCATAAAACTCACTTCAACTGGTATACTCATTTTCTTCAACTCCTTAGACTGAATGGTTTATTACAATGTCTTCCATAATTTGATTCTAACACAACATCGAGTCTTTTGCAAGAATAATTGATAAAATTATAATGAATATTCTATCAAAAGTAACTGATGAAATGCAAGAGACTCTATCACAATCCAGCATAAACTTCTTGTCAGCGGCATTTTTCAAAGAAAAAACACTAAGACACAAAGAAACTCAAGGGAGGTTAAAAGTTGAAAAGTTTGAATATCGCGTTCAACCTTAAACATTTAACTTTTAACTCATAATTCTTTGTGTCCTTCATATCTTTGTGACTTTGTGTTTAGATTTCCGCGGACGATAAATCTATGCTTGGTACTATCCTATAATGTTTGAGCCATTACAAACCTCCAATTGTTCTTGACAATCAATCGGTTATTCTATAATATGTCTATGCGTTTGGATAAGCTGTTTATTTTATTGAACAATGGATAATTGCACACTAAAAATGTATAGATATAAAAACTATTTTATAATGGTTATGATACTTTTCTGTTTTAATCTGTGTAATTCAATCACAGCAAAGGAGTTTATTATGGAGGATATTTTCAGGAACCCCCCTCGTGAGTTTAGAATGCTTCAGATAATACATCATTATTATGACAAAGACCTTGCAAAGAATTACGATAAGCTTGGATTTGGCGGAGTTGTCGCAAACGTCAGCTTCAATGATTATCTGGAAAGTGAGGAGGCATGGAAATCGTTTCTGGATTGTTTAAACGACTTTCGGAAACAGGGTCTGATGTTCTGGATATATGACGAGAAAGGTTACCCAAGCGGGAAAGCAGGCGGTCTGGTGCTTCGTGATAATCCAGAATATGAGGCATTGGGCGTTCTGTTTGCTCATACAGAGGGTAAAGGAACAATTCATCACAAAATGCCTACAACAGACAAGCTTGTTGGAAAACCTTTGTCCATTATAGCGGTTCCTGTTCATAACGATCAATATGATTTAAGTAAGAAAGTTGACCTTATAGATCGTTTTAAGACAGAAGAATCAGAGATCATTTGGGATGCCCCGGACGGACACTGGTGTGTAATGTCTTTCCACGTTAGCAGGATGTACGAAGGCACTCACTGTGTGACAAACTACTCGGATACTCTACCTTACATCAACATAATAGATCGTGACGCAGTAGCAAGATTTATTGAACTAACTCACGAAGCATATAAACAAAGATGCGGAGATGCCGTAAAGGACTACGTTCAGGCTTTCTTTACTGACGAACCGTCGCTTATGACCCTATATCTAAAAGAAGATAAAGGGCTTTTACCGCCTATTCCCTGGAGCCGAACATTCCCGGAAGACTTCAAAAGTCGCTGTGGTTATGACATTGTGCTTGAGTTACCTTACCTGTTTGTAAATTATGGAAAAGACACCGTTTATAGGCGTTTAGATTTTTGGAAAGTAGTATCTGAGCTAATAGAGGAAAATTTCTATGGTCAGATTCAGGATTGGTGCCATGAAAACGGAACGGAATCATCCGGTCATGCTCTCTGGGAGGAACATATCGCATGGCACGCAGGATTTGAAGGCGATCTTTATCGTGACTTGAGACGTATGGATATACCCGGCATAGATGAGTTAAGCTCGAATCCGACACAGCTTGCCCGTGCAAACATCATTCCGATACCTAAATTTATTAGCTCAGTTACTCACATGAACAATAAAAAGCTTTGTATGAGTGAGACTTCCAGTTTCATTCAAAAAATGAATAAAATAGATTGCTCATTTGAACAGCGAATCGGAACTATAAACTGGCAGTATGTACTAGGTCTGACATGCGTTACTTCATATTACAGCCTTGATGAATTTAAGTTTAAGGAAGGACAGCTAAATGTCTTTAACGATCACATAGGCAGGCTTGGTGTGATGCTTACTGGCGGAAACCACGTAGCTGACATTGCTGTATTCTATCCGATACAAAGCTTCTGGGGAACGTATACTCCAACGAGTGGACTTGCTCAATCTCCGCCTTTTGGTGAGAAGGCGCAGCGCATTAATAACGATTTCGGCGCCGTATCTCTGGAACTCCTAGCGAATCAAAGGGATTTTGACTACATTGATGATCAGGCGATACTTGAGAGTCAGATTGATAATGGTGCAATGAGTGTCTCTGGAGAGAAGTTTAAGTGCGTTATTCTGCCGAATACGTGGGTTATGCCCGCTGAAGTTTATAAAAAGCTTGAGAAATTTGTTGATTCTGGTGGAACATTGGTTATATTAGGTGAATTACCAGATACAGGAATGTCAGAGGGTGAGACTGCTGTTGTTAATGCCATATCTCAAAAACTAGCTAAATCAGAACGTGTTGCAAGAGTTAATGACATTTCTGATGTTATAAAGGCTGTTAATAGGTTCTCAGAACCTGATCTATCATTGGATAAGCATTGCAGAGAGCTTTTCTACGTCCATCGCCAAAAAGATGGAAAGGACATATACTTTATCTCCAACAGCCTTGATGAATCCGTCAGCAGAGAAATTACAATAAAATGCACAGGTAATACGACTCTCTGGCATCCAACGACAGGGGAGATTAAGCCTATCAATGGTGAAAGCAAAGATGGTAAGACTGTTATCAAACTCGACTTGAAGCCTTATGAAGGCGTTTTCATCGTTTTTGATTAGCAACCAATATTTCGGTAGGTGATTTTTTTTGCATATTCAATGCAGGCTTTAATATCTTCTTTGGTGAGTTTTGGATAATAATTATTGATAATGTCGTCAAAGGTAAGGTCATCTTCTATAAGATCAAGTATTTGCCATACCATAATCCGAGTTCCTTGAATCACGGGTTTACCATGGCAGATTTTTGGATCAACCTTTATTCGTTCAAACATATTGCTATCTCCTTTCTATCATAAGGATAGTATGTTTTTGTTTCAAAGTCAAGATCTTAAACACTAAAATTCCTTGCTTTTTTGTATTGAGTTTAATGGTAAAACGAGATGAAATGGACTAAAGGCGAAAAGCTGTTGATTGCGGGATCTGTCCTTGTCGTATTAGGTTTAGGACTCATTATGACCATGGGGGCATGGATATGCCTTATGATCGCACAGGAATCTACACAAAATACTATGAGAGATATACAACTACCGATAAATGTACAACCATCAAAGCCTGTTGGTGCCGATCTGGTAAGAGTATTAGAGGAAGAAGCTAAAAGCGATAAGGCACATAGGAAAGCTATGGCAGAGCTTTACAAACTTGCCGAAGAAGACCCACCTGCTGTAATAAGGCTACCAATATTAGATATTCCATTCTTGTTGGAAGCAAGGCTTAGTGAATCAGATTATGAAAATGTATTAGACACGGCTTCACAAAGGGACCCAGTTGGAGTAGCAAATAGATTAATAGATCGTTATGAATCATTTGATAAATTGCCAAGGTATATTAGCCGTGCCCTTATAAATGACCCAAAATGGGTAAAAGGATGGTTAAACAGGGGACATATTAGAGCATTTAGATATGGCGACCTTGTTGGTGGAAGAAGCGATGCGATGAAGGTTATAGAGTTAAGCCCAAATTCAAAAGAAGCGGCAAGCGCACACGTTATTCTAGCAAGTATAGAAAGGCGGGAGGCAGAGAATTTAAAAACATTGGGAAAAGTTAGAGAATTCAGAGAGAAAATAGAGAAAGGAATACATGAAATCGAGAAAGCAAATGCAATATTCCCCAGTGGTAGCAGTTATATGACTCTAGCTCATTTATATGAGGATATTGGAAAAATAAAAGAAGCTGTTGAAGCGGCGAAGAAAGCGATAAAACTTGATCCAAAAACACAAAGGGCTTATGTCATAATTAATCGGTATGAAAAACATTAAAATAAAGAAAGTAAAAATCATTGAAGCCTAAACAGGCTTTCAGGAGGTGCAAAATGTCAAAAAAAAGATATAAATGGAGATTTCCTTTACCAAGAACGCACTGCGGAATATTACAGGGAAACGGCACTTTCGGTGCTATAATTTGGGGTGATGACAAGTTCTGTATCACTCTGAACCGTGCCGACTTCTGGGATCATCGTGGCGGGATGCCGTTCACTGAGGAGATGACCTACAAAAACATAAGGGAATGTCTCGAAGCAAATGATGAGCAGCGACTTCGGAAACTCTTTGAAGGCACTCCACCAGAACCGGGGCAACCAAGTCGCCCAAGCATACTTCCATTCGGGAGGTTAGAGATTGATTTCGGTGAAGATGCAAAAATCCTGTCAGGGACTCTCGATACGAAGACAGGTGAGGTTAATATTAAAGTCGAGAAAGGTGTCAACGTCTATTCTGCTACTTGCGTTTTACTGATGGATGAACCATGCCTTTATCTATCAACAGAGGATGGACTTTCGATCCAGTCAATCAAAAGAATATCAGCGTGGGAGTACGTCGGCGAATATCTAAAAAGTATTAGCTTTGATCCGCCAGTGATGTTTGATAATAAAAAATTATCTGGGTGGACACAGATGCGTCCAGTTGACCCGTTTATATGTCTCGGATACCGATATGACGAAAACGAACTTATAGCAACTTTGGTCTATGGCGATACAGAAAAGAAAGCGAAAGATGAGGCTAAAGCGATTGTTGATGAAGTCGAATATATTGGACTCAATAAAATTCGCAAGAGAAACCGAAGATGGTGGAAATCCTATTGGAAGGATGTACCTTTAGTTAAATTACCATCCAAAGACCTTGATTTTATATACTATTATGGCATGTATAAATTCGCAGGACTGACCAATCCAGACGGTATTGCAGCAACTTTACAAGGTCCCTGGGTTGAAGAATACCAGATGCCTCCATGGTGCAGTGATTATCATTTTAATATCAACGTTCAGGAATGTTATTGGCCTACTTTTGCAGGTAACAGGTTGAAACATATAAAGCCGCTTTTTGATATGATTAAGTCGTGGGAAGGCGATCTGAGACATAACGCAAAAATGTTTCTTGGCATTGATGACGGGCTTATGCTACCTCACGCAGTTGACGATCGTTGTGTATGTATGGGTGGATTCTGGACTGGTTCAGTTGATCATGGATCTACTTCGTGGGTCGCACAATTGATGTGGCTTTACTACAAATATACTATGGATGATAATTTTCTCCGTGATGTTGCTTATCCGTTTATGAAGGGCGCCATGCGTGTCTATGAAGGCATGCTTGACGACAAAGATGGTGAGCTTTCTCTTCCTATCAGCGTTTCACCAGAATACAACGGGTCATCTATGGACGCATGGGGTAAAAACGCCTCATTCCAACTTTCGCTGATCCATTTCTTGTGCAGGGCTTTATGTGATGCATCCGAGGTACTAGATATCAACGAAGGTATTGAAAAATGGGAGGATACAGACCACAGGCTTCCAGATGTGTCGTTGATACATAATCATATTGCACTCTGGAACGGACAGGATCTCAGCTACTCACACAGGCACCATTCACATCTGGCTGGCATATATCCATTTGATACGCTTGATTACGGCAAGGAAGGCAAACATTATCAGGTTGTTCTGAACTCCATCGCACACTGGATCGGTATGGGTATGGGTGCATGGAGTGGATGGTGTATGCCTTGGGCTTCAATTATACATTCTCGCCTGAAAAATGGTGAAGCCGCTGAGACAATTCTGGAACTCTGGAAACGCTTCTTCACCAATGAGGGAAACGGAACACTCCACGACGTCAGATACCCCGGAATAAGTACTATGGGAATGGGACGAAACGGTGGCGAGATAATGCAGATCGAGGCTGGAATGGCAGCAATAACAGCAGTTCAGGAGATGCTCATTCACAGTGTTAATGATGTTATCAAAGTATTCTACGGCGTTCCAAGCTGGTGGAGAGACGTCTCTTTCTCCGGTATGCGTGCAGAGGGCGCATTCCTGATTGATGCAAAAATGGAAAATGGAAAAATAACAAAGGTGAAGATTTTTAGCGAAAAAGGCTCTCACCTGAGAATTGAAAACAACGTTGCAAAAGCGGTTCTTGTGAAGCGTGATATAAATGATACTGAGGAAGTGGTTTCAGATGATATCATAGAAATTTCCACCCATGTAGGTGAAACTATAACGCTAATGCCAGAACCTATTGAATAAAGGTAATAGAACTACTGGTAAACCAAATTAGTTATTAATTAAAGGAATCAAATCCCCTCTAACTCCCCTTTAGTTAAAGGGGAGAATAATTCCCCCTTTGAAAAAGGGGGGAAGGGGGGATTTAAAAAGCTTTCTATTATCGTTAAACATTAATTTGGTTGACCACTACTAAGACTTGGAAGGAAAATTTTTACAATGGCTCAATGGCGTTATGGATTTATTATAACCTTACTACTATGCTTTATTATTGTCAGTTTCACGTCAGCGGATGACGTTTTGGTGAAGATTCGCCCTGATGATCTGAATAAAATACCAACATCAGTAATAGAGCAATGTAGTTTTCGATTTCAGGGAAAGTCTATCCTCATTGCACAGGGCGATGAGAGTCTGTTTAATAAAGATTTATATACTGTGCTGGATAAAGTTCAACCGAACTCGATTTATTACATGGTCATGGAGGAAAACTTACGACCTGTATTGGAACAGATTGGGAACGTGATACTCGAATACAATGGTTCTCTGCTTTTGCGTATTAATCCTGAAAATCAGCCTAAATTACTCGGTCTTGGTCTTTTGCTAATGGAACTTCCCGAAAGCATCGTACTTGATCTAGCCAAAAAAGCGCCCCAATATAAACCATACTCCGAATCCAAAACTGACGTTGCTATAATAGGCGAGATCGCTAAAGCCGTGAACGCTGATGAAATGAAAGGGTTTGTGGCTGATCTTCAGGATAACGTGTCGCTAACACCACCTTATGCCGCTTATAAAAGCCGATTTTGCCTTCGTGTTCGAGATACCGTTGAGGATAACCCCCAGGATGCCCCCCCTGATTCTGCCTGCGACAACGCCGCTGATTATATATACAACAAATTCAAGAGCTATGGGTTGGATGTTGAGTACGACGTTTTCCCGCATGAAGTGCTTACACAGGGGCATTATCAGATGCGAAACGTCGTAGCAACTTTGCCGGGAAGGGGGCCTAACCCTAAAATCTATATTATATCATCACATTATGATAGCATAGCGTCAAAAACTACAAATTGGCAACTGGAATGGAAGACTTTACCGGCGCCAGGTGCTGATGACAACGCATCTGGAACTGCGGCTGTTCTTGAAGCGGCACGTATATTGAGCCAATACAATTTCAACTCAACCATCAGGTTTGTAACCTTCTCTGGTGAGGAGTTGGGACTTCACGGAAGCAAGCACTATGCTAATGAGATGTGGACTAACAAAGAAAATATTGCGGGTGATCTCCAATTTGACATGATAGCTTATGATCCAGATAAACCAAATATTGATATAGTTGCAAATCTGGGTTCAGAATGGCTTGCAGAGGCGATGCTGTCGGTCCAAAAAAATTATAACATTGGTCCGCTGACTTTAAATAAGATAGTCAATTCTGATATATGGTACAGCGATCATTCATCTTTCTGGCAGAATGGGTATAGCGCAATATTGGGCATAGACAACTCCAACCTTGACTCTCCTAAGTTCTATCCTTACACGCATACACCGAATGATACCATAGACAAGCTTGACATAGGCATGATGGCGAATATGTGCCAGGTAGCAACTGCAACTCTTGCAAGCCTTGCGGACCCTGTTGATGAGGTTCCACATCCTGATCTCGCTGTGACTGACGGTGACATTTCTCTATCCACTGAGAATCCTACTATTGGACAGCCTGTTCAGTTGAAAGCTAATATTCACAATATCGGCAGTGCAGATGCAAAGGGGATCAGTGTGCAGGTCTGGGTCGAGGAACCGCTTGCCCGATCATCAAGACTGATAACTGAGCAGATAGTTGACGTTACTGCTAATGGACAGGCACAAGTAGATACCACTTTTACTCTAAGTGAGTGGGGGGAATCAAGGGTGTTGGTTAAGGTCAATCCCGATTATAGAGTATTCGAGACTGATGGTCGGAACAACATAGTTATCAAAACTGTTCGTGTTGGCTCAACCTTGCTTAATCTGGGAAAATTGGTGATCTATCCCAACCCAGCGAAACTGGAAAAGGACAAGAGCATAAACTTTGAGTATACCATGAGTAAGGATTCGTCTGTCAGGTTGGAGATTTACAATATCACAGGAGGGCTTGTTCACGAGATGGATTTAGCCAGCGGGCAGGATGGCGGGAAGTTCGGCGTCAACGAGGGTGTAAAATGGAACGGTCTGAATTTTGCGGGTGATAAGATTGCGCCGGGAGTCTATATATGCCGCTTGGTAGCTACTGATGATTTAGGCAATACAGAAGATATGTCGAAGAAATTGGTGATTCTTAGGTAATACCATTTTCCAAAAACAAATAAGCATTCATAATTAAATAACTTCCCTATTTTGAGATATTTAGATATATAACTTAATTTAACCACAAGTCCTAAGCATTAATATACGATCAAATGTAAACACTGATATTAAAACCTGTGGAGAGATAATATGGTGAAGTATGACAAAGGTATCATCTCAACATTGACAAAAACCCTATGGAAAGATTATGAAAGACATGATTTTTTGCTCGATGGCAGAGAAGTGATTGTTGTCTTGCCGAAAACGCCCGCACCCATGAATCCATGGGTTTGGAGAGCGGAATTCTTTGACGCCTTCCCATCAGCAGATATGGCTTTACTGGAAAATGGCTGGCATCTTGTATACTACAATGTCAGTAATATGTATGGATGTCCTGAAGCCATCAAGCTGATGAAAAGGTTCCATGAGTTCGTCATAACTATGCCTTATAGCTTGAATCCACGACCTGTGATATTCGGATTCAGCAGGGGAGGGTTGTATGCCTTTAATTATGCGGCTGATTATCCTGATGAGATTTCGGGTCTTTACCTGGATGCGCCTGTGCTGGATATTCGCAGTTGGCCTGGTGGCAAAGGAACAGGGCAAGGCTCTCCGAATGATTGGGAAGAATGTCTGACAGTTTACGGACTGACAGAGGAAACGGCAAAGGGATTCTCAGGGAATCCACTGGACAAGGTGGAAAGAGTTGCTAAGGCAGGGATTCCGATAATAGTTGTTGCAGGAGATTCCGACATGGCAGTACCTTTCCTAGAGAATGCGGCAATACTTGAAAGAAAATACAATAAACACGGAGGCAACATAAAAATGATAGTCAAGCCGGGAGTAGGGCATCATCCCCATAGTTTAGAGGACCCAAGACCGATAATCGAATTTATCCTTGAAAGCATGAGATAAACGGGAGTCTATACATACAAGAATAATACCCGGTTTACTACCCAACTATTATGAACATTGAATAATCATTTACCATCTCTCAGAACTTTCTTAGCGATCTCAAGCCATATCTGCACCTGACGGATGTCATACTCCATATCATCGTGGACTTTTTCAATTGCCGTTGCAGAAACACTATAATTACGACCTTCGCATACTTTTTTAATTTTTCTCAGTTCAGTTTCCATCTGCTCTTTTGTTGTAAGCAGAATATCTGCGTTTAGAATCGCTACACCCAGATATTTGTCTGGAGAAGCGTTTGCAACAGCATCTTCAAGGTCAGTCCAATGATTAATTTCGTGACCGCCAAAACCTTTAAGGGTTTCAAGAAGCTTTTGAAATGCAACTTTACTTCCACAGGAGTGAACTCCGCCGATACCTCCATGATATTCTTCTAATTCCTTGTAATATGGAAATACGAATTCCTCAAATATGGCAGGACTGATGAACGGCACATAAGTCCAGTCATCGGCTATACCCGCCCATTTCTCTTGAGTATTAAAGTGTTTGCAATAGGCGTCCCACCATCTAATACGCTCTTCAACGACGTAGTGCATCAGGTCGTGAACGAACTGCGGACGTTCTCTTGTATCATCAATGAATTGCTCATAAGTTCGTAATTGGATCGCTATATCCAGAGGTCCACGTCCCCAAGTTGGAAAGCCAACACTTAACCGTCCTTTTGATATAGCTTGTAGATCATCATACAACTTGAAGATACGGGGCATATCTCCTGATGTATAGAAATCATGCCTTTTCATTATGGAGAGATCGGCTTTTTTCGTAAGAGGGTGGTCATGTTGAATCAAAGGAACGCCATCGCTCTGATGTTTGACGCTCATACCCAGCAATGTATACTCAAAGTACATACCAGTCGAGGCGCTTATCCAGTTTGAAATCATACTGTCATCATCAAATCGCTCGAACTGGTATAGCTTCTGCTTGATCTGTATCTCGCAGTTCAAAACGACATCTTCAAAAAAGTCGTTCATGTCGTACTTCATATACTGCACCCATCCAAGATTTTCGAGATAGCAATGGATTCTTGGAGTTGGCAGATTTCTTTTCGCCTGATTTCTGGAAGACTCGATTTGCATCATCAATGTATCAATAAGCTGTTCAAGATCACGCATTTTTTATTCTCCAATGTATTACATTACTTCTGCAATCTTAACAAGTGTACCGCCACGTTCAGCGGAAAGATACGCCGCATCAATTATCGCCATTGTCTGAAGGTTATCTTTGCCACTATGAACAGGCTCACGACCTGCATCAATTGCTTCTACCAAATTACGCATACTATGACCAAACACAAGTGTTGAAATATTTTGAATTGAGAAAATTCGCTTTTCTGGTTCTAAACCCTGTATAGAAAGCGTTCCCTCTGCATTATCGGACGTAGCACTTTGACGATGAATGACAAGCGTCCCTTGTTTTCCATCAATACGCATACGACATTCTGGTATCGTTGAGTACCACGATGATGTTATATGCCCTATCGTACCACCGATAAACTGAATGGTCATATCGCTAAACACTTCACCAACAGGCGAATCATCTAACCATGACTTGCGTGTTACGCAACTGACCGCATCCGGCTGTACCCCAGCGATCCATCTCAACCTATCGAGGATGTGAACACTGAAAATGGATATTTCAAGTCGTTTTTCGGTAGCTCTCCAGCCATGAGTCTGCATCCTCCACTGGAAATGGTCATGGGCTATGTATGTTAGTTCGCCCAATTTTCCATCGAAGACAACACTTTTTGCCCATTCAATATCTGGATAAAATCGCATATTCTGACTTACAGCCAGTGTAGCTGAATATTTTTCGGCGGTTTTGACGTATTCAATACATTCTCTTACTGAGTTTCCAAAAGGTTTCTCTACCAGAACGTGTATCCCTTTTTCAAGTGCAGGGAAGATATATTCAGCGCGAACGGATGGTGGAGTTAGCATGACTATAATATCCACTTCACCAGAATTCAATAAAGATTCAGCAGTAGTGAATCTATGCCTTATGCCGTACTTATCGCAGAAAGTGTTTAATCGCTCTTTATCGGGGTCACATCCGGCGATAATCTCAATTTTATCACCCAGAATAGCCCTGTAACCAGATATATGAGAATGTGCGATCCCGCCTGTACCAACAAAACCTATTCGATAACGTTTCATTTATCGGCTCCTTGCTATTATTGTAATCGTTGAAAAGTGCCATTTTGACATAGCGTAGTGGTTCACCAAATTGATTATTCGTCTTATAAAAAATGCGATTGTAGGTTGGGTCGAAGCATGAGACCCAACTTTGATAATATTATGTTGGGTTTCGTTCCTCAACCCAACCTACTTTTGAGATTCATAAGTTAAATAATTAATTTGGTGAACCAGTAGGGGCAAAGCATTTTCAGCTAGATCAAGATTTATAGCCAATTTGTATAAACGTGAAAATGCTTCGCCCCTACAAAAACCTATTTTTCAACGGTTACATTATTGTAAATTCTTTCATACGCTTTACGTAATACAGGTAGTTTTCCAATGACACGTCAGGCGGTACGTGATGATCGCACCAGGGGATGTATCCACCCTCTTTGAGCAATGGCGCAACGTAAGTTAATTCAGCATCTATCGCTTTTGGTCCGGCGATCATGGCACGTTTGTCAATGCCGCCAATCAGGCGCAGCTCACGACCAAAGCGGGAGCGCAACCCCACAGGGTCCATATCGGATGCACGTTCGATGGGATAGAACCCATTAACACCTCCCTCTAACCATAACGGTATCAACGGTTCGGCGTAACCATCACTGTCAACAATGATAAGATCAATACCATGATCACGAATGAATCCAGTCAGCTTTTTGTAAGGCTTTAGCATGAATTGACGAAACATACTCGGTGAGATCAACGGACCGCTCTTACACGCCATGTCCTCCCACAGCAGGATATAATCCAGATCAACGTCTTCTAGCGCACGCTTGCCGTAACCACAGCAGAACTCCGCCATGTAATCCATCATTTCCTGAACCCACGCAGGATCATCGTAAAGAGCAACGGCAATATTCTCTATACCCATCCAGTTACGAAGCCAGCCAAATATGAAACCCATGCGCAGTGTGAGAGGATAATCACGTTTCCGCCATTCGCGCACCATTTCTGTCCAGTTATCAGGATACCGTTCCGGGGAATCAGGATTAAGTCTCGGTTTAATCTCGTTCTCCCAATCTTCACGAGTTTCCAACGGAAAACGCAGCCATTGGGGCATGTGATATGAAAGCTCACCTTTGAACTCTTTAGCGATCACGCCGGTATCACGACGGACTATTCGATATCTGTCTGTTTCTTCCAGAATCTCAGTTTTAAAGGATGGTATAAATCCGTATGAGACGTTCACTTCCTCACGAAGCCGATCAAATCCAAAGAATTCATTCAGGGGTATATCCTCTGACCAGCCTTCTTTGTGCCATCTTTCGAGTGTCGCAGGCCAGAACCCCATCTCTCCCCAGGGACAGCGATCTCGTTTCTGGTAATACATCGTGGCTAAAAATCTCTCACGATCGTTCATTGCTTTCTCCCTGTCAATTATTGTCAATCTGTATATCTTTTCAGTTTCTTTATAATTGCTAGATCAATTGTGGTAATAGGGTATCATACTTATCTTTGTTTTTCAAGTTTTAGATTTTGCATAATAAAAATAAAATCTTGATATTAGCGAATAGCTGTTGTAATCTATTTGTTATATAGATTAGAAAAGCTCAATGTGCAATTTTCAAATTTTAATTCCCAACAAAGCTGAGGAAAAATAATGGATCAGTGGACACAGACTTCAAAAAATGCGCAGGATTACCTATTCCGCAGAATGGATAAAGATGGCTATTACATACCACATCAGGCTATATATGGATTTGCACCCTTTCGAGTCTTGCAATTCTGCGAAATTCAGACATTCCTTTCTTGCCTCGATAATCTGAGTTTTAACTCATTTTTAGATATTGGCTGCGCTGAGGGGTTTTATCCCCGACTGGTTAAAGTTCGCTATGGTGCAGAGACTTATGGTATGGACTTATCTGTGCCAGCAGTGCGCCGAATGTGGGAGTATAACCACATAGAAGGATTATGCGGAGATGCGCATAGTATCCCTGTGAAAGATAAGGCTTTTGACGTTGTGCTTTGCAACGACATGGTTGAACACGTCACCAAACCTCAGAAGGTCATATCTGAGCTAATGAGAATTACAAAAAAGCATCTTTTCATCGGCGTGCCTCTCGCCTTCTCAAAGCGTGAGATCGAGGAATTTAAACCTGATCTTAACGCAGAACGGGATCAGCACGTATCTATTTTTACCCCTGACTCTTTCCATCAGATGCTACCTGTGGACATCAATATCACTTTACACTATTCAAGGTCATTCCCGGTGCTTCTATTAAACGCCGCATATAAACGGTCACTTGGTCGGATCGGAAACTTCCTGCCTCTTGTTAAGATTATGTTAAGATTGGATAGGAGTTTATCTGGAAAAAGGCCAACACACGCCTTTGCTCATATAAACCTGACTGATCTGAACAACCCCCTTGATCCCCCTTTTATAATGGGGAATTCTGGAAATGGACGTAAACCTCCAATTTCAAAATTCCTTTTGAATGAAATATATAAAATCAATCGGGAAGAACTAAACGCAAAGCCAATCTATTGGGGAACAGAGGGCAGTATTGCATGGAGAGGCTACCTTATAAAGCCAGAAGAATCACCCTCTATACATACAGAAGTCAGTGAGTGTGTGATGAAATTCCTTGCGTGTCCGAAATGCAAATCTGACGTCAGGCAGGAGAACAGCACTATTATATGTTCAGCATGTGGATCCAATTATTCATCATGGGGCGGTATACCTGTAATGTATATCTAATAAGCTGATCAAATACCATTTCTAAATTCAAACCCAAGGATGTGTTATACCTATTTTAGTTAGAAATGATACTTATTCTTTTTGACATATAGACTGAACTGATATATAATGGCTAACCGTAGCTATAAAAACCAAAGAAAGAAAGGTGATTACTACGGCTAAACCATTAA